>Ga0187784_10000340_pt1 | contig 33693 bp, 28 predicted proteins | sample 1015_SJ02_MP15_2_FD_132964 | JGI IMG/M metagenome (GOLD analysis project Ga0187784, IMG submission 132964) | Tropical peat soil microbial communities from peatlands in Department of Meta, Colombia - 1015_SJ02_MP15_20_MG | ecosystem: Environmental > Terrestrial > Soil > Wetlands > Peat | place... | reverse complement strand
GGAGTGGCTCCGAGACGAAATGACCGAGCGCTTGGTTCATGTCCACGAGAGCGGCATTGACGGCCCGACGTGACCGGCTGGGAATGGCCGTTTTGACCGAGAAGATGGAAAGCAGAAGGCAGAAGGTAGAAAGCGGCGAGCGACGAACCGACGAGTCCACCGATGTCATTCTGCGCAAAGAATCTGTTTTCGAATTGCCCCCACTGTCATGAACATCCTGGTGCTTAACTGCGGCAGTTCCTCAGTCAAGTTTCAGCTGATCGAGACAAGCCTGGACCAGATGGCGGCGCGGACCGACCGGGTGCTCGCGCGAGGTCAGGTCCAGCGAATCGGCGAGCCTGAGCCGATGCTCGAGGCAAGCGCCGGCGAAGGTCCGTCAAAAAGCAGCCGGGTGCATGCTCAGAACCACGACGCGGCGCTCGATGCTGTCTTTGAATGGATGTCAGTCTCGCGCGTCCTGGAAAATCCGGAGGAGATCCAGGGCGTGGGTCACCGCGTGGTGCACGGAGGGGGATATTTCAAGCAGTCCGTGGTGATCGATGACGCGACGCTGTTGCGAATTCAAGCCTGCAACGATCTTGCGCCGCTGCATAACCCCCACAATCTCGAAGGCTATTTCGCGAGCCGCAAGCGCCTGCCAAACGCTCCACACGTCGCCGTATTTGACACGGCGTTTCATCAGACGCTGCCGCCGCGTGCCTTTCTCTACGGCCTGCCTTGGGCTTGGTACGAGAGCGGCCGCATTCGCCACTACGGATTTCATGGCACGTCGTATCGCTACGTGATGCACCGCTTCGCGCAATTGCGGCAATCTAGACCCGATGCGTTCAAGCTCATCACCTGTCACCTCGGCAACGGCTGCTCGGCGTGCGCGATCGAAAATGGAAAATCCATCGATACATCGATGGGATTTACGCCGCTCGAAGGGCTCCTTATGGGTACTCGAGTGGGCGACCTCGGCGCCGGAGCTCTCCTTTACATCCTCAAACTTTTCGGGATGAGCCTGCAAGATGCCGAGGCCATTCTCAATGACAAGAGCGGCATCGCCGCCTTGTCCGGTGTGTCACAGGACATGCGTGAAGTCTTGCGGGCCGCCCGGGAAGGAAACTCTCGCGCAAGAATCGCCGTCGAGGTTTTCTGCTATCGTGTGGCAACGTACGTGGGAGCCTATTTTGTCGCTCTGGACGGAGCCGATGCGCTCATCTTTACGGGAGGAATTGGTGAGAACTCGGCGGAGATCCGCTCATCAGTGTGCCAGCTTCTCAGATGCATGGGGGCGGAGCTCAATGACGAAGCAAATAGGGCTGCTACCGGAGTCGAAAGGGAAATCAGCCGACAGGATTCGCGCCTGGCGGTGTGGGTTATCCCGACCGACGAAGAGCGCATGATAGCGCATGACACGCTGCGGTGCATCCTTGGTATTCAATGCCTTTGACTTAACAGCATCGCGCCGAACCGGAACTCGTCGTGCGAGAACCTAGGAGACTTAGCACACGCACGCATTCGTAACTGGTGCCGCCGAGTGGGTTGGCTCCGCCGTGGTCGACCTCTACTTCGAAGTTGTTGAGATATTGAAGGACGTGGAGAACGCCTATGCGAAGAACTACGATCGCGAGGCAATCATTGGCTGATCTTAGGGGGCGCCGACCCTCCAGCCCTTGCCGACAAAGCCCAGCGGGTGACGTGGGCTTCCCTCGCCCTGAGTACACGGCAAAAGCGGATAGGCGGGCAAATCAAACACCCATAGCCGACGATAGCTGGCCAAGCTGAATGAATTCATTCAGCGGCAGAAGCGACGATGGCGAACGGCGGCCGGAACTGATCGACGGCTGGAAGCGGGCCGCCTCGGTCCTCTTGCGCGATCCTCGTTGGCCGGAGTGCTTTTTGGGGGGCAAGCCAAAGAGGTAGCCGTAGGCGAGATTGTGGTGCGGCCTGCTGTGCAGCCGTAGAGGAGGCTTTCTGGATATTGAATCACGGGCACTGAGCGGCGGCCGGGCGGGGCGCCGGTTCGGGCCCGGTCACGTGCCGTGGGCGGCTCGAGGTACGCTTGCGAGGTCGGCGACCTGCTCCGCCGACATCTGCGCGTCTTCCACCGCGCAAGAACCTTGATCCTGCGAGCGGACCTGTGCTACCATAACCGCAAATGGCCAAGATGCTGATGATCAACCCGGACAAATGCACCGGGTGCCACGATTGCGAGTTGGCCTGCTCGATGGTGCACGAGAGTGTCTTCCGCCCGGACGCGACCCGGGTTCACGTTTATACGTGGGAGCGGGAAGGCTTCTCGGTGCCCATGATGTGTCAGCACTGCCGGGACGCACCCTGCATCACCGTCTGCACCCCACATGCGCTGACCCGCGACCCGGAAACCGGGTGGGTGAATCTCGACGAGGCCAAGTGCATCGGCTGCAAGATGTGCGTCCAGGCCTGCCCGTTCGGCAATGCGGTATGGGACGAACTGACACACAAGATCCTCAAGTGCGACCTCTGCGGGGGCGACCCCGCCTGTGCGAAGTGGTGTCCGAGCCAAGCGATTGAATGGGTGGATGACGTGGCCGCCACCCGGACACGCAAGCGCGCCTTCGCGGCGAAATTCAAAGAAGTCTTTTCGGAGTAGAGCCATGCATGGTTGGAACGGGCAGATCCTTCGCGTCAATCTGTCGACCGGCAAGATCGCAACGGAGCCGCTCGACCCCCAGATTGCTCACGACTATCTCGGCGCCCGTGGCTTGGGTACGAAGTTCATGGCCGACGAGGTCGATCCCAAGGTCGACCCCCTTTCGCCGGAAAACAAATTGATTTTCGCCCCCGGCCCGCTGACCGGCACGTACGCGCCCTCGGGCGGGCGCTACGAGGTCGTGACGAAGGGGGCGCTGACCGGGGCGATTGCGGCCTCGAATTCTGGGGGCGTCTGGGGTCCCGAGTTGAAATTCGCCGGCTACGACATGCTCATCCTGGAAGGGAAGGCGCCGAAGCCGGTCTATCTCTGGATCAAGGATGCGACGGTCGAGATTCACGACGCCACACATATCTGGGGCAAGACCGTACCCGACACCACGGATGCGATCCGCGCCGAGACGGACGAGGACGCCAAGATCGCCTGCATCGGTCCGGCCGGCGAGAACCTCGTGCGGTTCGCCTGCGTCATGAACGATTTCCACCGCGCGGCCGGGCGGAGCGGGACCGGCGCCGTCATGGGTTCGAAGAACCTGAAGGCGGTCGCGGTGGTCGGCACCGGCGGCGTGTCTTGCGCCGACAATGCGGCCTTCGAGCGCGCCGTGCTGAAGGCACGCGACAAGATCCAAAAGCATCCGGTCGGCGGCACCGGGCTCCGCCTCTACGGCACGGACGTGCTGACCAACATCCTGAACCAGATCGGCGCTTATCCGACGCGGAACTTCCAGACCGGATACTTCCCAACTGCCGACAAGATTGGCGGAGAGTCGCTCGCCGCCAACCAGCTGCAACGACCGAAGGGCTGCTTCTCCTGCATCATCTCCTGCGGCCGCGTGACCAAGGTGACCAACAAGAAGTTCGCCGGCGAAGGCGAGGGGCCCGAATACGAGAGCGCGTGGGCCCTCGGCGGCGATTGCGGCGTCGACGACCTCGATGCGGTCACCAAGGCCAACTATCTCTGCAACGAGTACGGCATGGATACCATCACCATGGGCACCACGATCGCCTGCGCGATGGAGCTCTACGAGAAGAGCATCATCACGCGCGACGAGACCGGCATCCCGCTGGAGTGGGGCAACGCCGAGGCCATGGTCGAGGCGGTGCGCCTCACGGGTACAGGAGAAGGCTTCGGGAAGAAGCTCGCCCTTGGCTCCTACCGGCTCGCAGACTCATACGGCCATCCCGAACTTTCGATGTCGGTCAAGAAGCAAGAGATGCCGGCCTACGATGCGCGCGCGATCCAGGGCATCGGCCTGAACTACGCCACCGCCAATTGCGGCGCGGCGCATGTGCGCGGCTACACGATCTCGCCCGAGGTGCTGGGCGTGCCGATGAAGGTCGATAAGGACGAGATCGAGGGCAAGCCGGAGCTCGTGATCACCTTCCAGAACCTGACCGCGGCGCTCGACGCGACGGGGGCCTGCCTGTTCACGACCTTCGGCATCGGTGCGGATGAGCTCGCCGAGATGCTGAGCAGCCTGACCGGCATCACATACACGACAGAGGACTTCATGAAGTGCGGCGATCGCATCTGGAACCTCGAACGGCTGTGGAACCTCCGGGCCGGGCTGACCGCGAAAGACGATGCGTTGCCCTCTCGGTTGCTAAAGGAACCGATACCGACCGGCGCCTCCAAAGGCGAGGTTAGCCGCCTCCCCGAGTTGCTGCCGCGATACTACGAGCTTCGCGGCTGGGACGACGGCGGGGTTCCGACCCCCTCGAAACTCCAGGCTCTGGGCCTCGCCACCTAGTACTGCCGGGGCAACTGGAGCGGCAGGGGCTGCAATGAGAGTGAAGTATTTCGCGCTCCTGCGAGATGTGACAGGCAAAAGCGAGGAAGAGTGGCGCGAACCGGCGGCGACGGTGGGGGACTTGCTGCTCGCGCTCGCGTCCCACTACGGGCCCGAGTTCGGTCGCTGGGTGCTGAAGGATGGCAAGTTGTGGAACCTGGTCATGGTGCTCGTCAACGGGCACGACGTGCGCCAGATGCAGCAGCTCGCCACACCCCTGGCGCCTGACGACACCGTCGTGATCTTTCCGCCCGTCGGCGGCGGATAGAGGCCGCGTTCGTGGTCCCTGCTGGAATGCTGTCGCAGGGCTTCCTATCCCCTGTATTCTGGCCCACTGCCATCCTGTTCGCCGGCGCCCTCCTGGAGGGCCTATTCGGGCCAGCCCTGTCGCGGCGTGGCCAGGGCTGGCTCGCGTTCGTGACTGCCGCTGTCGCCTTCGTCGCGGTGCTGGCGTTGCTGCCCGGCGTCATCCACGGCGAGGTCGTGACCGCGTCCTCGTTCAACTGGGATGCGGGGGTCCCGTTCGTCTACCACGTCGACGGCCTGAGCTTCGTGTTCATGCTGATGGGAGCCGGGATGGGGGCGGCCATCCTGCTCTATTCCATCGGTTACATGGCAGAGGAAGCCGAGGGCACGGTACGTTTCTATGTGCTGATGCTCGTGTTCATCGGCGGACTGGTCGTGCTGGTGTGCGCAGCCAGCCTGCTGACCGCCTATCTCGCCTGGGAGCTGATCGGCCTGTGCTCCTATTTCCTGGTGAGCTTCTGGTACAAGCAGCAGATCGCCGCCGACGGCGCGCGCAAGGTCCTGATCATCACCCATCTTGCCGGGTACGGGCTGCTCGCCGCCATCCTGATTCTCTATGCCCGGACCGGCACGTTCCGGTGGGACGATCCAGCGATGGGCGCGGCGTTCTCCACCGGCGTCGTCCTGCTGATGATCGTGGCCGCGATGGCCAAATCCGTGATGTATCCGCTGCACACGTGGATTCCCGAGGCAATGAATGCGCCGACGCCGGTCTCCGCACTTCTGCACTCGGCGTGTTACGTCAAGGGGGGCACCTACCTCGTCGCCCGGATGTATTCGATCGCGCCCTGGCATAAGGCGGGGGGCAATCTCCTGCTCCTGATCGCCTGCGTGACGATGTTCATTGGCGTCGTATTCGCACTCGCGCAGACGGACCTCAAGCGGCTGCTCGCGTTCCACACGGTCAGCCAGCTCGGCTACATCATGGCGGGCCTGGCACTCGGCACGAATCTCGGGATCGCGGCAGGGCTTTACTACATGGTGAGCCACGCGTTGTTCAAAGGCACGCTGTTCTTGTGCTCCGGGTCGGTGCAGCAGGCGACCGGCACGCGCGATCTCCGCAAGCTTGGCGGGCTCGCCGCGCAGATGCCGGTAACGACCATGGTGTGGCTGATCGCCGCGGCTGCCATCAGCGGCGTGCCGCTGACGACCGGCTTCGTCGCCAAATGGCTGCTGTTCGACGCCGCACTCGAGGCGCGGCAACCCCTCGTGGTGATCGTGGCCTGGTGCGTCAGCGTGCTGACCGCGTTCTCCTTTCTCAAGGCGACGGTGAGCACGTTCTACGCCGCTCCGGCACCAGGCCTGCGGACCGCGGCGATCCACGAGGCACCGCCCTCGATGCGAATCGGCATGGGGATCACCGGCGCGCTCTGCGTCGTGTTCGGCATTGCTCCGCAACTGCTGATGCAGCCGGTCATCGCGCCGGCGGTGCGCTCCCTCGGGTTTGCCTGGCAGATCCAGGCGAGTTGGCTCGGAGTCTTGACCGGCTCCGGAGCGATCGGGGTGACCGTGGGGGCGGCGCTCTTCGTGGTGTTCGCGGCCCTGTTCGGCGTCGGTGCGTATCGCTTCGCGCTGGCCCCGGCGGGACTCCCGGTGACCGTGTTCACCGGGGGCGATCCGCTGCCCGAGGGCGACACGCTCGACGCGGTCGACTTCGCTGAAATGGCAGAAGTGGCGCTCAAGCCGGTGTACGGCTCGGACCCCGACCCGATCTATCTGTTGATCTGGCGAGAGATCAGGGATACGGCTCTGGAGGTCGGGCGGTTCGCGACCTCGGGACTGGAACGGCGCCCGGCCGCAATTGCGCTCTTGTGCGCCGCAGCACTGTTCGCTTTCGTGTGGCTGCGATGACCCGGCGCAGCAGACCCGCGCGCAATCCGATCAGGGAAGGGGTTGAATGAGCCTGGTTCTTGTCGGATGCTTCGTCGTGCTGGCTCTCGCGATCGGACTCTTTGCCGTGTCGGTCCCGCAGGGCGGCCGTAGATGGTGGGGGCTTGCCGCCGCCGTCGTCGCGCTGGTGCTCGGAAGCGGGCTGGCTGACAGCACGTGGATCAGTGCGATCCTGCTCGACCTCGCCGAACTCGCCGCCGTCGCCTTGGTCTGGTCCCACCCGACGCCCGAAGCCGCAGCGGCCGCCCGCAAATACCTCTATTCGATCGCGCCCGCCATCGCCTGCACGCTCGCGGCGCTCGCAGTTGCCGAGGCCGGCTCGGCGTCTCCCGGACCAACGCTGGAGAAGATCGTGGTCTGCCTGTTGATCGTCGGCTTCGCCTTGAAGCTCGGCCTGATCCCGTTCTATTTCTGGTTGCCGGCCGTAGCTGCTGCTGCGCCCCCGATGACGACGGCGTTGATCATATCTGTCGTGGACATCGCGACGTTCGTCGAGCTGGCCGCGCTTCGGGCGGCCTTGCCGTGGATATTCGGCGCGTTTGCGCCGGTCTGGTTGGTCATCGCGTTACTGTCGATGTTTGGCGGCGCGCTGCTCGCCCTCGCGCAAACCGAACTCAAGCGTATGCTGGCCTTCTCGACCATCGATGATCTCGGCTTCCTTCTCCTTGGGCTCGTCATCGGCGGGTCCGCGGGGGTTGCCGGCGCCTGGCTCGGCGCCCTCAGCCACGCGCTTTCGAAGGTTGTTCTGTTCGGCGCGGTGGGGCTTGCGGAGCAACGCATCGGCCGCACTGTGACGCTCAATACCAGCGGGCTGGCCGCGCGCCTGCCGCTCGCGGGTGCCGCTTTCATCACCGCCGCATTCGGGTTCATCGGGGTGCCGCCGGGCTTCGGCTTTGCCGCCTACTGGCGGATCTACGTCGCCGCGATGCAGTTCGGCGGCCCGATCCTCATAACCGCCCTGCTCGTCGTGGCCGGCCTCGATTTGCTGTGCTACGCGCGCGCCATCCATCGCACCTGGCTCGGGCCGGCGGTGCTCCCCGTCGCAGGCCCGCCCGCCTATCTGGCGCCCGCCGTGCTGGCGGTTCTCGCCGGATTGATCGTGCTCCTTGGGTGCGATCCGAGCCTGCTGAGTGGCGCCTCTGTGCCCGCGTTCCTGGCGATGGCCCGATAGGGAAGGGGACACGGCATGAACCCCGTTGCCAGGCTCATCGCTCTCGCCCGACGGAAATCCCCATGGATTTACACGGTCAACGCCGGCTCCTGCAACGGATGCGACATCGAGATCGGCCCGTGTATCAGTCCGCGCTATGACGGCGAGCAGATCGGCATGTTGCGGCAAGGCAGCCCCAAACACGCCGATATCCTCGTCGTCACCGGCACGCTGACCAAGCGATCGCGCGAGGCGGTGCTCGACATCTACGCGCAGATCCCAAGCCCCAAGGCCGTCGTCGCGATCGGCTCGTGCCCTGCGAGCGGCAACGTCTTTGCCGGGAGCCCGACGGTTGACGGGCCGCTCGAAAAGTACATCCCGGTCGATGTCTGGGTGTCCGGTTGTCCGCCCCGGCCGCAATTGATCATCGCCGGCGTGGCGCAGGCCGCACAGCTCCTGGCCGACGGCAAGACGGCGGACCAGCGCCGAAAAGCGAAGCCGTGTTGACGCTCGCGCGCTACGCATTCGGGCTACTGGTCTGGCCCGGACTGCTCGGCGCGGGCGCGCTTGGCTTCTTCTATCTCTGGGTCGCGCGCAAGCTCATTGCCCGGTTGCAAGGCCGGAAGGGTCCGCCGTTCTACCAGCCCTTCTTCGATTTCGTGAAGCTGCTGGGTAAGGAGACCGTCGTGCCACGCGGCGCGAACCGCTCCTTGTTCTATGCGCTCCCCTTCCTGTCGGTCTCCGCCACGATCTTCGGCCTGCTGATCGTTCCGGTACCTGGAAGCGCCGCACGGTCCTTCCCGGGCGACGTCGTGCTGCTGCTCTACTTGTTCGAAATGCCCGTGCTGAGCGACGTGCTCGCCGGCTACGTGAGCCGGTCCATCTACGGCCAGGTGAGCTCGATGCGGGAGGCCGTGATGTCGCTCGGCTACAACCTGCCGTTTCTCGCCAGCGTGATCGCGGTAGCGGAGAACGCGGGCAGCTTCCGCCTCGGCGACCTTGAGGCCACACGCTTTGGCCTGGTCACCGGCCTCGCGGCGATCGCCTTCCTCCTCGCGATCCCGGCGCGCCTCAAGAGCAATCCGTTCTCGATCCCCAACGCCGAGCAGGAGATCGGTCCTGGCGCGCATATCGAATACAACAGCGTTCCGCTCGCGATGTTCGAGCTGTCGCACGCGCTCGAAGTGGTCCTGCTGATCGACGCATTTTTCGTCCTGTTCGTGCCTCATCTGGGCAATTGGGCCGCGGACGCGGCATTATACTTGGCGGTCGGCCTCGGCCTGATCGCCTTGGTCACAGCCACCGCCGCGATGACTGCGCGCCTGACGGTTGCGCGCGCGTTCCGGTTCTACTGGATCTGGGGCGGTCTCGCAGCCGGAGCGGCGATCGTCGTTGCGATGATCGACTGACGGGACGGCGGAATGGGCATTTTCAACATTGTCTGGAGGAACCTGAGCCATCGCGCGCGGACGCGTCGGCCCGACGACCTGCCGCCGAGGCCGGCGCCGTTCCGGGGACTGATCGAGCAGGACGCGAGCCTCTGCACCGGCTGCCAGGCCTGTGCCTATGTCTGCGCACCCAAGGCAATCTCGTTCGACGAAGCGCACGAAGCCGGGATTACCTGGAAATTCTTCGCCGGTCGGTGCTCATTCTGCGGCCTGTGCGTCCAGTTTTGTCCGACGCACGCGATCGCCAACCGGGGCACGCTGCCGCCGGTGACCGGCGACCAAGCAGAGCTTCACGTCGCGCACGAGATCAGCTATCAGCCCTGCGCTCGGTGCGGGCGTCCGATCATTCCAATCCCCGAGGCGGCCCTGGAGCAGGTCTACGGGGGCCCCCTGAGTAAGTTGGAGATCGAACAACGGGAACTGTGCCAGGAATGCCGGCGTAAGGCGGCGAGTCAGCACATCCGAGATGCGTTCTTGAGGCCGAGCAGCGCCCATGAATCACGCTGAAGGCAGCGAGCCGGACGCGGACGTCAGGGCCAGGTTGGCCGCAATCCCCGGGGTGGGACAGCTGGAGGACCGGGGGGATGCGCTGTGGATTGCGGCGCCGGAACTCGACGTCGAGGCCATGGCGCGCGCGATGACGGCCCTGGACTGCCGCTTGGCCACCATGACCGGCCTGGCGCGTGACGACGGCGAGACCACCATCATTTACCACTATCTGCGCCGGGGGCTCGCCGTCAATTTCAAGACCGCCACCCGCGGCGGCGCAATCGCATCGCTCGCGCCCGCGGTTCGTCCGGCATCATGGATCGAGCGCGAGATCCACGACTTCTTCGGCGTCAAGTTCGTCGGGCACCCGAACCTCGCGCCTCTCCTGCTCCCGCCTGGCCTCAAGGAAGGATTCTTCCGCTCGCCGGAGCCCGACCCGGCTCCGTCGGGCGAACCATAAGCGAGGCATCCATGCCATACACTATTCCGCTCGGTCCCTACCATCCGGCCCTCGAGGAGCCCTACAAGGTCAGCGTGCGCTGCGTTGCCGAGACGGTCCAGCAGGTCAGTGTCAATGTCGGCTTCAGCTTCCGCGGCATTGAACTGCTCGTGCAGAGCCGGGAATGGGTTCCCGCCGTGACTCTGGTCGAACGCGTCTGCGGCATCTGTTCCAACGTACACGCGATGACGTTCTGCCACGCCGTCGAGCGACTCGCGGGCATCGAGGTGCCGGCGCGCGCCCGGTATATTCGAACCATCATCTCCGAGCTCGAGCGCATACACTCGCATCTTCTGTGGGCCGGCCTGGCCGCGGAATACATGGGATTTCAGACCCTGTTCATGGAGGTCTTCGCACTGCGCGAGCAGGTGATGGACTTGCTGGAGACGATCTCCGGCAACCGCGTCAATTACGGGATGAACCGGATCGGCGGCGTCAACCGCGATCTTCCCGACGCTCAGCCGATCATCGCGACGCTAGCGGCGATGGCCGAGACGCTCAAGCGGGTGCTCGTGCCTGCCTTTCTGGAGAACGCCACCACCAGGGCGCGCATGGGCGGCGTTGGGCCCTTGACCCGCGAGCAGGCGATCGACTGGGGGGTGGTCGGGCCGGTCGCGCGTGCCTCGGGCGTCGAGGCCGACGTACGCTGCGACCATCCCTATCTCGTCTATCAGGAGCTCGGGTTCAAGATCGTCACCCAGCAGGACGGCGACGTTCGCGCCCGGGTCGTCGTCCGCGCCCTCGAACTGCTTGAGAGCATCCGTCTGGCCATCGAGGCGTTGCGGCGGATTCCGTCCGGCCCGCTTCGGGCCTTCGAGGGGATGCCCCGAATTCCGCAGGGCGAAGCGATCGCGCTGTCCGAGGCGCCGCGCGGCGAAGTGTTCTACTACGTCGCCGCCGACGGCGCTGACAAGCCCGCGCGGGTGAAGATTCGCACGCCGTCCTTCGTCAATATTCCCGCCCTCGAGGCCATGACGATCGGCCAGCAATTCGGCAATATCTCACTCATCCAGGCGTCGGTCGATCCCTGCCTCTCCTGTACCGACCGGTAGCCGGGGCGTCATGCCGAACGCAGCCGCACAGGCACGCTATGCACGCCAGACGGTGCTGAAGGAGATCGGCGAGGCCGGCCAGCGGTCGCTTGCCCGCGCCGTGGCAGTGATCGCCGGCCTCGGGGCCCTCGGCTCCAACAGTGCCAACCTGCTGGCGCGCGCCGGCGTGGGCACACTCCGCCTCGTGGACCGCGACTTCGTTGACTGGACCAATCTTGCGCGGCAATGTCTGTTCGACGAGGAAGATGTCACCCAGTCATTGCCGAAGGCGGAGGCCGCGAGGCAGCACCTGCAGCGGATCAATTCCACGATCCGCTACGAGCCGGTCATCGGTGACATCAACGCGGAGACCGTCGAGCGGCTCGTCGCCGGGGCCACGGTGGTGGTGGATGGGCTCGACAATTTCCACACGCGCGCGCTGGTCAACCAGGCCTGCGTCAAGCACGGCATCGCCTTTGTCTACGGTGCGTGCCTGGGGACGTACGGAAATGCCGCCACCGTCATCCCCGGTGTCTCGGCCTGTCTCAACTGCCTGCTGCCGGAGATCGGTGAGGCGACCACGCCGCCGCTGACGTGCGAGACCGTCGGCGTGCTCGGCCCGGTCGCGACGTTGGTGGCCGCATGGCAGAGCGCCGAAGCCATCAAGGTGATGGTCGGCGCAAAGGATGCCGTGTCGGCGCGGCTCATGTATGTCGACCTCTGGCACGGCGACGTCTCGACCGTGCCGATGGCGCGGAATGCCGGGTGCCGGGTATGCGGGCGCCGAGAATTCGACCTCCTCGAACACGGAGACCGTTTGGCGACGGCATCGCTGTGCGGCCGCGACGCCGTGCAGATCGTGCCGCCTCCCACCTTCGACCTGGATTTTGAACTGCTCGCGCGCACGCTCGCCCGGCTGTTCCCAATCGACCGCAACCCCTACCTGCTCAAGTTCCGCGTCGACGACCATGACGTGGTGGTCTTCCGTGACGGCCGGGCCATGGTCTTCGGCACCGCGGATCCGAAGCTGGCGCTCAGCCTGTACGGCAAGTACATCGGCGGGTGACACGCATGGACGAGAGCACAATCTACCTGGACAACGCGGCCACCACCTGGCCCAAGCCGGAAGCGGTCTATCGCGCCATCGATACGGCGATGCGCGAACACGGGGCCAATCCGGGTCGCGGTGCGTATCGCATGTCCATCGACGCGCAGCGCACGGTGGACGAGGCCAGGCAGGAAGTCTGCCGCCTGTTCAACGCGCCTGCCGCCGAGCGCGTGGTATTCACATTGAACTGCACCGATGCGCTGTGCCTGGCCCTGAAAGGGCTCATCAATCCGGGCACTCGAGTGGTCACCGGACCGTACGAGCACAACTCCGTGACGCGCCCATTGCAATCACTTGCCCGCTCCGGGGCAGAGATCGCGGTGGCGAAGCCGACGCCCGCTCTCGGCATCGACCTCGACCATTTCCGCGAACTTTGCGGCCACCACGTCGATGTCGTCGTGGTCTCGCATGTCTCAAACGTCACCGGCTGCGTCGCCCCCGTCAAGGACATCGCCCGCATCACGCACGAGCGCGGTGGATTGTTCATCCTCGACGCGGCACAGAGTGCCGGGGGCCTCGAGATCGACATGCAGGAACTCGGGGTGGATGTCCTCGCCGCCCCCGGGCACAAGGGGCTCCATGGCCCTATGGGGACCGGCGTCCTCGTCCTTGCGGCGCCGTTACCGGTGCGGCCGTGGCGGGAGGGCGGCACTGGTTTCAAGTCGGAGAGTCCCGAGCAGCCGGCGGAGTATCCGTGGCGGCTTGAGGCGGGGACCGTCAACCTGCCGGGTATCGCCGGGCTCGCCGCGGGGACCCGTTTCGTCAGAACGACCGGTGTGCAGGCGATAGGCGGGCACGAGGCCGAGCTTGCGCGTCAAGCGGTGAAGGGGTTGCGCCAGATCGACGGCGTTCAGGTGTTCTGCGACCCCGATGGCCCGCAAACCGGCGTGTTCTCGTTTCTGCCGGCGGCCACGGAGGCGTCGATCGCTGGGACGATCCTTGACGCTTCCTTCCGAATCGCGGTGCGGACTGGCTTGCATTGCGCGCCGTCGACGCATCGCGTGCTGGGGACATTTCCGCGGGGAGCGGTGCGAGCCAGTTTCGGGTTCTTTAATACGGCAGACCACGTGCGAGCGCTGGTCACCGCCATTGCAGAAATCGTGTCCCAGCACGGATCCCCCACCGGGAAAGCTACGCCGCAAGTCAGCTAACGATCCGGCCCGGCCTGTTCCCGGAGTTGCTTCGTCGCCTGCACGTAGCGAAACGCGTCGTATGGCGATGGTGGCGGGGGTCTTTGAACAAGAGTCAACGACCGTCGCCTGAAGGCGATGGCTTGCGGCGGCTCGCGGCCATAGCCACGAGCGCCGCATTAGGCTGGGTTGATAGACAGCCCACGGTCCGGCACTGTCACGATCAGCGCCGTATGCGGTGGCGGTGTTGCGGTTGGCGTTGGGGCGGGCGAAACGCAACCCGCACGCCTGACGCCGAAACACTTGCCCGCGTCGGGACACAAAGGCAAACCCGGGCGGTGACCGCGGCCCGCGGTGCACTGCCTACAACCATCACGGCCTTTGGTACGCCGCCGCCGTCCTTCCCCTCGCAGCCAGGGTGGCCGGATGCGCTCCGCCTTCCGCCCACCCGGCCATCTCTTCGTAGAGCCTGTACTTTTCGTGGATGTCGGCCTGCGCCTGCTCGAGCAACTGCTCGGCCTCGGCCGGCCGGCTCATCGCGAGCGCGCGGTAGCGGAGCTCCTGGTACGCATAGTCGCGCAGCGGGACGGTCGGCCTGGGGGAATCGAGGCGAAACGGGTTCTCTCCCACCGCGCGCATCGCGGGATTGTAGCGGAACAAGGGCCAGCAGCCGCTGGCCGCGGCCACCTGCTGCTGCCGCAATCCGTAGCGCATGTCGATGCCGTGGGCGATGCAGTGGCAGTAGGCGAGGATCAGCGACGTACCCTGGTATGCCTCCGCCTCGCGGAACGCCAAAAGCGTCTGCTGAGGGTTGGCTCCCATCGCGACCTGGGCCACGTAGACGTTGCCGTACGCTATCGCCTGCAGCGCCAGGTCCTTTCGAGCGACCCGTTTGCCCGCGTCGGCGAACTTGGCAACGGCACCGAGCGGGGTCGCCTTCGAGGCCTGACCGCCCGTGTTCGAGTACACGGCAGTATCGAGCACCAGGAGGTTCACATCGCGACCGCTCGCCAATACGTGGTCCAATCCGCCGTAGCCGATATCGTACGCCCACCCGTCGCCGCCGACGATCCAGATGCTGCGCCGGATGAAGTGATCGACCACCGACATTAGATCCACGGCCCGCCGGTCCCCGGCCAGGGTCTTCAGCCGGCGGTTCAGCTCCGTCACCCGATCGCGCTGGGCGTAGATCTCGGACTCAGTCTGCTGCGGCGCGGTCAGGACGGCGTCGACGAGGTCCACGCCAACTTTCGGGGCCAGCGCCTTGGCCAGGGCGGTCGCGCGCTCCAGATGCTTGTCCGCCGCCAACCGGAAGCCGAGCCCGAACTCGGCGTTGTCCTCGAACAACGAGTTGGACCAGGCGGGGCCGCGGCCCTCGCGGTTCTTCGACCAAGGTGTCACCGGCAGGTTGCCGCCGGCGACCGACGAGCACCCGCTCGCGTTGGCCATCATGATCCGGTCGCCGAAGAGTCGCGACAGCACGGTGAGATAGGGCGTCTCGCCGCAGCCGGCGCAGGCTCCCGAGAACTGGAACAACGGCTCGAGGAACTGCACGCCGCGCACGTTGGCAAAGTCGACCCGTGCGCGGTCGTTGACGGGTAGAGTCTCGAAGAACGCAATGTCCCGACGCGCCGGGTCGACCAGGGGCGGCTTGTCGCGCAGGTTCAGCGCCCTGACATTCGGTTGGACGGGGCTATGCGCGGGGCACGCCTCGACGCAGAGGCCGCAGCCGGTGCAATCCTCGACGTAGACCTGAAGTGAGAAGCGGACATCGGGGAATCCCCGCGCGTTGACCGGTGCCGATTTGAACCCGTCGGGCGCGCCGTGCAGCTTGGCCGCGTCGAAGTACTTGGCGCGGATGACGGCGTGCGGACACACGAAACTGCACTGGCCGCATTGAATGCAGAGGTCTTGCTCCCACACGGGCACGACGTCCGCCACGTTGCGCTTTTCCCAGACGGAGGTGCCGGACGGGTACGTCCCATCGGCGGGGAGCAGGCTCACCGGAAGCTCGTCCCCCTGGCCCGCGATCAGCTTGGCGGTGACCGTGCGCACGAACTCCGGCGCGCTGTCCGGCACGATCGGTGGTCGGTCCCAGAGGCTGGTCGCGTGCGCGGGGACAGGCACCGGAAACAGCCGTGCAAGCGTCTCGTCGACGGCCTGGAAGTTTTTCCGCACCACCTCGGCGCCCTTCGAGCGGTAGGTCTGCTCGATCGTGTGCTTGACCTGCCGAATGGCCTCGTCTCTCGGCAACACGCCGGAGATGGCGAAGAAGCACGTCTGGAGGATCGTGTTGGTGCGGCCCCGCAGCCCGGCCTTCTCCGCCACCTTCGACGCATCGATGACGAAGATGCGCAGGTGCTTCTCGATGATCTGCTGCTGCGCGGACCGCGGCAGGTGATCCCAGACCGCGTCGGGATCAAACGGCGCGTTCAGCAGGAGCGTGGCCCCGGGCGCCGCGAGGTGCAGGACGTCTCCCCGCTCCAGAAGATGGAACTGATGGATGCCCACGAAGTTCGCCCGCTGAATCAGGTAGGGCGCACGGATCGGGCGCGGGCCGAAGCGGAGGTGTGAGACTGTCTGTGCGCCCGACTTGTGCGAGTCGTACACGAAATACGCCTGGGAGTAGAGTCCGGCCTCCTCGGCAATGATCTTGGCGCTGTTCCTGTTCGCGCCTACCGTGCCATCGGCGCCGAGTCCATAGAACACGGTCTGGATGACGTCGTCCGAGTCGATCACGAACGTGGCATCGGGGTCGAGGCTGGTGTGGGTCACGTCGTCGCGGATCCCCACGGTGAAGCCGTGGCGGGGAGCGGGACGCTCGAGTTCGTCGAACACGGCCTTGACCATGCCCGGATCGAACTCCTTGGACGCGAGCCCGTACCGCCCGCCCACGACGTTGGGCATCGTGTCGAGCGTTCCCCGCGCGACGGCCCGGGCGAGCGCGCTCACGACGTCCAGGTAGAGCGGTTCGCCAGCCGAGCCGGGCTCCTTGGTGCGATCGAGCACGGCGACGGCGCGCACGCTCTTCGGAAGGGCTGCAACAAACGCGTCCGCCGCGAACGGCCGGTACAGCCGCACCTGCAGCACGCCGACCTTCTCGCCGCGCGCACGCAACGCCGCGGCAGCGCCGCGCGCGGTCTCGGCCGCCGAGCCCATCACAACGATCACCCGCTCGCCGTCGGCGGCGCCTTCGTACTCGAACAAGCGGTAGCGGCGGCCGGTCAGCAGCGCAAACCCGTCCATTACGGCCTGGACGATGCGCGGCGCGTTGTCGTAGAACGGGTTGGCCGCCTCACGGCTCTGGAAGTACGTATCCCAGTTGTGCACTGTGCCGCGCACGACAGGGCGCTCCGGATCGAGCGCGCGGGCGCGGTGGGCGTGCACCCATTGGTCGTCGATCATCGCGCGCATCTGGTCGTCGGTGAGCAACTCGAGGGTGTTGACCTCGTGCGACGTGCGGAACCCATCGAAGAAGTGCAGGAACGGCACCCGCGACTGCAGGGTGGCCGCCTGTGCGATGAGCGCGCTGTCGTGCGCCTCCTGCACGGACCCCGAGCACAGTAACGCAAAGCCGGTAGTGCGGGTCGCCATCACGTCCGAGTGATCGCAGAAGATCGAGGTGGCACTGGTCGCGACCGTGCGCGCCGCCACATGGAAGACGGTCGCGGTGAGTTCGCCGGCGATCTTGAACATGTTGGGGATCATGAGCAACAGTCCCTGGGACGCCGTAAACGTCGTCGTCAGCGCCCCGGACTGCAGCGCACCGTGGATGGCGCCTGCGGCACCACCCTCGCTCTGCATTTCCTGGACGAGGGGGATCGTCCCCCACAGGTTCGGCACGCCGTGCGCGGCCCATTCATCGGCCATCTCGGCCATCGGCGAGGACGGGGTGATCGGATAGATCGCGCAGACCTCGTTCAGCCGGTACGCCACATGAGCGACCGCCTCGTTGCCGTCCATACTGGTGAGTTTCTTGACCATCGTGCTCACCCCCCAAGGCCGGGGTCGGCGCGGCATATGACGCCAACTCCGGGATCGCCTTGATGGCATGTGACGACCATACGTCGATGTCCACCGCACGGCTCGACAGGTGCGGTCCTCGTGCCGGCACCTCGGGCGTGGCACGTCCTCTCGACCGTGTCCTGGGGGCGGGTCGCCCCGCTTCTGCGGCCGTAGCGCAGGCCGCACCGATACCGCACGTCGGGCCAGATGAACCTAGCCATGAACACGGTCAGCCGCGCGACCGACGTCAGGATGCGCTGGGCCGCGGGGTCCTCTTCGCCGAAGACCGGGGTGAGAAACCTCAAGAACGATACGAGGAGCGCTTTCTGCGGCGCTTCGTACGTCATACCACCTGGTCATCCGTCGATGTTGCCGGCGAACCTGGCTCAAGGGGGCCACGTTCACCCTCCGTCTGTTCGCCGATGTTGCCGCCGGCGTCCCCCGGATGGCCGTTATCCCTGGTGTCCTTCGCGGAGTCGCGGGGTATTTCCTGGCGCCGTTGTGGTCGCACGACGCAATCATTTGGCCATAACTGGGAGCGCTGCGCCGGTCAAGGCCTGTTTCGTTTCCCATCTTGGCCATGGGAGGGGCGTGCCGCGGCTGTTTCCCCATGCCGAAAGGCAGGGGCACTCGAGCTGGCAAGGGACGGTGATCGAACGCGAAAAGGAGCCTGCGGCACCTAAGGATGAACCATTCCTCAAATGGCCCCCCGTGCCGAGACGCCGAAAAATCAAGATCGCGGGAGTCCGGCGCGGCGAGGTTTGGGTGATGCCCAGTCGCACTCTAGGTGCCCGGCGTCGATCGTCGCGCTTCTCGCCGCGTAGCCGGCCGCGCGACCGCTGGGTGCCCCACGACGTCCCAGGAGAGGTCGGCTTATTCTGGCGGCCGGAGGCGAAAGATGCCGCAACGTCCCCTTGCAGACAAAGTCGCGATCGTTACGGGCGGTGGGCGAGGACTCGGTCGCGCCATGGCGCTCGGGCTGGCGGCTGCCGGCGCGCATGTCGTGGTGACCGCGGCGCGTCACGAGCAGGAAATCAACCAGGTCTCCGAGGCGGCCCGTCGGCTGTCGGACGCCGGTACCGTGCTTCCCATCGTCGCCGACGTGACCCGAGAGGAAGACTGCGGGCGCGCCGTCGAGGCGGCCCTCGGCAGTTTCGGTGCGCTCCACATCGTGGTCAACAATGCGGGCCGCGGCATGCGGTTCGTCAGCGAGACGTTTATGGAGGCCCCGACGAGGTTCTGGGAAGTCGACGGGCGGATATGGCGCTTGATCATCGAGACGAACGTGATCGGCCCGTTCCTCATGGCCAAAGCGGTCGTGCCCCACTTCCTCGGGCAGCGGTGGGGGCGCATCATCAACGTCTCGATAAACCACGAGACTATGCGCCGGAAGGGCTTCTCGCCGTACGGGCCCTCGAAGGCAGCGCTCGAGTCGGAAACCATCATCTGGGCGCAGGATCTGGCCGGGACGGGGGTCACGGTGAATGCGCTGCTGCCCGGGGGCGCGACGCAGACCGGCATGGTCCCCGAGACGGTGGGCGAAGAGGTTCGCCGTCGACTTCTGGACCCCGCGATCGTGGTCCCACCGCTGTTGTGGCTGGCCTCCGAGGCATCCGACGGGGTCACCGGGTCACGCGTTGTCGCCAGTGCATGGGATCCTGCGTTGCCGCCCTCGGAGGCGGCTGCTCGAGCAAGGGCGGTGGCAGGGTGGGCTCCCTCAGGCTAACGCCGCGTGCACATCGACCGCAGCGGTTGCATCGAGGAGTACCTCATGAGGTCGTCAATGCCTGCTGCGGATCTTTGCACGGCGGTGAGATCGTCGTTGACGGACCACGAGGCGTTCCCTATTGTTGCACCGAGCCCATGCCGTTTGAGCCAGTACGTTGCTTGCGATGTCGCATTCTGGGCCAGGAATTCCTTTCGACGCCAGACCATCCGGGATAGGGGAAGGGAGCACAACGATGCAGTACCGTCCGCTTGGCCGCACGGGCATGTACGTGTCGGAGATCTGTCTGGGGACCATGACGTTCGGCGGTCGGGGGTTCCATAGAGCGGTCGGCGCAGTCGACCAAGTCGGCGCCACCGCGTTCCTCGAGCGCGCGCTTGAGCATGGCGTGAACTTCATCGATACGGCAGACGTCTACTCCGAGGGCGAGGCGGAACGAATGCTCGGGCAGGCGCTCAGGGACGTGGGCGTCCCGCGGCGAGACGTGATCATCGCCACCAAGGTCCGCGGGCGTATGGGGCCCGGCCCCAACGCGATGGGACTGTCCCGCGGCCACATCATGGACGCCGTCGAGGAGAGCCTTCAGCGTCTCGGCACCGGGTACATCGATCTCTATCAGATTCACGGGGTCGACCTGGTTACACCGATCGACCAAACCCTGCGCGCCCTGGACGACCTGGTCGCCCGGGGGCTGGTGCGCTACATCGGCTGCTCCAATTTGGCGGGATGGCAGATCATGAAGGCGATCGGGGTTGCCGAGCGCCTGGGCTACGTCCGGTTTGAGAGCGTGCAGGCGTATTACACGATCGCGACCCGCGATCTTGAGCGCGAGGTCGTCCCGGTCGTGGAGGATCAGGGACTTGGCCTGATGGTGTGGAGTCCGCTGGCCGGTGGGCTGCTGAGCGGAAAGTTTCAGCGCGACCAGGCCGGGCCAGACGGTGCCCGACGCACGAGTTTCGACTTTCCGCCCATCGATCGTGACCGGACGTTCGCGATCATCGACGCCGTGCGGCCGATTGCGGCGTCGCGGGGCGTATCCGTGGCCCGTATCGCGCTCGCGTGGCTGCTGCACCAGAAGGCGGTCACGAGTGTCATCATCGGGGCCAAGACCCTCGAGCAGCTCGACGACAATCTTGCGGCGTCCGGGACGGCGCTGACTGCGGACGAGCTCGCCGCGCTGGATCGCGCGAGTGCGCTGGTGCCGGAATACCCCGGCTGGATGATCCAACGCCAGCACTCCGGTCGCGTGCCGGGGGCCGAGCGACCGTAGACCAAGGCCCGATAGGCTTCGCCTTAGCACCCAACTGGGTTCGGATGGCTGCCGGCCGAAGGTCCCGCTGGCGTCGGGGACAAGATCTGCACCGTGCTGCTCCGGCCTGCACCCAGCGGGGTTGCTGCTGCGCAGGGACCGGCCCCGGCGTAGCCGCGGGTTCTGGTCTTGCGCGGAGGGGGCGTACGCATTTTGTAGTGACTTAACGGAGTCGTCACACTGTGCTCACACTCGGCTAACGACGATCGCGTAACATAGATCCCGACGGAGTCAGGGCTGACGCGGTCACGGTGCCGGCGCTCAACATTCGGGCGATCCGGCGGGTCCCAGAGCCGCGTACAACCGGCGGCGGGGTGAATCCAATTACTCTCGGTCCCACTAACGCGATCACCCCTATGTCATGTGTGGCGGGTTCAGGCGTGACTCGGTGTTCGCGAGGGCGACCAGTCCGTGGAAGGGCCGGAACCGGTCGGCGGCCCTCTCGATGCTGCATCGGGGTCCTTGTGAGAATCTATTCAAAACGTTCCCGCGCGATTCACCGAACACGGTCGAAGGCATGCTTCCGATGCGCCTAGACCTGCATCCGGTGACGTTTCGATACCCCGGCCCTGCTGAGGGGCCCCTCTCGATCGTGGGGAGTTTCAACCACTGGGACCCCACCGCCCATCCGCTCCAGCATCAGGGCGGTGAGTGGCGGATCACCGTCTTCCTGCCCGCGGGCACGTACCCATACGCCTTCGTCGACGGAGGGCGGCCCGGCCCCGACCCGGATCCGGCGAGAATGCTGCGGGAACCCTTGGGCGGCCACTACTCGCTCCTCGTGATCCCCGGAACTCCTTCGCCGGCCCGGACGGGGGAGCGGGAGGAGGAAGGGCGCACGGATCCCGCATTGCCGCGACGGTTCGCGCCCGCGGAACCAGCGGGCCAACAGAGCCCGCCTGCGACTCGCGGAGTGGACCATCCATGAGGACCCGTACTTCTCACTGATCGATGATCGATCCCAACGCAGTAGACCCCTACGATTCCGCGGCGCAGACGCCCCGTACCTCTCTACGACGTAAGAGTTGACGACAACCAGGGCCCGTGCAGCCGGGTGCCGTTTCGGGAGAGACTCACGCGACGTTCGAAATGAGTCCGACGATGGGCTCGTCGGACCACGTGTGGTAATTGCGACGCTGCCGATCATTACTCTCCACGTTCTGTTTGGTGAGTGAACTGGTGGCCCAAGACGGCCCAAAGACGATCGATCGTGAGCCCGAACGCGGCATCGCGAGGCCGTCGAACGAAAGGAACTGCCCGGCCACACGGTGAACCGTTCCGTCGAGAGTACATCTGCGGTGCTAGCCGGGTGCCATGGCTGACCATGGTCGCACCGATCTCGAAAAGGTTCTCGCTCGAATCGACGCTGGCTTTGACTGCACTGTTTCCAGTTCACCGCCTTCTGCCCCAGCCCAGTATCTTTGCCCAGGACGTTGGAACAGCCGAGATGGCCGATCTTTGAACCGGTGCGCACGGAGTCGGGGCGCGCGTCACCATGCGAGGGGAGGAGGCTTTCCCATCATTCTCGCTCGGCTCGCCGGCCGGGCGGCACCGACTCCCGTGTTCTCATCGGTGTGAACGTGTCGGTGCGCACTACGGACGAAAGCGCCATAAAGGGGGTGGGAAGGGATGAGTATCAATGGTCACGGTGGGGCACGTGTTGACCGCCGGACGTTTCTGAAGCTCGCCGCGGGAGCGGGTCTGGCGACCGCGGGAGGGTTAGGGTTCGAGTCCGCGTCGTCCGCGGCACCGGCGGTGTCACTCTCGCTTTGGACGGGGTACCCCGAGTTGGTCCCCTTTTACAAGGCGGTTGCGACCGACTACGCCAAGACTCACCCGAGCGTTGCTGTCGCCGTTTTCAGTACGTCACTGCGAGAGGCTGAGACGAAGCTCTCCGCGGCGGTGCCTACCGGTACCGGTCCTGACATCTACGATATCGGGACGAATATCACCGTCAAGTTCATCGACGGCGGGCTTCTCGATCCCAATCCGCCGGACATCGTGCGGTACATGAAGAGCGGTGCGTGGGATTCGTCTGTCGTCGAGTTCTTCGCCGTCGGCGGCAAGTACTACGGACTGCCTCTGCAAGACGGGAGCCGGGCCTCGATGTTCTACAACAAGACGATGCTGAAGGAGGCCGGGATTGCCGCGCCGCCGTCGACGTACCCGGCGCTGATCGACGCGGCCCGCAAGCTCACGAAGTTCGACTCCACGGGGAAAATGACCCGAAGCGGCGTGAGCCTCCGCCTGTCGGGTCAGGGCAGCGGGATTGCCGAGAAGTTCCGGTTCGTCCTGGAACCGGCGGGGGGCTCGCTGATCGTGAAGACCAAGAGCGGCAAGTATCACAACAACTATGACAACGCCGCCGGTCGAGCCGCCCTGCAGTTCTACGTCGATGCCGTTCAAAAGTACAAGATCGACGATCCCAAGATTCCGCACGATGCGGACGCGTTCGTGGCGGAGACGACTGCGATCCTCTTCCGAGAGGCCTGGGTGATCGGCGAGATCCAGCAGAAGAATCCGAAACTGGACTACGGTGTCGTCCCCATTCCCAGGTGGCGCGCCGGAGGCCCGTACAAGATGCTACTGCAGCCGTGGGGAATCTACGTGAACGGCAAAAGCAGCAACAAGAGCGCGTCGTGGGACTTCCTCAAGTTCCTGACGAGCCCCCAGAATGCGGTCCGGCTGACGTCGATGACCGGCTGGGTCTCCGAACGGCGGGACGTCGACTGGAAGCCGCTGCTGGCGCAGACACCGCAGTTTGCGGTGTTCGTGTCCCCGCCCAAGGGCGTGGTGTTCTACGTGGAGCCGGTGCTGTCCGCGTGGGACGAAATCGAGACGAAGCTGGCCGACCGGCTGACGGATGCGTACGTCGATCCGAGCCTCAACAACAACCCGGCAAAGGTCGCCGCGACAATCCACACCATGGCGGAGGAGACGGACAGCATCCTGAAGACGGCTGGTCTGTACGGGATGGCGTAGGATGCGAGGGGGGGACCCTAGGTCCCCCCCCCAACTGTGATGCTGGCCCAATCGCTGACGGGTGTCAGGCGCCGTTCTTTGGTCTGGCCGTCGCGCCGCCAATGGCGCCTGACGGGTTTCTGCTACGCGGCGCTGATCCCGATTCTTGCGCTGTTCGCGTACATCCGCGGGTTCCCGATCGCGTGGAGCGTGATCCTCAGTTTCTATCAGTGGAACCTCGTCGACCTGCACAAGCCGTTCGTCGGACTCGCCAACTACATCGCGCTGACCCATGACGGCAACTTCTTGACGGCGATCGTGAACACCACCGTCTACTCGCTGGCCTCGGTGGTCTTCAGCACCATCGTCTCGCTGCCACTGGCGTTGTTCCTATCGGGAACGATGCGGCTCGCCGTGCTCTATCAGGCGATCTACTTTCTGCCGGTCATCACCCCGATGGTCCCCATGGCGATCGCCTGGAAGTGGATCTACGACTACAACTACGGCATTCTGAACTACGCGCTGTCGTTGGTCGGGATCAAGCCGATTCCGTGGCTCACCAGCTCCCGGATCGCGCTGTGGGCGCTGATCATCATGAACGTGTGGAAGATCCTCGGCTACAATCTGATTCTATTCCTGGTGGGCATCCGCAACATCCCCGTGGTCTATCTCGAAGCGGCGGACCTCGACGGGGCGACGTCCTGGCAACGCTTTCGCTTTGTGACTCTCCCGTTGTTGAAATCGATCCTTCTGTACGTGCTGGTGACCGCGACGATCAACTCGTACAACGTCTTCACGCAGGTCTACGTCATGACCCTGGGGTCGCAGTCCGCACCCGGGAATGCCGTGCGCGTGCTCGTGTACGACATCTACCAGAACGCGTTCGCCTACTTCCACATGGGGTACGCGTCCGCCGAAGCGGTCATTCTGACGTTGATCGTGATCGGAGTGACGCTGATCCAGTTCGGGGCCGTGCGGGGAGAGGAGGCGTAGATGCGTCGGCCCGCCAGCCGATCCGGTTTGAAAGGCGCCGCGGCGTGGGGGCTCCGGGTGGGGGCGCACACGGTGCTCGCGCTCGGTGCGATCCTCATGGTGCTGCCGATGCTGTGGATGCTGTCGACGTCGTTCAAGCCGCCGGCGGAGATCCCCATTTGGCCTCCTCATTTGCTCCCGCAGGCCCCGACGCTCGAGAACTTCACCGGGATCTTCCAGGTGGCCCCCTTTGGGCGATTCTTCCTGAATAGCGTCGGGATGTCGCTTGCCGCGACGCTCTGCGTCGCGGTGACGTCGCTGGTCGCGGGCGCGATCTTCGCCAAGTACACGTTCCCGGGCCGTGCTTTCCTGTTCATGATCATCATCGCGACCGCGATCGTCCCGTTCGAGAGCTACATGATCCCGCTCTACATTCAACTGATACCGATCCACTGGATCAACACGTATCAAGGCGTGGTGTTGCCCTACCTCATCATGAGCTTCGGGATCTTCTTGATGCGGCAACACATCATGTCGGCCATTCCTACCGAGCTGCTGGAGGCCGCGCGCGTGGACGGCGCGTCCGAATGGTGGATCCTGGCCCGCGTGATCGCTCCGCTCTCGAGTTCGGCCCTCGCTGCGGTGGGCATCTTCGCGTTCATTCAGACGTGGGCGGCGTTCATCTGGCCGCTTCTGATCGCCAACAGCCAGCTCCTGTTCAACATGGAAGTGGGCCTGACGGCGTTCCAGTTTCGATTCAGCAGCGACTACGGGAAGCTCATGGCCGGGTCGGTGGTGAGCGTGCTCCCGATGTTCGTGATCTTCCTCATTCTGCGACGGCGTATCATCGAGAGTGTGGCGATCACCGGGCTCAAAGGGTAGAACGGAACGTTGGCAACCGGACGCCCCGTGTGACGATCATCTCCCGGACCGGTACGTGCTCGGCCGGGCACAGGTGCCGACCCCGCGCGGGGCGCCCACGACGAGCGGTCGTCCCGGGACCTCGCAACACGTCCATCTCTGCAAGGAGGGGCATGCATGAACGTGAATTGCTGCTGGCTCTACGCGATCAGCAAGTACGGCTATCCTCCATCGATCCCCGACACGCACAAGGCGCTTTCCGAAATGGCCGCGTTGGGGTTCGGGGCGGTGGAACTGGAGGGGGTCCGGGAGGACAACCTGCGGGCCGTCTCGGCGGACCGAGCGAACCTCCGCAAGCAGTGCGCCAATCTGGGCGTGCGCGTGATGAACTTCTGTCCGGTGCTGCCGGATCTGGTGAGTCTGGATCCCGGGCGCCGTCGCCATGCGGTGGATTTGTTCCGCCTCGCGGCGGAGCTTGCGGTGTACCTGGAGTCCCGTCTCATCCAGGTGGACAGCTACACACCCGCGATCGAGTTCGTGGCCCATCAGCCGTACGGCGGAGCGATCGAGTTTGAGCGGCGCTTCGACGTACGCATCCCTCAAGCGTTCTCGTGGCCGGGGACGTGGGACGCGCTCGTGGACTCGGTACGCAGCTGCGTGGCGATCGCGAAGGACGCCGGGTTGCGGCTTGCGATGGAGCCGCGGGTGGGCGAAATCGTCAGCAACACCGACGGGTTGCTGCGGCTGATGGATCACGTCCGCGACGACGCGTTCGGTGCCGTGCTCGACACCGGCCACTTGCACGCGCAGAAAGAGATCCTGCCGCTGTCAGTCGAGAAGCTTGCGGGCCACGTGTTCTATGTCCACGCGTCGGACAACGACGGCCGCGACAATGCGCATCTTGCTCCGGGCCGAGGGTCTGTGGACTGGGAGGGCGTGTTCCGCGGTCTCCGCAGGCATGGTTTTGACGGTTACGTCGGCATCGACGTGGGGGGCGTGGCCGATCTCGAGGCCCAATACCGTGAAGGATACGCGTTTGTCCGCGCTATGTTGGACCGGGTCAACGCGGCCGACGGTCCCGCGCGTCCGTGAACGGGTCGGCCGGTGAGCCCTCGGGAAGACGACAGCCCGTGCCCCAGATGTCTTCTGGAGGTTTTCCGACTATGAAGATTGGATGCGCCTTCCTGATCCCCATCACCCAGTACGGATTTCCGCCGAGCCCGGAGGATACGATCCAGGCAATCCACGATGCCGCAGATGCCGGGTTCGACGGGATCGAGATGGAAGCGGTTGACGGCGTCAACGTGGAGGCGTTCGAGGGACGAGTTGCGGAGTTGGGCGACGCCCTGGAGACGTCCCGGTTGGAAGTCTGTTGCTTCACGGCGGTCGTTCAGAACCTCTTCACGCTCGACGATGGTCGCGGCAGTGCGTGTCTTGCCGCGCTGGAGCGTATCGCGACGATGGCGAAGCGGGTGAAGAGCCGGCTGCTTGGGCTCTGTCCGTATGTCCCGTCGGAGCTGAGGCCCGTGAAAGGAACCGAGTTGTACGAGGGAGGCCCGGCGATGCGGCTTGAGGCTCCGCGTCACTATCCGTGGGGCCGGTTTTGGCGGAATGCCGCAGACAGGCTGAAGCGGGCCGGTGACATTGCGGCGGCCAATGGGCTGACGCTGGTCGTCGAGGGAAGAATCGGGGACTTGGTGGGGTGTCTCGACGGGGTCGCGCAACTGGTCGATCAGGCGGGTTGCACGAACGCCGGCCTGGTATACGACACGGCGCACGTGCACGCGGCGAGAGACCGACTCGACGTGGCGTGGCTCAAGTACGCCGGTCGAATCCGGCACGTGCACGTCGCCGACAATGACGGGACGGCGCCCCTTCATCTGCCGATGGGGCAAGGCAACATCGATTTCGGATCATTGACGGGGTTGCTCATGCAGTCCGACTATGCTGGCTACGTTTGCATCGACTACGGGGGGGTGCCGGACGTGTGGCGCGCGGCCGTAGAGGGCCGCGCGGCGTTGGCACGGCTGTTTTCCGAAAACGGGAACGCGGGCTGAGACGTCGCCCCGGGGGCCGAGCGTCGCAGCGGATCCCCGAGGGGTCAGCGGCAGGTTACTTCGCCCTCGACTCGCCCGAAGTAGATTCGCAGCCCCGACACGAGCGGCAGAGAGCTGCCAGGCGCGACTTCCTGGCAGGTGCCGTCTGGCGCGCTCACGGTCCACGTCTCGGGGCTGCGATTCCGAAGCGACACCGACGTCTCGTCCCGCTCCGCCTCGGCGAGTACGTGGGCAAAGTCCGCGCTCACGCCGAGATGGGACGGAAACAGCCGCGCGCCCGCGTCGAGCAGGACGACCTGTCCACCGTTCAAGCGGAGCCGCGGCGGGAGCGCCGGGACTCGGTTGCAGTGCCAGCACGGGCGCGGCGACTCGTCGGAGCGTGATGCGGCGTCCCGATCGTAGAAGTTCTCGGCCCCGCAGTGGGCACAGTGGAAGATCGTGTCGCGCAGCCGAGACAGCGCCGCGAGCCACTCCAGATCGGTCTTCCGCGCGTTCGGGTCGCGCAGGCCGACGGTAAAGGCGTCGACGAAGAGGTCACGCAAGAACTGCGGGTAGATCGGCCAGTAGTTGAGGGCTTCTCCGCCCAGGTCCGGCTCGCCGGGGACGGGCGCGTTCGACGCGTCGGTGGGATCGAAGATGAACAGCGGCGCGGTGCCGTGGACCCGGCGTTGGGCCGCGGCGTCGTACAGGCCCTTCGCCTTCCGTCCCATGAGGGGATGGCTGATCATGAACATCTGAAAGAGGATGACGGAGAGAGAAAACAGGTCGGTGCGGCTGTTGGGACGCGCGCCGTCCCGGAGCACCTCCGGCGCCGTGAAGGGTGCGATGCCGAGCACGGGCGTGTCGGTGCCGTCGGTCGTCACGTTGTCATTGTCGCAGATGGCGATCTCCCCTCTGGCGAAATCGCAGAAGAGGTTGTTGTAGTTGAGGTCCACGTAACAGAGCCCGGCGAGGTGCAGGCTCCGCAGATTCCGGGCGAGGTTCATCGCGATCGTGGCGAGTGCCCGGAACGTCGGCGGAGGCTGGATGCGTCCATACAGAAAGTGCACCAGCTTTTGAAGCCGCCCCTCCATGAGCGGCATCAGGTAGCCGCCGAACCCCGTTTGCGCCGGCAGCGCCACAAGCGCGAACGGCCACATGAAATCCGCGGTGGGACGAACGTAACGGACCGCGGCCCGCAGGCGCGCGGCCAACGTCGGATCGTTCGGCCAGTAATCTGGTGAGTACCACTTGAGGGCTACAACCTGGCCCGCGAATCGGGCGCGGTAGACTTCGCCTTGCCCTCCGCCATCAAGATACGCCAGTACTGTCACGTCGGCCGCTTCGACAGACTCCGCCGTGACCAATCGCTGATCAGCTCGCAGCAGGTGGTCCATCCCGTATGCTCCCTCTCCACGTACTCCCGGACCGACCCTCGGGAGCCGGCGATCTCACCACACGTCGCGCGAGCGCGGGCGTGGGCGTGTCACGACCTCGGAGTGCGTCATCAGCCCCAGGGTGATGTCATCGCCGCTCCCGTTCGCGGATGCATCAGTGAGAAACCGGTCGAGGCGTGCCGCCGTCCTCTCAAGACCGTGCTCTCGCAGCAGGGTGAAGTAATCGCGGCCGATCAAACGAAAGTCGTCGTCGGACCGAAACGCGTTCGCGTAGCCGTCGGTGGCCACGAGGACGAGCGAAGGAAGCGCCCCTTCGTCCTCCGCGAGCCGCACCCGGAAGCACTCCGCGGCGTCGGGCTGGCACAGCGAGGTGGTCTGGTTGCCGACCAACCGCGGATCGCCCGGGAGCACGCGCGTCGTCTCACCGGCATGGTCCACGGACAGGATGTCGCCGTCGCCGAGTTGCAGATAGACGAGGGACGCATCGCGGACCGCGACTGCGAGCAACGTCGCGCCGTAGGCGATGGCCGGGCTGCGTTCGATCTCGTCCCGGGCGTCCGGCGACGTCAAGTCCTGCAGCACCCGCCACTCGCTGGCTGTGAATGGGTGGGCGGCCGCGTGGGACGCGACCGCGTCGCGCCACGCCTGCACGAGCCGCTCGGGGAGGTGCGCCACATCCTGCGGCGGGGCGGCGGCGTCTCTCACGTACGCGAGAAGCACCGTGAGCGCCACCTCCACTGCTAGCTTGGCCCCGACGGCGCTGCGGAAGTGCCGGGGCGAGCCGTGCCCGTCCGACACGGTCAGGACGGCCGTCCGTCCCGCCCGCCCCCGCGGTGGCCAGAACGCGATCGCGTCCTGCCGCTCCGCACCGACCCTGCGGTGTGCGGCTCCCGTCACCGAAGCCCCGATGACCTGCCATCTGATCCCGTCGGGTCCCTCATGCATGCGAGGTCTCCACCCTTTGCCCAAGCCGGCTCCGGCGTCAGCGAAGCTGCATCGGCCTACCACACGTCTCCGCCCAAGTTCCTCCAGACCACGCTGCCGTCGAGCGTCAGCACGCCCTCCCCGAGTTGCCACGCGGGCTCCGTAGCCCCTGACGTGCCGGCCGTTGCGACGGTCTGCGTGTTTTTGTTGGGGTCGAGGATGTCCTGCCCCACGGCGTACGGGGCATTTGGCCTCCAGGTCTTGCCATTTTCCGCCCGATCCTCCGCGATCGGCCCGGGACGCACGAAGCTCCGCGAGGCGAAAATGATCTTCTGCGCCAGGGCCGCCGCGTTGTTTGCGTGCAGCACGTGGAACTCACGATTGCCGATGAACCCCTCGAGCACGTCAACGTCGGCGTCTTGTCCGATCGCCACCGCCAACCGGACCGCCGCCCGGCCCAACGGCTGATCCATCAACTCCCTGAGGCCGGCCTTCCAGTCATCGGTGGGGAACCCGTCCGAGACGAGCACCAGGTGCGGCGGCAGGCCGCGTTCCGTCGGCAGCCCGCGCAGGCCGTCCGCTGCCATGCGGAGGGCGGCACCCAGGTGCGTCTCACCCCGGGCCTTCAAGTCCTCCCACCGCAGTCCCTCGAGCGGTGTGGGCTGCGGGATGTGCCACTGCGCGCCGTCGGAGAAGCGGACGGCGCGCACGAGCACGTGCGCCTCGGGGTGGTTGCGCGCCGCGGCCTGCATGGCAGGGATCGCTTCGCGCAGCGCGTTGTTGAGCGATTGGATCTTGTTGTCGACGTTCATCGAATCGGACACGTCGAGAATCCAGATGAAGTGGAGCACCCGAGGCGCCATGGCACCGCCAGGTCGAATCACCATCGTCCGTCCCTCCCCGTTGCCGCGCATGCTTCGGCGGTCCTAGATCCGCTCCACCTCGGCCGAGGTCGTCCCGAAGACGATTGTCGTTCCAGGCTGCAGGCGAATACTGCGGCCGTGCGCGATTTCGACCGAACCGCTCCCCGGCGGCGTCGCGATCCACGTGGTCGCGGAGAGGTTTCGCAGCCCCAGCACCGCCGGGTCTCTCGGGCTGACGGTGACGTCCGCGACGACACTGTTGGTCTGCCCACCTGATCCGCCGATATCGTGCTCGCGCAGCTGCAGATCCTTCGCCACCGCCACGTGGCGGTTCCCTACTCGCAAGTACAGCCCCGGAGGCAGCGACGGACGAGGCTCCGGCGTGACTGCCGCCGGCGTCGCGGCCGTCCCCAACCAGACGCTCCCCCACAGCTGCGCCCGCGCCGGGGAGATGTCGCGCGCCTTCAAGATCGCAGAGGCGAGCACGGCGTACGCGACAATCGCCACGATCGGGGTCACCACGGCGCTGGCGGGAAGGGTGTCCCACACGGCGTGCAACCCGACGGCGATGACAAACCCGATGGTCAGGGCTCGCAACGCACTTGCGGGTTTGAGCGCGGCCAGGCCGACCGCGTAGCCGAGGAAACCGCTGTAGGCCAGATGTCCGGCGATACTGGAGAGGGGCCGCGCAACCAGCAGTGCCGCCGTTTGAAAGTGCGACGCGTACCCGAGCGTCTCCGCAAACGCGAACCCCGTGGCGGAGGCACAGGCCATGATCACACCGTCGAGCGGTTCCCAGATCCCCACCGCCTCGCGCTCGGGCGAATGCAGCCGGCGGCCGACGAAGTAGAGGATGACGACGGGCAGGATCTTGAACGTTTCTTCGACGACGCCGATCCACGCGCTGCACGCGAACGAGTTACAATCCCTTGACACGACCATGAGTTCCAACGGCGCGACCGGGTCCCACGGACTGCTGATCACCCACCCCACCGCCAGCGCCACCGCGGCGAGGAGCCACAACGGTTTGGGCTTGCCGGCCAGGCGATAGATGAAGAGGAAGATTGCCAGCGTCAGCGCGATGCCCGCAAGTGGTGCACCCTGGTCCGCCGGCAAGACGAGCATCGCCACCAAGCCGGCCGCGAGGAGCCAAATCGGCCCGAGCAGGGCCGTTTGGCCTCGTGCCCGGTAGTACCGATAGAGCAGCGCGGCACCGGCCAACAGACAGACGGCGAGCGCCTGGAAGACCAGCACCCGCCCGGTTTGCAGCGCCAGTAGCATCTCGCTTGACACCACCAGCAGAACGGCGATGGGCAGCAGGGCCGCTCGTTGCGCCAGCGCGTGACGCGTGATGCGCAGGAACGGCAGCAGTTGCGAGGACGTGGCAATCCAGGCGCCCTTCAAGGCGCCGCCCGGTCTGATCGGGACGCCCCCTGGTTGCGGCTCCACGGTAATCACCCCTTCCGAAGGCCTGGCCCTTCGTAGACCATCCCGCGTCCTCTCGCGGGCCGAACCTACGGACCAGGCACATTCACTCCGCATCCACGGTCGCCGGCGGCCAGGACCGGCGGAGGACAGATCGAGGCGCCCCGGTGGCGCATGTCCGGACTGCGGTCGATGCTCACCGGTGCCAAGCACGGGCCACGGCTTCCAAATTCGATCTTCCAGGCTGGATGAGATGCTCGCTAATTCGCGGGCTTATTGGCGAGAGTTCTGGCACTTTCCTTTCCCGGAGATCGACTCTCGTAAGAGAGGTCGGTTCCGCTTGGTCACGACCCGGCCTTATCCAGCGCCCCAGCCCCGGGTGATCTTGCGCCGGTCCGGTCGCATTCGTTCTTGACACCGATCACCGAGGCGGCCATACTGTGATCGGATACGATTGATTTCGTGAACGAAAATGAGTGATTATGACGGATAGGGCGGCCATGCTCTCGAATGTGGAGCGGCAGTACGCACTAGTTCGACTGCTCGAACGTCAGGGACGCCTTTCCGTAACCGAGATTTGCGACGAGTATTCCATCAGCGAAGCAACCGCACGCCGCGACCTTGGCGCCCTGGCCTCGCAGGGCCTGCTTCAGCGCGTCCACGGCGGTGCCATCTCGCTGCGCCATGCCGCCCCCGGGATGTCCATTCTGGACCGTAGCCAGGAACAAGTCGAGGAGAAACGGCGCATCGGGTTGGCGGCTGCTGAGTTGGTTCAGGACGGAGAGACAGTATTTCTGGGTAGCGGCACCACAGTGTTGGAAACCGCCCGCAGCCTTCGCTCCCGTCGTAACCTGACGATCATCACCAATTCTCTTCCGGTGATTAACGCCTTGGCCGGACTTTCGGAGATGAGCATGATCGTCCTGGGCGGTATGCTGCGTGACAGCGAGCTATCGTTCATCGGCCACATCACCGAGCAAGCCCTGGCAGAGGTGCGCGCCGACAAGGTGATCATTGGCGTGCGCGCCCTCAACCTCGAGCAGGGTCTAACCAACGACTACCTGCCCGAGACACTGACCGACCGCGCAATCCTATCAGTGGGTCGGGAAGTGATCGTCGTCGCCGACCACACGAAGTTCGGTGCTGTCGCGCCGGCGTTCCTAGCCCCGATGAAAAGCGTGCACACTCTGATCACCGACAACCAGACGGATGCCGAGTTCCTCAATGTCCTGAGGGAGCAGGGTGTCCGGATCATCATTGCGTGAGGGCTCGACGTCGGGCTGTCTCGGGTGAGAAATCGTCCGCGGGAGTGCGGGTGACGTGGTTGCCGATTGCGCGAGATCCGCAAGCCTGCTGCAGGAGGTCATCCTCATGAAGGAGATGCTCTCCTCTGATCTTCGGCTTCGACTCTCTGTCCACCCGGTGCGCGGGTTCGAAGACGTCAGGGTCTGGCCAAGCTGGGACCACGGCACGCCGGTCCCGAGCGTGAGCATCAGGCGGCCCAGTACGTGGAAGAGCAATTTCATAAGGCCGGCACCCAGGTGCGGGTGGATCGCGTGCCGGGAGTGAAGGCGTGGTATCATCACGGTTCCTGGATGCGGGTGGTTGCGCCGGTCGAGCAGGAGCTGAACCGCGTGGCCATTCTCGGTTCGGCGGCGACACCCAGTGAGGGCATTACGGCGGAAGTGGCGGATGTT
>Ga0187784_10000339_pt1 | contig 33735 bp, 30 predicted proteins | sample 1015_SJ02_MP15_2_FD_132964 | JGI IMG/M metagenome (GOLD analysis project Ga0187784, IMG submission 132964) | Tropical peat soil microbial communities from peatlands in Department of Meta, Colombia - 1015_SJ02_MP15_20_MG | ecosystem: Environmental > Terrestrial > Soil > Wetlands > Peat | place... | reverse complement strand
CGGCTCGCGCGCACGCACCAATCTCTCGATGGTCGCCAACGTCGCGGCCGTCGACGCGCGGACAGTGCGGTTCGATCTCAACATCCCGTATGCGGGATTTGCCGATGTCTTCGCCGACCGGCAGCTGCGCATCGTGCCGAAGGACAGGCTCGACGAGCTTTCGACGCGCCCGATCGGCACCGGCCCCTTCATGTTCAAGTCATGGTCGCCGGGCGATCGTCTCGAGCTCGTGAAGAATCCGGACTATTTCGAGCAGGGCCTGCCCAAGCTCGACGGCGTGACGCTGCGCATCCTTCCCGAGGCTGCGGCGCGCATGGCGGCGCTCGAGTCGGGCGCGATCGATATCGTCTGGAGCATGCCCTACGAGTCGGTCGAGACCATCAAGAACAATCCGAACCTGCGGATCGACAGCGTCTCGACGCCGACCTGGGACGGCGTGATCCTGAACAACGCGCGGCCGCCGTTCAACGACGTGCGCGTGCGCCAGGCGCTGGCGCTCACCGTCGACAAGGCCGCGATCGTCGAGCTCGCGCTGTTCGGCCAGGGCGATCCGACCTTCAGCCCGATCCCGCCGAGCCATCCCTATTTCAACAAGTCGCTGAAGTTCAATCCGCCGGACATCGCCAAGGCGAAGCAGCTGCTCGCCGCTGCCGGCTACCCGAACGGCTTCGACGTCACGATGCAGGTGCCGCAGGAGCGCGAGCAGCGCGTGCGCGTCGGCGTCGCGGTGCGCGATATGGCGCGCGCGGCCGGCATCCGCATCAACATCGAGCGCGTGCCGTTCGCCTCCTACGCGGCGAATGTGGCGGGCAAGACGCAGATGTTCGTCGACGGCTACTTCGCGCGGCCGACGATCGACAGCGCGATCTACCCGTTCTATCACTCGTCGGGGAGCTGGAACGATCAGCTCTGGCACTACAGCGACGCGCGCGTGGACCAGCTGCTCGATGAGGCGCGCAAAACCAACGACGAGGCTGCCCGCAAGGCGATCTTCGAGAAGTTCCAGGCAATCGTGGAAGAGACCGTGCCCGGCATCGTCGCCTACGCGGCCGCGCACGTGAATGGCGTCGCCAAGAAGGTCGAAGGTTTTCGCTCTACGCCGATGCAGTGGCTCGAGCTCAAGAGCGTCTCGCTCAAGCCGTAAGTTGGAGCCGCGATGGCCGCTTATATCGCGAGGCGATTGGTCCTCATCGCGCTGGTGCTCGTCGCGGTGTCGATCCTGGTGTTCGCGATCACCACGCTGCTGCCGGCCAACGTCGCGTATCTGATCCTGGGGCCGTTCGCGCCGCCGGATCAGGTGCAGGCGCTCGAGCACAAGCTCGGCCTGACCGATCCGGTCTGGCAGCAGTATCTGCGCTGGGCCGGCGCCTTCCTGCGCGGCGACCTCGGCGAGTCGACGCTGATGAACCGGCCGGTCGCGCCGCTCGTGATGGAGGCGCTCGGCCACTCGCTGGTTCTTGCCGGCACCGCGTTCGCGCTGATCGCCGTGATCGGCATCGCGCTTGGCGTGATCGCGGCGCTGCGCCACGGACGGCCGCTCGATCACACCGTCTCGATCGCGACCTATCTCGGCATTGCGGTGCCGGAGTTCTTCTGGGCGATCGTCGTCATCGTGGTCTTTGCGGTCTGGCTCGGCTGGCTCCCGGCCTCCGGCTACGAGCCGTTTTCCGCGGGCTTTTCGGCCTGGGCCAAGCCGCTGATCGCGCCGACGCTGACCCTCGTCTTCGGTCACCTCGCGCATGTCTCGCGGCTGACGCGCTCGAGCATGATCGAGGTGATGCAGAGCCCCTACGTGATGGCGGCGCGCGCCAAGGGACTGCCCGAGCGGGTCGTCGTGCTGCATCACGCCCTGCGCAACGCGCTGCTCCCGGCGATCACGGTGCTGGCGCTCGACTTCGGCCGTCTGATGGGCGGCATCGTCGTGGTCGAGACGATCTTCGCCTATCCGGGACTGGGGCGCCTCGTCGTCTTCTCGATCCAGAATCGCGACATCCCGACCCTGCAGGCCGCGATCCTGCTGGTGGCGGCGATCTACGCCTGCGCCAATCTCGTCGCCGATCTGCTCTACGCTTTCCTCAACCCGAAGATCCGGTTCGGCCGCGATGCCGCCTGAAGCCGCTGCGCGCGCGCCGCTCTCCCCGCAATTGCAGGCGGGTCTCATCATCGTCGGCGTGATCGTGCTGCTCGGCATTCTGGCGCCCTGGATCGCCCCGCATCCGTGGGACACGATCTCGATGCGGACCCGCTTCCTCCCGCCGAACGCCACCTACTGGCTCGGCACCGACGAATACGGCCGCGACGTGCTGAGCCGGCTGCTGATCGGGACGCGGCTTTCGCTCGCGATGGGCCTCGGCGCGACCGCGATCAGCCTCGCGATCGGCGTGCCGATCGGGCTCGCCGCCGGATATTTCCGCGGCTGGGTCGACGAGGCGCTGATGCGCGCGGCCGACGTGCTGATGGCAGTGCCGCCGATCATGCTCGGACTCTTGTTCCTCGCCGTGACGCCGCCGGCCTTGTGGAAGACCGCGCTCGCGGTCGGCCTCGTCTACATCCCGCAGATCGCCCGGCTCGCCCGCAGCGTGACGCTGTCGCTTGCCAATGAAGAATTCATCCAGGCCGCGCGGGCGCGCGCCGAGGGCGCGAGCTACATCCTGTTCCGCGAGATCCTGCCGAACGCGTGGCCGCCGCTGATCGTGGAGGCGAGCCTGCGCGTCTCCTACGCGATCCTGCTCGGCTCGGCCTTGAGCTTTCTCGGGCTCGGCGCGCAGCCGCCGAGCTCGGACTGGGGGCTGATGATCGCCGAAGCGCGCTCGTTCCTCGATCGCGCGCCCTGGATCGCGCTCGCCCCGGGCTTTGCGATGTGTCTGCTCGTGATCGGCATCAATCTGCTCGGCGACGGCGCGCGCGAGCGCCTCGATCCCCGTCTCAAGTCCCGCATCGCGGCGTGACCATGCTCACGATCGACGATCTCACGGTGCGCTACCGGACCCTCGCGGGCGAGGTCGAAGCGCTGAGCTCGGTCTCGCTGTTCACCCGCAAGGGGTCGACGCTCGCGCTGGTCGGCGAGTCCGGTTCCGGCAAGAGCACGATCGCACTCGCCGCGATGGGGCTGCTGCCGGCCGAAGCGCAGGTGGCGGGCGGGCGCGTGCTCGTCGGCGACGACGACATCCTGGCGATGACGCCGGCCGCGCGTCGGCGTCTGCGCGGTACGCGCGTCAGCCTGGTGTTCCAGGACCCGTTCTCGGTGCTCAACCCGTCGCTGCCGATCGGAAGCCAAGTCGGCGAGACGCTGGTCTACCACCGCGGCCTGTCGCGCGCCGAAGCCCGGGCCCGCGCGATCGCGCTGCTCGACGAGGTCGGCATCGTCGATCCGGCCGCGGTCGCGCGCCGCTACCCGCACGAGCTGTCGGGCGGCATGCGCCAGCGTGCGCTGATCGCCGGGGCGCTCGCGGCCGAGCCGGAGCTCCTGATCCTCGACGAGCCGACGACCGCGCTCGATGTGACGATCGAGGCGCAGATCCTCAAGCTGCTCGAAACGTTGCGTGCGAAGCGCGGTCTCACCATGCTGTTCATCACGCACAATCTCGGCGTGGTGAAACGCATCGCCGACGAGATCGCGGTGCTCTATGCCGGGCAGGTCGTCGAGCACGGTCACACCAGCGAGGTGCTGCGCTCCCCGATGCATCCCTACACCAAGGGCTTGCTCGCCGCGATCCCGCGGATCGGCGCGCGCAAGGAGCATCTTGCGGCGATTCCCGGACGGCTGCCGGATCTGCGCGACCCGCCGGCCGGCTGCCGCTTCCAGTCGCGCTGCCCGTTCGCGACGCCGGACAGCGCGTTGCCGCAAGCGTTGCTCGATCTCGGCGACCGCTGGGTCCGCTGCTCGAGCGCGCTGCGGCTGCGCGACACGATCTGGCCCGACGATCCGCCGACGCCGCGCGCGACCGAGCAGAAGCGCGAAATCGGAAAGCCTCTGGTCGAGGCCGAGGGGCTTTCGAAGTCATTCGGGCGACGCGCGGGGCTGTTCGGCTGGCTCAGCCCGTCGCGTCAGCCGACCGAGACATACGCCGTCAGCAACGTGTCGGTGTCGATCGCTGCCGGCGAGGTGCTGGGCCTGGTCGGCGAATCCGGCTCCGGCAAGACCACGCTCGGGCGGACCCTGTTGCGCCTGATCGAGCCGACGTCGGGCACTATCCGCATCGCGGGCGAAACCGTGACGGACAGGCCGCAGCGCGCGCTCAAGCCGATGCGGCGCGCCGCGCAGATCGTGTTCCAGAATCCGGACTCGTCGCTGAACCCGCGCAAGACCGTCCGCGAGCTCATCGGGCGGCCGATCGCCCGCTTCAGGCTCGCCGCGCGGGCCGACATTCCGGCGCGGATCGATGCGCTGCTCGATCTCGTGCGGCTGCCGCGGCACTACGCCGACCGCTACCCGCACCAGATGAGCGGCGGCGAGAAGCAGCGCATCGGGATCGCGCGCGCGCTCGCGACCGAGCCGAGATTCATCGTCTGCGACGAGCCGGTCTCGGCGCTCGACGTGTCGGTGCAGGCCGCGATCATCAACCTGCTCGCCGACCTGCGCGACCGGCTCTCCGTCGCCTATCTGTTCATCTCGCACGACATTTCGGTCGTCGCGCATCTCGCGGACCGCGTTGCCGTCATGCACCGCGGGGAGATTGTCGAGATCGGGCCGGCGGAAGCGATCATGGAAAGTCCGCAACACCCCTATACGCGGCGCCTGCTCGACGCCGTGCCGCGGCTCGATTTTCCGTAACCATGCTCTACGCCGCGAGAATCTCCTGGATGCGCGCGCGGATCGCGCCGTCAGGGCCGGCGCGCATCCCCGGCGCGAGCCGGACGTCATAGGCGATGCGCGCCGGGCGCGTCATCACGATGACGCGGTCGCCGATCTGCAGCGCCTCGTTGATCGAATGCGTGATGAAGACCGCGGTCTTGTGATTCTCGCGCACGAGCGCGGCGAAGTCCTCGCGCAGGCGCTGCCCGGTGATCTCGTCGAGCGCCGAGAACGGCTCGTCGCAGAGCAGGATGCTGGCGTCGGTCGCGAGTGCGCGCGCGATGCTGACGCGCTGACGCATGCCGCCGGACAAAGCGTACGGAAAGTCCTGCTCGTGGCCGGAAAGCCCGAGGCGCACGAGCCACAGCTGCGCGACCTCGCGGCGCTCCTTTGCGGGCCGATCGAGCATTTCCAGCCCGAGCTCGACATTCTGGCACACGCTGCGCCAGGGCAGCAGCCGGTCGCTCTGGAACACGACCGCGATCTTGCCGCGCAGCGCATCGAAGTCGCGGAACGGGTCGAGTCCCTGAACCCGCACCGTGCCTTGCGAGGGCGCCATCAGGCCGGCGATCAGATTGAAGGTGGTCGACTTGCCGCAGCCGGTCTTGCCGAGCAGCGCCACCATCTCGCCGCGCGCGATCTCGAGATCAAGCCCTTCGACCGCGCGAAACGGCTCCTGCGCGCCGGGGCGTGCAAACCATTTCGACACGCGCGCGAGGCGGATTTCGGGCTGCGCCGTCACAGCGCGCGCTCCGATGCCGCGCGATAGCGCAACGCGCGTGCCTCGATCAGCGCGATGATCCATTGCGCGATGAGCACGAAGAAGACGAGCTGCAAGGTCCAGGCCAGCGCGCCTGCCATGTCGAACACCTGTTGCTGCTGCAGCAGCTCGTAGCCGATCCCGCCGGTCGCGCCGACCAGCTCCGCGACCACGACGACGCGCGACGCATTGCCGAGATTGACCTTCCAGGCCGTGAGGATGTCGGGAAGGATCGCCGGCAGGATCATGGCGCGGAACAGCTTGGCGCGCGTCGGGCGGAACGACATCACCATTTCGATCAGGTCCCTCGACATGCCGCGCAGCGCATCGAGCACCTGGAACGTGAAGGCCGGCAGCGCCGTCACCGTCATGATGAAGAAGATGCGCGGCTCGGTGCCGTGAAACCAGATGATCGCAAAGACCACCCAGGACAGCGCCGGGATGCCCTGAAAGAAATTCAGGATCGGCGCGAGGAAGCGGTCGACGGTCGGCGCGCGCGCCATCAGCGTCGCGATGGCGCAGCCAAGCACGAAGGCGCCGATCAGGCCGGCGAGGATCCGGCCGACCGTCGCGAGCACCTCGGAAAGTTGCGCGAGGTCGGAAAAGATCGCGATCGTGTGCGCCAACACGTCGACGAGGGAAGGAAAGAGGTAGCGCGGGAAATAGAGCGACGCGAGCTGCCATATCGCGGCGAGCAGCACGAACGGCGCCAGCGTCTGCGCCATGCGCCTGACGGGTGAGGCGCTTCCGCCGTTGCGCTGCGCCGGTCCCGCCATCACCGGGTGACCTGATAGATGCTGCTCCGGCTCGGATCGGAGGAGAGGAAGCCGATGGATTTTCCGACCGCGTACACCGCCTCGATCTCGCGGCGCACGTCGGACGCCCAGCGCAAATTGAGGCCGAGCCGCTCGTTCGACTTGATCAGGTCGGCGATCGCCCGCTGGTCCTCCGCCGAGCCTTTCGGCGCGATGATGGTCGCGGCATGCTCGGGATGCGCGACGATCCATTCGGCGGCGGCCTGATAGGCCGCAAACAGCTTCGGGATCGTGGCGCGATGCTTGTTGATCCAGTCGAGATGCGCCGCAACGCCGAGATACGGGATGTTGCGGCTGCCGGCGAAAGCTCCCCATCGGCCGGCGATCTGCAGGTCGAGCGTGCGCAGCGACGGCTTCTTGGCGAGCAGGATCGTATAGGCGGGCTCCCAGAGCTGGACCGCGGCAGCGCGGTCCGCGAGCGCGTAGCCGACGAGGCCCGGGGTCGCGGTGTTGACCACCGACAGCTTGGCCGGGTCGAGGCCCTGCTGGCGGGCGAACCAGTCGAACATCAGGAAATTGGTGGTGCCGCGCGCGGCGGCGAGCTCCTTGCCTTCGAGGTCGCGCAGTGATTTGACTTCCGCTCGCGATGTGACGACCGCGCCCCAGAAGTCGAACAGGTTGAACAGGTAGGCGACCTTCACGCCGCGCAAATCGGCCTGGCCCACGGTCAAGAGCGAGGCGCTGCCGCCGACCTGAAACTCGCCGGAGTTGAACTGCGCCGTATAGGCGTCGGGCGTGCGCTCGATGAAGTCGAGCGCGAGCCCGCTCTCCTCGTCGAGCTTGAGGCGCTTGATGACCGGCGGAAGGAACGCGCCGAGCGAGGGCGCACCGAACACGACAATCGTGACTTTCTCAAGCTCCGCGGCCGGCGCGGCGCTCGCGGCAGCGATCAGCGCTGCGGCGCACAGAGCGACGAGGCATGGCAGTCGAAACATCGTCCGTCCCCCTTCGGCCGCTAGCCGCCGAAAAGCCGCTGCGCGAGACCGCCGGTGATCGAGGCGATTTCGCGCGCCGAGAAGCCGGCCTGCGCGACGATCTGCGCCGGCGCAGGATCGCCGATCGGGAACGGCATGTCGGAGCCGAGCATGATCCGCTCGGCGCCGACGGTCTGGCCAAGGAAGCGCAGCGCGTTCGCATCATGCACCAGCGTGTCGTAGTAGAGCGCCGCGAGGCTCGCGTCGGGATCGCCCAATTTGTCGCGGTCGAGCGAATAGTTGCGCCGCAGCCGGCCGACCACATAGGGCAGCGCCGCGCCGCCGATGCCGATGATCTCTTTGGCATTGCGGTAGCGCGTGAGGTGGCCGGAGTAGATGATGCGGCTGACTGCGATCAGCGTGTCGGTGATGCGGCCGACCGCATTCGCCATGCCATACTCGTGCACGCGGTTGTCGCCGCTCTCGAACACCGGGTGGATGAACAGCACGCTGCCGAGCTCGTCGGCGGCGCGCCAGAACGGATCGAGCGCAGGGTCATCGAGCACGCCGCCGACGCCCTTCGGCTGTGTCCCGATCATGGCGCCAGCAAAGCCTAAGGCATGCGCTTCACGCAGCACCTCGGCGGCGCGCCCTCCGTCCTGCAGCGGCACGGTCGCAAGCGGAATGAGGCGCGGCTCGGCCCTGGCGGCGGCGAGCAGGTGCTCGTTCGCCAGCCGCGACCAGCGCGCGCCTTCCTCGGCCGGCAGCTCGTAGCCGAACATGTCGAGCCAGCCGCCGACCACCTGGCGGTCGATCTTCTGCGCGTCCATCCATTTGAGCCGCGCGCCAAGATCGCTGAGCGGTTTCGACACCGGACGGGTCGGCTTGCCGCCGCTGAACGAGAAGCCGAAGCCTGGGCCATCCTCGACCAGGCGCAGCGAGGGAAAACGCGCGGCCTGCGCGCGCACCGCCTCGAGCAGGCTCGGCGGAACGAAATGGGCGTGACAGTCGATCACCATCGTGTCTGTTCTCTACCTGTCTCGATTGCGGTCGCGCGCGGCCGCGACCGCATCGCTGATCGCGGTGAGGCGAATGGGAAGCTTGTCGAACACGATCCCGAGCGGCGACACCGCATCGTTGATCGCGCTCGAAACCGCGGCCGGCGCGCCGAGATAGCCGGATTCGCCCGAGCCCTTCTGGCCGAGCACCGTGAACGGCGAGGGCGTGCAGTGATGCACGATCTCGACCTTCGGCACCTCGTGCGCCGAGGGCAGCAGATAGTCCATGAAGGACTGGCTCATCATCTGCCCGTCCTCGCTGTAGACGAACTCTTCCATCAGCGCGGCGCCGATGCCGTGCGCAATGCCGCCGAGCGTCATGCCCTTCACGATGTGCGGATTGATCACCGTGCCGCAGTCATGGCCGATGAGGTAGCGCCGCAGCTCGGTGCGCCCGAGCTCGGGGTCGATTGCGACCAGCACGAGGTGAAACTCGAACGAGTGGCACGGATACATCTGTACCCGGCCGTCCGGAGTCGGCAGCGCATGTCCGGTCGGCACCTGCTCCACATGGGTGACCTCGAGCCCGGGCTCGAAGCCCGGCGGCATCAGGTGGAAATTGCGGTGCGCGATCGTGACCAGGTCCGCCCATTCGAGCCGCTGGCCGGCGCGATCCGCGATCGCGCCGCCCGCATAGCTGAGCGCGTCCGCGGCGACGCCAAGCCGATGCGCCGCGATTGCGATCAGCTTGCGCCTGAGCTTGCCCGCCGCGTGGAACGCCGCGCCGCCGAGCATCACCGCCATGCGGCTTCCGACCGGCGAATTGCTCGGCAGGCTCGCGAGCGAGTCCGGCCGCACCACCCGGATGCGATCCGGATCGATCTCCAGCACCTCGCCGACCACCGTCGCGGCGAGCGTTTCGTGGCCCTGGCCCGACGAGGTGGTGTGGATCGTCACCGTCACGTGACCGAGGCCGTCGATCATGATGCGGCAGGAGTCCATCCAGGTCGTGGTCGTGTTCTTCTCGTTGAGCAGCGGCTCGAACGAGGAATTGCCGCCGCTCGGCTCGAGGCAGGCGGCGATCCCGATCCCGGCCAGCATGCCGGTCGCGCGCAGGCGGTCGCGCTCGCGTTCGAGCGCGGGCCAGTCGGCATGCGCCAGCACCTTGTCGACCACGGTGTGGTAGTCGCCGCTGTCGTAGCGCGTGCCGCTCGGAATGAGGTAGGGGAATTCCTCGCGGCGGATGAAGTTGCGGCGCCGCACTTCGAGGCGATCAAGCCCGAGCGCGGCCGCGACCCGGTCGATCGCGGTTTCGATCGCGTAGTTGGTCGGCGACTGGCCGAAGCCGCGCACCGCCTCCTGCGCGGCCTTGTTGGTCATGACCGACAGTGCCCGATACTGCACGCTCTCGATGCGGTAGGGCCCGACGATCGCGCCGATCGGCTTGCCGAGCTGGAACGGCGCGCGCCCCGCATAGGCGCCGACATTGTCGAGCGCGCGCATCTTCATCGATTTGACGATGCCGGCATCGTCGAATGCGACCGCGACGTCGAAGATGCGCTCCGGTCCGTGCGCGTCGCCGGAGCGCATGTTGTCGAGCCGGTCCTCGATCAGGCGCACCGGGCGGCCGAGCTTGCGCGCGAGATAGCCGACCAGCACCGTGTGCTTGATGCCGCGCTTCACCCCGTAGCTGCCGCCGACGTCGACGTCGTAATGCACGCGCACCGCGTTGGCCGGCAGCCGCAACGCGCGCGCGATCTGCTCGGCATATTTCGGCATCTGGATCGAGGCCCAGACGTCGAGCATCTCGTGCCACGGGTCCCAGGCGGCGAGCACGCCGAAGGTCTCGATCGGCACGGTCGAATTGCGCCCCCAGGTGACGCGAAACGAAAGCTGGCGCGGCGCTTGCGCGAAGTGGCGATCGACCTCGCCCCACACGAAGCTCTTGTCGAGCAGCACGTTGGTGCCGTGCGCGGGATGCACCAGCGGGCTCGACGGCGCGAGCGCTTGCTCGACATCGATAACGTGGGGCAGGGGCTGGTAGGCGACCTCGATCTGCTCGGCGGCGTCCTCGGCGATCGCACGGCTGTCGGCCGCGACAGCCGCGACCCACTCGCCCGAATAGCGGGTCTGCCCGACCGCGAGCGAGTAGCGGCGCACCTGCGGCGTATCGAGCCCGTTCATCATCGCCTCGACGGCGGCGGCGAGCTCCGCGCCGGTGACGACGTCATGCACGCCCGGCATGGCGAGCGCCGCCGCGGCATCGATCGCCACGATCCGTGCCGCCGGATGCGCGGAGGGAACGATCGCGACATGCAGCGTCCCGTCGCGCCGGATGTCGGCCACGTAATTGCCGCGTCCGACCACGAAGCGGCGGTCCTCGCGCACGCGGCGGTTGGTCGACACGAACTTGAACGGCGCGCTCATTACCCGCCCTCGGTGCCGAGGTTGGAGCCGGCGAGCCGGCGCGCCGCCAGCGCGATCGCCTCCACGATCTGCCCGTAGCCGGTGCAGCGGCAGATGTTGCCGGAGATCGCCTCGACGATATCCGCGCGCGTCGGTTCCGGATTGCGCTTCAGCAGCGCGTGCGCGACCAGCAGCATGCCCGGGGTGCAGAAGCCGCATTGCGTGCCGTGCGTCTCGCAGAACGCGTCCTGGATGACGCTGAGCTCGCCCGGCGCCGGCGCAAGCGATTCCACGGTGGTGATTGCGTAGCCATCGGCCTGCACGGCGAACATCAGGCAGGCGCGCGCCGGCTCGCCGTCGATCAGCACCGTGCAGGCGCCGCAGATGCCGTGCTCGCAGCCGGTGTGCACGCCGTTGAGATCGAGCTTCTCGCGCAGGCAGTCGACCAGCGTCATGCGCGGCTCGACGTCGAGAACGCGGCGTGTGCCGTTGACCTGAAGCTCGACCTTCATGCGGGGAGCCCATGGCGTGCGGCCTGGTCGCGCGCGCGCGTGAGCGCGCGGGCGCCGAGCGTGGCGGCGGCGCGGCGCCGATAGGCGTCGCTCGCATGCGGGCTCGACATGATGTCGAGCGCGTCGGCGCCGGCGCGCGCCGCGTCGATGATCTCCTTATCCGACATAACCGAGCCGACCAGCGCCTCGCCAGCGGAGTCGACCCGGCACGGAACCGCGCAAGCGCCCCCGATGCCGAGCGCGCAGGCCGTGCATCGTCCGCTCGCGTCGAGCGCGACCTGCGCGGCCGCGGCGACGAGCGCAAAGTCGCTGCGCCGCGCGCTGATCTCCTCGAAGCCGACGCCGATCCGCCCGGTCTGCCAGACCGGAAAATGGATGGCGGTGACGCACGAGCCCTGCGTCGCTGCCGTCACCATCGGGCCGACGAAAAACGCGTCGGCCGCCACGCGGCGGGACCCTGCGGGCTCCCGCAGCATGATGCTGCCGCGCAGGGTCGTCAGCACCAGCGCGATTTCGGCGGCCGGATCGGCATTCGCGACCGAGCCGCCGACCGTCCCGCGCGTGCGCGTCGCCGCATGCCCGACGAAAGGCAAAGCCGCGGCAAGCAGCGGCGCCTTGGCGGCGACCGTCGCGCTCTCGGCTGCGGTAACCTGGCGCGTCGCGGCGCCGATGACGATCGCGTCGCCGTCATCCCGGATGCCCTGCAGCTCCGCAAGGCGCGCGATGTCGACCAGGCATGACGGGCGCGCGAGCCGCATCGCCATCATCGGGACGAGCGTCTGGCCACCGGCGATGATCACCGCGTCGGCATCGGCCGCAAGGCGAGCGCAGGCCGCTTCAACCGTTGCCGGCCGCACATAGTCGAAGGGCGCTGCCTTCATCCGTCAATCGTCGCGTCAATCGGTCTTGAGGCGCAAATGCGCGGGGCGGTTCGCGGCGCGAGCTTAGTCGCCCGCGGAGTTTCGATCTACTGCAATGTTGGATCGGATTTTACGATGTCGAAGTCGCCGGGAGATTCATCCGGCATTGTCGCATGGCGCGGGCTCGGCGCGCGTCGTCCGGCGTCCGTTGCGGTGCGTGTCGACAAGCCTTCGGCTTCATGTTGACATCGCGATGCGATGAGGTCGACGCGATGGCGATGAGGAAGACGTTGGTGGGCGCGCTGGCGCTGCTTGGCGAGGACGCCGTGCCGTCGGAGGGCCGCGTCGACATCGTCATCGAGGGGCGCAGCATCCGCGAGATTCGCCCGCACGGCGTGCAGCCGCCCGAAGGCACCGCGATCGACATGCGCGGGCGGCTGCTCACCGCCGGGCTGGTCAACGGCCATCACCACAGCCACGAGGGCTACTACAAGGGCCGCAAGGACAACCTGCCGCTCGAGCTCTGGATGAACTACGTCCGGCCGCTCAAGCCGATCCCGCTCACCGCGCGCGAGGTCTATCTGCGCACGATGATCGGCGCGCTCGAGGCGGTGCACAGCGGCACCACGACCTTGTGCGACGACACCAACGTCGCGCCGCGCATCAATCAGAAGCATGTCGACGCGGTGTTCCAGGCCTACGAGGACATCGGCATCCGCGCCTATGTCGGCCCGACGCTGTTCGACCGGCCGTTCTTTCGCGCCGTGCCGTTCGTCGACGAGGAGTTCCCGCAGGACCTGCTCGCCGAGCTCGACGGCACGCCGATGTTCTCCTCCGCCGATCTGCTCGCCTTCGCCAGGAGGACGGCGCGGGGGCATCACCCGAGCGAGAAGCGCGTCGGCTACATCGCGGCCCCGTCGGCGCCGCAGCGCTGCACCGAGGACTTCATCAAGGCGGTGCGCCGGATGGCCGACGACATGGACCTGCCGCTAATGATGCACGTGCAGGAGACGCGCATGCAGGTCGTGACCGGCCAGCTCTGGCACGGCTCGACCATGATCGAGTATCTCGACCGGCTCGGCTTCCTGAAGCCGAAGACCGCGTTCATTCACGGAGTCTGGCTGACCCCGCGCGAGATCGAGATCCTCGCGCGCACCGGGGTGAGCGTGCAGCACAATCCGACCTCGAACCTCAAGGTCGGCTCCGGCCTCGCGCCGATCCGCGCGCTGATCGCGGGCGGGGTCAATGTCAGCATGGGCACGGACGGCTGCGGCTCGATCGAGGGCACCGACATGCAGAACGCGCTCTATCTGGCGAGCCTGTTGCACAAGCTGCGCGGCGACTACACGGGCTGGGTCGGCGCGAGCGATGCCTTTCGCTTTGCCACGATGGGCGGCGCCAAGGCGCTCGGGCGCGGCCATGAGCTCGGCGCGATCGAGAAGGACCGCATCGCGGACATCACCGGCTACCGGTTGCACAGCCTGCCGTTCACGCCGCTCAACGATCCGGTGCACCAGCTCGTCTGCGCCGCCTGCCGGCAGGACGTCGACTTCGTGATGGTCGACGGCGAGACGATTCTGCAGGACGGCAAGCTCACCCGCGTCGATGAGGACAGGCTGCTCGACGAGATCGCCGAGGCACATGCGCGGCTCGAGCCGCTGATCAGCATGTCCGAGAAGGACGTCGAGCGGCTGCGTCCGGCCTACGAGCGCATCTACCGCCGCTGCGCGAAGATCGCGATCGCGCCGGATACGTATCCGGCGAGATTTGAGCATTGAGCCGTAGGGGGCCGTAGGGTGGGCAAAGCGCGAAGCGCGTGCCCACCATCTGTCAACTCAGTCCGAACGGTGGGCACGGCGCTGCGGCGTTGCGCGTGGAGACGCCGAGGCATTGGGCCGCGCCTTAGCCCACCCTACGAGCTCAATCGCGGGTTCAGCGCATCGCGCAGCCAGTCGCCCAGCAGGTTCACCGCCAGCGACAGCGCGACCAGCACGGCCCCGGGAATGACCGAGATCCACCAGTCGCCGGAGAACAGGAACTCGTTGCCGACCCGCACCAGCGACCCGAGCGAGGGCGTGGTCGGCGGCACGCCGACGCCGAGGAAGCTCAAGGTCGCCTCGGTGAGGATCGCGAGCGCAAGGTTGATCGCGGCGATCACCAGCACCGGTCCGATCACGTTCGGCCTTATGTGCCGCCAGATGATGGCGAACGGGCTGATGCCGATGATCCGCGCCGCCGCCACGTAGTCCTTGTCGCGCTCGACCAGCACCAGGCTGCGCACGCTGCGGGCGTATTGTACCCAGAAGGATGCCGCGATCGCGAGGATCAGCACGGTCGTGGCGAGCGCGTCATGAGCGGCGCGATTCATCACGGTGCGGCTGACACCGTCGATCAAGAGCGCAACCAGAATGGCCGGGAAGCTGAGCTGGATGTCGGCGACCCGCATGATCAGCGCGTCGAGCCAGCCGCCGAGATAGCCGGCGACGAGGCCGAGGATCACCCCGACTGCGGCGGCAATCAGCACGCTCAGGCCCCCGACATAGAGGGAGGTGCGCAGGCCGAAGATCACGGTCGAGAGCATGTCGCGGCCCTGCGGATCGGTGCCGAGCAGGTAGGTCTCGCCCGCCATGCCGGACGAGCCGGGCGGCAGCCGCGCGTCGATGACATTGGCGCTCGCCGGGTCCATCACGTTGTAGGGCGCGATCACGTTGGCGCCGAGCGCGAGGACGAAGAGCATGACCGTCACCGCAAGAGCGACGATCGCGACCGGCGAGCGGCGGAAGTCGTGGACAAGGTCGCTGTCCCACCAGTCTCGCAGCTTCGTGGCGACGCTCATGCGCGTCCCCGCGCAAGCATGCCGGCGCGGATGCGCGGGTCGATCGCCGCGTAGGCGAGGTCGACGGCGAGATTGAGGAGCGCGAAAGCGAGCGCCACCATCACCAGATAGGCGGCAAGCAGCGGCACATCTGCAAACTGGATCGACTGGATCACCAACAGCCCAAGCCCCGGCCACTGGAACACCGTCTCGACGATGATCGAGAACGCGAAGATGTTGCCGAATTGCAGCCCGATGACGGTGATGACCGGCACCAGCGTGTTTTTCAGCGCGTGGCGGTAGTTGACCGCCCAGCCGGTGAGGCCGCGGGCGCGCGCGAACTTGATGTAGTCGGTGCGCAGCACCTCGAGCATCTCGGCGCGCACCAGCCGCAGGATCAGCGTCATCTGGAACAGGCCGAGGGTGAGGCTCGGCAGGATCAGCGCCTTGAGCCCGCCGAAGGTGAGGAGGCCGGTGGTCCAGCCGCCGAACGCCACGGTCGCGCCGCGGCCGAACGAGGGCAACCAGCCGAGCCAGACCGAGAAGATCAGGATCAGCACGATGCCGACCAGAAAGGTCGGCAGCGCGACGCCGATCAGCGACAGGATCATCAGGACATGGCTCGCGGCGCTGCGCCGGTGCAATGCGGTCCACACCCCGAGCGGGATGCCGAGCGCGGTCGCGATCGCCATCGCGCAGAGGCTGAGCTCGAGCGTCGCGGGAAGCCGCTCGAGAATGAGCCGGCCGACCGGCACGCCGAAGCGGTAGGACACGCCGAGGTCGCCCGCGAGCGCGTCGCGCAGGAAGCGCAGGAACTGCAGCACCACCGGGTCGTTCAGCCCGAGCGCGCGCCGCATCGCCTCGCGCTGCGCCAAGGTCGCGGCCTGCCCGACCATGTTGTTGACCGGGTCGCCGACGTAGCGAAACAGCGCGAAGCTGACGAGCGCTGCCGCGAGAACCACCAGGATCGTTTGCAAGACGCGCTGAAGGGCGAAGGATCCCACGGCTGGTCAGCTCTTCATTGCGTCATCGCGACGTAGGGTGGGCAAAATCGCGTGCATCGGCTGCTCGATCCGCGCCGTCTTGGTGGAGCGATTTTGCCCACGCGGTCATACTGGTCGGTTGGACGCGTGAGCAACGCGCCGACAAGCCCTCGCATGCGATGCCGCGTCGCCGCGCAGGCGCGTTGCCCACCCTACACGCCGGTGCGACGCAAACGCGGCTCAATCCTCCACGTTCACCCATTTGAGCTCAAGGCTGTCGTCGTTGCGCAGATGCACCGAGACGCCCTTGCGCACGCCCCAGGCAAGTCCCGCCTGATGCAGCGGGATGTGGCCGATCTCCTGCTTCTCGATCGTCAGCGCCTCGCTGATCAGTGCCTGGCGCTTGGCCGGATCAATCTCCTTCTCGACCTGGTCGGTCAATTCATCAATCTTCTTGTTCGAGAACGCGCCGACATTGTAGGTGCCGATCTTGCCGTTCGGCGTGTTGATCACGTCCTGCAAGGTCGAATGCGCGTCGTAGCTCAAGGGCTGCCAGCCGAGCAGCGAGAAGGTCTGGTTGCGCGAAAGGATCTTCTCGAAGTATTTCGAGCGCGTCTGCGCCAAGAGATTCACTTTGATCCCGATGCGCGCGAGCATCCCGACGATCGCCTGGCAGATCTTCTCGTCATTCACATAGCGGTCGTTCGGGCAATCCATGCCAATCTCGAAGCCGCTGCCGTACCCGGCCTCGGCGAGCAGCTTCTTCGATGCCTCCGGATCGAACGGCAGGCGCACGTCGAGCTTGGCGTCATAGCCGTTGATGCCCGGCGCCACCATTGTGCCGGCGATGTGCGAGGTACCGCCCATGATGCGGCTCTTGATCGCCTCGATGTCGATTGCCTGATAGATCGCCTGGCGCACGCGCCTGTCCTTGAACGGATTCTTGCCCTTGACGCTCGACTCGATGAGCTCGTCGCGCGCCTGATCCATGTTGAGGAAGATGGTGCGCAGCTCGAAGCCGGTGAGCACCTGGTGCTTGCCGGTCCCGTTCACCCGCGCGGCGTCCTGCTGCGGCACCGGGTAGATCATGTCGACCTCGCCGGAGAGGAGCGCGGCGACGCGCGTCGCGTCGGACTGGATCGGCGTGAACACGACCTCGGTGAGATTGCTCTCCTTCGCGGCCCACCAGTTCGGATTGGGCATGAACACGGTCTTCACGCCGACTTGCCGCTCCTTGATCATGAACGGGCCGGTGCCGTTCGCGTTGGAAGTGGCGAAGTTCTCCTGCTTGGCCTTGATGCTCGCGGGCGCGGCCGCATTGTTCTTCTCGGACCACGCCTTGCTCATCATGTAGGTCGAGGTCGTCTGCAGCGGCAGGATCGGATTGGGCTTGTCCATGATGAAGTCGACGGTGAGGTCGTCGATCTTCTTCACCTCGGTCACGCTTGCGACCGTGTAGGCCATGTCGGAGCCCTCGGCCTTGATGCGCTTGACCGAGAAGATGACGTCGTCGGCCGTGAACGGCTCGCCGCCCTGGAACCTGACGTTCGGCCGCAGGTGGAAGCGCCAGGTCGTCGGGTTCGGCTGCTCCCAGCTGGTCGCGAGCGCCGGCACCAGCTCGAGGTTCTTGCCGCGCCCGACCAGCGGCTCGTAGATCTGCCCGAGCCAGGACAGCGTGAAGGTCTCGGCCAGCGCATGCGGGTCGAGCGAGGCCGGGTCGATGCGATAGGCGTAGCGGAAGGTCTTGGCGTCGGCATGCGCGGCGGTCAGCAGGGCCAGCGCGATGGATAGGAGTACGGTCCTGATGCGAATCATTGCGGCGGGCGCTCCACGGGATAACTGACAGGAAACATTTTTAACTGTAAGCAAATCCGATGCCGCCGACAACAATCTTCGCGGTGGCGTGAGACGGTGTCACAGGCGAGAGATCGAGAGCATGAACCAGCTGCAGCGCGCGATCGAGCATCTTCTGCTGGCAGCCGGCGCAAGTCGCGCGATGCTGCAACTGCGTCGGGACGGTGGCGATTTCGCGATTGCCGCGGAGGCGGTCCAGCATGATCAGAGCCAGATCCGCCAGTACGGATCGCAGGCAGCCGGCGGCACGTTTCCCGATCCGCGTCGTCTCGAAAGCGGGCTGCCGATCATTGTCGAAAGCGGCGTCGGTGCGCAGATGCTCGCGCCGCTCGAACGCGAAGGTCGACTGATCGGCGCCATCTCGCTGCAGCATCGGCCCGGTGCGCGTGAATGGAGCGCCCGCGATCAGGACGCGCTGCGCGACACTCAGGCGAAGGTGCTCGGCCTCCTGGATACGGACGGACATCCGGCCGCGGATGAATTGCGCTCGGCTGCGATCCAGGCGGTGCTTGATCGCGTGCGGCTGGTGCTCGACGCACAACGCTGCACGTTTCGCCAGCCGGTGCAGGAGGCGTTCGCGTTCCCGGTGACATTCGAATCGCGCGACGCGCAGGTCAGGAGCCTGCTCGGCGATTTCACCATCGTGCAGACCGGCCAGCCGGTCATCGTCAAGCTGCTGGCCGAGCGCGCGCAGGTGATCCAGGAGGATTGCGCCAGCGCTTCGCGCGATCCGCTGTTCCACAAGATGCTCGGACATTACGGCGGCATGCGCGCCCAGATGGTCACGCCCTATATTGTGGGAGACGAGCTCAAGGGCGTTCTCTCGGTGCACGAGCTGCGCCACACGCGCGTCTGGACCCCGGACGAGAAACGCTGGGCCGCCGAAGCGGCCGCGCTGGTCGGTGCGATCACGACACTTCCGTAGTCGCAGGATGCGTCACCAGGCGCACCAGCCGCCATCGACCGGGATGATCACCCCGGTCACCGCGGAGGAGTCGTCCGAGGCGAGGTAGAGCGCGGTCCCAGTCAGGTCCTCGACCTTGAAGAACGAAACCTTGCTCGGCGTGCGCTCGCTCAGCCATTGCCGGTGCGCGTCGCCCTTGGGATTGTTCCAGTTGAACTGATCGTTGATCGGCGTCTCGAATGGCCCGGGCGCGAGACCGTTCACCGTGATGCCGTGCTCGGCGAGCTCGCAGGCGAGCGCCTTGGTGAGGTTCACGATGCCCCCCTTCGAGGCGCAATAGGCCGGGCAGTTGAGGAAGCCGCCGAGCCCGGCAATCGAGCTCATCGTGATGACGCGCCCGTATTTTTGCTTCTTCATCGTCGGCGTCACCGCGCGCACGCAGAAGAACGTCGAGCGCAGATTGAGATCGAGATGGCGATCCCAGATCTCCTCGGTCGTCTCCTCGATGCTGGCGACATCGAAGATGCCGGCGCTTGCGACCAGGATGTCGATCCGGCCGAAGGCCTTCAGCGTCGTCTCGACCGCGCGCTCGATGTTCGCGACTTGATAGAGGTCGGCGACGATCGGGATCGCCTTGCCGCCGGCCTTCTCGATCCGCGCCGCAACGGCCGGCGTGGTCGTGGCGTTCTTGTCGACGACCGCGACGTTGGCGCCTTCCTGCGCGTAGCGCAGCGCGATGCCCTCGCCGAGCCCCTGTCCGGCCCCGGTGACGATCGCGGTTTTTCCCTTCAGTCGCATACAAACCTCCTGATTGCGATCACGCCAGCGCGCGCAGGACTTGCTCCGCGGCGTGCAGCACGGCTTCCTGATCCCCCTCCGACCAGTGCCGTGCGCTGCGCGCCTCGTGCACCGAAATCCATCCATCGAGTCTTCCGCCGCGCTCGATCGGGGCCAGCATCTGGGCGCGCACGCCATAGAGGCGCACCAGCGCCTCCGGCGGCCGCGGCTCGCCGGACGAGAGATCGTCCTGCACCAGCAGCCGGCGGTTCTTCTCGACCCATTGCGCGGTCGCGGCCGCGCGCTGGTTGATCGAGGTGATGCCGCGCAGCGAGTTTTGCCCCGCCGCCGTGGCTTCGGCCACAACGTCGTCGATATGAAACCCGTGCTTTGCGTCGTCGAGCCGTAGCGTCGTGCGGCTCGCCCTGGTCAGGGCGAGGAGCTCGGCCAGAATGGCGTCGAGCTCGTGGCGCAGCGTTGCGGTCGACACTCTCATGACTTGCTCGTCGATTGTTCACCGGCGCGGGCGCGCTGCCACAGCACTTGCGCCGCGCGTTGTGCCTCGGAGCGTATCTTGCGCGCATCGGCGAAGGTCGGCTCGCCCGCTGCGATCACCTGCCGCCCGTCGACGAAAACATGCTCGACATCGCGGCCGCAACCGTCGTGCACGAGGGTGCCGAGCGGATCGATCAGCGGGGTCAGGTGGGCGCGGCGGAAGTCGAACACGACGAAGTCGGCGAGATGGCCGGTCGCGAGGCGCCCGAGATCGTGCGCGCGGCCGAGCGCCGTCGCGCCGGCCGCGGTCGCCATCGCAAACGCGTCGCGCGGCTGCCATCGGTCGGAGACCGCGCCGAGCTGCAGGCGCGCGACCGCGAGCGACCAGCGCATCGCCTCGGTCATGTCCTGCGTCAGGTTGTCGGTCGCAAGCGCGATGCGCGCGCCCGCCTGTTTCAGCCGCGGGGTCGGCGCCATGGCGCCGCCGGTGGCGTTGCCCTTCGGCACATGCGCGACCGTCATGCCGGATGCGGCGAGCCGCGCGATGTCGTCGTCGGTCAGGTAGATGCAATGCGCCGCGATGAGCTTGTCGTTGAGCAGCCCGACGCGTTCGAGCAGCTGCGTCGGCGTGCAGCCGCAGCGCTTGGCGATCACGTCGTTCTCGAGCCGGCTCTGCGACAGATGGGTCCAGACGGTGAGGCCGGTCTCGCGCGCGAGCGCCGCGACCTTGCCGAGCAATTCGTCCGAGCAGGTGTCGGGCGCGTGCGGCGCGAGCATCACATGGGTGCGGCCGTTGTTCGCGCCGTGATGCGCCTGCATCAACGCGCGCGTTTGCGCGATGCAGGACTCGCCGATCGCGGCCTCGTGCCGCCACACGCCCTCGTGCACGCGGGTGAAATCGACGTCGTGAAAGCGCGTGCAGGACCACACGCGCAGGCCAAGATCGGCCATCGCCGGCAACGTGACGTGGGCGTGCACGTAGGAATCAACCATCGCGGTCGATCCGAAGGTCATGGCCTCGAGCGCGCCGAGCCGCGCCAGCGCGACCGCCTCGTCCTCGCTGATGTCGTGACCGTGCGGCACGCCGCGCGTGTAGGCCGGCGCGAAGCCCATATCGAGCGCAACGCCGCGCATCAGCGACAGCACCGCATGGGTGTGCACGTTGATGAATCCGGGCGTGACGACGCGCCCTTCCGCCTGCAGCACGCGCGCGGCCGCAACATCCATGGGCAGCTCGGCGCGCGCACCGACGAAAGCGATGCGGTTGCCCGCGATGCCGAGCGCGCCGTCCGCGATGACGGGCCGCGCCGGATCGCTGGTCAGCAGCGTCGCGCCAAGGATGACCGCGTCGAAACCCATTGCTCTCCTTACGTCCCCGCCGCCCGCGCCATGTGAACCGGAGTAAATTTTTTTTACAAGGGGTTTGTGTCGGACGGCTGAACCCTTTAGCGTTCGCCCGGCCGGGCTCAGCGTTTAGGGAACCAGACGATGCGCGCACTCACACGTCGCGATCTCCTGAAAGTCTCGGCCGCGTCCGGCCTCGCGCCGGCGCTTGGCCTTGGCAGCGCCGTGCCGGCGCAGGCCGGCGAGCAGCTCCTCGTCGTGATGTGGGGCGCGGCCTGGATCGATGTCTCGCGCAAGATCGTGGACGCCTATGTGGCGAAGACCGGCGACAAGGTCGCCTGGGAGCTGCATGCGGGCGGCGCGATGGCGATCGTCGCCAAGATCAAGCCGGCCTGGCCGCGCGTCGGCTACAATCTCGTCTCCGGATGGGATCCGGTGTTCCGCGCGATGATCAAGGAAGACTGGGTCGTCCCGGTCACGCTCGACGAGATGCCGGCGTTGCGGGACATTCCGCCGGTGTTCTTCCAGAAGGACGACAAAGGTCAGCTGATGACCGTGCCGCTCTCGACCAGCGGCGCGTTCTGGGGCTACCGCACCGACCTGGTCGACAAGCCGATCGAGTCGATCGAACAGCTGCTCGAGCCGCGCTTCAAGGGCAAGCTGTGCGTGCCGTTCCCGGTCAACCTCACCGGCCTGTTGATGCTGACGCTCGCGATGCAGCGCGGCGGCAACGAGCACAACATCGAGCCGGGCTGGCAATTCCTCAAGGAGCTCGCCGCGCGCGGTCAGATCGGACGCGTGATCAACAACAATTCCGAGTTCATCGACGCGATGAGCGCGGGCGAGACGTCGGTCGCGTTCTTCAACATTGGCGCGTGGACGCAGGTGCGCAAGCAGTTCCCGGTCAAGATCCTGAACAAACTGAAGGACAACAAGGGCTTCCTGTTCAACGAGGGCTTCGCCGTCATCAAGCAGGACGACCCGAACAAGGTCGCGGCCGCAAAGCGTCTGGCGAACCATTTCGCGACGCCGGAGATCAATTCGCAGTACAACTGGCCGCTCGGCGAGGGCCCGACCAATCCGAAATCCAAGGCCAATCCCGACATCGCGGACGTGTTCTATGCGCCCGACGAGCTGCCGCAATATGCCTACATCGCCGACTTCGATTACATGTCGACCCAGGTGGATGCCTGGGCGAAGCGCTGGGAGCAGGAGATCGCGCCGCTCATCCGCAGGTCCTGAGCGACGCGACCCCAATGACGCGAACCGAGTGACGCGACCTTTGGCCAAGCCGCGCATCTCGTTGTTCCATGCGGCGCTGCTCGCGCCGGGCGTGCTGATCGTCCTCGTCCTGTTCGTCGCGCCGATCGCCCTGATGGCGCTCGAGAGCTTCCGCCCCTTCGTGACCGGCAAAGTCGGATCGGGCAGCGGCTGGACCTTGCGCAACTATGCCGAGCTGATGGAGCCGGCCTACGCGTTCTATTTCTGGGAGACGTTCCGGATCGGCTTCATCGTCAGCGCCACCGCGCTCCTGCTCGGCGCGCCGCTCGCCTTCCTGGCGGCGCGCACGCGCCGGCACCGCCTGCGCGTCGCGATCTTCGGCCTCCTGATCGGACTGTTGTTCATGAGCCTGATCGCGCGGCTCTACGCGATCCAGATGACCTGGGGCTCGAACGGGCCGCTCGCGTTCTTCGGGACGCTGATCGGCGTTCCGGCACGCAGCGCGCCCTACGCGGCAATTCAGGTCGCGCTCGGCTTGTTGCATTTCGTCTTGCCGATGGTGGCGCTGATGCTCGTCGGCACGTTCCAGAACATCAACCCGCGGCTCGAGGAGGCTGCCGCCTCGCTCGGGGCGCCGCGCTGGCGCGTCGCGCTCACCGTCACGCTGCCGCTTGCGGTGCCGGGGCTCCTGTCCGCCACTATGATCGCGCTCGCGATGTGCATCTCGAGCTTCGTGGTGCCGCTCATTCTTGGGCGCGGCATCGTGCTGTTCGCCACCAACCTGATGTATGTGCGCTTCTCGGATGTCGCGAACTATCCGAGTGGCGCCGCGATCGGCATCATCATGCTCGGGCTCGCCGCGCTGATCGTCTACGCGATGATGCGGCTGACGCGCGCCCTCGCGGGCGCGGGCGCGCCGTCATGACCGGATCGCACGCAGCGCTCGATCGGCTTGCGGGCGCACTCTTTCGGGTCGTTCTCGCCGCGGCCGTGCTGTTCCTCGTCATCCCGGTGGTCGTGTCGGTATTTCTCTCCTTCGACGATCGCGCCTTCATCGGGCCGTTTCCGCCAAAATCGTTCTCGCTGCGCTGGTATGCGAGCTTCTTCGAGAATCCGGCTTATCTCGACGGCCTGTTCAACAGCCTGAAGGTCGCGACGCTCTCGACCCTGATCTCGACCGCGGCAGGTGCCGCGGCGGCCTACGCGCTCGCCGAGGGGCGGTTTCCCGGGCGCGACGCGCTCGAGACCGCGTTCCTCTCGCCGAAATTCGTGCCGACGGTCGTGGTCGGCTTCTCCATGCTCGGCTTTGCGTCGGCGATCGGCGTGTTCGACGCGTTCACCCGGCTGATCATGGGCCATGTGATCATCACGATCCCGTTCACGGTGCGGGCGACGCTGGCAGCGCTGGTCGGCATCCGGCGCAGCATGGTCGAGGCCGCGATCTCGCTCGGGGCGCCGCCCTGGCGCGCGTTCCTCGACGTGACCTTGCCGCTCGCGCGCACCGGCGTCGTCGCCGGTGCCTTGATGGCGTTCGTGCTGTCGTTCGACGAGGTGGCAGTCAGCCTGTTCCTGTCGGACGCCTTCACGCAAACCCTGCCGATCGCGCTGGTCGCCGAGATGCGCGCGAACCTCAACCTGACGGTCGCAGCGCTGTCGACGATGTTCGCGGCGGCGACGATCCTGATCGTGCTGTTGCTCGATCGTGCGGTCGGGCTCGACCGCGTGGTCGGGCAGGGGATGTACCGCGGATGAGCGGGTTGGTGCTGCGCGACGTCGTCAAGCGCTTCGGCACTCACGCGGCCATCGACGGCCTGTCGCTGAGCGTCGATCGCGGCGAGATCGTCGCGCTGCTCGGTCCCTCCGGCTGCGGCAAGACCACGACCTTGCGCGCCGTCGCGGGCTTCGAGGCGATCGATCGCGGCGCGATCGCGATCCTCGGCGCGGATGTCGCCCGCCTGCCGCCCTATCGGCGCGACATCGGGCTGGTGTTCCAGGACTATGCGCTGTTTCCGCATATGAGCGTTGCGGCCAACATCGAATACGGCCTGCGCCAGCGCGGCGTCGCGCGCGCCGCGCGCGAGCAGCGCCGCAAGGCGATGTTGCGGCTGGTGCGGCTCGAAGGCCTCGATGAGCGCACGCCGGCAAAGCTCAGCGGCGGGCAGCAACAGCGCGTCGCGCTTGCGCGTGCGCTCGCGATCGCGCCGAAGCTGCTGCTGCTCGACGAGCCGCTTTCCAATCTCGACGCCAAGCTGCGCGAGGCGCTGCGCGGCGAGCTGCGCGCGATCCTGCGCGAAGCCGGCGCCACGACGCTGGTCGTGACGCATGACCAGACCGAGGCGATGGGCTTGGCCGACCGCATCGCGCTGATGAACCACGGCCGGCTCGTCCAGGTCGGAACGGCGCGCGAGCTCTACGAGCGCCCCGCGACGCGCTTTGCCGCCGACTTCATCGGCCAGTCGGTCTGGTTTTCCGGCACGCTGCGGCGCGGCGCCGACGGCGCCGAGTTTGCGACCGAGGACGGGCCGGTCCTCCCGATATGCGACGCTGGCGCCACGGTCGGCAGCCTGTCGATCCGGCCCGAATATCTGCATCTGCCGCCGCGGCCGGGGGACGTCGGTCGGATAGCGGTCACGGTCACGGAGGTCGGATACTTCGGCGCGGAGCTCAGCCTCGCCTGCCGGCTTGCGAGCGGCCGCGTTATTCGCGTACCGCTCCGGTCCGACGGCGCAGCCGTCCCGCGGCCGGGAGCGCAGGTCGAGCTCGGGGTTGCGCCCGAGCGGTGCCGGATCATTGCGGATGATCCCCTTGCGGCGGACGCCGCGCCCACTCACGATCCCGAAAAAGGAGAGAGCAGATGACTGACCTCAGGCTTTCAAGGCGAAGCTTCCTCGGCTCGGTTGGAGCCGGCATGCTGACCACGGTCGGTGGCACCGCCTGGGCGGCGCCGGTCACGCTCGACGCGCTCAAGAAGGCGGGCGAGATCAAGGTCGGCTGCGAGGCCGCCTATGTGCCGTTCACCTATCGCGACAGCAGCGGCAACATCGTCGGCTTCGACGTCGAGTTCGCGACCAAGATGTTCACAGCCATCGGCGTGAAGCCGCTGTTCATCGACACCCAGTGGTCGGGCGTGATCCCGGCGCTCTATGCCGGGCGCTTCGATACAGTCCCGACCATGAGCTACACCAAGGAGCGGCTGGAGCGCGTGCTGTTCAGCATTCCCTATGCGGACGCCTCGCAGGCGCTGCTGATCCGTGCCGCCGACAAGGACAAGATCAAGGCGATCGCCGACATGTCCGGCAAGGTGCTCGGCATCAAGCTCGGCTCGCCGGGCGAGACCCTGAAGAACAAGCTCGAGACGCAGCTCAAGACCGAGCGCGGCGCCGGCTTTAAGGACGTGAAGACCTATGACGACCATCCCGCCGCCTACCTGGCGCTGGCGCAAGGCACCGTCGACGGCGTGCTCAACACGGTGCCGACGCTCGCGATCGTGATGCGCGACAAGCCCGGGACCTTCGCGATGGTGCAGAATGTCGGCGGACCCAACTGGCACGGCTACTGTTTCCGCAAGGAGGACACCGAGATCGCCGACTTCGTGAACGGCCGGATCCGGACGATGAAGGGCAACGGCGAGCTCGCCGCGCTGCAGACCAAATGGTTCGGCTTCACCATGGAGCTCGCGGATGAGATTCCCAGCTTCAGTTGATCGGCAGCTTTTCGATTGTGTGTGATCTTCTCCGAAAACCGGCATCCACCCCGGATCAAGTCCGGGGCAGGCCTTTTCGGGATCACGCACTCTGCGCCGGGAGCACCTGACGTGTCGATTGACTGGAACATCGTCGAGACGGCCATCCCGTTGCTGGCGCGCGGGACGCTCGTCACGCTGCAGATCGCGCTTGCGGCCGGCGCGCTCGCCTGCCTATTCGGGTTTGCGCTCGGCCTCGCGGCGCTCAGCAATATCCGCCCGCTGCAGTGGGCGATCGCGGCCTACGTGGATTTCGTGCGCGGCACGCCGCTCTTGATCCAGGTGTTCCTCGTCTTCTTCGCGCTGCCGGTGGTCGGCATCCGCTTCGACGAGATCTGGGCCGGCATCATCGCGCTCGCCTTCAACACCAGCGCCTACATCGCCGAGACGGTGCGCGGCGGGGTCGGCAGCGTCGAGCGCGGCCAGACCGAGGCGGCGCGGTCGATCGGCATGTTTCGCTGGCAGATCCTCGTCTACATCCTGCTGCCGCAGGCGCTGCGGCCGATGCTGCCGCCGCTCACCAATGAGCTGATCAGCATGACCAAGAACACCTCGCTGCTTTCGGTGATCTCGGTCTATGAGCTGACGCGCGCCGGCCAGGCGATCATCTCGGTCCACTTCGTGCCGTTCGAGATCTACCTGCTGCTCGCGCTCTACTATTATGCGCTGATCAAGGCGCTTTCCTACCTCTCGCGCGCGATCGAGAGCCGCATGCCGGTGCTGTGATGGGCGGCAGCGCGACTCCGGCGCTGCGCGTGCGCAGCCTGTCGAAGACGTTCGGCGTCCGCACGGTGCTGCGCAGCGTCGACCTCGACGTCGCGCGCGGCGAGACCGTGGTGATCATCGGCGCGTCCGGCTCCGGCAAGACGACGTTGTTGCGCTGCATCAGCCATCTCGAGTTTCCCGAAACCGGTACGGTCGACGTCGACGGCCGTCCGGTCGGCCGCGTCGCGATCCCGGGCGGCTTCAAGGATGCATCCGAGCGCCAGCTCGCGGTGCAACGCCGCGGCATCGGCTTCGTGTTCCAGCGCTTCAACCTGTTCCCGCACCTTTCGGCGCTCGACAATGTGGCGATCGGGCCGCGTCACGTGCTCGGCCTGACGAAGCCGGCGGCGCGCGCACGTGCGGCCGAACAGCTGCGCAAAGTGTTTCTCGGCGATCATCTCGACAAACGCCCGGCCGAGCTTTCCGGCGGCCAGCAGCAGCGCGTCGCGATCGCGCGCGCGGTCGCGATGCAGCCGAGCATCATCCTGTTCGACGAGCCGACCTCGGCGCTCGACCCCGAGCTGGTGCGCGAGGTGCTCGACGCGATCCGCGTGCTCGCCGCGAGCGGCATGACCTCGGTCATCGTCACGCACGAGATGGCGTTCGCGCGGCAGGTCGCGAACCGGGTCATCTTCATGGATGAGGGTGCGATCGTGGAGCAGGGCGCGCCCGAGGAGATATTCGGCCGCCCGCGCGAGGCGCGCACGCAGCGCTTTCTCGAGCATTTCAGGACCGAGGCGAGGACGCCATGACCGCCGCCGAGCCGCTCGACCTCCTGATCCGGGGCTGCACGGCGCTGACCGCCGATCCCGCGATGCCGCTGATCGAGGACGCGGCAATCGGGATCAGCGGCGACCGCCTGGCTTTCGTCGGCCGCAATGCCGGCGAGCTTGCCGCCAGGCGCGTCGTCGAGGCGCGTGGATATGTGGCGACGCCCGGCTTCGTCAACGTGCATACCCATGCGGTGCTGTCGCTTGCGCGCGGCATGACCGAGGACATGGGCTTTGCGCCGGCCTATACGCCGGGCGTGCCGCATGCCTACGACATCACCGAGGATGAGGCGGTGGCGCTCGGCCGCGTCACCGCGCTCGAGGCAATGTTATTCGGCTCGACCATCATCAACGACATGTACATCCATGCGCACGTGACCTTGCCGGCGATTGCCGAGCTCGGCCTGCGCATCTCGTCCTCGGCCTGGATTCACGACGCGGATTTTGCCGAGATCCACAACAAGATCTGGAATTATCAGCCCGCGATCGGTGAGCGCACGCTGCGCTACGGCGTCGATCTGCACGCGCGCTGGAACGGCGCGTTCGAGGGCCGTGCCAGCGTGATGTTCGCGCCGCACGCGATCGACACCTGCTCGCTGCCGTTCCTGCGCGACGTCAACACCGAGCGCCGGCGGCTCGGTGTGCGCGTCATGACGCACTTGGCGCAAAGCCGCATGGAGGTGGAGCAGGTCAGGAAGCGCGACGGCATGACGCCGACGCAGGTGGTCGAGGCGGCCGGACTGCTCGATGACGGGCTGATCGCGGCGCATTGCCTGGTGATGACCGAGGACGATATCGCGCGTGCGGGGGCGGCCGGCATCACGGTAGCGCATGCGCCCAAAGTCAATTTGACCGGCGGCTACCTCCCGGTGACGTCGCGGCTGCGCCGCGCCGGCGCGAACATCGCGCTCGCGACCGACAACATGCACGGCGACATGGTCGAGGTGATGCGCTGGGCGCTTGCCGCGGGCCGGCTGCAGGAGCAGGCGGTCAATGACTTCTGGAGCTCGGCCGAGGTGTTCCACATGGCGACGCTCGGCGCCGCGAAAGCGCTCGGCCGCGAGGCCGATCTCGGCAGCCTGACGGTCGGCAAGAAGGCGGATCTGGTGCTGTTCGATTTCGGCCGCGCGCATCTGACGCCGGCCTTCAATCCGGTCGGCACGCTGGTCCATACCGGTCAGGGCCGCGACGTCGCGGCCGTCATCGTCGATGGCCGCGTCGTCGTGGAGGACGGGCACGCAACCCTGGTCGATGAGGAGAAAATCCGTGCCGCCGGCGCGGCCGCCGCGCAGTCGCTCTGGACCCGGGTGACCGGCCGGCCGCCGGCGGGACCCGCGCGCTGGCACGGACAGCATTGAGCCAGCGCGCCGCCCATGCCTTGAGCATTGCTTTTCCATCATAAATGCGCGAAGCGAGATAAGCTGCAATCTTGGCGCTATGGCACGGTCGAAAACCAAAGAAAGAGCAAAGCCGGTCCTCGCCGCCGTGCGTGCGCCGGAAGCGCCGCGCGGCGAGCGGACCGACAAGCATCTGATGCAGGCGGTGGGCGCGCAGGTGAAGGCGCTGCGCCAGTCGCTCAGCATCACGGCCTCGGAGGTGGCGCAGGCTGCCGGCCTGTCGGTCGCGATGCTGTCCAAGATCGAGAACGGCCAGACCGCGCCCTCGCTTGCGACGTTGCAGGCGCTCGCGACCGCGCTGAACGTGCCGATCACGGCGCTGTTCACCAAGTTCGACCAGAAGCGCGACGCGACCTTCGTGAAGTCCGGCACCGGGCTGGTGATCGACCGGCGCGGGACGCGCGCCGGCCATCGCTACGAGCTGCTCGGCCATTCGGTGCACGCGCCGGTCAAGATCGAGCCCTTTATGATTACGCTCGACGAGACCTCGGACGCCTATCCGGTGTTCCAGCACACCGGATACGAGTTCATCTACATGCTGTCGGGCGAGGTCACCTATCGCCACGCCGACCGCAGCTACCTGCTGCAGCCGGGCGACTCGCTGTTCTTCGATGCCGAGGCGCCGCACGGGCCGGAGGAGTTGCGCCGCCTGCCGGCGCGCTATCTCTCGATCATCGTGTCGATGCAGTAGGCGCCGCTCTTCTCGGCTTTCCTTCGGAGAAAAAATATTTACTGTCAGTTGACACCCTGATCTGGGTTGCCCACATTGATAAGTCTTCGGGCCACGGAGCCTCAGATGTGCGGAATCGTCGGGCTTTTCCTCAAGAATGACAGGCTGCAGGGCGATCTCGGCCGCCTGACCAGCCTGATGCTGCGCGAGCTCTGCGACCGCGGCCCGGACAGCGCGGGCTTTGCGGTCTACGGCGGGGGGACACCCGGCGTCACCAAGATCTGCGCGGTCCGCCGCGACGGCGCGGTCGCGTGGGCTGAGGTGGCGCGCGAGCTTGCTCAGGCGATTGATGCGGCGGTCGAGGTCGAGGAGATCGAGGACCATGCGATCTTCCGCACCCGCGGCGCCGGCGATGTCGCGCGCAAATGGCTGATCGACAATGTCCCCGCCGCCTACATCCTGAGCCAGGGGCAATCGATCGAGATCTTCAAGGGCGTCGGCGATCCGGCCGCGATCGTCGACCGGCTCGCGCTGGAGAAGCGCACCGGCACGCACGCGATCGGCCACACCCGGATGGCAACCGAATCCGCCGTCACGATCGCCGGCTCGCATCCGTTCTCGACCGGCGACGATACGTGCCTGGTGCACAACGGCTCGCTCTCGAACCACAACCGGCTGCGCGAGCAACTGGTGCGGCACGGCGAGCGCTTCCAGACCGAGAACGACACCGAGGTCGCGGCCGCGTATCTCGCCTCGCGCGTGCGCGCCGGAGACTCGCTGCAGGCTTCGCTGCAGCATGGCCTGAAGGACCTCGACGGCTTCTACACCTTCGTGGTCGGCACGCGCGACGGCTTCGCGGTGATCCGTGATCCGATCGCCTGCAAGCCGGCCGTGATCGCCGAGACCGACGACTGGGCCGCGATGGCGTCGGAATATCGCGCGATCGCGCCGCTGCCCGGCGCCGAGCACGCGAAATTGTGGGAGCCCGCGCCCGCGACCGTCTATGCGTGGAGCCGCGCGGCCTGATGGTGCAGTCTGCCGCGACCGTGCGTCCTTCCCGCAACTCGGTGCTCGATCTCGCCGAGATATCGTTGCGCGAGGTTAATCAGCTGCTGCACGACACGCGCGACGGCGATTTCCTGATCCGCAATCCGCGCGGCGCGCATGCGCTCGCCTGCGGCCTCGACGGCGATCTCAACGTCACGATCGAGGGCCATGTCGGCTATTACTGCGCCGGCATGAACAAGCAGGCGCATGTGAAGGTGATCGGCAATGCCGGCACCGGACTTGCCGAGAACATGATGTCGGGTATCGTGCACGTGACCGGCGACGCCTCGCAATCCGCCGGCGCGACCGGCTGCGGCGGCCTGCTGGTGATCGACGGCAACGCGTCGGCGCGCTGCGGCATCGCGCTGCGCGGGCTCGACATCGTGGTGAAGGGCTCGGTCGGCCACATGTCGGCCTTCATGGCGCAGGCGGGCCGGCTGGTGGTGCTCGGCGATGCTGGCGACGGGCTCGGCGATTCGCTTTACGAGGCGCAGCTGTTCGTGCGCGGCAAGGTGAAGAGCCTCGGCGCGGATTGCGTCGAGAAGGAGCTGCGCGAGGAGCATCGCGCAGCCTTGCGCACCTTGCTCGAGGCGGCCGGCGTGCGCGGCGTCGACGTCGCGGAGTTCAAGCGCTACGGCTCGGCGCGCCAGCTCTATCACTTCCATGTCGACAATGCGGGGCAGTACTGATGAGCGCGAACGATCCGCGCCCGGGCACCTTGCCGCGCTACTCGGCGACGTTCGACCCGCATACCATCGCCGAAATCCACCGCGCCGCCGCGACCGGCATCTACGACATTCGCGGCTTCGGCGCGAAGCGCAAGCTGCCGCATTTCGATGACCTGCTGTTTCTCGGCGCCTCCATCAGCCGCTACCCGCTCGAAGGCTATCGCGAGCGCTGCGGCACCGACGTGACGCTCGGCAGCCGCCACGCCAAGAAGCCGATCACGCTGAAGATCCCGATCACCATCGCGGGCATGAGCTTCGGCTCGCTCTCGGCCAACGCCAAGGAGGCGCTCGGGCGCGGCGCCGCGATCGCCGGCACCACGACCACGACCGGCGACGGCGGCATGACGGCGGAGGAGCGCGCGCATTCGCAGACGCTGGTCTATCAGCTGGTCCCGTCGCGCTACGGGATGGAGCCGGACCAGCTGCGCAAGGCCGACGCGATCGAGGTGGTGGTCGGGCAGGGGGCAAAGCCCGGCGGCGGCGGCATGCTGCTCGGCCAGAAGATCTCCGAGCGGGTCGCCGCGATGCGCACCTTGCCGGCGGGGATCGACCAGCGCTCGCCCTGCCGCCATCCGGACTGGACCGGGCCGGACGATCTCGAGATCAAGATCCGCGAGCTGCGCGAGATCACCGACTGGGAGAAGCCGATCTACGTCAAGGTCGGCGCCGCGCGGCCCTATTACGACACCGCGCTCGCGGTGAAATCCGGCGCCGATGTCGTGGTGCTCGACGGCATGCAGGGCGGCACTGGCGCGACGCAGGAAGTGTTCATCGAGCATGTCGGCATTCCGACGCTTGCGGCGATCCGCCCGGCCGTGCAGGCGCTGCTCGATCTCGACATGCACCGCAAGGTGCAGCTGATCGTGTCGGGCGGCATCCGCAGCGGCGCCGACGTCGCCAAGGCGCTCGCGCTCGGCGCTGACGCGGTCTCGATCGGAACCGCGGCGCTGATCGCGCTCGGCGACAACGATCCGCGCTACGAGGACGAGTACCGCAAGCTCGGCACCACGGCGGGCGCCTATGACGACTGGCATGAGGGGCGTGACCCGGCCGGCATCACGACGCAGGACCCGGAGTTGACCAAGCGCCTCGATCCGGTCGGGGCCGGACGGCGGCTTGCCAATTACCTTTCGGTGCTGACGCTGGAGGCGCAGACGATTGCGCGCGCCTGCGGCAAGTCGCATCTGCACAATCTCGAGCCGGAGGATCTGGTCGCGCTGACCGTCGAGGCGGCCGCAATGGCGCAGGTGCCGCTCGCCGGCACCAGCTGGATTCCGGGGAAGGGCCGATGAGCGAAGAACGGAAGCTGAGCCATTCTGCGCTCATTCCCGCGAAAGCGGGAATCCAGAGCGACAAAGGATAAGTCGGAGATTGGGCGCTGGGTCTCCGCTTTCGCGGGGACGAGCGGTGAGGGGAGCGCGCGATGGCGGCGTTTGGGGCTTACGCGAAGAAGAACGGCATCAAGTATTTCCTGATCTCGTTCGTCGACCTGTTCGGCACGATGCGCGCCAAGATCGTGCCGGCGACCGCGATCGACACGATGGCGAAATCCGGCGCGGGCTTTGCGGGCTTCGCGGTCTGGTTCGACATGACGCCGGCGCATGCCGACATTCTGGTGATGGCCGATCTCGACACCGCGATCCAGCTGCCCTGGAAGCCGGAGGTCGCCTGGGTCACCGGCGATCTGGTGATGGACGGCAAGGAGGTGACGCAGAACCCGCGCCAGGTCTTGAAGCGCGCGATCGCGGACGCCGCCAAGGACGGCTATGAGCTGAAAACCGGCGTCGAGTGCGAGTATTTCCTGATCCTGCCCGACGGCAGCGCCATCTCGGACGGCGCCGACACGCAGGCGAAGCCCTGCTACGACCAGCAGGCGCTGATGCGCCGCTACGCGACGATCACCGAGATCTGCGACTGCATGATCGCGCTCGGCTGGGGTCCGTACCAGAACGACCACGAGGACGCGAACGGCCAGTTTGAGATGAACTGGGAGTTCGACACCGTGCTGCGCACTGCCGACAAGCATGCCTTCTTCAAGTTCATGGTCAAGTCGATCGCCGAGAAGCACGGCCTGCGCGCGACCTTCATGCCGAAGCCGTTCGCGAACCTCACCGGCAACGGCTGCCACGCGCACGTGTCGCTGTGGAGCAAGGGCAAGAACGT
>Ga0187784_10000338_pt1 | contig 33749 bp, 24 predicted proteins | sample 1015_SJ02_MP15_2_FD_132964 | JGI IMG/M metagenome (GOLD analysis project Ga0187784, IMG submission 132964) | Tropical peat soil microbial communities from peatlands in Department of Meta, Colombia - 1015_SJ02_MP15_20_MG | ecosystem: Environmental > Terrestrial > Soil > Wetlands > Peat | place... | reverse complement strand
GTCTGCTGAATGCGCTGCAGAAGCTGCGGACTGAATTCTTGCCCGCAAACCTGCATGGGGGCAGCTTAGAGCAGGTGCACCCCCGGTGTCCAGCAAAAAGTGTGGGACATGCTCAGCCCCTGGGGAGAGGGTGTCCCGCTGCCGGCGTTTTCTTCAGCCGGAGCGGGACGGGTGAGGGGTTAGTCCGGACATCCACCCATGCTGTTGCATCAGGCACGTTGGCCCGACGCAGCGCCACGATGCCTGTCGGCCTGCGATCAGGGCTGTCGAGCATTCCCGGATATCACACTACGATGTCTGCGCCACCTCGCCCGCCTTCAAGTGATTCTTGGATGCGAAAAGGGAAGAGCACTTTTCGAGCGTCAGAGGACGGGTTTGGCGTGCTGGCGCAGCCAAGCTTCTAACAGCTCAAATCGGAACTGATCGCGTTCGTAGAGTTGCATCGGAGGGGTAAAGCGTCACTGGGCGAGTCGACGGAGTAACTCAGAATGGGTGGCGATGAATTCGTCGAGGGCTCCCAGGAAGGGCGTTTGGGGCGACTTCGCCTTTCGCTCCCTCAGGAATTCGATATACTCCCTCACCGCGGCCTGCTCCTCGGGAGAAAGCTGCGATACGAGATCGACCAAGCCCTCAGGCGTCATACGTCCCCTATTTCTATATTAGTATACGCCGCCGGATGGAGAGCATCAATAGCCCGGGTCTGGGGGAGATGAACAGCGATGAGCAAGGGGCGGGAAGGGCAGGTTTCAGGTGTCACGCCCTTATTATACTCGCGTGGCGTGGGCGCACCAAAAGGCAAAGAGGGCACGGCGGAAGTAACCCCTCACCCGGCCCGCCCCGGCTGACGAAAACGCCAGGGCGGTCCACCCTCTCCCCCTGGGAGAGGGCTGGTTTCTTGCTCCTGGCCCCCGTCTCCAGCCAAGGAACTGGGGCATGCTCAGCCTGAGGGGAGAGGGCGAGGGCCATAGAGGAGGGTTGCCCCGGTGACGCAGACATGCCGCCCTGTGGCATGTCTGCGCCAGCCCGCGTGGGTAACACGAATTCCAAAGACATAATACTGTAAAATCAGGATGTGCTATGCTGACAGGCGGATTGTTATGCATATTCCCGATGGGTATCTAAGTCCGACGACCTGCGCGGCCCTGTACGCAGCTTCCGCGCCCTTCTGGTACGTGGCGTTGCGGCGGTTGAAGCGACTGCTTACCACAAGGCTTATTCCGCTGCTTTCGGTGTTTGCCGCATTTTCCTTCCTGGTGATGATGTTCAATTTGCCGCTACCCGGCGGCACCACCGGGCACGCCGTGGGCGTGGGCATCGCCGCCATCGTCCTCGGCCCGTGGGCTTCCATCCTGGCCCTTTCGATTGCGCTGCTGATCCAAGCTCTCTTCTTCGGGGACGGTGGCGTCACCACGCTGGGGGCCAACTGCTTTAACATGGCGATTGTCGGTTCGCTCGTCGCGTACCTTGTTTACCGCCTCCTGGCCGGCCGGGCGGCCATAACGGCCCCGCGAAGAGTGGTCGCGGCTGCGTTGGCGGGCTACACCGCAATTAATGCCTCGGCGTTTTGTGCAGCCCTCGAGCTAGGCATTCAACCGCTGCTTTTCCGAGACCCCAGCGGAGCGCCCTTGTATGCCCCATATCCATTGAGCATTGCTCTTCCGGCCATGATGATTGGACACCTGAGCTTTGCCGGACTCGCCGAATTGGTCTTGTCAGGCGGAGTGGTGGCCTATTTCCAGCGCGCGAATCCGTCGTTCCTGAAACTCACCGCCCCAGGCGTAACTCGAGATGATGAAGAACTCCTCCAAGTTCCTGGGCGAGGCGCGTGGAGTACCATGAAACCCCTCTGGACCGCCCTGGCCCTGCTGTTGGCCTTGACTCCTCTGGGTATCTTAGGGGGCGGGGCGGCCTGGGGGGAGTGGGCGGCGCGCGATTTCTCCGACGCCGCGGCGCGGGGAAGAATCGCGGCGGCATCCAGGAATTTGGCGCCGCCAGCAAAAGCACCCCAGGGATTGGAGCGCCTTTACTCCCTCTGGACTGCGCCTTTTCCCCAGTACGCTCCTGCCTTCGTGCGGCGCCCGGCTCTGGGCTACGTCCTTTCTGCCATGTTTGGCTCTGGCTTCATCATCCTGGGATTCTTGATCGTCAGCGCGATGTTCGCACGGCCTCGGCCGACGGCCGAAGCCGGAAACAAATTCTCCGTGTTCTCCGAGCCTCCAGAGCCTCAACACAGAGAGCACCGAGGTTCTCAGTGACCTCCGTGTTAAGGTTTTTTGGCCACGGAGCACACTGAGATGTAAGGCCGCCAATGAGTTTTGTTGAACGCACTCTTTCGAATCTTGTCAACGGCATGGAGCGGGCGCTTTATGCGGAGGATCTTGCGAAGGCCGACGGCTTGCTCCAGCGTCTTGACCCACGTATCAAAGTGATCGGGCTCCTATCTCTGCTGATCGTGTCAGCGACAGCCCACAGGCTCTGGGTTATCGGCGTGGTCTTCGCAGTCGCCGTGAGCATGGCCGTAATGTCTCGCGTCTCTCTTGCAGTTCTGGCCAAGCGGGTTTGGGTCGCAATCCTGTTGTTTACCGGAGTCATCGCGCTACCCGCTCCATTTATTGTCCCTGGCCGAGAGGTAATGCGCCTTCCGCTACTCGATTGGGGGGTCACAGCTCAGGGGCTCGCCAGCGCGTGTTACCTCGTAGCCCGAGTGGAGACGGCGGCAACGTTATCGGTCCTGCTGATCCTTTGCACACCCTGGAACCACGTGCTGAAGGCGCTTCGAGTGCTCAAAGTGCCGGTGGTGTTGGTGGTTACCCTGGGCATGACGTACCGCTATATTCTCTTGCTGCTTCAAACTGCCCACGATATGTTCGAGTCGCGCCGGAGCCGGATGGTGGGAAAGCTGGAGGGAGCCGAACGCCGTCGCGTGGCCGCCGCGAGCGCGGGAGTCTTGATGTCCAAGAGCCTTCAACTCAGCGGCGAGGTTTACCGTGCCATGCTCTCGCGAGGCTTTCGCGGCGAAGTGTATGTGCTGGACGAATTCCAGACATCCACGATCGATTGGATCATGCTGGCCGTATTTGTGATGCTCGTTTCAGGCGGGTTCTATTTCGGACGATAGGGGACCAACCACCCCCTGACCCCCTCCTTGACCAAGGAGGGGGATTGTAGACCCCCCTCCTCATGCGAGGAGGGGGCAGGGGGTGGTTAGGGAGAGCTGAATGTCAGTTCCGGTTTTCGAGGTCCGAGACGTCACCTTCCGCTACCACGAGGTGACCGCGCTCGACGGCCTAAGCATCGTCATCCAAGCAGGCAAGCGGGTGACTCTGCTAGGAGCCAATGGGTCGGGCAAGTCAACCCTGCTGCGCCTCCTGGACGGTCTGGCCTTCCCCGAAAAAGGCAGTGTTCTGTTCTGCGGCGAGTTGCTCACCGAGGCTCGTTTACAGGAACCTGAATTCGCGTACCAGTTTCGCCGCCGGGTAGGCCTGGTATTCCAGAACCCCGATGTCCAGCTTTTTTCCCCCACGGTTTTTGATGAAGTAGCCTTTGGCCCATTGCAGCTTGGCCGGCCCAAGGAGGAGGTGCGCAGGCAGGTTGCGCAAATGCTCGAGGTGATGAAGCTAACCCACCTTAAAGACCGCTCGCCGCATCATTTGTCGACCGGCGAAAAGAAACGCGTAACCCTGGCGTCGGTGCTGGTGCTTGACCCCGAGGTGCTCCTGCTCGACGAGCCCACGGCGGCCCTGGACCCAAAGAGCGCAAGCCAAATGATCGATTTCCTGGTGGGCTGGCGTGGGGGAGCGAAGACCGTGATCACGACCACACACCAACTGGATATTGTGGAGGACATTGCGGATTACTGTTATGTTTTCCAGACGGGCCGTGTTGTCGCAGAAGGGGAGCCCTCGCAGGTATTGCGCGAGACGGCCTTGCTGGAGCGAACCAACCTTATCCATGTTCATCGCCACGTCCATCCCTCGGGCGAAGTTCACTCGCACCCCCATGTCCACCCCCACAGGCATTGAGCCCGACATCGCGGCGATCAGGGGACGGCAAGCCGTCCCCCTACAAAGGTCTGGTGGTTCCTTTTCACGCAGGGGGATCGTCCGGCATCTGCTTCAGCAAACCCAACTTTTCTTCTTCAGGCAGGAAGGCCGCGCGGATGGCGTTTTGGCACAGGTGACGGATTTGCCGGCGAGCCAGGCCGAAAGTCTCTGCGGCCAGCAAATATTCATTTACCAAGTTGGTCCCGAACATGGCAGGGTCATCGGTGTTCAACGTCACCTCAAGGCCAGCCTCCAGAAACTGAGACAAGGGATGGTCCTCGATTCGCGCCAGCACGCCGGTGGCGAGATTACTGGTGAGGCAGACCTCTAAGGGAACCCGGCGGTCGCGAAGCAGCGCCAGCACCGCCGGATCGCGCGCTGCGGTGAGCCCGTGTCCGATGCGCTCAGCGCCCAGGACGTCGACCGCTTGGCGGACGCTTTCCGGCCCACAGGCCTCTCCGGCGTGGGCAACAACGTGAAGGCCCGTGACCCGCGCCTCGCGAAAAACACCCGCAAAGAGTTTCGCCGGACCGCGGCGCTCATCGCCGCCGATGCCCAAAGCCACCACGCCTTGCGCCCGGAAGTACTCGGCCCAGCGGAGGACCCTGTGTGTGTGCTCGATACCGAAATGGCGGATGGCATCGAAAATCCACTGCACCCGCACTCCAAAGGCTTTCTGCGCCTCGCGCGCCGCCGCCGCCGTCGCCTCGAAAATAGCCTCGAGCGATTGTTTCTTCCACAACACAACCCCGGCGGCGAAAGTGATTTCGGCATACTTCACATTTTGCTTTGCCAGCCCCTCGATCAGCCGGGTAGTGGCCATGGCGTAGTCACTCGGAGTCTCCAGGAGCAAGGTCACCAGTTTGAAGGCCTGGAGAAAATCCTGGAAGTTCCTGTACCGGTATCCTTGGTCGGTGCGTTCCGAGATCCAGTCTCGCGTTTCCTTCTCCAGACGCCCCTTGGAGCGCGAGAGTTCTTGCAGAGTTTCAGGCTGGACGCTTCCCTCCAAATGGAGGTGCAACTCCACTTTGGGAAGGTGGCGGATGAATAACTCGAGTTCGGTGGCGGGCTGGTGCATGGCAGACACGGGCATGCCAGGGAATGGTCAAGAGAGTGTACTTTTCCCTATTCCCTATTCCCTATTCCCTATTCTCTACCGTCCCGGCAGCGCTGGCTTACCTGCGTTTATCCAGGCCGTGTACCAGTAAGACCCCGCGTCGTGGGCGGCTTCGTTGATCGCTTTCATCACGTTCGCGCCGACCTGTGAGTAAAAGCGGTCGAAGTACTCGTCGGTATAATCCGGCAGGCCCTCGCGCGCGCGCAGGTCCGCCAGCAGGGTGGAATCCAACCAAGTATAAGCCACGAGGCAGTTCTGGAATGCGTATTCGGTGGGGTCGTCGATCTTCACCGCGTCGTCGGGATGGAGAATGAAGAGCTTCGAATAGCGGTCCAAGAGGCGGATTTCAAACCGATCGGCTAACCCTGTCTGGTCGGTTAACTGGCCATCATAATTCCTGGTGACATGAAGCGGATCTTGGGCGTCCGCCACATAGTGGGCCAGCACAGCCGCCTTAAGTTTCACTTGGTCCCAGTTGCGAGACTTGAACGCCTCCGTTAAGCGGAGGCTGGACTCTCCCACCTGCCAGGGCAGCAGGCCGTCGCGATTAACGCGTCCTGATCCGTATTGCCCCACAGCCTGTTTGAACGAATGCGGCAACCCCAAGAAGGGAAAGATGCCATACTTGTCCAAGTAGATGTAATGCCGCTTGCGTTCGTAACGATCTTCGATCATCCACACGTCGGGATCGTTAGCGTGTTCAACAATATACTGACGATTCGCCTCAAAAAAGGGGCGCATTTCGGGGGGAAGGGTTTGGATTGCCCAGGTATTGACGATGTCGTGGCCGGTGGGCCCCCAAGCCGCTAGCGGATGAATGGTCAATAGCCAAAGCGCCAGAAGGACGACCAGCCGGCCCATGGACCAATGGGAGGTCAAAAGCTTGTGTCGCCGCGCCTTGGGCATAACCCTCTCGTTCCCCCGCCTTCGGGGCCTCTCAGCCTGCCAAACCTCAGCCCGATTCTACCTTATTTCGCGGACTCCTTCCAAATTCGCTGCGGTGCCGGCTGTAACCGAAATAGATGGTCAAGCCAATGATCAACCACACCACGAACCGCACCCAAGTTTCGATGGGCAGACTGGCCATGAGGACAAAGCAACAAAGGATGGAAAGGATTGGAACGACGGGTACCCAGGGTGTACGAAACGAACGCCTGCGTTCGGGTTGGGTGTGGCGGAGCACGAGCACGCCCGTCGACACCAGTGCGAAGGCAAACAAGGTCCCGATATTGGAGAGGTCGGCCAGCGTGCCGATGTCAAAGATGCCGGCGGGGATGGCCACAAAGAAGCCCGCCACCCAGGTGCTGACGTGAGGGGTGCGAAACCGCGGGTGAATCTTTGAAAATACTCGAGGTAGCAGACCGTCACGCGACATGGCAAACCACACCCGCGCCTGGCCCAACTGGAAGACCAGCAAGGAGCTGATCATCCCGGTCAGCGCCCCCACCGTCACCCACTTCATAACGTTGGAAAGACCGATGGCCACCAGCGCATTCGCCACGGGCGCGGCGTTCCGCAAGGTTGGCCAGTGCTGGATTCCCGTCAGGACCAACGCCACCGACACATAGAGCACCGCACAAATCACCAGCGAGGCGATGATGCCGAAAGGAACGTCCTTCTGAGGATTCCGGCACTCTTCGGCGGCCGTGGATACCGAGTCAAAACCGATGTAGGTGAAGAAGACGATCGCCCCGCCGGTTAATACGCCTTGAAAGCCGTTGGGCATGAAAGGCTTCCAATTCGAGACGTGAATGAATCGCGAGGCGACGACGAGGAAAATGAGGATGGCGATGAGTTTCACGCCCACCATCAAATTGTTGGCCCCGGCACTCTCCCGGATTCCAATCACCAGAATCACCGTGAGGGCCATCACGATGAGGAAGCCCGGGAGATTGAAATAAGCTCCGGTCATCGTTCCGCCCGCGATCATGGGGCCCATGAGTTTGCGCGGCAACTCGAGCCCAAAGCCTCGCAGCAGGCTGTCCACATAGGCGGAGAATCCCACCGCCACCGCCATGTTGCTGACGGCATATTCGAGGATAAGGTCCCATCCGATGATCCAGGCCACAATTTCACCCAGCGTGGCGTAGGAATAAGTGTAGGCGCTCCCCGCAATAGGAATCATCGAAGCCAACTCGGCGTAGCAAAGGCCCGCCAGAGCGCAGGCCATCGCCACCAGCAGGAAAGAGAGGGCAATCCCCGGACCCGCTCCGGGGCGTCCCGCCATTCCCAGCGCCTTCTGACCGTGCAAAAGCGCATCCAGCAGCGGGGCCTTGAGGATGGAGCGCACATCCAAGACCTCACCGGCGGCGGCCGTGCCGGTCAGGATGAAGATTCCCGTGCCGATGATGGCGCCGATGCCCAGCGCGGTCAGCGACCATGGCCCCAGTGTCTTCCGGAGCTGATGTCCGGGCGCGTCGGCATCCGCAATGAGTTTGTCGATGCTTTTTTTCCGAAGGAATTGACTGGCCACGCGGCTCCTCTCGCCGGTCAGCTACCGGCGGGGCGGCGCGCCGGGTCCTCTCTTCTTGACCTTGGGCTTGCGCGAGCCGCGCGGCACAGTGCGTTTCGGTTTGGGCGGACGCTTCTTGCGCGCCGCTCGCTTTAGCTTCTTACGTTCTGGCCTGTCCTTGATGTTTTTTGTGTTCATAAACGTGCTTGCCACTCCTTCTCATGAACCTTGACCTGTCGTAGGAGCAACTCTTGTGGTTGCCCATAGCGGCCACACGGTCCGCTCTCTTGAGTGCTGTCGCTCGGAAGTTCTACGCCTCTTCCAATCCAGCATATTGTGCCATGAATTTCTTCTGCCCGTAACCTGGGAAACTGACCGTCAACTTGACATCCTCACCCTCGCCTTCCGCTCCAACAATCATCCCCACCCCGAATTTGGCGTGCCGGACCTTCGACCCGATTCGCCAGCGCGAGTCGGCGGGAGAGTGAGCTCCCGAACCAGTTCGTGCCCCGCGCATCCCGTGGCTCTCCAGAAACCGCTCGACGCCCGCGACGGAATTGACCGCATTGTCCCAGACCGTTCGAGGCTTCAAACTCGCAGAACTGAAAGGTTCCAGAAGTTCCTGTGGGACCTCCCGCAGGAAACGGGAACAATTCGTTTCCTCATGAGCTTCACGACCAAAGGAGCGGCGTTTCCGGGCCCAGGAAAGGGTCAGGCGATCCTTCGCTCGGGTCATGCCCACGTAACAGAGCCGCCGTTCTTCTTCAATCCCCGCCGCGTCGTCGAGCGAGAGCTGGTGGGGAAACAGTCCTTCCTCCATGCCCACCAGGAATACCGTTTCGAATTCCAGGCCTTTGGCGCTATGCAGAGTCATCAAGGTTACTCGAGCGTGTTCGTCGTAGTCATCCGCGTCGGAAACCAGCGAGGCGTGATCCAGGAACTCCGCCAGCGTTACCCCATGCTCGTCAGCTTCTGTAGCGGCATTGACCAATTCCTGGAGGTTCTCAATGCGGTCTTCGGCTCCCGGCTGGTTCTCCTGCTTCAGAAGTTCGAGGTAGCGGCTTCGCTCCAGAATGTGCTTGAAGAATTCTCCCAGGCGCTGACCTTGGCGGTCGCCCACCAGCTCCTTTATGAGCGCGTGGAAGCCCTCCAGCGCGCTCCGGGCACGCGCCGGCAGTCGCTTCTGAAACAACTCATGCTCGAGCGCTTCCCACATGCTCAGCCTGTTCTGCCGCGCGGACTCCGCCAGCGCTCCCTGCGTCGTGTCCCCAATCCCGCGCGGCGGCGTGTTGACGATGCGTGCAAACGCAGCGTCGTCACTCAGGTTATTGGCCAGCCGCGCGTAAGCGAGAGCATCCTTGATCTCTGCGCGCGCGTAGAAACTGAACCCGCCCACCAGCCGGTAACTGATTCCCTGGCGACGCAAGTTCTCCTCCAACACACGCGATTGCGCATTGGTCCGGTAGAGGACAGCCACGCTCCCCTCCCCCGGCTCGGCAACCGCCCGCGCCACTTCCTCGGCCACGAATTCCGCTTCCTCTTCGGCGCTGCGGGCCTCGAACAGACGTAGCTTCGCACCGTGTTGGCGATCCGTCCAAAGGGTCTTGCCTTTGCGCGCTATGTTGCGGCTCACCACCGCCCCCGCCGCATCGAGAATGACCTGGGTGGAGCGATAGTTCTGTTCCAGGCGAATGATCTTCGTCTGGGGATAGTCCTTTTCGAAGTTGAGGATGTTGTCGATGTCGGCGCCGCGCCAACGATATATGGATTGGTCCTCGTCACCGACCACGCAGAGATTCTGCTGGAGAAGAGTTAACTGGCGGATCAACTGATATTGGATGCGGTTGGTGTCCTGGTATTCGTCCACTTGAATATAGCGGAAGCGCTCGTTATAACTTTCGCAGACTTCGGAAGAAGCATAGAAAAGGTCTACGGTCCTGAGCAGCAAATCGTCGAAGTCGAGGGCGTTGGCGCGTCGCAGCTTGCTTTGGTACCGCTCGTAGAGTGAGGCCAGCTTCTGGATTTCCGGGCTGGCGGTCTCATGGTAAAGCTGCGCGGGTGAACGCCCGCGATTCTTCGTGTAACTGATTCTCGCCAGCACGCTTCGCGGGGATGCGATCTGCTCGCTGAGACCCAACTCCTGGATGCAGGCCTTCATCACCCGCAACTGATCGTCTTCATCATAGATCGTGAAATCGCGGCTGTAATTCAGCCGCTCGATATGCCGGCGCAGCACACCGACACAAAACGAATGGAAGGTGGAAACGTGTGGAGCGCCTGGCCGCAGCTCCACTTGCCCGGAAAGCAGCTTGCCAACACGTTCCTTCATTTGGTCGGCGGCTTTGTTGGTAAATGTCACCGCCAGTATGTTCTCGGGTGGAACGTGCCGGGCTTCGATCAAATAAGCAACCCGGTAGGCGATCACACGGGTCTTGCCGCTTCCGGCTCCCGCCAAAACGAGCAGAGGCCCCTCAGGCTCTTCTACGGCGGCGCGCTGCTGGGGATTAAGTTGGTCGAGGAGGTTGGACATTCGGAAGTCGGGCTAGTCGAGAGTCGAGAGTTGAGAGTCTAGAGTCAAAAGCAAACCCGAAAAAAGGAATCTAGCGACCTCTCAAATCTCGCTCCTTGAATCTGGCATCAGCCAGTTCGAACGTCCATTGTACACGAACGTGCTACCGTTTGGCGCGCCCGCTTTCGATCGTTGCTTTCTTTGGCAAGGACCATATGGGCGAACCGAAACAGCTCACGCACAGTCGCGAAGGCGCGGAGGAGCGCAAAGCGCAACTCATCTCTCTTCTTTGCGCCCTTTGCGTGCTTTGCGTCTCTGCGTGAAAGCTTTTGTTTGTCTCAGGGATTGTGTCACGCGCCCTTATTGGACGGGCGCCCAGTAACCTTGCTTAGCCTGTACGCGCAAGTTCTTCCGCTCCACCAGCACCTGAATCTTCCGGAACTTGCCATCGGCGGCGGAGTTGGAAGAAGTGTACGCGAGCACGTAATAGGCGCGCCCGTCAGCCAGGGCTCGCCGCATCCCCTTGAGCGCGTCGTTAGAATTACCAAAGAAAAGCCCGCCCGTAGCTTCTGCCAGATCTCGCAGTCCGTCATCTTTCTCCGCCGCGGACCGGGTTTTTTGACTTTGAATCTCCGGCATGACCATAGGTGCCGTCTTCGTCGACATGGGCGGGCCGGTGACGTCGTATCCTCCGGCGGGTACGACGTAAACGCCGCGTGAGTCAAGGGTGTAAAAAACTACATTGCGATCGTCAGCCAGCCGCAACAAAGCGTCCATTTGGAGGTCGAGGCGTGCCACGGGATCCTGAAGCGCGATTTCAGGGTCCTTCAGGTAAATGGCGATCAATTCGAAAAGGTCGCGCCCGGGTTGAATCGTGAAGCCGTCTGAAATCAGAACGATCGTGCGCCTGCCGGGGAACATCCCCAGTTGGTCTACAAATCCTCCAAGCTGCTGAAGAAAGTTGCGCAACCCTCCGGCATGCTCCTCGCCAGCCGAAGTCGCGTATGATTTGACTTCGTCCAATCGCGGATCCGTGGAGCAGTTGCCGCCAGGCCCGTTCATTTGGCAAGAACATTTCTGGCAATAATCCTCTAACATCCTCCTGAGTTGGATTTCGCGCTGGGCACGGTTGGATTGTTCGCTCGCCAGAATGTATTTTGCAAAATTCTTGCTTTCGAGCGTGCGCAGTACGGTGGACGGATCGGCCGTCAGCGGCTGAATCATGGTCGCAGTTTGCGACAAAGCGACCAGTCCGTAGAGCGCCGATGCCGGTTGTGCCGCGCTAAAGAGCTTTTTCAAGGCGCCATGAACCTGCTCGAAGTTGCCGAACTCGGAATTCAGGGTGTCGATCACCACCAAGTAGGCTCGCTCCGCTCTCCCGATCTGTTGCAGTGACGGATTCGCAGGCTCTGTACCAGGCGCGGCAGGGGCGGGTTGAGGCAGGAATAGCCTAGCGGCGCCATCAGCCTCTGAAGTCAAGGAGACCACCCTCTGTTCCACTCCATCCTCGAACACCTTGAAGGCGCTCGAAGGGAGTCCGAGTACGCTGTGTCCCTTGGAATCAGTGACGACTACCGGCACTAACACCTGTCTCACCTCAACATGGATGCTAGGAATCTGCGGGCCGGACTGCGATTGTTGCGTTGGAGCGTCGTTTGTGGTCCCGCTCACCCGGACCGAATGAGCCACCTCTCCGGCGAGTGCAACGGAATGGAAATGAATTAATAAGACAAGCGGGAGCGCTGCTTTCAAGACGCGTCTGCGACTGCGAAACTCCCAGCGTGGTTGGAACTTCGCCTGCTCCACATTGATATTGTAAGTCAGTTGAACAATAACGGCCACCTGCATGCCACCGGTTGGCCCGCGCGCTCTCAAGGCGAAGAAGTTGCGGAAAAATCGAAACAGCTCGCACAAAAGTGCGAAGGCGCAAAGGAACGCAAAGCGCAACTGATTTCTTTTCTTTGCGCCCTTTGCGTGCTTTGTGTCTTTGCGTGAAACCTTTTATTTGTCTCACGGATTGTGTCACGCGGCCCATTGGGCGCAACCAAAACGAGCTTCTCCGTGCCCTCTGTGCCCCGAAACCCTCAACCCTGAGAACGCGGAGGGTCTTAGTGACCTCTGTGTTCTGTCTTGCCTTGGCCACAGAGAACACGGAGAAGAAAAGGGTCCTCTCGCCACACTAATTCTCGTGTTCATCATCCCGGTCGCGCATTTCTCTGCGAATGGTATCGGGGTCGTCGAGCGGCGCGCCGGGGCGCGCTTGCATCTCCAGTCCAGGCTCGTGGACTTTCCCAGGGTCGAAGATGCGCGTGTCCGATGGCAGCGCTTTAAACGGCGTGAAATCGGGCGTGTCGGCAAACATTTCCGAAAGGTCAGTGGCGGCAGCGTCGTACTGATTCAAATAGGGCAAGCCGAAAATCAGGTCAAAGGTTTTCAGGATGCTGGCCATGCTGGTATGCATGTGCGCGACGCCGTGGCGAGCGTAAGGACCCATCACCAGCAACAGACTCCGGTGAGCATCCACGTGGTCCTGGCCTCCCTGCGCGTCGTCCTCGGTGACGAAGATGGCCATGTCCTTCCAGAAAGGGCTGTGTGAAAACAGTTCAACCAGTTTTCCCAGCGCCAGATCGTTATCGGCAACATAAGAAGCATGGTAGTGATAGCCATCTTCCGGACGCGGCTTGGCTGTATGGTCGTTGGGCAGCCAGATATAAAGAAACTGGGGAAGCGGTTCCTTCCCACTTGCGTACCGAAGTTGGAACTCGCGTTGGAATTGCTCGAACCGGTATTGGTCGGAAATATTGGTGTTGAAGGTCGCGTAACTTCGCGACGTGTTTTCGAACAGAACTTCGGGCATGGGGATGTTGACCGACTCGCGCACGCCAAACGGCATCAAGCCGGGACCGTCGTTGTCCCCAGCCATCGAAACGCCCTCGCCGTAATTTCGGAAGCTGATGCGATGCCTTGCCAGATGCTCCCAAAGGGACCCTGCCTCGAGATAAGACTCCGGGCAGGGGTTGCCACATTCGATGCTTAGGCGGCCGGGCGCGTCAGCGTCGGGCACAAAGCTAAGCCGATGGCCGTAAGCGGCCGGCCATACTGATTCGACAACTTCATTGGGATAATTCCCCACCAGCCAATGGTGGCCATCCACCGAAACGTCCGAGTCCACGTAGAAGTTGTCGCTCAAGGCAAACCTTCTCGCCAAGGCGTGGGCGTTAGGCGTGACGCGCGCATCCTCCACCTCCGCAGGTTCTCCCTTTTCCTTCACCAGCGCGTTCTCGCCCCAGCGTGCCATGCTGGGTTCGCCCTCCACCGTGGTGCCCGCGATTCGCAAGTCCCCGAAGACCTCATCAAAAGTCCGGTTTTCCCTCACGATGAAGACAACGTGGTGAATCTTCGTGCTCGGCTGTCCGGGTGGGGGGACGGGAGACTCGGTGTTGCGCGCAGCGGCCTGAGTGGCGGAGACAAAGCCATTGTTCCGAAGGACCCGCGCGCTCATCTGTTTGAGTGCGCGTCCGGCGGGGATAGGAGCGATGACGGAAACGAACCCGTGCGTGATGTCTCCAATGTAGACCCCTTCCGGCCCCTCCTGGAAATTCGGCCCGCCGTTGGGTCCGGCGCCAAATCCCTTCGCATTGGCCACGTAAAGCGTCTTGCCTTCGGGACTCAAAGCAAGCCGGGCCGGGAACCAAGCGGTTGGAAAGTAACCCAATACGTGCCCGTTGCGGGCATCGAGCACCACCACGGCATTAATGCCGGAGCATGCCACGTAAAGGCGCTTCTCATCCGGACTCACCGCCATCCCGAAAGGAAGCACACCGCGCAAGCCCTTCACGGTGGTCGAGGGCTCCAATAGGATGGTCTTCTCGACTCGGTTTGAGCGGGCATTAATAATGGTGACGCTGTCCTGCGTGGCGTTGGAAACGAAAACCCTCTCGCGGCCTGCCACCACAGCGCCGGGACTTGAACCGCCTACCGACTTGTCTCCAACCTGAATTCCGGTCCTGATCTTCGCAATGACTTTGGGCTGGGCTGGGTCAGCGACGTCGATCACCCAGAGCGAATTCGCCTCAGGCACATTCGGATCGCCCAGCCCAGGAATCAGCTTTCCCTCCACCGTCGTGCCTTCCGCAGCTTCCTTCGACGGGAAACCATAGGGAGGAAAATCCAATCCCGTCTGCTTGGGCCGCTGCGCGTCGTATCCGGGAACCAGAGAGTATTGGAACATGCCCACATTAGAGACGTAGGCAAACTTGCCATCCGGCGAAAGCGCCAATCCGAAAGGCATGCGCCCCACAGCGATGCTGGAGACTATCTGCTTTGAATCTGTGTCAAGGATGACAAGCCGGAAATGAGCGAGGTCGAGCACGAAAAGGCGACGACCGTCGGGTGAAAGCTGAAGGGTGGCAGTAAGGCTGTTGGCATACGTCTTACCGAGAAACGTCCCATCAATGCTTAACGAATAGAGTCGCTGGTGGCTAACGAGGTCGAAGATGCCCACCCTGCCGTTGTTCCCCTCCGCGAGATAAAGAGTTCGATTATCCGGTCCCACCGCCACGCCCAGGAAAACACTGTCCGGATCTGCATCGGCAGGCCTGAAGCCAGGCGGAATTTGCGCAACCTGGGGATGGGCGCTGTCCAGTTGGGTAATGATGGAGGCGGAAAACGGGTGGGTTCCGCTGTTGGCGGTGACCAGAGTCTTGCCGTCAGGACAGACCGCAAGACCGTAAGGGTGAGGGGCAACCTTAATATGGCTGCCCAGCGGAGTAATCAGGCGGCCGTTGGGGAGAATTGTCTCGCCGGAAAGATCGATCTTCACCGGACGCTCCACGGCGGGCGCCCCAAGCTCCAAATTCCCCTGCCCAGCGCGTTGACGCGCGAGAAGCAGGACATGCTCCGGAACCAACAAAACAGAAAAAACGGCCAGCAGGAACGCCTGCCGTGCCAAACAGCGCATAAGAAACGTCTCCCTCAGAAAATGTCGCCTCTTCCCACCCGCGATCATACCACGTGCGCCTGCGCAGGACGTCGGTTGGGCTTGCCTTACTCAAGGGCGCGTCGCTTGCTGTGAAGGCCCCCTCCTGCAAAATACCCAGCCGTAGTAACGATGGTTGCAACTGTCGCAACGATACGGCCTCAGCAAAAGCAATCGGAGGATCAGAGATTCCAGCGCTCCGCGCCGCATTGAACGCCTGACGTTGTTACTTTTACAGAGAGGACAACAGCGGATTGGCATATCCCTTTACTCTGCCTTGTCTGAGGAAGCGTTTTGATAGCCTGGCTTGAGGTTAGCCTCCTTCGCCCAAGGACACCTTCTTACCTTAAAACGGTGGACGCTCCATGTTCCAACGGTGTTACACGTGGGTAACGTGAGGGTGAATACCATGAGCAAAGGTGGATAGCAAATGGTAAATAGTAAATTGTAAAAGGGAGTCGCTCCGAGCTACTGTATTATTCAGTTTCTCCGCGGCACACAAAGAATCTCCGGCCGAGGACACGGTCTCACCGTAGCTTCTGGAACTTGGAAGCGTGGTTCCGGCTCCGCCGCTCGGTTCTGCGCGTCGCGCCTGGGGCTACCGATCACCACATTCCCTCAACTCATAATTCATAATTTATATTCAGAGACGTTTCAGCCCCTAGTACAATAGGGCTGCTCTGGCCAAGGGGAACCTATGCCCGCGAATCTCACGCCAGAATACATGGAAGCCGAAAGACGCTTCAAGGCCGCCAATACATCGGAAGAAAAGCTGGCTGCGCTGGAAGAAATGCTGGCCACCATCCCCCGCCACAAAGGGACGGAGAAGATGCAAGCCGACCTGAAGCGCCGCCTCTCCAAGCTGCGGACCGAACAGGCCAGGAAGCCGGTCAGCCGTGCCGGCATCATCCATCGCGTCGAGAAGGAAGGCGCCGGCCAGGTGGTGCTGGTGGGCCCGCCCAATAGCGGCAAGTCGACGCTGGTCCGTCAACTCACCCATGCCACCCCGGAGGTGGCCGACTACCCCTTCACCACCCGCGTCCCACTGCCCGGCATGATGAGATTCGAAGACATTCAAATCCAGCTTGTGGATTTGCCGCCCGTTCATCCTGACTTCCCCGAATCATGGCTTTATCAGATCATCCGCAACGCCGATGCCGCCATGCTCGTCGTGGACCTGGGCGATCCGGATCTTCTCGAAGATCTCGAAACCACTCTCGCTCAGCTCGCTAAAGCCAAGGTGCAACTCGGTGCAGGCGAGTTGCCAAATATCCCAGGATGGCTCGCCAAAAAAACGCTGCTGGTGGCCAACAAATGCGATGCCGGCGGCGCCCTCGAAAGCCTCGAAGTCCTGAAAGACCTCTACGGCGCGCGCCTCGAGACCCTGCCGGTCTCGGCAGAAACAGGGCAAGGACTGGATGATCTCAGGCGGTGCGCCTTTGAGTTGCTGGAGGTCATCCGGGTCTACACCAAGGCCCCCGGAAAAAAGCTGGAATTCACCGCCCCCTACGTCCTGAAGCGCGGCTCCCGCTTGGTCGACCTGGCGGCGCATGTCCACCATGATTTTCTCACCCAACTCAAGTATGCGCGCGTCTGGGGGCACGGGAAATTCGAAGGCCAGATGGTTAACCGCGATTACCTCTTGGCCGACAAAGACGTGGTGGAATTGCACCGGTGAAGAGCAGGTGCCAGGTGTCGGGTGTCAGGTGCCAGGGAAGCAATGACGGGCCCAATTATGAATAGTCTATTGTGAATTGCAGACGGAGGATTTGCCTTGCGGCACGCGCCCCGGGGCTGCGGCCTGAAGGGCGGATTTCACGTGCCAGCGGCCAGGTTCTAGTGGCCCCATTCGATTGCTGACAGTAACTTCCCACTCCCTCGCAGCCGCGTGAAGATTAAAGCCGAAAATCTGGCCCTCTCCCCTTTGGGGGAGAGGGTGGACCGCCCCGGCGTTTTCTTCAGCCGGGGTGGGCCGGGTGAGGGGGTTCCTGCCAAGCGGCTCGTGGTCATTAGTAACGCAGGACACCAAACTCGGGGCTAGGGAAGAACTGTTTCTCAATCCACCGTCGGTAATTCACTACTCGCCATCCACTATTGGGATTTGCCCCCTGTGCCTATCACCTGGCACCTGGCAGCTGACACCTCACACCTGCTCCTCTGCTCCTCACTCATCCTGCCGCGGTGCGTCGCTCCTGACTGCCTTATCGAGGCGGCTAAGAAAGCTTGGCTTCGACGACTGAAGCGCACGCAGTTGCTCGAGGGCCAAGTTGAATTCTCCCTGACGCCCGCGCTGCACAGCCAAGTCCCGCAAGTCGACCAGAAGGCTGACTGCCTCATCGTACTTCTTCGGCTGCTTGGTCTGGATGAGCTCGCCTGCCTGTTCCCAGGCCCGCTTCTCCCGGCCCGCCAGCGTCTCGAGGTATTTAGCGCGGGCGGCGGCCTTTTCCCGCTCCAGCTTGGCCTTTTCCGCCGCCTTGCGCTCAGCGTCGCGCCGCTTCCTCTGGGCAGCACGCGATTCCGCTGCGCTGAGAAGTTCCGAGACAGTGCGGCGCGGCGGCACAGCTTGCTCTGAGGGCCCCGCGGAAGGCAGCCGGTCCTGTTTGAAGGAGCGCAGCAGCTCAACGCGAAAGTGAGGGTTATCGCCCGTTGCCGCTTCCAGAAGCAGAGCGTTCTTCTTCGCTACCGGCATGGCGGCAATCCAGGCGGCCAAATCCTCTTGCGAAGGGCCCGCAGCTTCCAAATCAGCGCTGGCCTCCGCAGCGGCTTCAATTAGCTCATCGTCGATCCTCAGGTATTCAGCGAACTCGCGCAGAGGCTCCGTGAGGTTCGCAAGCCCAGGCGGAACTGGCGGCTCCTTGTCGTCATCGTCCAGCTCCTCGCTCTGTGCGCAAAGCAGCCAACCTAGATAGAGACAGCGCAGATCGCCGTCCAGAAGCTCGGCGCGCACAGGGATCAGCGAGTCCATGTACCCTTCCCCTTCCTCCCAGTCGCCCTCCTCGTCGTCAGACTGGAAATCGAGAATAACGAAGTCGCCCCTCTCCTGTGCCGAGGCACTGTCTCCCGCGCAGTAGTCTGTGAGCGGCGCCTCCTTAAGCGCCCAGCGCGGGACGCGCATCATGAATCGGTGCGTTCCCCAGTTCGCAACATAAACAAAAGCATCAAAGTACTTCTTCATCAGAGCTTCGGGATTGCCCTTGAAGTCGCCCCAGTTGTAGGTGTTCACGAAACTCGTCGGAGTGATCTGCGCGCGCGTCGATATGGCCCGCAGGGCTCCCATCTCTTGCTTGCTCAGCCAACGGTCCACAGCTCGAAACTCGTAATACTGGTATTCGCTCATCGTGAACTCCACGTTTTTCATGGCCCCTGGTCGTAGCGCCCGCGTGAACACGCGATTGTACCCCGGAAAGACTCCTTGTGGCACGACGTTAAGCCCTGTACATCGGGTGGTTCTTCGCGATCCAACCCTCGACCAGCTCTCGATACTGCGCGGCTTTTTCCAGCAATTCAGCCGCTTGTGACTCTGTGATCACCTCGGCGGAATCATAGTCGATTACGTTTCTTTTGCGCCGGCAGGTCTCAAAATAATCGGTCAGTTGCCGCCCTGCCGAGCCGAAGACGAAACTGGCCGCTTCAAACGTCGTCTGATGGTGGCCCGGAAGCGTGGCGGACACGCGATAGCCAGCACACGCGAGGGCCAGCTTGGAGAGCTGGAGGACAGCATTGTAAGCAGTGGCGAATGCACGATCGGCGGATAGGCCGGGAACGGTAGCGTCAGCCATGTCGCGCGCAATGAGCCCACGCAGGGCGGCGAGCTCGTTGGAACTCGTCAAATGGCGCTCGAGGCGTCTACTCGTTAAAAGTGCGGCCAAACCCACCCGAGTCCCCCAGGACAAACAGTTTCTTTGAACGCATGACCGTGGCGATGAAGTGGTGGTTCGACTTCACTCCAGCAGTAAATTCATCGGCGGTGTAAGTGGTCGGATTCACGGCCCGGTCGAGCCGTCGCTCAGCATTGCGGAGGGGGCTCGACACCTCGGCGAGGCCGACTTGGCCGATGATCATCAGGTCCACATCGCTAGCAGAATGCTCTGCGGACCTCGCGATGGAGCCGTAGATGAAAGCCCATTCTATGCGGTGGGCCAGAGGCTTGAGTGCGTCACGAATGACATCTACCAATCCGACCGTCTTCAGGATGAGCCCCTGAAGCTCCTGGAAAAAGGGCAACCCCTTGGCAGCCTGAAAGTAAACATGCTTGCCTTCGCGCTTTTGGAGAAGAATACCTGCCCGGACCAGGGATGCCAGTTCTCGTTGCAGACTCGAAGGCGTCCGCCCCAGGTGACGGGCGAGTTCCCTCATGTACCACCAGCGCTGAGGTTCGCCAAAGGCGGCGGCAAGAATCGCCTGCCGAGTCTGGGGAAATAAAGCGTCAATGGCGGCAGGCGTACGCATCCTGCGTTATTATGTACGCGAACTGCGTATAAAGGCAAGCATTGATAGCGAACCCTAATCCGTCGACAACGTGCGGGTAGCAACGAAGAAGTAGGGGCGAGCGGCCCTTCGACAGGCTCAGGGCGGTGAGCGAAGCCGAACCGCGCCCGCCCCAGGGCCGAACGCCGCCCTGCGGCCCAAAGCCGCCTTCAGGCGACGGGCCGTTCGGCCCTACGTATTTGGCGGCGCCGCCGGCGCGCGGTGTCTCTTGACATTCGCAAATAGATAGGCTACTATGCTGGGTTAGACTGCGGAATGGCTCATAGCTCCAGGAGCACTTCATTCCGCGCTCAGGAGGTAGAAGAGCAGGTTCCTCACGTCAGGCCCCAAGTGTCCGGGGCTGGGGCCTGGGGACCGCGAAGGTCGCCAAAAAGGAGAGACACAATTCTTTTTTTGAACGAGCGAACCGGGAATGTTATTGAAAACAAAGGACTGTTTCGGAAAACTCCCGCTCAAGGCACGAATCTCTATGAAAACAAATGGGATATTTTAAAAATCGGGAATCTTATTGAAAACAAAAGCGGTTATCAGACAGCCCGCGACCTGAGAGTCCCGTCCATCTTCCAGGGTTCCAGTCGTTAGGCGCGGAGCGCCCTTAGCTGCCTTACCTTGTCTAGGGGAGGGTAAGCCGTCCCCCTACGAGAAGTGAGCCCACTGTGGCGGGCCGCACTCCATCAAACCGCCTCCGGCGCAAGAATGTTGCTGAATTCAACAATTCATGACCGGGAACACAAAGACTAGTTCAATGTGTCCATTCAAAACCGCCATATTGTCATTGTCGCCCCATTTTCTTGGACAATTAGTGCCAGTTTCGCCCCTCGGAACGTGAATTGCCCATGCATGGAATGTACGTGGGTTGTGAGGGTGATTTCACCCGAAAGCGGGATTCCGCATCCCGAACTAGTTCAAGACCAAAAACCTGGAGACAAGCGAGAGGAAAAAGAGTAGAATTCCGCATTCCAAGCTGACTCAGAAGAAACCGACAGCTCGAGTTCCCCGGCATGCGGCTCTCCAGCAATTGTTGCCGCATCCGGCTTTAAAGGGTTAGGCTTCAATGAGCATCAACATTGGGTTAGATATCGGCGCTGTCAGTCTTAAGCTTGCCGCCATCGGATCGCCAGCGGACGACCAACTATTCCGCAGCCTGAGTGAAAAATCCCAGACGTTTTACACGGCCGCGTTTCCCGCCGGCAGCCCTTTCGCAGGGCGGCCGCTGGTCCTTTCGAGGTACCAGCGCATTCAGGGCAGTCCCATTCAATCCACCTTCGATCTGCTGCAAGAGCTTTACGAGGATCTCTCGGAGGAAAACGTTGAAGGGATTCGCGTGACGGGGTCGGGCAGCCAGCTCATCGCGAAGATTCTGGGCATCTACTTTGAGAACGAGTTCCGCGCCATCGCCAAAGGCGTGCGGACCTTCAACCCCGAGGTGCGCACCATCTTCGAAATCGGTGGCGAGTCCTCGAAATACCTGCGGCTGGACCCGGGAGCGATGGGCAAGCACCTGGGCATCGTGGACTACCAGACCAGTGGCGAATGCGCGGCGGGCACCGGATCTTTCATCGATCAGCAGGCAACGCGTTTGCTTTACAGCGTCGAGGAAGTGGGTGCGGCGGCGTGCGGAGCAAGTTGCGCGGCGCGCATTGCCGGCCGATGCTCCGTATTCGCCAAGACGGACATGATCCACGCTCAGCAAAAGGGCTACAGCACGGAGCGGATTTTGCGTGGGCTGTGCGACGCCGTAGCGCGAAACTTCAAATCGAGCATCGTGAAAGGCCGCGCCGTGGTGGCGCCGGTGGCCTTCATCGGCGGCGTAGCGCTGAATGCGGGCATCTCGAACGCCTTGCGCGAGGCATTCAAGCTGAGCGAGAACGACCTCGTCGTTCCCGGCCTCTACGCTTGGTTAGGGGCGCTGGGCGCAGCCATGCTGGAGGCTGAGGAATGGCGCAAACGCTCGTTCAAGCGCATTCATCAACTGCGGCAGCATGAGGCCGCCAAGAAGAGTTTTGCGTGCACGGAAGCGCTCTCCATGAAAAATGTGCTCCTGTTGCGGGACCGGGCGGAGCTAGCAGAGATTTCAAATTTGAAATCTCAAATCTCAAATAGGGTCGAGTCCCGCCAGGGAAAGGTCGACACCAGCTTGCAAAACATCGCGGCCGGCCTGGGAAAGAGCGAGGCCAGCCAGGGAAAGGTCGACGCCAGCTTGCAAAACATCGCGGCCGGCCTGGGAAAGAGCGAGGCTGACCAAGGAAAGATCGAAGCGTACCTGGGAATCGATGTCGGTTCGGTGAGCACCAACCTGGTGGTCACCGATGCCGCAGGCAATCTTTTGAAAGAAATCTACCTGCCCACGCAGGGGCGCCCCATCGAGGTTGTTGACCGTGGGCTGAAGGAGATAGAGGCCGAACTCGGGCCCCGGCTCGACATTCGTGGCGTAGGGACCACGGGTTCCGGCCGCGAGTTGATCGGCGAACTAGTGGGCGCCGACACGGTCAACGACGAGATCACCGCTCACAAGACCGGGGCCATGCACGTCTGCCAGCAAATGGGCATGCAGCCAGTAGACACCATCTTCGAAATCGGCGGCCAGGACTCGAAGTTCATCCGCATTGAGAAGGGCGTAGTGGTTGACTTCACCATGAACGAGGCTTGCGCCGCCGGCACCGGGTCGTTCCTCGAGGAGCAAGCCGAGAAGCTGGGGATTTCCATCAAGGAGGAATTCGCGCGCCTGGCGCTGGCCTCCGCGAATCCCGCGCGCCTGGGCGAGCGCTGCACCGTTTTCATGGAGCGCGACGTGACGGCGCTGCTGCTGAAGGGCGCGGAGGTGGGGGACCTGGCGGCGGGCCTGGCTTATTCCGTGGCCTTGAACTACCTGAATCGCGTGGTGCGTGGAAGGAGAATCGGTAACGTCATCTTCTTCCAGGGGGGAACGGCTTACAACGACGCAGTGGCGGCCGCCTTCTCCCAAATCCTCGCCAAGCGCATTGTTGTCCCGCCGCATAACGGCGTGATCGGGGCCATTGGCATGGCGCTCATAGCCCGCGACCGCATGAAGGACGCCGGCCGCGCCAGCCGTTTCCGAGGCTACGACCTCTACCGGGTGCAGTTCACCGCGCGGGACTTTGTCTGCCGCGCCTGCTCGAATTACTGCGAGATGAAGGAATTCACCATCGAAGGAGAACGCACCTACTGGGGCGACCAGTGCTCCGACAAGTTCCGCAAGCGGGCGCGCTCCGACCGCAAGCCCATCCTCGATGACTTGCTCGACTATCGGGATAAGCTGCTGGAAGAAGTCTTACTCCCCGCGCGCGATTCGCGGCCGGCTGTGGGCATCCCGCGCACCATGTTCTACTACGACCGCTTCCCCTTCTGGTGCGCCTACTTCCAGGAACTGCAATTCAACGTAGTGCTCTCCGCCAGCACTGACCGGAAGATCTCCAATCGAGGTGAGGAGTCGGCCGTGGCGCAGCCTTGCTTCCCGGTGCAGGTAGCGCACGGGCACGTCTTGGACTTGCTGGACAAAGGGGTGGACTACCTGCTGCTCCCCAACACCGTCAATGACGAAGCTCCGGCAAGCGTCGTAGACTCGCACCTCTGTCCCTGGAATCAGACGCTCCCCTTCGTCCTGCGTGTGGCGCCGCAAGTGGAGAGCGCCCGCACCAAGTTGCTGATTCCCACGGTGCATTTCCGCTTTGGGCAGAAGCACGTCGAGAAGGAACTGGCGGAGTTTGCTCGCTCACTGGGCATTTCGCGCCAGTTGAGTGATCGCGCGGTGATGGCGGGCTACGCCGCGCAGGGCGCCTTCAAGGATGCCCTGCTGGAGGCAGGCGCGCAGGCCCTGGCCAAGCTTAAGGAGAGCGGCGAGCCGGCCCTGGTATTGGTGGGGCGCGCTTACAACCTCTACGACCGCAGTGTTAACTGCGACATCCTGCGCAAGCTGCGCGCGTTATATGGGGTCAATGTCCTGCCCATGGATTTCCTTCCCCTGGATCTCGAAGACATCACCGAGGTCAACGCGAATATGTACTGGAACTCGGGGCGCCGGATTCTGGCGGCGGCGCAATTGACTCGCCGCTACCCCAATCTGCACCTGGTTTACATCTCGAACTTCAAGTGTGGACCGGACTCCTACATCAAGTCCTTCGTGGACGATGCCGCCGGCAAGCCCTCGCTGGTGCTCCAGTTCGATGGCCATTCGAACGACGCCGGGTTTATCACCCGCTGCGAAGCCTATCTCGATAGCAAAGGATTTCTGCGATGCCCCTCTTCGACCACTGTCATGTAAGCCGTCGCATTAGCGCCGGGCATCCCCTGGCGGGCAAGACGGTTTACATCCCAATCATGGCAGAGGGCAGCTCCGAGGCGTTCGCGGCAGTTTTTCGCTGGCTGGGCATTGATGCGCAGCCCACCCCGCCCTCCAACGAGCGCACACGCGAGTTGGGGAGCAAGCATACGACCGGCGACGAGTGCTACCCAGCCAAAGTTACGGTAGGCGATTTCCTGCGCGTCATCGAAATGCCGGGCTTCAATCCCGCCCGCACGGCGTTCTTCATGCCTACGGCCGAAGGCCCGTGCCGCTTCGGCCAGTATGCCCCTTTCCTGAAGAAAATCCTGCGCGAGGCGGGTTACGCCGACGTGCAGATCCTCTCGCCCACAAGCCAGAATGGCTACGCCGATCTGGGCGACATTACCAACGCCTTCCTGCGCGCGGGTTGGCGGGCGCTGGTCGCCGCCGACACGCTCCACCGTGCCTTGCTTAAGACTCGTCCCTATGAGACCAGCCCAGGCGCTTCCGACCGCGTCTTCCAGGTCTCACTCCAAGACTTGTGCCAGACATTGGAAGGAAGTTGCGCGGAAATGGACTGCCAACTCTCGGCCCTGGTCGAGTCGATGATTCGGGCGCGCGAGAGGTTTCGGCGCGTCCCGGCCCACTACGATTCAGAAACTCCGCTGATTGGCGTGGTGGGAGAGATCTTCTGCCGCCTCAATACCTTCTCCAATGAAGACTTGATACGCAAGCTGGAAAGCTATGGGGCCGAGTGCGGCCTCAGCCACATCGCCGAATGGGTGGCCTACACCAATACCGAGCAGGAACGAAAGCTTCGCCTGCGCGGCCGCGGCATTTCCCTGGATATGCTGAAGGCGCGACTGCGCTCCCACATCCAGCATTCCGATGAGCACACCTTGATCGCCCCCTTCCATGACGACTTTATTGGTTACGAGGAGCCGGAAGTGGAGGAGGTCTTGGAACTAGCTTGGCCCTATTTGCCGGTCTGCGGGGCGCAAGGCGAGATGGTCCTGAGCGTGGGGAGGGCGGCACATCTCGCCCTTAACGGGGCCGACGGCGTCATCGATATCAGTCCCTTCACGTGCATGAATGGAATTGTGAGCGAGGCCATCTATCCCAAACTCAGCAAGCAGTACGGCGGCATCCCGATTCGCAATTTCTATTTCGACGGCACCCAGTCCGACCTCGACCGTGACTTAGGCATTTACCTGGAACTCGCGCGATCGTACCGCGAGAAAAAGTCTTTTCCCCGCAAGTATGCTCCCTACTTCGCCCAGCCCGTTGCGTAAGAAAACGGAAACTGGAAAATCGAAAATGGAAATTCGAAGGCCGTGAGTTCCAGTTTCGATTTTCGAATTCCGATTTTCCATTTTCCAGTTTCTATTTTCCCATTCCTGTCTCCTTCCATTCTTCCCAGTCTTTCAAAACGGCCTTGGTCATTGCATGAACCGCCTCCGGCAGCCAGTCGGCCTTACGTTTGCCCAGGTCGCGCCGAATGGCCTTGACGGCTTGCCTGCTGCCGAGGTGGATATTTGCGGTCTCGAATCCCATGGCGTGCAGCAACCGTTCCTCGTCCCGCTTCTCGGGCAGGGCAGCCAGCTCGATATGGCAGCAATGCGGCGCTAAGCGGCGCACGATCCACCTGCCCCGCAGGTGGACAAAGGGGTCAAGTACCCGCGCCGCTTTGCTGATGATGTCCTCATAAAATACCTTCTCTGGGCCTTTACCTTCATTGGCCCACACACATGCCGAAGGCGCCATTGCCTTCGCCTCGCGCGCGATTCTTGCTCCTCCCCGGTCGACGATCGCGACGTAACGCTCGCGGCCAAGACTGCCCAACCCCGCTACCCGATGGGCAACGCGGTAAATCAACCCGCGTTCCGGCAATAACGCTTCCAGCGCTTTCCTGGCCCCTCTGGGGATTTCGCCCCGGACCGTGGGCAAAGCATTCATCTTTCCCCAGAAATGCACAGGGTCGCGCAGTTCGCCCGTGGCCACTTCGCGCAGCCACTTGTGATCCTCCTCCAGAACGAATGGCTTGCCCCCAGCTTCGAGACCTTCCCGGTAACCAGCCAGAATACTATTGCAGGCGACTGGAGTAGTCAGCGCCAAATGGTTGGCAGAAATGGCCAGCTGCGCGCTCACCGCCAAGCGGACGAGGTCGTTGGTGTAACTCAACGGAAAGGCCTCGTCGAAGTCATTCACGCCCCAGATCAAGCGTCCTTCGACATCCCGCCACGTCCCAAAATTCTCCACATGAAGATCGCCCACCGCCAGAGTTCGAGGTCCCTTGGCAAGCTCAGGACACGTCTCGGGCCACAGTTGAGCCCAGCGATAGAAAGTGGCACGCAAAAAGGGGAACGGCGCCTCCGCCATCCGGGAGTGCTTCAACGCCAAGTCTGCCTGCACGAGAGTCAGGTAATCACCCAACCACGCTTCGTATCTCTTGGTCGCCTTTTTAATCCTCATCTTGGCATTGCCCCCTGTGTCGATAAAGTAAGCATGACGGGGCTTACTCACGCCTGGCAGCAAGGGGGAGATTACTCCGGCAGGGAGTCTTTTGGCAAGTCCTACCCGGGGTGTCCTAACCGTGGGGAAGGACAATCCCCCACTGGGGCGGGACGGTCCCGACAGAGCGGGTGAGATGCCCGCACCACAAACTTCTCGCCTCCATCGCCAGGAGAGTTATACTCACCCCACTATGAAGAGATTTTCAGTCGGCAAGTTGCCCCCACGCATTCTTCAGGCCCTGCTGGACCAGTGCCGGGTGTCACCGCGCTCCAGAGTCGTTCTGGGCCCGCGCTTCGGCGAGGATGCCGCCGTCATCGACCTTGGGGCAAAATACCTCGTGGCGAAGACAGACCCCATTACCTTCACCGCAGAGCGCATTGGGTGGTACGCGGTCAACATCAATGGCAATGACGTCGCTACACTGGGAGCGCGTCCGCTTTGGTTTCTGGCGACATTACTGCTTCCTGAAAAAGCCGCGTCGTTGCCACTGGTGCGTAAGATCTTTGGGGAGACGCTTCGTGCCTGCCGAACCCTGGGTGTGACACTCTGTGGTGGCCACACCGAGGTCACCCGTGGCATCGACCGTCCGATTATGGTTGGCCAGATGCTCGGGGAGGTAGACAAATCCAAGTTGGTTCGAAAGGAAAGCCAGCGACCGGGAGACCTTGTGCTGCTCACTCGTGGCATCGCGCTCGAGGGCACTGCCATCCTGGCAAGGGAAAAACGCCTTGCCCTCGCGCGCAGACTGCCGATGAGAACGCTACGCCGCGCTGAGCGGTTGCTCTATCAACCCGGCATCAGCGTCGTCCGGGACGCTATGCTCGCGCAACGGCATGGCGAAATCCACGCCATGCACGACCCCACCGAAGGCGGATTGGCCTCAGGGCTGTACGAACTGGCTAAAGCCGGTGGCGTGGGGTTACGTATTTGGAAAGAGAAGGTCCCGGTTCTCGAAGAGACACGAAGTTTCAGCAAGATCCTGGGTTTCGATCCTTTTGCATTGATTGCCTCGGGAGCTTTGCTGGTGGTCGCGACTGCAAACTCGGCCCCGAAGTTGCTCGCGGCGTACACTCGCCATGCTGCAAGAGCTGCCATCATCGGCGAGGTCAGGCACGCCGCGGAAGGCATCCAAGTGGTCGAGAGCGGTCGCCTAACTCCGCTTCGCGTCCCAAGTCGAGATGAGATTGCCCGCCTGCTCGAGTAGAGAGGGCAAAAGAAGGCGTAAGAGAGGTTGGCACGTCCACCCTTTCGTGCTATATTGAGAAGGTGAACTGAGTTGTTTCATGTGAGCTTGTGCGCCTTCTTAGGAACGCTCCGATTTGAATAATGGGGGATAACACGGGTCAAGGCCCGCGTTTGTGGAGGCTTGGCGACGCCTCCCATTACGAGTCCGTTCGATAGGCTGAAGTCGAGCATGGTTGGCGCAAGTCCCACAAGGCTTACGCTCCATCCCCCAATGAAACCTCAATGAATGCCTGGCTCCAAGTCCTCAATTATCTCAAAACGAAGGTTAACACACAGAGCTACCAGACTTGGTTGAGGCCTACGCGGTTCATCCGCATAGAAGATGAAGCCCTTGTAGTGTCCGTCCCCAACCGCGAGTTCCAAGAGTGGATTCAAGACAATTACGGCAGCCTCGTCACCGAGGCCTTAGACCACCTGAATTTGCGTTTCAAGGAGATTCGTTACACCTTCGCGGAGAGTACAGAGAAAAAGGGTCCGAGTGGCAGCGACCAGAAGGATTTGCAGAGGAAGCTGGACTTTGATTCCGTCGATCACCAACTCAACCCCAAGTATACCTTCGACACATTTGTGGTAGGTTCTTGCAACCAATTCGCTCACGCTGCCGCAAGGGCCGTGGCACAGGCTCCAGCAAAGGCCTACAACCCGCTTTTTCTCTACGGCGGAGTCGGCTTGGGGAAGACCCACCTTATGCAGGCAGTTGGCCACGCGATCAAACACAACTGGAGAGATATGCGCTTGGCTTACGTCTCCTCGGAAGCTTTCACCAACGACGTCATAAACTCACTACGCTATGACCGCATGGTGACATTCCGGGATAAGTACAGAAGCGTCGATGTGCTTCTCATGGACGACATCGAGTTTATCGCCGGAAAAGAACGGACCATGGAGGAGTTTTTCCATACTTTCAACGCCCTCTACGAAGCGCAGAAACAGGTCGTGATTTCGTGCGACTGCGCGCCGAAGGAAATTCCCGGCCTCGAAGAGAGGTTGCGTTCCCGCTTTGCGTGGGGCCTGACGGCTGATCTGCAAGCCCCCGACCTCGAGACCAAGAGGGCTATTCTAGCCAAGAAATGCGAAGGGCACGGGCTTGCTCTACCCGACGAAGTCAGCGACTTCGTTGCGCGCGTGATCAAATCCAGTATCCGTGACCTCGAAGGCGCGCTGACTCGACTCATCGCCTATTCCTCTCTCACCGGCGCCGAAATCTCCCTTGCCATGGCCCAGCAGGTGTTGAAGAATCTCATTGACCTGGGGGAACGCCGCGTCTCGCTGGAGAATATTCAGAAAGCAGTCTGCCAGGAGTTTGGTTTGACGCTCCCCCAGTTGAAATCCAGAAACAACAGCCGCCCTGTTGCGTACCCCAGGCAAGTGGCAATGTACCTTGCGAAGGAGTTGACTTCCGCGTCGCTACCGCAGATTGGTAGGGAATTCGGCGGGAAACACCACACGACTGTATTACACTCTATCAACAAGATTTCGCATTTGCGGGAGTCAGACCGGGATTTGAACAGACTTCTCAACAAGCTTCGTGATAGTCTCGGTTGAAGTTAGCGGTTTTTTTGATGATGTTCAAGATGAGAAAATGTGTGAATTTCTCTCCGCCGCGCGATGTGGGACGGAAATTCACAGTTACGCGAATCCCGTGCACAAGGCAAGTATCGACAAACCGATATTCGGGAAAGCGTTCCATACTTTTCGACATTTGCACAGCATCTACTACGAACAAATTCTTTTAACAGGATACTAATCAAATGGATTTCTCTATCGAAAAGTCCCAACTCTTAAAAGAATTGTCTCTTACTCAGGGCGTCGTCGAGAGGAAAGCAACTATTCCCATTCTCTCCAATCTGTTGCTTGAGGCGGAGGAGGAGATTCTTAGGATCAGCGCTACTGATCTCGAGCTTGGAGTGTCTTGCCATTGCCCGGCGAAGGTGACGACTCCCGGTTCGGGCACCGTCCCTGCTAAACGTCTTCTCGAGATTGTGCGATCTCTTCCTGAGGCTGAGGTTCGATTTAAGGCATTGGAGAACCACTGGGTGCAGGTTACGTGTGAGCGCTCCTCGTTTAAGCTGGTAGGAATGGCGAGGGACAATTTTCCGGTGCTTCCGACCCTGCCGCCTACCTTGGCTACGCTCCCCGCCAATGTCTTTGCGACTGCTATCCAAAAGACTGTGTTCGCTATTTCCAACGAGGAGTCCAGATACACGTTGAATGGGGGCCTGCTCTTACTCAAACCTGCCAGCGTAACCATGGTGGCAACCGATGGCCACAGGCTTGCCCTGATTGAGCGAGACATCGAACTTCCGGCGCTTAAGAGTGAGTTGCGCCTGCTGATCCCCAAAAAAGCTATGGGCGAGCTCATGCGGCTGCTCGCGGAAGGGGAAGGGGAGTTGCCGGTCAACATCTCAAAGGACGAAAGCCATCTCTTCTTTTCGCTGGGCCGGCGGTTGCTGATCTGCCGGATGTTGACGGGTCAAAATTTCCCAAACTACGAAGCCGTTCTCCCCCGCGAAAACAACCGCGTGTTGGAAGTCGAGAAGGAAACAATCGCCGCTGCTGTGCGTCGCGTTGCCCTCCTGGCTGACGAACGCTCGCGCGCCGTGCGGATGCACCTGGAAAAGGGACAATTGGAAATATCTTCGTCAAGTGGGGAGTACGGCGAGGCGCGCGAAGTACTTGATACGTCCTACCAAGACGAAGCCATGCAGATTGGCTTCAACTACCAATACCTGCTGGATTTCTTTGCCGTCTTGGAAGAGGGTGGGAAGATCAATCTCGAGTTGAAGGATGAGCAGAGCGCCGGACAGTTGCGGCCTACTGAGCAGGGGGCATACCGCTACCGGTACGTAGTTATGCCAATGCGAATTTAGCCGCCCGGCCCTGCGCGATGGCTTTTTATCGCTCTTTCGCCGCACCTGCGTCGGTGCTATTGGCTTCCGATTGGCAGAGAGTAGAGGTCAGTAATTCTGAAGAGGAGTCAGCAGCCAGATTGGTGAAGCGGAGCCGGCGGGGGAAACTCTTTCTCCGTCGGCTTTCTTTTAAGGGTTGGAATCAGACGGGAGGTTTTGGGAACACGTGAGCAAGCAAAAGCCGGCAGAACCCAATGGCGCCCAGGCTTACGACGCTGCCAGCATAAAGGTGCTTGGCGATTTGGAAGCGGTGCGCAAGAGGCCGGCGATGTACATTGGATCGACCGGGGCTATGGGTTTGCACCATCTTGTATGGGAAGTGGTGGATAATTCTGTTGATGAGGCGCTGGCCGGCTACTGCGACCGGATCGACGTGGTCGTGCATAGTGATAACTCCGTGACTGTTGTCGACAACGGGCGCGGCATTCCAGTCGATTTGCACAAAGAGGAAGGGCGATCCGCGGCGGAAGTGGTGATGACGGTGCTGCACGCGGGCGGCAAGTTTGACACCAACAGCTATAAGGTTTCCGGCGGCTTGCATGGCGTCGGCGTCTCGGTTGTGAATGCGCTCTCGGAGCGGCTCGATTTGGAGATATGGCGCGACGGGTACACGTGGGAACAATCTTACGAACGCGGCAAGCCCGCGCAACCTTTGAAGAGGGCAGGCAAAACCGAGCGCCGCGGCACCAAAGTCACTTTCCTCCCGGACGCCAAAATACTCGATTCAATTGATTTCAACTACGATACCCTGGCTCAGCGCCTGCGCGAACTCTCCTTCCTCAATAAGGGCCTTACCATCCGCCTCAAGGATGAACGGAGCAATAAACAGGCGGAGTTTCATTACAACGGTGGAATTGCGGAGTTCGTCAAGCACCTCAACAAGAACAAAGAGGTGCTTCACCCGACTCCGATTTATGCCGAAGCTGATCGCGATGACGTGCACATGGAGTTTGCGCTCCAGTATAACGACGGCTATGCGGAGGCGGTGTTCTCTTTCGCCAACAATATCAACACCGTGGATGGCGGCACACATCTGTCGGGTTTCCGCTCCGCCCTTACGCGCGCGATCAATCAATACGGCCAGAATCAAGGCCTTTTCAAGGACGTGAAGGAGAACCTCCAGGGCGAGGACGTGCGCGAAGGACTTGTGGCGGTGATCAGCGTCAAATTGCCACAGCCGCAATTCGAAGGCCAGACCAAAGGAAAGCTCAACAGCGACATCCAGAGTACGGTGGCCAGCTTTGTTTACGAGAAACTGATGGAGGCTTTCGAGAAGAATCCCACCGTGGGCCGGAAGGTCTGTGCTAAAGCCATCGACGCTTCGCGTGCTCGCGAGGCGGCACGCAAGGCGCGCGAGTTGACGCGGCGCAAAGGCGCACTCGATTCCGGCGGACTTCCCGGCAAGTTGGCGGATTGCCAGGAGCGAGACCCCCAGCGTTGTGAACTCTTCCTGGTTGAGGGAGATTCGGCGGGCGGTTCCGCCAAGCAAGGGCGCGACCGGCGCTATCAAGCCATCCTGCCCCTGCGTGGCAAGATCCTCAACGTGGAGAAGGCGCGCTTCGATAAGATGCTAAGCCATGAGGAAATCCGCGCCCTCATCACCGCGCTCGGCACCGGCATCGGCAAAGAAGATTTCGACGCCTCCAAGCTGCGCTATTCGAAAATCATTATCATGACTGACGCGGACGTTGATGGGTCGCACATTCGCACCTTACTGCTTACGTTTTTCTATCGTCAGATGGCGGAACTCGTGGAGCGCGGTCACGTGTTCATAGCCCAGCCGCCGCTTTACCTGATTAGAAAAGGCAAGTCCATGCGCTACATTCGGGACGAGAAGGAGTTTCGCCGGGAGATCATGCGCCGGGCCACGGAAGACCACACCGTCGAGGTTGGCGACGGCAAGAAGACAAAGCTCCAGGGCGGTGAACTAACGAACTTCCTGATGGCCTTGGCCGAATACGTCGAACTCTTCGACAAGCTCGAGAAGAGGCTTGGCGACGAGCGCCCCATAAATGCCTTGCTCAAGGCCGATCTGGGCAAGAAGATGGAACTCGAGAACAGTGATAAGCTCGAGGTCGTCAACAAGGAGCTTAAGGCAGAAGGATTCAAGACAACACTCCGCCTTGACGAAGAGCACAACCTCTTCACCTTGACCTTTTCCAGCGAGACATTGGGCGAGCGAACCATTGATTGGGACCTGATCTCCAGCGCCGATTACAAGCGTTTGCTCGACCTCCACCGCCGCGTCCGGGATTACGATAAGCCTCCCTTCATCATTGCGACCGACGGCACCCAATTGACCATCGAGGATCGGCAACAACTCCTCGAGCACGTCATGGCCTTAGGAAAGAAAGCCTTCACCGTACAACGCTTCAAGGGCTTGGGAGAAATGAACCCCGACCAACTCTGGCAAACCACCATGGACGCCGAGCAGCGCGTGCTGCTTCAGGTGAAGGTCGAAGACCAGGTGGAGGCGGACTCCATCTTTACCGTGTTGATGGGCGACGTCGTCGAACCCCGCCGCCAGTTCATCGAAGACAACGCGCTGGATGTGAAGAACCTGGACATCTGAGGCGGGGGGTTGCGAGCGGACCAGCTCCGTATCAGCGGCTGTAGTGCATTCCAGCGAGTTATTCGCCCCTCGCGGGGTCGGCATGAGTGAGCGCCACAGTCTACGATACGCTTTATGAGATCGTTCACATAGTTGGCTTCCTCCGACCGCAGAAAGGGTTGAGCAACACTCCCAAACCCGACGCTCTCCGCCTGTTCGGATGAATTGATCGCCGAGCGGCGGGAGGCAGCCAGGCATCCTGGAACTACGGAGATTCTTCGCTTCGTTCAGAATGACAGAGGGCGATAAGGGATAGCACTAATGGGTGACCAGGAACTCTTCAAGCCGACGCGGGAAATCGCCGTCAACATTGAAGACGAGATGCGCAAGTCGTATCTCGACTACGCGATGAGCGTGATTATCGGCCGCGCGCTTCCCGACGTGCGCGACGGCCTCAAGCCGGTGCACCGGCGCATCCTGTACGGTATATCTGAGCTGGGGCTGACCGGCGACAAACCCTATCGTAAGAGCGCGAAGATCGTCGGCGAAGTCTTGGGTAAATTCCATCCTCACGGCGACGCCGCAGTTTACGACACGCTGGTGCGCATGGCGCAGGACTTCAACATGCGCTATCCGCTCATCGACGGCCAGGGCAATTTCG
>Ga0187784_10000336_pt1 | contig 33821 bp, 31 predicted proteins | sample 1015_SJ02_MP15_2_FD_132964 | JGI IMG/M metagenome (GOLD analysis project Ga0187784, IMG submission 132964) | Tropical peat soil microbial communities from peatlands in Department of Meta, Colombia - 1015_SJ02_MP15_20_MG | ecosystem: Environmental > Terrestrial > Soil > Wetlands > Peat | place... | reverse complement strand
GGTGCCGTGGACGGCCGATCAGCGAACCGCTGTGTCCCTCTACCCACAGTGCCTGGGGCGCCGGTGGCCGGCAAGGCGAGCCGACCGGGGAAGACGATTCTCTTTCCGTCTAGCTTAATCTAACGGAACCCGTCCCCGTTCCGTGGCCTCGGTCCGTCGCCTCTCCGCGATCATGTTCACCGACATGGTCGGCTCGACCGCTGCGGCCCAGTCCAACGAAGAGAACGCTCTGAAGCTCCGAGACGAACAAGCCGCCCTCGTACGACCCCTCTTCGCCGCTCACCAGGGGCGCGAGACCAAGTCCATGGGCGATGGATTCCTGGCAGAATTCGATAGCGCCCTTCGGGCTGTCCAATGCGCCCTGGACATCCAGCAGCATCTCCATGAGCGGAATTCGCAACCGGGCGTCGCATCCATCCAGCTTCGTATTGGCATCCATCTCGGGGACGTCGAACAGAAAGAGACCGACATCTTTGGAGACGCCGTAAACATCGCCTCCCGCATCGAGCCGTTGGCCTCTCCGGGAGGAGTTTGCATCTCGGGGGAGGTATACAGTCAGGTCCGCAACAAGGTTCCAAACAAGCTCGAGAAACTATCCCCGGCCCCGCTCAAGGGGTTGCAAATCTCGATTGATGTGTACCGAGTGGTCTTGCCATGGGCCGCGGCGGAGACGGCTCTCGGGAGGGCAGGGTCGACGGGAATCGCGATCCTGCCCTTTTCCAACATCAGCCCGGATCCAAAGGACGAGTACTTTGCGGACGGTCTAACCGAGGAACTCATCACCGTCCTCTCCCAGCTGAGAGACCTCCGGGTGATTTCTCGTACGTCGGTAATGCAGTACAAGTCCACCACGAAGACGGCCTCTCTGATCGGCGTGGAGTTGGGGGTCGTGTCCATCCTCGAGGGGAGCGTGCGAAAGGCCGGGAACCGGATCCGGGTGACCGCGCAGCTGATTGATGCTGGGTCGGACCGACATCTCTGGGCCAAGACATACGACCGCGAGCTGGACGACATCTTCGCTGTCCAGACCGAGATCGCCCGGCAGGTCGCGGAGGCGCTGCAGGTCGAGTTGCGCGCGACCGACGTCGCCCGTCTGGGAGCAAGGGGGAGCGTCCTACCTGATTCCTACCTCGCCTACCTCAAGGGTCGAACGCGTCTTCACGAACGGTCCGTGACCGCGCTCACCGAGGCGAAGGAACAGTTCGAGCTCGCGATCTCGCTCGATCCCCAGAACGCGGCCGCCTATTCGGGCCTGGCGGACGCCATCCGGCTGCTGGGATGGCGCACGCACGACGTCCCCCGAGCATCTTGGGAGGAGACCACTCGACGTTTGGTCGCCCAGGCGATCGAGCTGGACCCGAACTTGGCCGAGGCTCATACCTCCCTGGGACTGATCCAGTGGGAAGCCTACGATTACGCCGGCGCGGAGAAGCAGTACCAGCTGTCCCTCGCGCTCAATCCGAGCTATTCCGCGGCGCATCACTGGTACGCGACGCTCCTGGAGGACGAAGGCCGTCTCGACGAAGCGCTGCGTGAGGGGCAGCTCGCCGAAAGCGCCGACCCCTTAGCGGCCGGTTATGTCAGCTTCCTCGCGAACCTGCTGGTCGACCTCAAGAGGTTCGACGAGGCGCTCCTGAAGATCCAGCGGCTGGGGGTGCTAGAGCCCGACTCCTACCTGTACCACGACGCTCTGCTGCAGTTTCATCGCGGTCGGTCCGAGCTCGCCCAGTGCGTGGCGGAAGGCCGCCGATGCGAGGAACTACAAGCCAATCCGAGCTGGAAGCGAATGTGGCACGTGTACAATCTCGCGTTGTCAGGGGAGAAGCAGGCGGCGAGGGCGATGCTGGAGTCCGAAGAGGCGTCACCGGGATTCCCCCAACTCGCATGGATCGTCGGCTGGGCCTACGCACTGATCGGCGACCTCGACAGCTGTTTCCGTTGTCTGGAGGTCGGTCGAAACGCATAACATCGCGCTCCAACCATTCCGGACCCGCTCGGAACTCGAGAACGTGCGGGGCGATCCGAGATTCCAAATCTTGTTAAAGAAAATGAACCTCGCGTGACGTTCGTCTCGCCGGTCGTCATGGACTGGTCGGGATTTGAACCCGAGGCCTCCGGTTTGCAAAACCGGCGATCTTCCGGACTGATCTACCAGCCCACCGCTCCTCGGAGGGAGCGGCCGCCGTCTTATCCTTTCGGACGAGCGGCGGCCACCGACTCCCACGCTCGCTCGAGCTTCGGAACGGTCGGCCGTCGTGTGATCTCCGAAGGGTCGACCCACTCCGCACGGGTGTGCTCCCAGTCGAGGCGCACCTCGGTCCGACGAGCACGGAATCGATACGGATGGACCACGAAGACCTGCTCTTGATCGCGCGAAAGGACCGGAGCTCCTTCGCTCAGAAGCTCGAGGTCGTTCGCCGTGAGCCCGGTCTCCTCCACGATTTCCCGGAATGCCTGTTCGAGCGGCGACGCCGATTCGAGGAACCCCGAAACACCCGCCCAATGACCCTGGAACGAACCGACCTTCTCGGACCTCTCGAGAAGCAGGATCCGCCCATCGTCCCGTTCCAGAAACGAGGTGACCACTCCGACCTCCTTTACACCCTCGACGCGAAACACGCCGAGGGTGCCGTTCACCTCCACGGTCTCGCCTTCCCGCAGTACGTCCCGGTCGACCCGAGCGACGGTCGGAACGCGCACCGTCCGTCCCCCTTCGGACGGGACTCCGTGCAGGATCACCGCGGCCGTGCCCCGAGGAAGCGATTCTCGCGGAGGCCACCAGAGGGACGGGAGCGCGAGCACTTCCGGAATCGTCCGGCCCGAGCTCCAATGGAGCGGGTCATCGACCAGGTGCACCGGCCCGGTCGCGCGCCCCCGGTAGACGCCCAGCGCGGGCAGCGTCACGCTTGCCGGCAGGGCGCGCTCGCTCTTCGCATTATGGGCAAGTCCGGGCGGGCCGGACAAACGCCTTCTACTCGGTCTTGGTCGACGGGCCGTTCGGCTGAGCGCGTTCACGGTCGTCGATGAGTACGCTTCGCAAGCGTCGTCCGACCGCCTTCTCGAGGTGATGAGCCTGGCCGAAGCCGCCGAGGCGGCCGGGTTGTCCACGGTCTGGGTCGCGGAGCACCACTTCCATTCGGGCGGCGTCGTGCCATCCCCGCCCGTCCTTCTCGCCGCTCTCGGAACCCGGACCCGTCGAATCCGCCTCGGCGCGCTCGTGAGCGTGCTCCCGTTCCATCGCCCGATCGAACTCGCGGAAGAGTACGCGATGGTCGACCGCCTTCTCGGGGGTCGTCTCAACCTCGGTGTCGGCAGCGGCTACATCCCCCTCGAGTTCGACGGATTCGGAATCGACCCCGGGGAGAAGCGGGAGCGGTTCGACCGCGCGCTCGACACGCTGCTCGCGGCCCTCGAGGGGAAGGAAGTCCGCAGCGAGGGAGCGCGCTCGGTGCCGGTCCGCATCAACGTCCGGCCCGTCCAGCGACCGTACCCGCCGATCTGGATCGCGGTCCAGCGGCGCGAGGCGATACCGTTCGTCGCCCGTCGGAAAGCCTACCTCGCGCTCGTTCCGTACGCGACGCTCGCGGACCGAGGCGAGCTCGCCGACGAGGTACGTGACTACCGAGCCCACCTTCCCGCGGGCGCCCGGGGCGAAGTAGCCGCGGCCCTGCATCTCTATGCCGGACCGAATCCGGAGCGGGCGCGCCACGCCCTCCAGCGCTACCTGGATAGTCGTCTTGCGACACAGAGCGCGTTCTACCAGGAGAAGGTTCGCCGGGACCCATCCCACGCGAACGCCGACGCCATCGAGCGGAGCGGGTGGGCGCTCTTCGGCTCCGCCCGGGAGGTTGCGAGCAGCTTGCGTGCATTCGCCGCGACCGGGGTGGATGAGGTCCTCGGGATCTTCGACTTCGGGGGGCTCAGCGCTTCGGACGTACGAGCGTCGGTGCGCGCCCTCGGCGCGGAGTTCGAAGGTTCCGAAATGCGGGCCGAACCGACTTAACCGAGCAGTCCATCGCTCGGGCGGAAGCCCATGCCGGAGATCTTGCCAGGAATCCACCTCGTGGACGGAGTTGACCCTTCGCCGGACTTTACCACCCACGTCTATCTCGTGAAGGAGAAGGGAGGTGCCTGGACGCTCATCGACACCGGCCTACCCGGGGCTTCCCAGGCGATCCTCGCCTACCTGGCGAAGCTCAAGGTCGAGCCGAGCGCCGTCAAGAAAATCCTGATCACGCACCTGCACCGGGACCATACCGGTTCGCTGAAGGTGATGGTCGACAAGACCCGAGCCCGCACGTTCTCCCACTGGATCGAGGCGGCGTACATCGCGTGCGACCCGAAGTACGATGGCCCGGGCACCCCGCCGGCCGAGCCCGTGACGATCGACGAGCCATTCAAGGACGGCGACCCGATCGATGCGGCGGGGGGTCTCGTGGCCTATCACACCCCCGGACATACCCCGGGACACGTCTCCTACTATCAGCCGGAGCGCAAGATTCTGTTCTCGGGCGACCTGTTCTTCGTCGAGGGAGAGACCCCGATGCTCACTCCCCCCGACTTCACGCACCATACGGCGACCGCCAAGATCTCCGCGCGACGCATGAGCCGCCTATCGATCGACTCCCTCCTGTCCTATCACGGTGGGCCGATCCTCAAGAACGGTGGCGCGGCGGTTCGAGCACTCACCCAGAAGCTCTGAAAGGAGCCCCGATCGGCGAGCGGTGGTCGGGCGGCCACCGCCCGAGCCGTAGGCGAATGGGACTGGCCAGATTTGGACTGGCGTCTCGGAGTCCCGAACCCCGAAGGATGGACCAAGCTACCCCACAGTCCCGGACGCGCCGGCGCCAGCCGGCCCCGATATTTGAACGTGAGGGCGAGCGCCGCGCGCGCGTCGCTCCCCGAGGGCTGTTTCACCACCTCTCCCGCCGCCTTTACATGCGCCCGCTCCGATAGGCGGACCGAGCGGAGATGGCCGGTTCGACCTCCGTCCCCCCGATTCCCGGTCTCGCGGCCGTGAGCTCGCTCTCCTGGAGCGTGCCCGGTCTCGAAGAGGACCCGACCATGTGCCTGCGCTGCCGCTCGGCGCAGCTCCTCTGCGGTAAGCCGGTGTGCCCGATTCTGGTGAAGTATCGAGCGTTCGAGAGGACCCTTCCGATGGTTCCGGGCGTCGACCTCGATGGAACGTCCCCGCCGGGGCTGTTCGTGGGCCGGTTCGGCTACCCGAAGGTGTCGGTGGGACCCCTTCTGAGCCCGGAGCACGGCTCCACCGAGCTCCTTGACACTCCCGAGCAGTGGGTGGGACGGTCGGTGGCCGAAGTGGTGTCGTTCCGAACGGGGCTCGTCCGCGGCACCACGCCGATCCGGGTCACGGATGCGGAGCGGTCGATCCCGATCCTCGAAGAGCTCCAGCTCCTCGGCATCGCCGCGGAGACCGTGGACAGCGAGGCCCACTTCCGCCGCCCACCCCGGGGCCACCTTTCGCTCAGCGATTCGACGCCCCCCTTCGGTCCTTCCGCCCCGATCGAGAAGATGCACCTCGACGTTCGTCGCGTCGACCCGAACCTCGACCGCCTCACCTCGGACGTGCACGCGAACGCCCGCGTGGCGGTCGAGGAGCTCTACCATCGGGGGGTGCGCGTGAGCCGGATCCAGCGCGCCTTCAGTATCGGGACCCTCGGCCGTCGCGGTCGCCGACGTCTCGTTCCGACGCGCTGGAGCATCACCGCGGTCGACGATTTGCTTTCCAAGATGAACCTCGAGCGCATTCGAACCCTCCCCGAACTATCGGAGCTCCTGCTCTACCGGTTCACCGCGCTCGATAACCGATGGGTGGTCGCGCTCTTGCCGGGCGCGTATCGGTACGAATCGATCGAGGCGTGGTATCCGAACACCCTCTGGAACCCGAACCCGACCCAGATCGTGATGATCGGCGACCACGAAGGGTTCGGGGGTCGAACGACCTACGCGTCGATCGGGGGCTGCTACTATGCGGCGCGCCTCGCCACCAGCGAGGCGCTGCTGCGTCTCGGGCGGCAAGCAGGCGTGGTGGTCTTGCGCGAGGTCCACCCGGGAGAGATCCTTCCGTTGGGCGTCTGGAACGTGCGGGAGCATGTCCGTGCCGCGCTCACCGGACCTCCCGAGAAGGTGGCCTCGCTTTCCGAGCTCGTCGCACGGATCGGCGAGACGTTCGCGATCCCGCCCCCCCGCTGGCTCACCGCGAGCGCCCTCTTCCACGAAGCGAGGACCCAGCGGCGCCTCGACGATTGGCTTACCCCCGCCGGGTAGCGGGGAACGGTTCGTCGCGGGTTACGGAAACCGGCTGCCGCACTGGCCGCAGAACGGATCGCTCGCTCCCCTCGGCGCACCGCACGTCGAACACGTCAACGTGGCCTTCGGCCGGCCGCATCCCCGGCAGAACGCATCGCCCGCGAGGCTCGGATAGCCGCACTCGGGGCACCGTTCGCCCCCCGCCACGGTCTCCGCGGCTTCGGCGAGATCGCCCTTCGCGCCTCCCCCGTTTCCCGGCTCGGCCGAGCCGGACCCGGTACCTCCCCCCGTGAGGGGAAGTGTTTCGAGCGTGCTTCCGAGCGCGCGCCGGCCCCGGAGAGCGAGACGGAACGCCTCCGTGTAATCGCCCTTCGCGGTCGCTTCGGAGGCTTGGCGGCGGAACTCGGAGGCCTGGACGACGCTCGGGTCCTTGGCCCGGCGTGCCGGTAGAGAATCGATCTCTTCGCTCAGGAGACGGATCTGGAACTGGGACTCGGCCTGGTTCTTCGCGATGGTGGGACGAGGCGGAAGCTCCGAGGCGACGGGAGCGGTGACCTCGCTGGGGGCGATCGCCGGGGTCGGCCCGGTCGCGGCGCGACCCGGGCTCGGCGAGGGGGTGGTCGAGGGCAGAGGGGTTCCCGTCGTCCGACTGCCTCGCTGTCGGGCGGTGACGAGAGCTTCGTGAGCGGACTGCGCGGCCTCGTACGCTCGGTCGAAGCGCCGCGTATCGAACGCGCCTTGGCCCTCCGCGATGAGTTCCTGGGCCCGGGCGACGTCCACGCCCTGGTCCGAGAGCATCTGCGCCTCGCGTCGCGCCATCGCGAGCCGGTTGAACGCGCGATCCCGGCTCAGTCCGGGACGCTGGTCGAGCTCGTTCAGGAGCTTCGTCTTTCGGTCCTTGAGCCGACGCAAAAGGTAGAGCAGGAGGGCCGCGACAACGATCGCCAGGAAGACCACGAAAACCACGACGGTGATCTCGAAGCCGGTCAGCGCTACCATCGGTGTCGGGCCGGGCGCCGCCCCTAGTGCCGGGAGAGGGCCGGGCCGTGATTCTAGGGGTGAGTCGACTATTTAGAACGCGACTAAGCAGTCGTTCCGAGTAGGTAGGTCGACCGAGCGCCGTCGACCCGGACCTCCACGTCGGTCCCGAGGGCCAGTCGACGATCGAGGACGACGGGGAGGTAGTTCGCGAGCCGTCCGACGGAGCTCGTGCCCGGCCCGTGCTCGAGTACCCGCGCCACGCCCCGGCGGCCGATCCAGCGTTCGAGGCGCGCGCGCGAAAGCCGGTGACGCAGCTCCGCGACCGAGCGGGAGCGCCGCTTCGCCACGCGCGGGGGGAGCGGGGCCAGCTGCGCGGCCGGAGTACCCGGACGGGGCGAGAAGCGGGTCACGTTCACCGTCTCGGGCCCGACCTCCTCCAAGAGCTGCTCGGTGGCCCGGAACTCCGCCTCGGTCTCGCCCGGAAACCCGACGATCACGTCGGTCGCGAGGTGCAGGTCGGGGATTCGTCGACGGGCGGTCGCCACCTGCCGTCGGAATTGGTCGGCATGGTAACCGCGTCGCATCGCGTCGAGGACCCGGTCCGACCCGCTTTGGACCGGGAGGTGGAGAAAGCGGTAGGTCGACCCCTCGGAGAGGGCCGCCACGTAGTCGTCGAGGATCGGGTCGAGGCTCTGCGGACTCATCATGCCGACCCGGATCCGCGCGTCACCCGACACTCCGGCGACCGCCCGCACGAGGTCCGGAAGCCGCTCGGAGCCCGGAAGGTCCTCCCCCCAGGCGGCGGTGTCGAGTCCGGTGAGCCGGACCTCTCGGACGCCCCGGGCGAGGGCGGCCCGGACCCGGGCGACGACGTCCGCCCGGGGAACGCTCGTCAGCCGTCCTCGAGCGAGCCGGCTGAAGCAGTACGTGCAACCGCTCGTGCAGCCCTGGGCGATCACCACCTCTTCCGACACGGGGAGGGGGAGCCTCGGCTCGGGCCGGTCCGCGGGCGGAACCCGAGGGGCGTCGCTCGACCAAGCATCGAGGAGTGCGGGGAGGTGCACCTGTTCTCGGATCGGGACGAACGTGGTCCGCTCCCGTCCCGGGCCTTGGAGTAGCTCGGTCCTCAGGGGGACGAGACATCCCGTGACGACCACCCGCGGGATCCGCGCGGAGAGGGCCTGCCACCGGCGGACCATGCGGCCCTCGGTCGGACCGATCACGCCGCAGGTGACGAGGATCCCGACGTCCGCCCGGTTCGGGTCTCGGGCGAGGTCATGCCCCCGGGCGACGAGGTCGCGGGCGATCTCGGCCCCCTCGCCCTGGTTCTGCGAACAGCCGAACGATTCGACGTAGACTCGCACGGGTGACCTAGTCGACCCCAGCGCCTAGAAGACCGAAAGCTTGCCGGTCAGGAGGAGGCGGGGGATGGTGTCGACCTCGCCGAACCACTTCACGGTCACCGCCTGCGCGATCGGCTTCACCTTCGCGAGCTTCACGCCGTTCGCGGGAAGGATCTGGATCGCCGCGACCTGCGGCTCGACCACCGGTTTCCCGATCTGGGAAAGGATGCGAACGTGGACCTCGCGGACGTCGCCGCCGGCCTCCTTCACGACGTCGTTCGCGATCAGGTTGCCGAGCAGGTTGTAGATCTTCCCGACGTGGTTGATCGGGTTCTTCCCCGCCGACGCCTCGAGGCTCATCGGCCGACACGGGGTGATCAGGCCGTTCGCGCGGTTGCCGCGGCCGACCGAGCCGTCGTCCCCCGCTTCCATCGAGCAGCCGGTGACCGTGAGGTAGTAGCGGCCGAGCTCGGGGTCGTCGGCGGTGTTGACGTCGATCGTCACCTTGCGGCGGGTGAGCTTCGCCGCCTGCTCCATCAACTGGTCGTGGACCTCCTCGCAGACCGAGGCGTACTCGCGGGCGTCCTTCACCTCGCTATCGACGAGCGCGACGGCGACCGTGAGGTGAATGTCCTCCTCCTGCCGGTAGCCCATCACTTTGACGTCTTCGCCGAGCGCGTGGAGCTTCTTCTTGAGCTTGAGCGTGAGGAACTTCTCGCTCTCGAGGACGAGCCGCTCCGTGTCGGAAAGGGGCGCGAAGCCGACCCCGAACGACGTGTCGTTCGAGAGGACGGCCTTCTGGTCGAACACCCCCCGCAGGTCGACCGACCCTTGGCCGATCTTGCAGTCGAAATCGACGTTCTTGTCGACGTCAAGATGGGCGCAGATCGATTGCACGTACTTGCGGGCGGCATCAATCGCGACGTCCCGGTACGGGAGCTTCTCCCCGTTCACTTCGGTCGTCGCCCGTCCCACGAGCAGGATGTAGACCGGACTCGTGACCCGGCCCCCCCCGAACTTCGGCTCGGAACCGCCGCCGACCACCTGGGTCTCGTCGGTGTTGTGATGGAGGATGCGGCCGTATTCGTCGAGGTAGAGCCGGCAGAGCGCCCGGCTGACCGATTCCGAGACCCCGTCCGCGATCGAGTCGGGGTGTCCGAGCCCCTTCCGCTCGACGAGCTCGATCTCTTGGTCCTCGATGTGGACGGTGCGCAGTGGCTCGACCTGGATGTTGGGGGCCATGAGGATTCCTTCGGTCGGCGGAGCCGGGGTGGGGTTTAAGGGTTGCGCGACCGGCGGCGCGGGAAACCGCGACCCGGGCCGTCAGGGGTTGTGCCCGGCGAAAACCCGCTTCGCCATATGCGGGCCGACCCGTTCGTACCCCCAGCGACGGTAGTATTCCCGGGTGCCTACAGCGCTCGTTACGTAGACCCGCGGGAACCCTTCCGACCGAACGGCGTTCTCGGCGGCTTCGAGGAGCGATCGACCGAAGCCTCGGTGCTGGTATTCGCTCGGTCGCGTGCCCTCCTGGCCGACCGGGACCTCACTCCCGACGATCTTCAGTTCGCGGACCACCGGTCCATCGAGCCCCCCGGGGGTCCGACCCGAGGGGAATCGGAGGCGCAGGAATCCCGCGACCGTATCGGAGCGGGCATCCTCCCAGGCGAAGAATCGCTCGCGGCCCCCTCCGGCCGAGTACGTGGTTTCCGTGAGCTCGAACGAGTCCGGCGGTGGAGTGGCACGGCGACCGGCCTCCCGGCACCGGAGGCAACGACAGTGCGCACCCTCCGCGCGGAGGCGTTCGAGGGCCTTCTCCCGGAGGTTGCTCGCCCGAACCCCGGCCGCAATCAGGCGCGCGGGGATGTCCCGCTGGATACGCTGAATGCGGACCCATGGAGGAAGGCGGCGCTTCATCCGGGCGAGAAGCTCGACGGCCTGACCCGTGTCGTACGGCGTGTACCGACCGGCGCGCCAGTCGTCGTACAGCGGGGTCCCGGGGAGCACGAGCGTGGGATAGATCTTGAGAAGGTCCGGACAAAACGTGTCGTCGTCCCACAGCCGAGTAAAGTCCGCGAGGTCCGAGGCCGGGTCCATCCCCGGCAGGCCGAGCATGAGGTGGTAACAGACCTTGAGCCCCCGATCCCGCGCGTGCTGGGTGGCGCGCGCCACGTCGTCCGAGGCGTGCGCCCGCCCGACGGCCGCGAGGACATCATCGTGCAGGCATTCGACACCGATCTCGACCCGCGTGACGCCCGCGTCGAGGAGGAACGGTAGGACCCGCTCGTCACACCAGTCCGGGCGGGTCTCGACGGTGAGTCCGACCACACGGTGCTCGGCGACCTCGTTCTGGGATTGGGCGTCCGTGAGGGATGCGGAAGACGTGCCGTTGAGCCCATCGTAGATGCCGCGGAGTACCTCCTCCTGGTACGGCCGGGGTCGGGCGGGGAAGGTGCCGCCCATGACGATCACCTCGACCTTCGACGTGGAGTGGCCAATCTCCTCGAGGGTTGCGATTCGCTGACGGGCGATCGCCCGGGCATCCCAGTGGAACTGGGCGCCCCGCAGCGCCGACGGCTCCTCACCCGTGTAGCTCTGGGGGCTCCCGTTCTCGACGCCCCCCGGGCAGTACGTGCATCGACCGTGGGGGCACCGCGCGGGAGCGGTCATCACCGCGACGGTCGCGACGCCCGAGAGCGTCCGGGACGGCTTGCGGCGCACCGTGCCCGCGAACGGCGCCCGCTCCTCCGGAGGAAGACGGGCGATCCAGTCGACGTTCGAAAGGAGGGGGCCACCCCTCCCGGAGGTTCGAAGTTCCGCCAGCTTCGCCCGATGGATCTCCTCGGGGGTGGGCGCGGTTACCGACCGCGCCACAGGCGACTCTCCCCGGTGAGTAGGTAGGGCGCCTTTTGCAGTTCCGCCACCGACTTCGACCCCGTGAGGAACATCGCGACCTTGAGCTCATGGACGAAGTATTCGAGCTCCTTCTTCGTCCGCTCAAAATCGGTCGCCGCCGCGCGGAGCATGCCGCCCGCGGTGCCGGCCGCGGCCGCCCCGAGCACCATCGCCCGGGCGACGTCGAGGCCGCTGCGCACCCCCCCGCTCGCGATGACCGGAAGGCCGAGCGGCACGAGCTCGAGGACCGAGACCGGCGACGGGATGCCCCAATCCCAGAACGTCTTTCCGACCCGGGCTTCACGTTCGGCGCCCTGTTCGAGCGCGCGATAGTGCTCGACGGCCGCGAACGACGTGCCACCGGTTCCGCTCACGTCGAACGCCTTCACCGAGCGGTCCCGCAGGTCCTCCGCCACCTCGCGGGAGAGGCCGGCGCCGGTCTCCTTCACCAGGACCGGGAACTTCGACGCGAGCTCGCCGATCTTGTCGAGGCAACCCCTCGCCCGGCGGTCACCCTCGGGTTGGACCATCTCTTGGAGGAAGTTAAGATGGACCGCGAGAACGTCCGCGTGGATCAGCTCCATCGCGGCCCGGACATCGTCGGGTCCGACCACCGGGTCGCCGGGCTTCTGGGGGACGATCTGGGGAGCTCCGATGTTCGCGAACTTGAGCGGCACCGCGTAGCCTGCCACGCACGAGTAGCTCTCGGGATACTGGCCCTTGAGGATCGCGGCGCGCTCGCTCCCAACGCCCATGGCGACCCCGACCTCCGCTGCCGCCCGGGCGAGGTTCCCGTTGATCTTCGCGGCGTCCGGGAACCCGCCGGTCATGCCCGTGATGACGATGGGGGCAGCGAGACGGTGACCGAGCAGCGAGACCGACGTGTCGATCTCCTCGAAATCGACCTCGGGCAGGGCCCGGTGGATCAGTTGGACGTCGTCCCAGTACCGGTACCGTCCCTCGACGTCCTTCCCCAGCACGACCTTGACGTGTTCGGCCTTTCGATGGCTCAAGTCCAGACCGCCCGGCTCCGACGGGTCAGGAGGATTTCGCACGAGCCCAGCTCCCGTACTCCGTGGCGCCGTGAATGGCACGGGCGACCGCTCCATCCGACAGTCCGCTAATAAGTCCTGCGTCCGCGCCGGCGGCGGCAATGGCGAGCATCGCCGTCGCTTTGCCCCGGATGCCTCCGGTCACGTCCGGCGCGCCCGAGGGCGGTCGCAGCGAGGCGACCGTTTCGGGCGTGACCTCCCGGACCGTGGACCGACGCCGGCCGGGCGGTCCCTCGAGGATTCCCTCCACGTCGCTCACGAAGACCACGCGCTCGACGCCGAGCGCGGGCGCGAGCGCGACCGCGATCGTGTCGGCGCTCAGGATCGAGGACCCCCACGCGTCGTCCGGCACCACGTCACCGAACGACACCGGAAGGAACCCTCCTTCGAGGGCGGACGCGACCGGGGACGGATCGAGGTGAACGAGCTCGCCCGCTCGGTTCCGGGCGTGGGTCGCCATCGGCACCGATGCCGGGGAAGCTCCCGCGCTCACGAGTTCGCGCAGGACCGCGAGATGGAGGCGACGGACTTCGGCCGCGACAATCGCCGCTCCCCGCGCTCTCTCGGCACCCGCGGCGCCGTCGCCCGGAGGACGGGCGAGCCCGAACCGGTGCGCTCCGGGGTGGCCGAACGATCCCGCGCCGTGGAGAAGAACGACCTTGACGTCCCGCACGCTCGCCACCTCCCGTGCGAGCCGCGCCAACACCTTCGGCCGGATTCGCTCGACGTCGCGCTTTCGCGTGATGACGCTGCCGCCCAGTTTCACGATGACCACGCGGGCCGACGGGTCGGGCGTCATCCCGAGCGCGCTCCCGTTACGCGTGGTCCGGGCCCGTTCCTCGGGTGAACAGCATGTACGCCCCCAGGACGAGCGGAATCACGGCGGCGAAGAAGAGCCACTTGAACGTCACCAGGAACAGCGCCATCCCGAAGAGACCAACGCCGCAGAGCACGGCCGAGAGCACGAGGTACGGTATCGAGAGCGGCGTCAGGGACGGGGAGCTCTCGTGACGATCTCCGGACGGGTACTCCGACATCGCCCGGCCGACAGCGGCGCCCCTTCAAATGGATTCGGTCGAGCGAATCGGTGCCTGACGAGCTCGCTCGACGCGATTTCGACGCGTTCGACGCGCGCTAACAGGGTCGAGCCGGCAAAAGGTACATATGGCTCGCATTCCTCGCACGGCCGCCCGAGGCCAGGGCAGGGTCCGACGGTGTCACCTGCTAACGAGGACCGTCCGGTGGACACGCCGGACCCTCTCAAAACCACGACCGCCACCACTCCGGCGGCGACGCCCATCGGCGACCGTCGGCCGGGGGCTGACGGTGCGGGAGGCTCGGTGCCGACGCCCGCATCGTCCGCCCCCGGGACGCCTCCCCCTTCCGCCGGAGGAATCCTGGATGCCATTCTCACCTCGAAAAGCGAGCTGTTCCGGGGCAGCCGCGAAGTGTTGCGCGACTCGTACGTTCCGAGTCGCCTGCCGCACCGCGAGCAACAGATCCGCCAGGTCGCGGAGGTCCTCGCCCCGGCGCTCCGCGGCGACCTCCCCTCGAATCTGCTGATCTACGGCAAGATCGGGACCGGCAAGACCGCGGTCGTCGCCCAGGTACGCCAGGACGTGCAACGGCGTACCGACCTCGCCTCCAACGTCACGTTCATCACGCTCAACTGCGGCAACATCGACACTCCGTACAGCCTGCTTCAGACGATCGCGAACGGACTCGCGAAGAACGAGGGGGACCGGATACCGACCGGCTGGTCGCTCGACCGGGTCCAGGCCGGCATGCGTCGCCTGATGGATGTCAAGGGCGGCATCCTATTGCTCGTCCTCGACGAGGTCGACCGCCTCGTCGCCCGAAGCGGCGACAACATCCTCTACACCCTCAGCCAGATCAACACGGAACTCGACAACGCGCGATTGGCGATCATCGGGATCTCGAACGACCTCAAGTTCACGAACCACCTCGACGCCCGGGTACGAAGCCGTCTCAACGAGGAGAAGGTCCTGTTCCCGCCGTACGATGCGACCCAACTCCAGGACATCCTACGGGACCGGGCCCGCGAAGCGTTTCATGAAGGCGTCGTCGACCCCGGGGTTGTCGAACGCTGCGCCGCGTACGCGGCGCTCGAGAACGGGGACGCCCGACGGGCGCTCGCGCTGCTCCGGCTCGCCGCGGAGATGGCGGAGCGCGACCGGGCGAAGCGGATCACCCCCGACCACGTGGTAAAGGCGAAGAACCGTCTCGAGCAGGACATCATCGTCGACTGCTGCCGAACGCTTCCTCCGCACTGCAAGGTACTGCTCTACGCCATTCTCCAGTCGTTCGAACGCCGCCGCAACGGGGTGCTGACGGGCGAGGTCTACGATAGCTACCGGCGCCTCGCGGAGCGGCTCGGACTCCAGCCGCTCCACGCGCGCTCGATCTCGAACTACGTCTCGGAGCTCGAGTCCCTCGGTCTCATCCGCGCGACGATCGTCTCCCGCGGCCGCGGCGGGCGGACCCGGGAGATCATCGTGGACGTTCCGATCTCGGAGACGATGCCCGCGCTCGAGGAGGACCCGCTCATCGCCCCCGTGGGCCGGCCGAAGCCGCGGGGCCAGCTCCTCCTCACCAACTTCGACAACCCGGCGCGGACGGATTCGTTCTAAGCGGGTCCGGCCCCGGGCGGTCCGCTAGCCTTGGGCGGTCGAACGTTCTTCCGGGACCGGGACCTCAACCGAGGTCATCTCGGACGCGCGCGCCGCCCGCCGTGCTCGCTCCCGTCGCAGCTCCCGGAGCTCCCGGTCGATCTCGTTGAGCTCGGCGCTCGCCCGACGCAAGCGGACGCGTCCGATCCGCTCGAGCGCGGCGATCTCCCGGTCGAGCTGCTCGTCGGTCGCGCGGTACGGGCTCATGCGGCGGTCTCGGAATCGATCTGCGCCTTCTGAAGGCGGGTCGAGAAGTCGATGAAGACGCTCTTGATCTCGGTGAACTCCTCGATCGCGACGCTGCCGGCCTCGCGCCCGCCGTTGCCGGTGTTCTTGATGCCGCCGAACGGTAGCTGGACCTCGGCCCCGATCGTGGGGGCGTTGATGTAGGTGATCCCGGCCTCGAGGTCGCGGATCGCTTGGAACGCACGGTTCACGTCCCGAGTGTAGATCGAGGAGGAAAGTCCGTACTCGACGTCGTTCGCGACCCGGACCGCTTCCGCATAGTCCTTCACGCGGATCACGGAGAGCACCGGGCCGAAGATCTCCTCCTTCGAGATCCGGGTGCCGTGCTTCGTCTCGAAGATCGTCGGCGCGATGAAAAATCCCCGGTCGTAGGCCCCCCCGGTGAGCTTCGTTCCACCGTAGCGCAGCTTCGCTTCCTTTTGGCCGACGCCGATGTATTCGAGGATCTTCTTCTCCTGGTCGGCCGAGGCGACCGGGCCCATTCCGGTCGCCGGGTCGAGCGGGTCGCCGACCGAGAAGTGGTCGAGGCGGTCGGTGAGCATCTCGAGGAAGGCGTCGTAGACCTTCGCGTGGACCAGGAGGCGGCTCGTGGCGGTGCAGCGCTGTCCCGCCGTGCCGAAAGCGCCGAACAACACCCCGTCGAGGGCGAGGGGAAGGTCGGCATCCTCCATCAAGATTACCGGGTTCTTCCCCCCAAGCTCGAGATGGACCATCTTGAGGCCCTGGGCCCCGCGGACGTAGACGTCCCGGCCGGCATCCACCCCGCCGGTGAACGAGACGGTCCGGACCCTCGGGTCGGCGACGAGCGAGTTGCCCACCACGCTCCCCGACCCGGTCACGAGATTGAGGACGCCGGGCGGAAGCCCCGCCTCCGCGTAGATCTTGACGACCTCGGCTCCGCAGCGCGCGGTCGCGCTCGCAGGTTTGAACACCACGGTGTTACCGGTGACGAGCGCGGCCGCGATCTTCCAATTCGGGATCGCCGTCGGGAAGTTCCAGGGGGTGATGCACGCGACCACGCCTTTCGGTTGGCGGACGGTGAGACAGAACTTCGACCGGAGCTCGGACGGGATCGTCTCGCCGGCCAGACGACGACCTTCGCCCGCCATGTACTCGATGAAATCAATCGACTCCTGGACGTCCCCGAGTCCCTCGCTGATGACCTTGCCCATCTCTTCGGTGACGGTCCGTCCGAGGACGGGCTTCGCGGTCTTCATGCGCCGCGCGACCTCGAGCAGGAGCTCCCCGCGCACGGGCGCCGGGGTGTCGCGCCAGGCGGGGAACGCCTTCGCCGCGGCCGAAACGGCGGCGTCCACGTCCTGCGCGGTCCCAACGACGAACGAGCCGACCGGCTCGCGGGTCGCGGGATTCATGGTCTCGAACCGACGGGCGCGGGCGGGGACGACCCACTTTCCGTCAATGAAGTGACCAAACTCCTCGACCTTGTCCGCCATGGACCTCGACCGGGGCGGAGGAGTGTGCCACGGGTAAAAGGATGCCTCAAGGCATCGTGGCGCGAGGGGACCCCCGCCGGCTCGCCGAGGGGTGGGGTCCGTCGAGAGTTATAACCCGCGTCCCGGTCCGCCCGCCGATGGAGCATCGCCTCGAGGCGGAGTTGACGCTCAGCGGGAACCTGCCTCCGGCCGTCCGGCCCGACGAGGTCATCCCGCGCGTGGCGAGCGACGCGATCGCCCACACGATCGGAAAACGCGGCGAGGGTCGTCTCGCGGAGTGGAAGCTCGAGGGAGAGACCTTGCGGGTGGTCTTCGAGTCCGCCGGGCCACGACCTCATCAGACCCTGCTCGCGTTCGTGCGACGGCTCGGCGACGAGCTCGGCAAAACGGCCCGCGTCGGGGTGCGCACCTTCTCCGCCCCGCGCTACAAGACCGAGTTCCCGCTCGACGCTTCTCCCAAGGCATCGATCACGCTCCCACTTCCGCACCATCTCACGGTCGAAGGTACGGTCGCCACGCTCTCCCTCACCGGACTCACCGAGGAGGGGCTTCGGGACAACTGGATGGACCGCGCCGTCGCGCTCGTGCAGGAGAAGGCTCGCCGGCAGACCTACGAGGGCAAGGAGCAGTACTGGTCGCTCCTCACCCAGAGCGCTCCGCGGGAGCACAGTTTCCACGCCGACCCCACGGAGGAGATGCTGAAGCGGCAGTGGGTGCGCTCCGGCCCGACGAAGGGCAAGTGGTTCCTGGGTCCGAACGTCGCGCACCTGCTTCGCACGATGGAGCGAATCGCGCTCGAGGAAGTGCTGCGTCCGCTCGGCTTCCAAGAGGTCGTGCAACCCCACCACGACTCGTTCGACATCCTGCTCAAGACCGGGCACCTCGAAGGCCTGCCGGGCGAGTTCTACTACGTCACGGAGCCGAAGACCCGGGACCCGGTGGCCTGGGAGCGTTTCACCGACCTCGTCAAGATCACCCGGCAGGTCCCCGAGGATGAGCTCGCCCGCATGGTCTCCCGTCCGTCGGCGGTCTCCTGCTATGCCCAGTGCCCCACCACGTACTGGTGGCTCTCCGGGCGCACGCTCGCCACCGAGAGCCTCCCCCTCAAGATCTTCGACCGCGCGGCGGTGTCGAACCGGTACGAGAGCGGGGGCCGCCACGGTCTCGAGCGAGTCGACGAGTTCCACCGGATCGAGCCCGTGTTCCTCGGAACTCCGGACGACCTCGTTGCCCTCCGGGAGCGCCTTCTCGAGAAGTACCACCACGTCTTTGACGACGTCCTCGAGCTCGAATGGCGGACGGCGTGGGTCACGCCGTTCTACATGCAGCAGAGCGGCAAGGTCGGGGTGGAAGACGCCCAGGCCCGCGTGAAGGGGACGATCGATTTCGAGGCGTACCTCCCGTACCGGGGTACGCGGGAGGCGTCCGAGTGGCTCGAGTTCCAGAACCTTTCGATTGTCGGTGAGAAGTACACGAAAGCGTTCTCGATCAAGGCCCAGAAAGGTGAGCTCTGGTCGGGGTGCACCGGCATCGGGCTCGAGCGGTGGCTCGTCGCTTTCCTCGCACAGAAAGGCCTCGAAAGTTCCGGTTGGTCGGAAGGGTTCCGACGGTACGCGGGCGAGTTGCCGAGCGGCGTTCGCTTCCTCTGACGCCCCGGGTCCGGACAAAGCGACTAAGCGGTGACGTTCGCTGGGCGAGGAGGGGTAGTTTGCCGTGGCCCAGCAACGACGGCTCGACGACTTCTCGGATGACGGCGAACCGGCGACCCCCCCAGCACCGGTCGGCCGAACGCATCCCCCCGGACTACCGGATATCTGGGAAGTGGCCGAGGGACACGTCGTCCACCCGCTCCTGCAGCCCGGCGCGGTCCGGGCGCTCCCGTTCCAGCTCGATATGGCCCGGGTCGGTCTTGCGGAGGACCTGCTGGTGGTGCTTCCGACCGGACTCGGGAAGACGGTCATCGCGGCGCTGATCGCCGCCGAGGTTCTCCGGCGGTCGGACGGGAAGGTCCTCTTTCTCGCCCCCACCCGACCTCTGGTCCAGCAGCACGCGGAAGCGTTCGCCCGCTGGCTCACCCCGCTGCGCTCGGCCCGATTCACGGGGACCGTGAAGCGACCGATTCGCGAGGGAGCCTGGGAGACGGCGGACGTCGTGTTCGCGACGCCCGAGATCGTCGTGAACGACCTTGCGGCCGAGCGGTACTCGCTCGCGGAAGTCGAGCTGGTCATCTTCGACGAGGCCCACCACGCGGTGGGGAAGTACGCCTACGTACCGGTCGCGGCTCGATACCGTTCGGACCGTCCGTCGGAAGGGCGGGTCTTGGGCCTCACGGCCTCCCCCGGCGGCAAGGACGAGCGGATCGAAGAGGTCGTCGCGAACCTCGGGTTCCAGCGGATCGAGGCCCGGACGCGCGAGGACGACGGGGTGCGCGAGTACGTCCAGCCGATCGATGTGGACTACCGGTGGGTCGACCTCCCGCCCGAATCCCAGCGCATCCGGGAGCTCCTCGAGACCGCCGCCCACGCGACCGCGCGCAAGTTGCAGAAGATGGGCTACCTACGGAAAAAGCCGATCCGCTCGCTCTCCGTCAAGGACCTCATCGCCCTGCGCGCCGAGATCTTCGCCCGGCCCGGCCCGATGGTCCGGCGGTTCGGACCGCTGTTCCATCAGCTCGTGCTCCTCCATCTTCACCACGCGCTCGAGCGGCTCGAAACGCAGGGGCTGGCTCCGTTCGTCCACTACCTCGACCGGCTCGCGGAGAAGGAGAAACCGAGCCGCGGCGACCTTGCGGTGCTGAAGCTCCCCGAGGTCGTTCAGGCCCGGCGCGAGGCCGAGGAGTTCCTCGGCACTTCGCGCGAGTCCTCCCACCCGAAGCTGGACGCGCTTGTCGAGCTCGTCCGGGAGACCCTCGCCCAGCCGCGCAACCATCCGCCGCGGATCCTGGTCTTCGCCCAGTACCGGGACACGATCCAGACGATCCAGTCGATGCTGGAGCTCCAGGGGTGGACGACGGGCCGCTTCGTCGGGCAGGCGACCCGGGACGCCGACGACAAGGGGATGAACCAGAAGGACCAGGCGCGCGTGCTCTCGCAGTTCCGCGAGGGCCGCTTCCCCATCCTCGTCGCCAGCAGCGTCGCGGAGGAGGGACTCGACGTGCCGGACGTCGACCTCGTGGTGTTCTTCGAGTCGGTCCCGAGCGAGATCCGGGCAATCCAGCGCCGCGGGCGAACCGGGCGCAGCTCGCTCGGGCGGGTCACCGTGCTGCTCACCCGGGAGACCCGGGACGTCCGCTACCAAGTCGCCGAAGTCCGTCGGGAGCAAGCGATGCGTCGGATTGTCCGGAGGCTCTCCCGGGAAGCTCGGAACCGCTCGGCCAAGGAAGCTTCGCGGGACGAGAAGCGCGAGGGCGGTCCGAGTGGGGTCAGCGTATAAACCTTCGGTCGCCGCCTGCGATGGTGCCGCTCGGTCATCGAGGCTAAATACCGACTCCCGGGTCCAACGCCCCAAGGCGTCGAATGGGGTCGCTCTCTTGGGTAGTCCAGCACTTGGGGCTCGTTACCCTCAGCGTAATCTGCGTCGCCCTGACGTTCTACCTGATCTACTGTATGATCCACCCCGAACGGTTCTGAAGCAGGAGGTCGATGGCGTTCGTAATTCAGTCGCTGTGGGATATCATTCTAGTTATCGGCCTTTCACTCGCCATCGCCCCGTTCTTCGGGGATTATCTCGGTAAAGTCTACATGAATCGTCCCCTGTTCGGGGACGCCATCCTGCTGCCCCTCGAGAACGGATTCTACCGCCTACTTGGGACCACCCCCCGGCACTCGATGCGGGCGCGCGAGTATTTCCTCGCGCTGATCTTGGTCAACGGCGGGCTCCTCGCGTTCCTCTGGGTCTGGTTCTTCTACCAGGCGTCGATGCCTCTCAACCCGCTAGGAATCCCCAACATGGGTTGGGACCTCGCTTTCCACTCCGCGGCGAGCTTCACCACGAACACGAATTACACGCACTTCACGAACGAGTCCCAGGTGAGCCTCGGCTCGCTGATGATCGCCTGGCCGTTTGCGCTGTTCCTTTCTCCCGCGACCGGCCTCGCCGTCCTCGCCGCGATGGTGCGGGGATTCGTCCGCAAGGACGGAACCCTCGGGAACTTCTACGTCGACATGACCCGATCCCTCACCCGTCTCCTGATCCCCATTGCGATCCTCGGCGCCGTGGTCTTCATCTTGATGGACGTCCCCGAGACCCTCTCGGCGTCAGTCACCCTCCACCCGCTCACGGGGGGCACGCAGACGCTCTACCTCGGACCGGTCGCGAGCTACCAGTCGATCTCGCTGCTCGGCTCCAACGGGGGCGGATTCTACTCGGCGAACATGGCGTCGCCGATCGCCAACCCGTCGGCCGTGTCCAACCTGTGGGGCATCGCGCTCATGCTCCTGTTCCCGTTCTCGGCGCCGTTCGCGTTTGCGACCATCGTCCGGAAGAAGAACGAGGCGTGGCCCTACGTGGGGGTGATTCTCATCATCCTCGCCATCGCCCTCGCTCTGTTCATCGCCTTCCAGGCGGCGACCAACCCTGCGCTTGCCTCCTCCCTCGGCCTCGGCCCCCAAACGAACGGCTACCCGGTCGGTGAGGAGACTCGATTCAGTCTCCCCGAGGCCGCCTCGTTCCAGGTCGTGAGCGTCTACTGTAACGTCGGCGCGAACAATCTTCAGATCGGTTCGGTTTCTCCGGTGGCCCAGCTCGTGCTCCTGTTCGGGATGTTCACGCAGAGCACTCCCGGCGGGGTCGGCACCGGCTTCGGCCAGCTGCTCCTCTTCGCGGTCCTGGGGATCTTCGTCGGGGGCCTGATGGTCGGTCGTACCCCCGAGTACCTGGGCAAGAAGATCGGCACCGCCCAGGTGAAGTGGTCGGCGCTCGCGCTGCTCGTTCATCCCGCGACCATCCTCATCCCCTTCGTGGTCGCCGTGGCGGGGGGTTTCGTCATGGTCGACACTTCGTCGATCGGCGCCACGACGCACAATTTCACGTCGGTGCTCTACGAGTTCACCAGCGAGTCGGCCAATAACGGGAGCGCGCTCTCGACCGCGGACGTCGTGGATACCACGCTGTTCTTAACGTGACCGGCGCGCTGATCATGCTCATCGGTCGTTACGTCCCGATTCTCGCGATGCTGATGGTCGCCGACCTGTTCTCCAAGCAGGAGGCGCTCCCACCGAGCGCGGGGACACTCCGGACCGCGAGCGGGACGTTCACGATTTACATGACCCTCTTCCTCGTGATCGTCACCTCCCTCCTCTTCCTGCCCGTCATGGCGATGGGTCCGTTGGCCCAGATTTTCGGAGGGATGTAGCGTGAGCGCCGGACCGTCCGTCGAACCGGGGGCTCAGGTCTCCGTCCGCCGAGTCCCCCATACGTCTTGGCGTCGGGTGATGGCGGCGTCGTTCCGGGGGTTCGACCCCCGCCGCGAGATTCACAATCCCGTGATGTTCTCGGTCTACCTGCTGTTCCTGTTCTTGGTCGTGCTCACCCTCGTGCCGAGGGCGTTCCCCGACATTGCCCACACCTACAACCCGGACTACTATCTCGCCGTCACCATCATTCTGTTCCTCACGCTCTGGTTCGCGAACCTTTCCGACGCGATCGCCGAAGCCCAGGGGAAAGCCCAAGCGGATAGCTTGCGGGAGATCCGCAGCGGGGTCCGGGCCCGTCAGATTCGGCCCGACGGGACTCCCGCTTGGGTCGCGTCGGACGTCCTTCGGGTCGGCGACACGGTGGAAGTGCACCCCGGGGAGACGATCCCGATCGATGGTGACGTGACCCACGGGGCGGCGCTCATCGACGAATCCATGATGACCGGCGAATCCGAACCGGTCACGCGGGAGAGCGGCGGCGACAAGACGAGCGTGCTCGGCGGGACCCGCCTTCTGCAGGGGACCATCCAGATGCGGGTCACCGCGGTCCGGGGCGAGTCGTTCCTCGACCGGCTGATTCGCCTGGTCGAGGGACAGGGCCGCGACCGCACGCCGAACGAGCTCGCGCTCGGAGTTCTCCTCTACGCGTTCACGATCGCGCTGTTCAGCGTCGTCGTGACGTTCATCTTCCTCGCCGACTTCACGAACATCATCTACATCGACATCGCGACGATCGTGGCGCTCTTCGTCTGCCTGATGCCGACCACGATCGGAGCGCTCCTCCCCGCGATCGGCATCTCGGGGATCAACCGCGTCGCCCGGGCGAATGTGATCGCGAAGTCCGGCAAAGCGGTCGAGGCGGCCGGGGACCTCGACGTCCTGATTCTCGACAAGACCGGCACGATCACCGTCGGTAACCGGCTGGCCGTCCAGTTCATCCCGGCACCCGAGGTACCTCCCGCGGAGCTCGCCGACGCGGCCATGCTCAGTTCGAGCTTGGACGACACCCCGGAAGGTAGGTCGGTCGTACGGCTCGCGGCCCGACGCGGCGCACAAGCCCGGAAGCTCGAGCCGGGGACGTTCAAGGTCCTCCCGTTCACCGCCGAGCGCCGGATGAGCGGGATCGTCCTATCGGGCGGGGTCGAATTGATGAAGGGCTCGCTCCAGGCGATGGAGACGTACGGCGCCCTGGTGCCGCCCGAGCTCCGGCGCCAGGTGCTCGCCGTCGCGCGTCAGGGGATGACCCCGCTCATCATTTCGAATGGGAAACGCACCCTCGGCCTCGTCTGCTTGAAGGACGTGGTGAAGCCGGGCATTCGCGACCGGCTCCGCGAGCTCAAGACGATGGGCATTCGGACGATCATGTGCACCGGCGACAACCGGCTGACGGCCGAGGCGATCGCCAAGGAGAGCGGGGTCGACGATTTCGTGGCGGAGGCGAAGCCCGAGGCGAAGCTCGTCCTGATCCAGCGGGAGAAGGCCCAGGGGCACCTCGTCGCGATGACCGGGGACGGGACGAACGATGCGCCGGCGCTCGCCCGCGCCGACGTCGGCCTCGCGATGAACAGCGGAACGAGCGCGGCGAAGGAGGCTGGCAACATGGTCGACCTCGACAGCGACCCCACGAAGCTCATTGAGGTGGTGTCGATCGGCAAACAGCTCCTCATCACCCGCGGCGGGCTCACCACGTTCTCGATCACCAACGACGTCGCGAAGTACTTCGATCATCCCGGCGGTGTTCATCGCGGCGGGGGCGGGCTACCTGCCCGGCATCGCGATCATGAACCTCCTCGGTCTGTCGAACCCCGACCTCGCCGTGATCTCCGCCCTCGTCTTCAACGCGGTGATCATCCCGTTCTTGATCCCGCTCGCCCTCTACGGCGTCCCGTTCCGCCCGAGGAGCGCGATCGACCTCCTGCGGCGCAACCTGATCCTCTACGGCTTCGGGGGCCTCGTGAGCGCGTTCGTCGGGATCAAGCTCGTCTACTTGCTGCTCGCGTGGCTCGAGACGCAGCCGTGGGTCCAGCACCTCGGCACGGTCGTGGCGCACTTCCTCCCCCTCGGAGGTCTATGAGCCGTCCGTCCGCGCCCCCGGCTCCTGCCGCCGTTCCGGTCGCGGCCGAGCCCACGCCGGCACCGGCCCACCGTGGGGCCCGGCATGTCCGCGCCACCGTGATCTTCCTGGTCGTGTCGCTGCTCCTGGTCGGAGTCGCCTACCCGCTTGTCGTCACGGGTATTGCCGACGTGATCAATCCGGCCGGCGCGGCCGGCTCGCTGCTCAAGGACCCGAACGGCACGGTTATCGGCTCGACCCTCATCGCCCAGAACACGAGCGCCCCGTACCTGTTCTGGAGCCGACCGTCGCTCACCGACTACAACACGACGCTCGGCGCAGATACGCCTCCGGGCCCGAGCGATCCCGCTCTCGGTCAGCTGATCAACGAGACGATCAACTACACCGAGCAGGCGTGGAACTGGAATATCAGCCATAGCGGAAGCCTCCCGTACTGGTTCATTGCCCCCTCCGCGTCCGACCTCGACCCGGACCTTGTCCCGCAGGCGGTCCTGATCCAGGTCCCGCGGGTGGCGGAGAACACGAACCTCTCGATCGCGTTCCTCACCCACCTGGTGAACGCCCACATCACGACCCCCCTCGTGCCGTACATCGGAGTACCGTTCGTGAACGTCCTCAAGCTGGACATCGCCCTTCTGCCGCTGATCGGGAAGTGAGCATGTACCACCAAGTTCTCGTGCCCGTGCAGCGCGCCTCGGAGGTGGAGCCGATGCTCCGGTTCGCCTCGATGATCCTCGACGCGGACGGGGAGATCCGGCTCCTCCACGTGATCCCGACCACGACGCTCCCCGAGGTAACCCGCGAGTGGCGCGCCTCGGTCAACATCGTCGTCCCGGCGCACGAGGCCGGGGCGGCGCTCGACGTGCGCGTCGAACCCGAGGTGCGGGCGGCGACCGACGTTCCCGGGGAGATCCTCGAAAGCGCCGAGTCCCACAACGTCGACGCGATCCTGCTCACGCTCTCGGGCAGCCGGAGGAGCTCCCGGTTCTTCGTCGGACACACCGCGACCGGCATCCTCCAGCACTCCCGGTCCGACGTGCTGGTGTTGAACCGGCTCGCGCTCGCCACACCGAAGATCCCGCGGATCCTCGTCTCCACCTTCCGTGACCAGCCGTCGCCGAAGGCGATGATGCTCGCGGAGGAAATCGCCGTGAAGAACCCTCCAGCGTCGGTGGTCGCGCTGACCCTGAGCTCGCGGGAGGAGAGCGAGGCGGGCGCGGACGAGGAGCGCGAGGAGACGAGCACCCGTGGGATCCGGATCGTTCACCACCTCTCGGTGTTCTCCGAGTCGATGCTCGGGCGCCGCCGTCGGCTTCCCGACCTGTTGCTCCAGGCGGCCGCCCGCGAGCGGTACGGGTTCCTTCTGGTCAGTGAGGAAGAGCACGGGGGAAGCGCGCTCCTCACCCGGCGGTTCCTCGAAGAGCTATTCCGCGCCGCCCCGTGCCCCATCCTCGCCGTCCGCACCTAGGAGGCCGTGCGGCGATGGCCGAGCTCGCGTTCGTCGGACTCGGCCTCGCGGACGAGCGGGGCGTCTCGGAGCGAGCCCGGGCCGTGTTGGTCGCGGCCGACGTCGTCTTCGCCGAGGAGTACACGGCGGTCGCCCCGCCCGGCACCGTCGAGCGGCTCGGCCGGCTCGTGGGCAAGGAGATCGTTCGGCTCGACCGGCCCCTCCTCGAGTCGGAGGCGCCAATCCTCGAGGCCCTCGGAAAGCACGAACTCGTGGCGCTCGTGGTCGTCGGCGACCCGTTCGCCGCGACCACCCACGTCGCGCTCCGTTTGGCCGCCGAGAAGGCCGGCCACACGTGGAGCTACTGCCCGAACGCGAGCATCCTCACGGCGGCCGCGGGATTGCTCGGGCTCATGCACTATCGGTTCGGTCGGACGGTGTCGCTGCCGCTTCCGGCCGAAGGGTTCGCGCCGACGTCCCCGCTCGAGCACATCGCGATGAACCGTTCGCGGGACCTCCATACGCTCGTCCTGCTCGACCTACGTCCCGAGCAGGGAGAGTTCCTATCGGCTCGACGGGCCCTCGAGCTGATCCGGGAGCGAGACCCGCTCGAGGCGTTCCTCCCGGACGATGCCACGCTGGCGGTGGTCGCCCGCGTGGGCCAGGAGGATGCTCGGGCTTGGGTGGGACCGTTCGCGCGCCTGCGCTCGGTCGACTTCGGTCCCCCGATGCACGCCATCGTCGTGCTCGCGCCCACGCTCCACTTCGAAGAGGAGGCGGCGCTCGCCCGCTACGCCGTGCCCGGGACGCGGTCGGGACCGAGGTCCGACTAACCGTCTAGCCCGCGTGCGGGGCGTCGCCCGGGCCCGGTACCAGGGCCTCCGCGAACTGGCGAATGCGAAACGGTCGGAGCAGTAAGGCGTCCGGCCGCTGTCTCGCGTCCAGCGGAAGGGTCGGAGGCCGCGAGGCGGGGGCAACCAGGATGACGCGCAGGTTCGGGACGAGGCCGCGGGCCTGTCCGATCAAGGGACCGACGCTCCCCTCCGCCAAGCTGGCATCCACGACCAACAGGGTCGGACGATGGACCCCGATGAGCTCGACCGCCGGAGTGACCCCTTCCGCCTCCCCGTCAACGCGAAAGTGATGCAGCCGGAGAAGCCCCCGCAGGAGTACGCGGGTCTCTTCGTCCCCGGCCACGACGATGGCACTCGACGTGGACGCTACGACGCCGCTCACGGCCCTCAGACCCGGATCGACCCGGTTGTCACAATCCGGATGGTGTCGACCAACTACTTCGTCCTATTTCTCGGTAGAGCTCGAGGCGCCCTCGCGCCAGAATAGGGTGGAATAGGGTACGGGACCGCTCAGGCCGTCCCTCCTTCGCTCTGACCCCAATCGGCGACGCCGGCGGCCTGCAGCAAGCGGTCGAGTGCTTGGTGGTAGTGTGACGCGGGCGCGGTCAGGAGCTCGTGCGCATGCTGCTTCAGCGACGCCCCGAACTCGCGTTCCGTGGGGGAGTACTGCCAGGCGTGGGCCGCGTCCCGGCCCAAGGCGAGGAGGAAGGCGAACGCGAGCCCCCGCTCCTTGCCCACGTTCGGGAGGGTCTGCACGATCGTGCGTTCGGCCCCGGCCTCGTGGTGGGTACGGAACGCCCGGGCGACCCGGTCGACCCAGGCCGCCTCCGCGGCGAGGCGCGAGTAGCGCGGCAGGGTCCCGAGCAACTCCTTCTCCTCGCTGGACCTCTCGGCCCGCTTGAGGAGCTCCGCGATCCGTCCGGGCGACGAACGGGTCTCCTCGATCAGCTGCCGGGCCTCCTGGGGGTCCGGCACGATCGTACGCACGATGGTCTCCGCATGCTCGTTCCACAGTTTCTCGAGGGCGCGGCTCGCGCGCGCCTCGTCCACTTCGAACGACCCGGCCCACGTCCCCAGGACCGCTTCGAGCGCCCGGCGTTCGACGGGCGTCGGCGCGAGCGAGTCCAGGAAAGGAGCGACCGCGCTTCCGTAGCAGACGCCGCCCGCGATGAACGTCGTCCGCCCGCTCCGTTCGACCCGATGGGTCGCCTCCGCGACGTAGGCGTCGAGCAGTCCCGCGTCCGCGAGCCGGCCGAGCTCGTAGTCGCGCCGTAGCCCTTTCGAGAGCGAGGGCAGGTTCGCGTGCGGGCAGTCCGCCCCTCCGCGACAGCGGATGTTCAGCTCCGCGGAGACCGGGAAGTCCGACGAGGGGTCGGGACCCGCGGCGCCGTCGGACAGGTTCGCGAGGAGGTGGCGGTCGTCTTTGACGCACCGTCGGCAGACCCGGAACCGCGTGGTCGCCCCCGGCCAGCCGACCTCGAGGAACGGACGAGGCTCCCCCGACTGGAGATGGACGCACTCGAACCGGTGCTCGGTCGAGTTCTCGGTCAATCGGTACGGGAGGTCCGCCACCCTCTCGGCGCGGAACTCGGGCGGCGGGTCCGCGGTGAGGCCCGAACAGAACAGGAACCTGCTGGTCGCGAAGAAGTGGAGGCCCTTGCGGGCCCAATCGAGGTAGCCGAGCATGAGTCGGTCGGGGTGGTCCGACTGCTGGACGGCGACCTCGGCCTCGCGGTCGGTCCGGGCGAACGGGGCGAACGACACCTCACCAGCCGGGAGCGAGAACGTTACGACGCTCGGGTTCTTCGGGTCGAGGTAATACTTGAGGAGGCCCGCATAGGCCCGGGCGAGCGGGTCGCCCCAACGGGAAAGCCGCCCGAGACGCCGGTCGTCGTCGCGCGCCGAGCGTACTTCCTCGAGCTCCTCGCGACGTCGGTCGAAGCGGTCGCTCGGACAATCCGGTCCCAAGCGCGGCAGGAGCGGTTCGACCGTACCGCGGAGCACTTTCGCCCGCGCGATCAGGTCGCGCTCGCGGACGCCGGACGCCTTGTGAATACGGGCCACCAGATGCCTCGCCGGGGGAGGAGGCAGCGGTACTTATTCCCGGGGGTCAACGGTGGCAGACCTCGAGGAAATGGCGGAACAATTCCCGCCCCCCCTCGGTGTGCTCGACCTCGGGATGGAACTGGACCCCCCAGATCGGGAGCGTCGGGTGGGCCATCGCCTGGACCGGGCATGCGGCCGAGTGGGCGAGTACCGTCCATCCGGGCGGCGGGACCGCGACCTGGTCGTTGTGACTCGACCAGACCCTAAGATGCGCGGGAAGGCCCCGGAACAAAGGGTGGTCGGTTTCGTCCACGGTGAGCTCGACGGAACCGAACTCGGGCGCCGAGGCTCGCTCCACCCGCCCGCCAAAGTGCCGTGCCAGGAATTGATGGCCGACGCAGATCGCGAGCACCGGCACCTTGCCGAGGTCGATCCACTCGTCGACCCGGCCGAGCGGGGCATCGCTGCCTTCCAAGCTGAGCGCCCCTCCCGACAGCACGACGCCATCGGCGTCCAGCTCGTCGAAGGGAGTGGTGTTCGGAACGATGCGGGTCTCGGCCCCGAGGTCCCGCAGGACCCGCCACTCGCGATGCGTCCACTGGCCGCCGTTGTCGAGAACCGGGACCTTCACGGCTCCTCCGGTCGCTCCGGCGAGGAGCGGGAGTCCGGGGGGTCGGTCCCGGAGCGGGCGCGCAGCTCGGCCACGTCCCGCTTCACCTGCTGAACATCCGCCCGCATCCGGAGCATCTCTTCCTCGAACGGAGTGAATCCGGTCGGGCTCAGGATGCGGTGGGAGAGGTAGAGGCCGATGAAGACGGCGCCGACCAGGGCGACGATGGTGGTGAAGACGAGCGCGATCACGAGCGTGAGCGGGTCACCGATCACGTTCTGTACGGGCACCGTGAAGACGTGGGTGATCTCCGCCACCTCGACGATCAGAAGGACGAAGATGAGGGCGAACCAGATGATCATCGAGATCCGGCTGCCTTTCACGGCCCACCCCCCGGACCGACGTTGCTCAACAGGATGACCGCCGGTAGCGTGCTGTTCGACACGACGAGAGGGGATGTCACCGCGACCCCCGAGGTCGCCGTCGCCGAATAAAGGCTCTCGCCGCTCGCCGGCGTGCTGCCCACGAAGAAAGCGAACACCCCCACGTACCAGGTGCTGCTCGAGGTCGATGGGCTGTAGTAGAAGGCCGAGATGTTGAGAGCGACCGGGTTATCTGAGGTGGAAACGATCTCCGATAGCACATCCGTCCCGTTGTACCAGCGGCTCCAGCTCAAGTTCGCCCAGACGACGGTCGTGTTGCCGGCCCAATTGAACGCGGTGGCGATGCCGACGTGAATCTGGTTATAACGGATCTCCTCCCCGAGCGCCCACACGTAGAAGTGGAAGGTCGAATTCCCCGCGACCTTGTCGACCACCAGTTCTGCCTGCGTGAGAATCCCGACCGCAGGTTGACGGCCGTTCGACACGAGCTGAGGCGTGAAGATGATCAGCGCGAGCAGAAGCAATGTCACCCCCACCAGGGGCCACGGGGCGTACACGCCGAGCCGACCGGGCGGTCGACGGTACCGCGGCCCGAGAGGCTCGAGCGCGGAGCTCATGGCCGGTCCGCCTTCCAGCCCTGGTAGAGCTGGTGGGCGACCCCCAAGTGGTCGAGCACCTTGCCAGCGAGGTAGTCGGTCATCGCCTCCACGGATTTCGGACGAAGGTAGTACGCGGGCGAGGCCACCAACACGACCGCCCCGAGCTCGCTGAGCGTGGTGAGATGGCGCAGAAGCGTCGTCGGGAGCGGGGTCTCGCGGGGTACCACGACCAACCGACGCCGTTCTTTGAGATGCACCGCCGCCGCCCGAGTGAGGAGGGTGTCGGCAAGGCCCAGCGCCACCTTGGCGGCGGTGTTGGACGAGCACGGAACGATCACCATGCCGCGGGTCGGCACCGAACCGCTCGCGATCGGCGCGCTAAGGTCCGTGTCCAAGTAGCGGTGGGAGACCCAGGCGGAGAGCGCATCGGGCTCGAGACCACATTCCTCCCGGAGCACGGTCCCGGCCCCGTTCGAGACCACGAGCGACACCGAGAGGTGGGCCGCGTGCAGGGTCTCGAGGACGCGGACGGCGATGGGCGCCCCGCTCGCCCCCGATACGCCGACCACAATCGGCGGCTCCTCCGTCATCGCGGGTCCCTGCCCTTAAGAGAGTCTAACGAATCGGTTGGGAAGATAAGACGGTTCGCGAGGCGGAAGTGGTGACACATCGGGCGGCGATCGTCGGTGCGGGGCACACTCGGTTCGGCGTGCTGGACGAGGGTCCGCGGTCGCTGATCCGTTCGGCCGTGGAGGCGGCGTTCGCGAGCGTCGACCGCTCCGCGGACCCCCGGGACGTGCGGGAAGCGTTTCTCGCCACCCTCGGCTTCGGGGGCCATCAGATCGGAAACTCCGCGGCGGCCCTCGCCGAGGAGGCCGGCCTCGTGGGGGTGCCGGTGACCCGCGTGGAGAACGCGTGCGCCTCCGGCGGTTTCGCGCTCCGCTCCGCGGTGGGCGCGCTCGCGGCAGGCGCCTCCCCCCTCGTGCTGGTGGTCGGCATGGAGAAGATGACGGACGTCTCGAACGCCCGCCGTCGATACTGGCTCGGGGTCTCGGGGGATACCGAATGGGAGCGAGCCGCCGGCCTCACCTTCGCCGGGGTGTACGGGCTGATCGCCTCCCGCTACTTCGCCGAGCACGGGGACGCCTCGGAAGCGCTCGTCGAGGTCGCGACGAAGAACCACGAGAACGGCGCGCTCAACCCGAACGCCCACTTCCAAAAGGTCGTCTCGCGGGAGCAGGTCCGCGCGGCGCCCCGCGTCGCCCGACCCCTCGGGCTCTACGATTGTTGCCCCGTGAGCGACGGCGCCGCGGCCCTGCTGCTCGCTCCTTCGGAGCTCGCTCGCCGGTACACCGACACGCCCGTCTACGTGGACGCGACCGGGGCCGGGACCGACTACCTCGCCGTGCAGGAGCGCCGGGACCTCACCCGGTTCCGGGCGACCCACCGCGCCGCCCACGAGGCATTCCGCTCCGCCGGATGGAACCGGTCGGACGTCTCGTTCCACGAGGTCCATGATTGCTTTACGATCGCCGAGTTGCTCGCCCTCGAAGACCTCGGCTTCGCGGCTCCCGGAGAGGCCCCGGCGCTCACCCTCTCGGGAGCGACTCGTCGCACCGGCCGCCTTCCGGTGAATCCCGACGGGGGTCTCAAGGCGAAGGGGCACCCGATCGGCGCGACGGGCGTGAGTCAAGCGTACGAGGTGTTCCTCCAGCTACGTCGCGCGGCCGGGGCCCGGCAGGTCCCGCACGCGGAACACGCCCTCACCCACAACGTCGGCGGTGCGGGGGCGACGGCCGCGGTCTCGCTGTTCTCGGTGGGGTGATTATCGTGCGCCGCGTCGCTCGGGTCGCCGCATATCGCCCGCAGGGCCTCGCGCAGGGAGCGCCGGTCGCGTCGTTCGACGAGGATACTTTCACGCTCGCCGCGACCGCCGCGGAGCGCGCGTCGACGGGCGAGCGCGAAGCGTCCGGGGCGATCGACGTTCATCTCCTGGGCGAGTACCCAGCGGTTGCGGATTGGGGATTCGCCGCGCTCCTGGGCCGGCCGACGGAAGTGGTGCGGCATTCCGGGGAGGCTTCCGAGCTTCCGAAGACCCTCCGCGCTATCGAGGAAGGGGAAGGCCGTCCCGCGCTCCTCGTCGCCGCCGAGCTCCCCGGGCCGACCCCGAAGAGGTCCGCACGGGCCGCGCCGCGAGGGGCCGGCGCGGTCGCTTTTCGGTTCGAGGCTACCGAGGAGCCCCGGCCCTTCGCGTTCCCCAAGACGACGGTCGGTCGCTCGGCCGTCGCCACGGCGCTCACAGTGGGGGAGGGCGCGCGGGAGCTCCCGGCGTCGGTCGTACTCGTCGGGGATTGGGAACCTATCGGAGAGGCCGGGTTGGCGGCCCGCGAGAATGCTCCGCGGGAGCCGTTCGAGGCGGATCCGACGGTGGTCTCGGAAGGGGCTTACATTCCCCGGCCACGCTACCTCGAAAATCTCCCGAGCCGCTGGAGGTTCCTCGCGGAGGCGTGCCAGGCGTGTCGCGGGACGACCTTTCCGGCGCGGGGAGTCTGCCGGCGATGCGGACGGAAGGACGCCCTGACGACGGTCGCGCTGCCGTTCGACGGGGGTCGCGTCGTCGCGGTGACGACCGTGGGAAAGGGTGGACAGCCGACCGAGTTCGACGCTCAGGTCGCGGCCCAGGGTCCCTACGATGTGACGCTCGTCGAGCTCGCGCGCGGCATGCGGGTGACGCTACAGGTGACCGACGCCCCCGCCGGAACGCTGAAGGTCGGCGATCGGGTCAACACCCTGTTGCGCCGGCTCTACCCGATGGAAGGGGAATGGCGGTACGGCCGCAAGGCCGTGCCGACCACGTTCCGTCCGCCTCTCGAACTCCCCGTCTAGGCGGAGGTCGAGGCCGCGGCCCACGGCTCCCCGACCCAGCTCTCGTAGACCTTGCGGGCGAGTCCCGAGGCCCCTTCGATCGGTGTGAAGGCGTACGCGGCCGGGGGCCGAGTCCCCGTGACCAGCGGAACGCGCTCGAGGTACCCCCGGCGGAACACGGTCAGCTCAATCGGGGTACCGGCCGGGTACCGCTCGAGGGTCTTCTCGAGCTTGGCGTAGGTGACCTTCTCCCGGTTGATGGCCACGATTTCGTCCCCGGGAGTGAGGCCGGCGGTGAATCCCGGTCGTCCGGAAAACGATTGGCGAACGCGCGCGAGCCCGTCGACCTCCTCCACGAGGACGCCGAGGTCGCCCGGCTCGGCCCGGTCGCGTTCCTCCGGGCGTTTCGCCTTCGGGGCGAGGGCGAGACCGGCGCAACGAGCGTAGGCGGCTAGGTCGACCTCCTCCGTGCCGCGGACGTACCGGTCGAAGAACGACACGAGGTCGAGGCCGGTCGCGCGCTCGGCCGCCGGAAGAATCCCATCCTCCTCGACACCGACCCCGGTCCGGCCGTGCTCCTTCCACAGGAGCCGCAGGACGT
>Ga0187784_10000334_pt1 | contig 33911 bp, 26 predicted proteins | sample 1015_SJ02_MP15_2_FD_132964 | JGI IMG/M metagenome (GOLD analysis project Ga0187784, IMG submission 132964) | Tropical peat soil microbial communities from peatlands in Department of Meta, Colombia - 1015_SJ02_MP15_20_MG | ecosystem: Environmental > Terrestrial > Soil > Wetlands > Peat | place... | reverse complement strand
GAAGGTGCCGAGGCCGACGTGAAGCGTGATGTGTGCGATTTCGACGCCGCGATCTCTCAGCGCGGCCAACATCGACGGCGTAAAGTGCAGACCTGCGGTGGGCGCGGCCACGGAGCCGCGCTCGCGGGCGAAGACGGTCTGGTAGCGCTTGCGGTCAGCGCCGCTGTCGTCGCGATGGATGTAGGGCGGAAGCGGAGTGTGGCCGATGCGGTCGAGGACGGCAAAGAAGTCGCCCGCAATCGAATCGTCGACTGGGGCGAACTCGAGCAGCCGTTCGCCGAATTGGCCGCGCTCCAGGACCTCGGCTTCGAGGAGGATCTCGCCGGTGAGCCGGGGGTCAGAGCCGGCATCCAGCAAAAAGGCTCCCTCAGCGGCTAAAGCCGGCCTGATGGTACTGGCCTTTACGGCACGGCTAAAGCCGTGCCCCTTCAAAGCTGCGGTTTGAGCCGGCGATTTGGGAGCGGGGAAGACAAGGCGCTCGCCGATAGCAACTTTGCGGCCGGGACGAACCAACGCGCGCCACTGATTCGCGCCGGTCGGATCGGGAACAGGTTCTAGGAGCATCACTTCGATGCGGCCGGAGGGCTTCTCGCGTTCGCGTACGAGCGTGCGGCGCGCGAAGAGGCGCGCGGGAATCACGCGGCTGTCGTTTAGCACAAGCAGATCGCCCGGATGTAGGTGCGCAGCGAAGTTGACGAAGAGGTTGTCGTAATGCTCACCGGTCTGGCGGTCGAGGACCAACATGCGGCTGGCGCCGCGCTCGGCGGGTGGCTCCTGCGCGATCCGCTCGGGTGGCAGATCGTAGTCGAAGTCGGCAACGCGGAGATCGGTCATGCATTGGGCTCCGTCGCGAGGATCGATGTGAGGGCCAGGAGGCCCTCACTACAGCCGGTCAGGAGACCGGCGCTACGGGAAGCCGAGAGACCAGCGGTACGGAAAGCCGAGAGACCGGCGCTACGTGAGGCCAAAAGACCGGCGCTACGAGGGCGAGTCATTCGGCTGTTATCCCGAAGTGACGGAGCGCGAGCCGGCGCGCGCGCTCGATGGCGGCGTTGAGTTCTGCGCGTTTGGATTCGAGAGAGCTTTCGGCAAGATCGCGGGGAACGGTTGTCCAGCGCGACCAGGCGACGGCGATGCGCGTGAACGGCTTGGGAACGAGGAAGCGATCCCAGGAGTTGATGGTCCAGGCGCGGCGGGGCTGCAAATGAAAAGCGCCGATGCGAGCGCCGGTCATCTGGGCCAGCTTAATGGGGCCGGTCTTGGTTTGGTAGACGGGGCCGCGCGGTCCGTCGGCGGTAAAGCACGCGGGCCTGCTGCTCTCGATGACGGCTTTGAGGCCGAAGAGGGCTTCGTGGGCGCTACGGGAACTAGAGCCGCGCACGGTCTGGAAGCCGAAGAGCTCGAGGGTGCGGGCGATGAGCTCGCCGTCGAAGCTTTGGCTGACGATGATGGTGGCGCCTGTGCGGCGGAAGTAAAAGGTGCAGGGCAGCACGCACTGGTGCCAGAAGCAGAAGATCTCCGCGCCGGCGCCAACGCCCTCGGGCAGCGGCGTGGCGCCTTCCTCGGCGACGATTTCAAAGCGCCAGGTGCGCGCCACGACCGACAGCAGCGCCCAGACCAGTCGAGGCACGACGGCCAGGGCAAGGCGCTGGCGAAAGGTGAATCTGGAGCCCGTGATCACTGGGACGATTGTAAGAGCCGGGGCCAAGGGACAACGGGACAACGGGACTACGGGACTTCGGGACTACGGAACTTCGGGACTACGGGGCAAGCGAGTCGGCGAGTCAGCGGGTGCGCCACATTGAGCGGGGGACCTGGGGCGCGTGGAATTAGAAATTTGCGACGCAGCGATTGCGCAAAGACTCTTCCCGTGTGAACGAGCTGTGGCCACTGATCGTCCGTTGGAGTTTTCCAATGCGATGGAGTTTTGGCGACAGAATGGAGCCCGGGAATCGCGATGGAGGGACGGCGGCCCAATTTGGAGCGGCGGCGGCCTTCCACCCCACGGACGCGGACCGGTCCGCTGGGGCCGCGACGCTGGGGCGCACCGCGGCGAATGCCGATAAGGAAATCACGACGGCTAGCAGCCGTGTGCCCAGGGCCGGGGCTTCCCGGGCCAGGGGAGCAGAGGAGGGGGCTGGCTCGGATGGCGCGTCCCAAGTCCGGCAGCGATCAGCATCGTGCCTGCGGCGCGGATGCAGATCCCGTGTTTCGCGATCACGCATTCCTGCTCTCGGCCCTGCTGGAGTATTCCCATAGCAAGGTCTATTTCAAGGATCTTGAGAGCCGCTTCGTACTCGTGAACCGCGCCCAGGCTCGCGCGTTGGGACTGCAAGCGGCCGAAGAGGCGGTTGGCAAATCGGATTGGGATTTCTATGCGGAAGAGCATGCCAGGCAGGCATTCGCGGACGAGCAGGAAATCATCCGATCTGGACGCCCGCTGCTGGATAAAGAGGAGAAGGAGACCTGGCCGGACGGGCGAATCACTTGGGTGTCGACCAGCAAGTGGCCGCTGCAATCCCCGGATGGCCGGACCATTGGGACCTTTGGCATCTCCCGCGATGTAACGGAGAGCCGGCGCACCCGCGAGGCGCTCATCGAGAGCGAGGCGCGCTTTCAGGAGCTGATTGATGCAATTCCGGAAGTGTTTTGGATTCGGGAATGCCGGACCGGCCGCGTTCTCTATTACAGCAAACCATATGAGCAGATCTGGCAAAGGCCGGTTGAACCCCTGAATGAAAATCCTCTGGCCTGGGTGGAGTATGTCCATGAGGAAGACCGTCAACGCCTGCTCGATGTGTATGCAGCTGAGCACAGCGAGCCGTTTGAGAACGCGTTTCGCGTGCGTCGGCCGGATGGAGAGGTCCGTTGGATCGAGCAGCACGGTTTCCCGGTCTTCGACGCGGAAGGACGTGTGGTGCGGCTGGCGGGTGTCAGCGCCGATGTGACCGAGGCGCGAGAGGCGCACGAAGCGCTGGTGAGAACGCAACGCATGCTCGCCGCGATCGTGGATTCCTCGCAGGATGCCATTTTCAGCGAGGCGCTGGACGGCGCTATCACCACTTGGAACCCGGCTGCCGAGAGAATCTTCGGCTATCCGGCAAGCGAGGTTTTGGGCTCACCGGCAGACCGGCTGCTCTTTCCCGATCAGGAGGCGGAAAAGGCCCTCATCTTGCAGCGTGTACGGCGCGGAGTGCGGACCGAGAATCTGGAAACGGTCCGGCGCCACAAGGATGGCCATTCGCTGCCCGTGATGCTGGCCGCCTTTCCCGTGCGCGACGAATCGGGCAGCACCATAGGCATCTCCACGACCATCCACGACCTATCAGCTCGCACAGAGCTCGAGCAGAAGCTGTCTACAGTTGAACAACAGTTGCGTTTTGTGATGGAAACAGCGAACTTCCAGGTGCTGGTCGTCGACCGCGAGTGGCGATTGACCTTTGTCAACCGGCCGCGGCCGGGAACGGAGCTCGAAGAAAACGTCGGCAAGACGATTTGGGAATATCAACCCCTGTTGATCGGCTCGGCGTTCGAGCCGGAGTATCGCACGGCGATGGAACAGGGGGTTCCGCGCCGCTGCGAAGCACATTTTCCGCCATCGAAAGACTTTCCCTCGACGACAAAGTGGTACGACAGCACCGCCTATCCAATTCCGACGGGGCTGTTGATCCTGGTGCAGAACGTCACCGAAAAACATGTCCTCGACGAGCAATTGCGCAGCGCCCAGAAAATGGAGGCCATCGGGCAGTTAGCCGCCGGCATTGCTCACGAGATCAATACCCCGATTCAATATGTGGGCGACAACACGGTGTTTCTGAGGGAGTCCTGGGAACAGATGGCCAAGCTTCTGGAATTGGCTCAACAGTTGCGCGACGGAAACAAGGCCAATCCAGAGGACAACTCGGCCTGGGCCGAGTTCGATGCCGCCGTTCAGTCCGCCGATGTGCCCTTTCTGCGCCAGGAAGTTCCCAAGGCCATCGACCAGACACTGAGCGGGGTGGAGCGCGTGGCCAAGATCGTGCGCGCCATGAAGGAGTTCTCGCACCCCGGATCGGCAGAGAAGCAGGCGGTCGACTTGAACAAGGCCATCGAAGCCACAGTGACCATTGCGCGCAACGAGTGGAAGTATGTCGCGGATGTGGAACTGAAGCTTGATCCCAATCTGCCGGTGGTGGTCTGCCTGGGGGCCGAAATCAACCAGGTTCTGCTCAACCTGCTGGTCAACGCCGCCCAAGCCATCGCGGAGGCGCAGCAGCGCGACGGCAAAGGCCGGGGTAAGATCACGATCACCAGCTTGCACTCCGGGCGCTGGGTGGAATTGCGGATTCAGGATTCCGGCGCCGGCATTCCGGAAAACATCCGCGACAAGGTTTTCGATCCGTTCTTCACCACCAAGGAGGTCGGCAAGGGTACAGGCCAGGGGCTCACCCTGGCGCAAACCGCGATCGTGAAAAAGCACTCGGGCCGGATTTGGTTCGAAACCGAAACCGGCGAAGGGACCACCTTCTTCGTGCGGCTGCCGTTGTCCGGGGAGGAGGTGAACTGAAATGAAGAAGCTCCTGTTCGTAGACGACGATGCCGAGCTGCTGGCGGGCCTGAGGCGCGCCCTGCACTCCATGCGCGGCGAATGGGAGATGGAATTCGCCAACAGCGGGGCCGAAGCTGTCAACCTCTTGGACCGGCGCTTCGATGTGGTGGTCAGCGACATGCGCATGCCCGGGATGACGGGGCTGGAACTGCTCAATATCGTCCGTGAGCGGTCTCCGCAAACCGTTCGTGTGCTCCTCTCGGGCCAGTCGGACCGGCAGTCGATCCTGAATTCCGTTGCCCGGGCGCATCAATATCTCTCCAAACCCATCGATTCCCGGGAACTGAAGGCTCTGTTGTCGCAGATCATTTCGCTGGGAAATCTTCTGGAAGACGCGCCGCTCAAGGCCTTTGTTTCGCGCCTGAACTCGATCCCCAGCCTGCCCACGCTGTACTTGGAAGTCATGGAAGCACTCCGCGCCAGCGATCCCAGCCCGGGGCGCATCGGCAAAATCATCGGCCGCGACATCGGCATGACGGCGAAGATTCTGCAGGTGGCCAATTCCGTCCTTTACGCGACGCGATGCGAAATCACGCAACCCGAAAAAGCGGTAGTTCTTCTCGGGCTCGATACCGTCCAATCGCTGGTCCTTTCTCTGAGTATCTTTTCCTCCTTGACCCCCGGTCTGGATGCCGCCTGTTCCGCCGAATCTCTCTGGGAGCACAGCAACCTCGTGGGCTCGTCCTGCCGCGCCATTGCCCATGCCGAGGGGATCGCGCCAACCTGCTCCGGCGAATACCTCAGTGCCGGGCTATTGCACGATATCGGCAAGCTGGTTATCGCTTCATCCGACCCGGCTCTATCGCAACAGATCGCCAAGACCGCAAGCGAGGAAGGGAAGCCAATGTGGCAGGTGGAGCAGGATCTTCTCGGCTGCACCCACGCGGAGGTCGGGGCCTATCTTCTGGGCATCTGGGGCCTGCCGTTTCCCATCGTCGAAGCCGTGGCCTTGCATCACCGGCCGTCGCAGAGCGCCACCGATGGCATGTCTCCGCTCGCGGCACTCCATGTCGCCAATGCGCTGCACGTGCGCTCGCAGGCCCACGGACCGGATGTCGACGAGACTATCGACGCGGCTTTTCTGGAGAAGATCGGGCGGCTGGGACGGCTGGAGGCGTGGACGAAGATTTGCGGTGAAATCCTGGAGCAGCAGCAGGACAAATGAGCGACCAGGACCAGGACTGCCAGAGGATCGGCGGACGCAGCCGTTTTGACGTCCCAGCCAATTCGCAGGGAGCGCGACGAACTCGTCCGTGGACCTTCCCGATGTCGAGAAGGTGTAAGAAACCGTTGCCAAGGCATGTGCTGTTCCCGGTCCCCCAATGCGAGGGACCGGGGGCACCCTCATCGCGGTTTGGAACCATCGCCGGACCGCGGGATCGTCGAAACGCTGTGCCGTCAGGCGGTGAGGCCGCCCGGGATTGTCAAGCGGGGAAGGCGTGCTGATCGTCCACCTGCAGCGTGATGAAGGCTGGTTTCCAGGAGCCGTCGCTTTCGCGCAACATGTAGAGAACCTCAGTACCCTCTTTCACAAAGCCGACGTGGTGGTCGAGCCAACTGTATTTCACGCTGTAGGTGAATACATAGAAATCGCCGTCGCGGATTCCGCAGTTGCAGGAGGTGACCCGTTTGGTGGCGTCGGGCTGCAATTGACGCGCGACCTTGCGCGTGCCGCCGCTTGTGCGCTGCAGGGCCAGAAGGTTGCCCATTGCCGCGGCGTTTTCCTCCGGCGTCGGCCAGTGGATGTTAGCCAGCGACTCTTTGGCGACTCCGGCGCCCGCAGCATTGAAGTTGCCGGCGTCAAGGATCGCGAGCCAAGCGGTCGCCGCTTCCAGCGCGGCCTGTTCGTCGGCGTCTGCCGCAGGGGCGGCGTGGGAAGTGATCGCCGCAAAGAGAACGGCGCCCAGCAGGAGAACGGCGGTGAATCGTTTCATCTCAATTCCTCTCTCGCGCCGTGAGAAACGAACTGGCGACTAGTCATCTTATATCAGGCATGGTGGGGATTCTGACGAATTCCCAGGGCAATTGCATGAACGAAGAAACACGCGTTGAGGTTGCTTTGAAGGGGCACGGCTTCAGCCGTGCCGAGGCAGACCGCTCAAACAAAAGAGGGCTTTAGGGAATGCGTGAATTCTCTCGGCTCCCCTTCGCGCCGTTTTCCTCTACCTCCGGGTGGTCACATCAGGCGCTTGCGGACCAGGTCGAGGGCTAGCTGGGCAGCCCACTCGCGGATGCGCTGGCGGTCGCCGCGGAAGGTGCGCTCTGCGGCAGTGGTGGTTTGGGCATCGGCGACGGCGATGTGCATGAGGCCGACGGGCCTCTTCTCGGTGGCGCCGGTGGGGCCGGCGATGCCGGTGACGCCGAGGCCGAGCGTGGCGCCGGTGCGTAGGCGGATGCCATCGGCAAGGGCCTTGGCGACTTCTGCCGAGACCGCGCCGTGCTGCGCGATGAGATCGGCGGGGACGCCGGCCATTTCGGTCTTCAGCTTGTCGGAGTAGACGACGGCGCCGCCGAGAAACGCGCGCGAAGCCCCGGGAACCGATGTGATGCGCTCGGCGATGAGGCCGCCGGTGCAGCTTTCGGCAACGGCGAGCGTGGCCTGGCGGAGACCGAGGTAATAAAGGACGATCTGCTCGAGGGTGTCGCCTTGCGAGGAGTAAAGGAAATCGTCGAGGGCTTCTTCGAGACGCTCGGCGAGTTCGTCGACGCGCTCTTGGGCGGCCGTGAGGCTGGACTTGGAGCAGACGAGCATAATTTGTAGGTCGCCGCAGTGGGCGAGCAGAGTGGTTGCGACGTCCGCGTAGGCGGTGTAGATGGGCGCGATGAGTTTGTCGGCCTGCGACTCGGGAATCATGGCTGCCTTAAGCGTGCGCGTAGCGATGGCTCGCGGCGGGACGACGTCGCGCAGGCGCGGCATCACTTCCGTGTCGAAGAGCGGCTTGCACTCGTGGGGCGGGCCGGGGAGGAGCGCGACGAGCTTGCGATAACTTTCGAAGGTGGTGTCGAGCCACTGGCCGGGAGCGCTGCCGTGGGGATTCTGGAGCAGCGTGGCGCCGTCGAGGACGTCGGCCTGCTTCAGATTGTTTTGCGGCATGGCGATGCGCCAAGTCGCGGCGCGGGCGTGAAGCGCGGCGACCTGGTTGGCGTCGCGGCGGAGGTGGATAGAGAGCGCTTCGGCAGCAGCTTCCCGGGTGAGGTCGTCTTCAGTGGGTCCGAGACCGCCCATGAGGAGGAGAATGTCGACGCGGGCGAGCGCGGTGCGGATGGCGCCGACGAGGTCTTTGCGGCGGTCGCCGACGATGGTCTTGAAGGCGACGGTCACGCCGATTTCGTTGAGCTTTTCGGTGAGGTAGAGAGAGTTGGTGTCCTGGCGAAACGGGGTGAGCATCTCGGAGCCGACGGCGATGATTTCGGATTTCATGGAAAGCAGCTATTAGCTCCTAGCTTCTAGCCTCTAGCTCAGTAACGCCAAGGAAGCTGCATTGGCTCTCGTCTGCAATGCCGACGCGCCTGCGGAGTGACGTGGATGCGCGAACGACCGCAGGACTAGCTAGGAGCTAGAAGCTAGCAGCTAGAAGCTAGAAGAGATTCAGGCCCTCGACTCCCAAGTCCACATCATAAACGGCGTCGTTGGTGGCGAGGATGGCCGTACCGAGGGGCGAGAAGGCGATGCCGACGAGGTTATTGCCGGCCAGCGCAAGGGAGGCCTCGCCTTTAGGGGTGACGCGGACAATTCCGTGGCGGCCATGAAGGCAGGCCGCGAGGTAAATGTCGTCGGCGCGCGAAACAGCGAGACCCTGGGGGCGGCCGAGTCCGCGATACCAAGTGCGGGTGTCGCCGTTCGGCTCGACGACCCAGATGGCGTCGTTGGATGAGAGTGAGGGAGCAGTGACGAAGAGCGCGCCGTCGGTGCCGACCGCCATGTGGTAGGCGGCAACGCTGGGCTCGAGCGTGGCGTGGACGAAGATCTGGCGCTGGGGATTGATCTTGAAGATGGTGCCGCTGCGGTCGCCGACAAAGAGATTGCCTTCCTTGTCGAATGCGCAGCCGGTGGCGACGCCCATGCCTTCGGCATAGCTGGAAAACTGGCCGGCCGGGTCGACGCGGTAGACAATTCCCTCGGCGCGCGAGGTGACAAAGAGCTCGCCGCCGGGGCTGAAGGCGAGGCCGGTGGCGTTGAGGATGCCGGTGACGAAGGGAGTTCCGCGGCCGTCGGGGCTGATGCGCACGACGGAGACGGGGGTTTGTTTGCCGCGCGCGCCGGAGATGGTGGCGTAGATCATGCCGGAGCGGCTGACGGCGGGGCTGGTGACGGGGTGTAGGCCGTCGTTGAGCTGGCGGGCGACGCGCAAGTAAGCGGCGTTGGCCGCGCCGGCGGGGCCGCGGACTTCAATGTGGCCGGTAGAAGCCGAACCGGGAACTCGGAAGGCGAGGCGCGTGGGACGGCTCATGAGAATGTGCGCCGGCTCGCCGTCGACCAGCACGGCGGGCGAACCGAAGCTGCCGGGACCGAGAGCCAGGCCCGTCAACTCCACTTCGCCAAAGGGCAGCGCCGCGGCGGGAATCACGTCGTCGACGCGCGGCGAGAGAGGCGCTGGCGGGCCGGGTTGGGAGGAGGCGCGAGCCATGCAATCTCAGATTAAAACCAGATGCGGATCATAGACGATACCACCAAAGCATACAGGCCCGCGGCCACGTCGTCGAAGACGATGCCCCACCCGGCGGGAAGGCGCTCAAAGCGGCGGATGGGAAAGGGCTTGGCGATGTCGAAGAGGCGGAAGAGAATGAGTGCGATGAGGCCGTGAGCCCAGTCGGCAGGACATCCGAGGAGCGCGATCCATTGGCCGACGACCTCATCGATGACGACGAAGCCGGGATCGCGGCGGCCGGATTCCCGCTCGACGATAGCGGAGGTCGGAACGCCGAGAGCGATAGCGATGATGATGGCGGCAAGGAGCGCGACGAGCAGTGCGATGCGAGACGGATGAAAGCAGAGTGCAGCGCCGAGCCAGAGTATCGCGGCGGCGATGGAGGCCCAGGTGCCGGGGCCGGGCTTGGCGTAGCCGATTCCGAAGAAGGTTGCCACGGCGACAGCCCACCACTTTGGGGAGTTTTGGCTTTGAATGGACGCAGCAGAAGGGCGGTCATCGTTCATGTGAGCCACCGCTGCGGTCAGAGCCGGCGCCGCCGAGATCTTCGAGAACTTCGGGGTCGAGGAGAGGAGAGCTGATCTTGTAAGTGCCGCTGGCCCACTTGCCGAGATCGATTTTGCGGCAGCGGTCGCTGCAGAAGGGAAAGTCCTCGTCGGTGCGGCGGACAAGCGTGCCGCAGGTGGGGCAACGGAGCAGATTCGCGGATTTTCTCTTGGCCGGCATCGGTTGAGCGGTGCGTGTGCGCCGCAATCAAGGATTATGGTAGCGCGGGAAGGGCAAGGGCCGAGGGATTGAAGGAGCGGATGTCTTATTAGCCTCACTCTAGCGGCAAAGACAAAAGCGCCGAGGGTGGGCGCCAATTTTCGTTGCTGTGGTAGTTCTTCGTGCTACTCACCCGAGCGCAACTTGGGAGGGCACACCAGCCGCGCACTGACGCCGCCGGACCTGGAGCTAATTATCGGCGATGTAGCCTGAAATGCATATCAAAGCGTAGCCCGTGGTGGATCCGTTATCGCGGTTGATATTGAACGCAATCAAGTTATCGGAATACGCGCGCAAAGGGTGAGTTGCAATGTACTGTGCGGTTGCCGCACCTGTTGCGCTCTGTCTTTCTACCGCCAGATCGAGGTTAGAAGGCGCTGAGCCGAGGCTGGTGTAAAGCCTCAAACGTGCCGTTTCGTTACCAGGAACCTCGATCAGCGACGTCACCAACTCGATGACGGCTCGCTTGCCGGCGGGAATATTCACCAGGCTCGAAAAATCGATCTCCCAGTTAAATGAGGGACTCAGTGTCTGATCCTTCCAATATTGAAATGCGCTGAAGGCTTTGCAATCGGCGCAGGTTTTGGCTTTAGCAGGTTTCCTGACAGAGTCAACTTTCGCGCGGACTGGAGTTTTGGTTTCTGCCATGACTTCCTCCCCTCTGAATAGTGATGTCGGTGATTCTTTCGTTGCAAGAGGGCGGCTGCTTTATTTCAGTTAACACCCGGAATCGCATGCACTCCGCCAACTTGCTGGCTTGCTTCACATGCCCTTGAGCAGCGACTCGAGGCGCTCCATGGCTTCGGTCCGGGCGGTGGTGTTGGCGGGGTTGGTGTTGGAGGGATCTTCGCCGGCGCGCATAAAGCCGTGGCCCGCGTTGTCATAGATGACAGGATCGTATGTCTTACTGGCGCCGGCCATGGCGGTTTTGGTGTCAGGAACGGTGGACGTGATGCGCGCATCGTTGCCGCCATAGAAACCGTAGACGGGCGCCGTGATGCTTTTGAGGGCGTCGACGGGCGGCGGAGAGCCGTAGAAGACGAAGGCGGCGGTGAGGTCCCTGCGCTGGGTGGCAAAGAGGAACGACTTGCCTCCGCCCCAGCAAAAGCCGATGACAGCGAGCTTGCCGTTGGCCGCGGGCAGTTTGAGCGCGTAGTCGGCGGCGGCGTTCAGGTCGGCGGTGACGGACGCGGGGTCGAGACCGGAGACGGCTTTCATGGCGGCCTGCTGGTCGGCAAAAGCTGCTGTGCCTCCGCTGTTGGGGCCGAACCCTGAGAGCAGATCGGGCGCGATGACGATGTAGCCCATGGCGGCGATGTCGTCGGCCATGGAGCGCGCCCAGTCGCTGAGGCCGAAGATCTCGTGGATGAGCAGGACGACGGGAGCTTTGTGGCTGACCTCGGGGTAGACGATAAATGCGTCGATGGTGCGGCTGCCGTGGGTGACCTTGACCCACTCCTGGTGGCGCGGGGACTTGTTGAGGAGGGTCTTTGCCCAGTCCTGCGCTGAGGCAAGGGGCAATGCACATGTGAGCGCGGCGAGGAAGAGCGCGACGCAGAGGGACAAGGCTGCGGAGCGAGAGAAACGGGGAAGGCAAATTTCCATGGCGTGAGTCTAGCAGAAAGCAGGGAGCGAGGGAGCAAGTCGGCGAGCCAGCAACCCGGAATGAGCCGATGATCTCGCCGCGCCGCTTCCACTATCCACGGCTACTGTGAGCCAGCGATCCCAGTTTCGCGTCGCGGGATGGAACTAAAGGATGAGATGGTTTCATTGAAAGGAGCACGCTTGCTGAAGCCCAAGGCTGCAAGCCTTCTTCATCAACCGCGTTCCTTCCGCGGCGTTCTTTTCGCCTCCGTATCCGTTCAAGTTCATGGCTCCGATGTTGTAACAGGATGGAGCCTCGTTCAGATCGCAACCCTTTCCGAACAGGTCTCGCGCCTTGCTGTAGTCCTGGTTGACGCCATCGCCTGAGATATACGCCGACCCCAGATTTCTGCAAGCGACGCCGATGCCGCCCCTGCAGGCCTTGTCAAACAAACGCGCAGCCGCCGCCGAGTCCTGGGCGATGCCGTCGCCCTTGGAAAGCAAAATCCCAAGGTCGTTGCACGCGCCGAAGTCGCCTGCCTCACATTTTGTTTGATTGGCCTTCACTTTATCCGATGTCTCCGCGACCTTATCCTCATAGCTGGGGCTAACATCCAGCGCCACGCCGATCGGCACGTTCCGGACCGCATAAAGAATAAGATCCGGTACGCCGCTTCGATAGATCGGAAACAAATTCGCCGTCCAGTTCTGGGCGCTTCGCCGGTCGCTGATGACAACGCGCAGCGGGACTGGCTGAACGGATTTCACCAGTACAATCTCAAAATCCTGGTCGACCGTATCCGATTCCTTGCCGGCCTGATCGGATACTTTGATGTCGAGTGACGACAGAGAAATCACTTTTTGCGACGAGTTCAGAAATGTAAGGTTGATGAATGGGCCACCCTGCGCTACGGCGCGATGTGTGCTGATTCTCTCCCCCAGCGTGGCCGTTTCCGGAAATACGAGTCCGTTTTCATCCACAAATACTTCGCCGGCCTTGCGCACCCTCATAGACACCGTTACAGAATCCGTGCCGCCCTCGACCTGCACTCCAAGCGTAGGCGAAAACGGGTCCAGATTCCGCGGAATCCCTTGCGCATCGATGACTGCGCTTTTGAGATCACCCGAAAGCGAGCTGGCTTGACGGCCGCCGGCGTCGTAGGTCGCAAGAAACATGGGCAGGTCGCCAATCTTGATGGTGCCTCCGTCGTTCCTCAGTTGCAGGAATCGAATACCGGAGTTTGTTTGGGCCGTGGCGGAGAGGTCCAACAGTACGGCCGCGCCTAGCAGAAAAACGACGAGCAAAGATCTCGTTTTCATGGAAGCGAGTATATCTCTTTTTTCCGCCAGGATTTCTATTGTGGCAGGTAGCCCGGATTGCAGCGGTACTCGTTCACCAGAACGAAGGGTGCCCCGAAGCCTGCCCCGAACCCCGTCCAAATAGCTCAGCCGCCAGATAAACTCGCGAACTCACCACAAGTTGCCTTCGAGGGTGTTTTAGGGTGCGCAAGGGGCCGGTGCCTGTGACGCCCGCATAAACAGCGGCCTTTGGGACTTCTTCGTGCTGTAAACAGTCTGGCCGAAAATGCTCTCCGGATTAGGGGCGGCGTGTCTGTTTCGATAAGCACGGGTTTGGCTCCGATAGGCACTGGCGCGTGAATCGTTGCGGTATTACCGGCCAGATCGCGATACGAACTGAGAAGGCGGGGCGCTCGCCGGCTGGACGGAGCAGGTGCACCTATAGAACGCTAGAATTGAATAGCCGCTCGACGAAAAAGCTATGGCCAGGCGCCAACCTTTCGCGATAAGCAACGGGGCGATTGCGCAGGGGATTCCGCGCGCCATTCTCTCCCGAATTCCCGGCCTTCTCAGAGTATTGGAGCTGCTTCTCGCAAATGCAGCCGACAGCTTGTCGTTTCAGAGCCTGCGGATGCAACCTTACGTCGCGGCACATCGCAACACTTTCGGCGCGGAGCCGTTTCTGCTGCCGAAGAAGCGATTTGGAGGGCGCCAAGACATTGCGATGGTTTCTCTCGTCCGCAGGGTTGTCGATGAGACTCTTCGTGCTTACGCTTCGACAAGCCCGCACCTTTTCGAATGGGTTGGGAAAACGCCAGTTTCCCCTTACGGAAGTCTGAGCCTGAGCGTCAGCCGCTGGGGAACTGTGGATTGGGATTACATACGCGATCTGGATTGGCGAATCTTCTTGCCTGCTGAGATCGGCCATCTTTCCGGCTTCAAGTCAGACCTGGAGCGGACTTTGACGCAGGAGCTTCACAAATACGGACTCTCTCCGGTGTTGTTCGGCAAGGACGAGAATGGCCAGCCGCAAGTGCAACTGCGCGACAAAAAGACTGAAGACGTCCACGAGTTTCACTTCTTTTTGATCGCCATGAAGCCCGGGTTTGTCCGGGGAAATATTCATCATGATGGCGGCTACTCGCCGCACCTCGCCTATTTTCCCGAGGGCTCGCTCGATGAACACCTGGAATCGGCCAAACTGCTGTGGTCCGACGTCATTGCGCAGCAGCGGGAAGACTACACCGACATGTTCAACCAACTTAGCTTCAATATCTTCGGTGAGAACTCCGGGGAAGACCGTCTGTATAAGACACGCGGCTGGTACCTGCACAAGGCGTTCAAGTGGTATGCAGCGCTGGCGCGGGCGCGAGGGTTCTCGTCGCTCGAGGAAGATCTGATGTATCAGTATGAACACTTTCGCGGATCGGAGGCGGAGCTCTCCTATTTGGCGAGGTATCGATACTACGCTCGCATGTCCCCCCGCCCGCAACATTTGGATGACATTGATCGCGATCTGGCCCGCACCATAAGCATCTCATACGCGCAGGCGAGGAACTCCCGGGACCCCCTGGTAGGGCGACAAATCGGCGTAGATGGCGCCGACGTCATCCTTCTGGAAACGATTCCCGAGAGTTTTGCGGCCCCGGCCAGGAAGCTTGTGGAGCAGGTTCGATCCTCTTTTCCCGATCCGGCAAAGCGTTCCCCAATTGCCAAACAAATCCGCTTCGCGGACAATCTTCCTGCGCCGCGTGGCGTGCGCCTCGACGGTCATGAGCAAGCCGCCTTGATACCGGCCGAATGGTCGATGGTGTTTTGCGATTCTTACGTCCGGCGAGTCGCGAAAAGGGCAGAGAAACAAAAGCGTTCGATCGGCGAAGAAGGGGTCCGCCAAGCGCTCGCGGCGGTGCTCGCTTCTTTTGTGTGGCAGTCTGCGGAGCAGTAGAAGGCTCCGGGGTAGAACAGCTCGGGAATCGCTCTCGTTCTCTATGGCGACGATGCGGGCGACAAGTTGGTAGTCCTGCGCCTCGGTGGCGTCGGCACAGCAGAAGCGGCGGGTTCGAGGGCGGAGTGGTAGGATAGGTGCCGTCGGGAAGGCCGAAGCCGTCGCACGATCTACGGCGTCCGTTCCAGATGAGAACGGGACGCGGTTCCCAATGCAGGGTGAAGTCGCCCTTGCTCCCGGTGCATCGCTCGGAGAGAGAACTCCGGAGAGCGGCGACCTGGCTTCCTGAAAGGTAGGAGGGTCGTCATGCGTGTCCTCAAAGCGTTTTCCGCAATTCTCCTCTCGTCAACATTGCTCCTCTGCGGCTGCAAAAGCAGCACCCAGGCCGGCACACTGGTCGGCGGACCGGTTGGCGCCCTCGCGGGAGCCGCACAGCCGTTCACAGTACTTCCCGTGGCTCAGGGCGAGATCGTCGAATACGGCGCGGTGGCCGGGGCCAATGGCCTGGCGGCGGCGATGGGCAATGCCTTGAGCCAGATCCACCAGGCCTGCGGCGAAAAGCCCAATGTCGGGCAGGTGTTTCGCGTCAAGGGCAGCAATTCCGCCGGGGTGTTCTTTACCGTGGTGGACCATGCGCAGGCCAACCGGCAACTGGCTGGCCTGGTGATCGCCGCCCAGACCGCAAGCAATCAGTTCCAGGTCGGCCTGGTTGCCGACACGGCGAATCGGTTTGCCCAAACCGCAAATCCCATGATGCAGCAACTGTTCAGTGCGTGGAACCCGGGCGCCGCTGCGGCGGGGGCAGGCGGCGCGGCGGGGCCGGGTGCGAATGCGCCGGTCGCGGCGGGACCGATGCACCTGGTGAGCGCGCCAGACAACTCCGCCAGCGCCTCCGTGCCCGCTGGCTGGACGGTGGACAAGAGCAGCTTCGACGGCGGACTCCTTCTGCACGGAACCAACGGCGAACTGATGGAGCTGAACATGTCGAAGGAGGGGGTGGATCCGACCAGTGCGTTTCAGCAGAAGATGGCCGCCGGGCACGCGACGCAGGCGGTGGACTTACAGAACGCCGTGTTTTACGCCTACCGCGGCGACCCGGTGAAGGAGTTTGCGCCGCTTATGCAGGCGTGGCTCAAGTCGCAGGGGGTGACATCGTCGCAGGTCCAGGTGCAGAAAACACAGGCGATGCCGGGGTCACAGACCGCCCGTTGCGCGAGCGCGTCGGGACAGCTCAATCCCAGTGGAGGAGGCGCGGTCGCGTTCAGCGCCGATATCTGCACGGGCGTTGAGAATCAGTACGGCTACTATACGGTAGTCGTGTCGCTCGTCCTGCTGCCGGTTTCGCTGGGCAACCAGGACCAGGCCGTGGTGAAGGCGATCGTTGCCTCGTACAAGGAAAACCAGCAAGTGATCCAACAGGAGTATCAGCAGGCGTCGCAGATGCAGCAACAGCAGAACCAGCGGGATTTGGCCATCAGCCAAATGGTGGTGAACAACATTCACCAGCAGGGCGCGGCGGCGGAGCAGCGGATGAACCAACAAGAGAATTCGGAAGCGCAGATGGATCAGGGATTCGACAATTACCTGCTCGACCAGTCCGTGGTGAGCAACGGGACTGGGCACGCGACGATGTGGAACTCCGAAGCCAATACGCTGGTGCAGTCCAACCCCAACAAGTATGAGATTGTGGACGCACCGAATTACTGGCAGGGGGTGGACTACTAAAGACAGGGACTAGGGAATAGGGAATAGGGAATAGAGACGACGGGAACATCACTCGTGAGCGAGGATGCGCGCGACGAGGTCGTAGTCGTGGGCTTCGGTGACGAGGGCGCGGTAGAAGCGGCCGGGTTCGAGGGCGGGGAGCGGACCGAAGTCGTTGATGTAGACCTTGCCGTCGATTTCCGGCGCGTGGAACTCGGTGCGGCCCTCCCAGAGCAGCAGCGTCTCGGGGCTCTCGCCTTCGACGAGGAGCGTGACTTCGCGGCCGACCCAGTTTTTCTTGGCGCGGCGCGAGATGGACTGCTGCAGGCGCATCAGGCGCTTGCGGCGCGACTCGATGGCGCGCTTTGGGAGCTTGCCGTGGAGCGAGTGCGCGCCGGAGCCTTCCTCGTCGGAGTAGCTGAAGACGCCGAGCCAGTCGAAGCGCGCCTCTTCGATGAACTCCTCCAAAAGCTCCAAGTCGTGGAGCGACTCACCGGGAAATCCAACGATAAAACTGGTGCGAAGGACGATGCCAGGGATAGCGGCGCGAACTTTTTCTAGAGTCTTCAAAAAGATCTCGGCGCCGGCGCCGCGCTTCATGCGCTTGAGCACGGCAGGCGAGGCGTGCTGCAGCGGGAGATCGAGATATTTGCAGATATTGTCGTGTTTCGCGATCGTCTCGAGCAGGCGGCCGGTGATTCGATTGGGATAGGCGTAGAGGAAGCGCAGCCAGCGGAGATTGGGAATGCGGGCGATTGCATCGAGCAGCGCCGCCAAACCGTCTTTCAGTCCGAGGTCTTCGCCGTAGCAGGTGGTGTCCTGGCCGATGAGCGTGATTTCGCGGACGCCGCGGGCGACGAGCTGCTCGGCTTCGGCGACGACGGACTCGAAGCGGCGGGAGCGGAATTTGCCGCGGAGGTTGGGGATGACGCAGAAGCTGCAGGGGTGGTCGCAGCCCTCGGCGATCTTGATGTATGCGGAGGCGCTGGGGGTGGCGAGGAGCCGGGGCGTGGTTTCGTCGTAGAGATACGTTGGCAGCAGGTGGGATGCGCCGGCCCACGCGTCGCGGCGGAACCGGCCGGCGCGCTCGCGGTGCTTGGCCTCGGGGCGGCCCTTCGGGCTGTTCTGGATTTGGACGAGAGAGGAACTGGATCCGTCTCGCGCGGACGGCGAAGATTTGTGGGAGCCGGCCTGCGATTCTCGGCCCGAGCGGACTTCTGCCGTGGCGCCAGTGATGATATTGAACGGGGAAGGCGCCGCGGAAGGAGCGGCCGCGATTCCGGCCGCGTCAAGGACGGCTTCGAGCTCGCCGGTACCGATGACGGCGTCGACCTCCGGAATGTTTTTGCGGATTTCGTCGTGGTAACGCTCGACCAGGCAGCCGGCCACGATGAGCTTGCGGGCGCGGCCCTCGGTCTTGTGGCGCGCCATTTCGAGGATGGTGTCGACCGACTCCTGCTTGGCGGCGTCGATGAAGGAGCAGGTGTTCACGACGAGGATTTCGGCCTCTTCCGGGCGGGCGGTCAGCCGCGCGCCGGCGTGATCGAGAAGGCCCATCATGACCTCGGAGTCGACGAGGTTTTTGGGACAGCCGAGGGAGACGAAGCCCACGGAAGGGGCCGAAGGCGAGAGGCTTTTGGTCACAGCTTCATTTTAGGCGACGACGAGAAAGTAAAATCGGTGACACGGTTATGCCGCTTGCTTGCGGTTGACAGCAGTCCTGATCTAGCTTAAGCTAGCTTACAAGGATAATTCATGCAAGAATTCGGCGCTTTTGAGGCGAAAAACAGGCTGGGAACACTTTTGGACTGTGTCGAGCGCGGCGAAGAGGTCGTGATTACGCGTCACGGCAGAGCGGTGGCGCGCCTGATTCCCGCGAGCGGGGGGATCGATCGCGATCAATCGCGGGCTGCGGCCGAGCGCATCCGCGCGCGCGCCCGAAACCTGAAGTTAAGACGCTTCGACTGGAGGGAGCTAAAGGCCGAACGCGACGAAGGCCGGCCGTGAGTCTGGTCATCGACAGTTCTGTGACGCTGGCATGGGTCTATCCCGAAGAGACGACCGATGCCATTCGCCAGGTCCTCGATTTGGTGATCGAAAACGGGGCGTGGGTTCCGGCTCTGTGGAAACTCGAAGTCGCCAACGTGCTCGAAACCGGCGTTCGACGCGGGCGGACGGATGCTGCTTTTCGCGATTCGACACTCGCCGATCTTGTGGTACTTCCCATCCGCCTCGATCCCGAAACCGACCGGCAGGCATGGGGCGCAACACTGCGGTTCGCCGAGCGGTATGGCCTGACGCTCTACGCCGCCGCCTATCTCGAACTTGCGTGCCGCAGGCGGCTTCCGTTAGCAACGCTCGACGACGAATTGCGGGCAGCGACAGCTCAAGAGAAGGTACGGCTGCTAGGGATGTAAACCGGCGCCCATTGCTAGTGCGTGTTTCAAAAATGCTTGCGAACGCCGAGGAAACCCATCCCTCAGCGGCTGAAGCCGTGGCCTTTCAAAGCAACTTTCCCAAATTCCCCCGTTCATGCGATTGCCCTAACCCGCGAGGCTTTGAGTGGAGATCGCTGGGCGTAAAATGATCTGTGGAATGATCTCCGCGGCAGTAGTGGCTCAACGTAGAGCAAGTGAAAGTGGCATGACCTCCACGCCAATTGCAAATCGTTCGACGGAGCAGGCCCGATGACTCCGGTCAGCGACTCAACCCTCGAAGCTCTGCACACGGCAGCAGCGGAAATCTTCACTGGGGCCATCAAGGCGTGCAGCATTGCCTCCGCCTTCGACCGGCGCCTGCATTTCGAGGGCGATACGCTGCACCGTCTCATGCCCGACGGCAGCGGCCCATCGTTGATCGACCTCTCGGCTTACAAGCAGGTTTTTGTCATCGCGCTGGGCAAGGCGGCCGGCCCGATGCTCGAGGTCCTGCTGGCGCGCATGAACCGGCGCAAGGGGCTGCGCGGCATCTGTTGCACCAACCACATGCCCTTCGAGCGCAACTGGCGCTTCCGCTACTTCGAAAGCGGTCATCCCCTTCCCAATGAAGATTCCTTCGCCGCCGCACGCGGCGCTCTCACCCTGTTGCGAAGGGCGAGAAAAGACACTCTCGTCTTCTTCCTCATCTCCGGCGGCGGATCGGCAATGTTCGATCTGCCCATCGATCCGCAGATCAGCCTCGAAGAAACCATCGCCTTCCACGGGCTGCTGCTCGCCTCAGGCGCGCCCATCAACGAGATCAATATCCTGCGCAAACATTTCTCGGCGGTCAAAGGCGGCCGCCTCGCCATGGCCGCGCCGGAAGCGACCAAGGTCAGTTTGCTGCTCCCCGACGTTCCGCTGCGCACTCTCGACGCTCTTTCTTCGGGTCCCACCTCGCCCGACCACTCCACCGTCGTCGAGGTTCGGCAGCTCCTGGCCAAATACGAGCTTTTGCCGAAGCTTCCTGCCTCCATCCGCGCTTTTTTCGAGCGCAACGACATGCCGGAGTCGCCCGGCAACAAAACATGGCGGCCGGCCTTCCTGCCCAAGTTCCCCTGGGCCGATGCGGCTCGCCCCCGTCAAATGACTTCGGCCGGCAACCTCAGCGGCGAGGAGACTGCATTCCGCGATTCAGTCTTCGAAATCCTGCTCTCCAGCCACGACTTGGTGGAAAACTCCCGCGCTCTGGCGCAGCGAGCCGGCTATCACGTGGTGGTCGACAACAGTTGCGATGACTGGGACTACGCCGATGCCGCCCGCTATCTGCTGGGGCGCTTCCATGCGCTGCGCGCAAAACAGAATCAGTTCTGTCTGATTTCCGTCGGCGAGGTCACCGTCACGCTCGATCACGCCCCGGGTGCAGGCGGCCGCAACCAGCAGTTCGCTTTGCAATGCGCCGAGGAACTCTCCCGGCATCCCGGCGAGCGCCTTACTGTGCTCAGCGCCGGTTCCGACGGCATCGATGGAAATACACAAGCTGCCGGAGCCATCGCCGACCCCACCACCCTCGAGCGCGCCCGCTTTTTCGGCTTCGATCCTGCGCGGTCGCTCGCCGATTTCAACGCCTGTCCGCTCTTCACTGCTCTTGGCGACTCGGTTGTCACCGGCCCCACCGGCCACAATCTCCGCGACCTTCGTCTTCTCATTTCCGAGAATGCTTGATCGCCCTCCCGTCATCGGACTCGATCGCCGGCAAATAATCGAACGGCTTTTTGCCTGCGCGTCCCAACCGCCTGCATTACGATAGATGGGTGTGCCCCCAATCGCACCGCAAGTCATCCGGCAAGATGCCCGATATTCGTGCCGTTGCCGCCGCGGCAAATGTATCCATCGCCACCGTCTCCAGAACCATCAACGGCTCAACGCTGGTCAGCGATCGCCTCAATCAACGCGTGTGGCAGGCGGTCCGGCAACTCAACTACCTCCCCAATACACACGCGCGCGCGCTGGTTTCGGGCCATAGCCGCATCTTCGGCATCATCGTCGAAAACATCTGCAATCCGTTTTTCTCTGAGTTGATCCAGGGCTTCGAATCGCTCGCCGTGGCCAACGGATACGAGATCCTGGTCGGCTCGACGAACGGCAATTCGGCAGTTCTGGCCGCCTGCGCCCGCCGCATGCTCGAGCGCAAGGTCGACGGCGTTGCCGTCATGACCTTTGGCGAGGAAGAGCCTGTGCTCGACCAACTCGTGCACCGCGGCGTCCCAATTGTGCTGGCCGAGTTCCGGCTCGACGATCCCAAGGCCAGCACCATTCTCCTCGACTACTCGACCGGCATTCGCGATGCCATCCAGCACCTCGCCGCTCTTGGGCATCGTGCGATTGCGTTCCTGGCCGGCCCGCATCGTCTGCACTCCGCGATCACACGTGAGAACGAATTCCGGTCGGCGATGCAGGCAGACGGGCTGGCGCTCGAAAACCAGTGGGTGATCGAGTGCGACCACACGGCAAAGGGCGGCGTTGCGGGCTTCGAGCAACTGCGCAATCTTGCCTCCCGCCCGACGGCCATCGTCTGCTCCAACGACATGACGGCCATCGGCGTCCTGCGCGCTGCTTACATGGCAGGTCTGCGCGTGCCCCAGGATCTCTCCGTCATCGGCCTCGACGACATCGACTTCGCTGAGTTCACGCTGCCGCCGCTCACCAGCATCCGCCTTTCCCGCGCCGAATTGGCGCGCGCCGCATTCGATGCGCTCCGCCTGCAGGCCGAAGACTCGCGGGATCCGAAAACCCAGCGCGAGTTCCTCGTTTCCACCAGCCTCGTCGTGCGCGGCTCCACGGCCGCTCCGCCGTCATGAATCCCACGCCCGACCAGCCTCTCATGAATTGATGCCCGCAAAGTGCGACTTTCAATTGCGAACCGCGTCGAAACCTTGCAACCATTTCTATCCCATGAGAATCTGGGCCACTGGCCTTTGCCTCTTTCTTGCGTGCGGCGGCTCGCTGGCGGCCCCGTCAAAGAACAATCGGCAGAATGTCACTCAGGCGCCGGCTCGCGCCAAACAGCGCACAGGAACACCTGTCCCGCGCATCGATCAGCCGCTGCATCTCTCCGACTTCGCCAATATGCAGCCTCGCGACAGCTTGCGCAACAAACTCGCGATGGTGTCGGATTTCATCCAGAACGCGCCCAACGACGGCCAGCCGGCCACGCAAAAAACCGAGGTGTGGATGGCGTACACCCAGTCGACTCGCTATTTCGCCTTCATTTGCTACGACCGTCATCCCGAATTGATTCGCGGCCATCTGGCGCGCCGCGAGAACATTTTGTCCGACGACGGTGTTTCCGTCCTCCTCGATCCCTTCCGCGACCGCCGCCTCGGCGTGGGCTTCCGGGTGAATCCGGCGGGCGTGCAGGCCGATGCCGCCTGGAGCGAGGCCAACGGACCCGATTACAGCTACGACACGGTGTGGGATTCGGAAGGCCAGATCACCAAGGATGGCTGGATGGCGCTGATTGCCATTCCCTTCCGCAGCCTCCGTTTTCACGCCGATCAACCCGACTGGGGCATCGTCTTCATCCGCTATCTTCCGCGCAACTCCGAGACGGATTTCTGGCCGCGCGTAGCCGCCGACGTTACAGGCATCCTCAGCCAGGAGGGCACATTGCAAGGCCTCAAGGGCGTCAGCGAATCCCACAATCTGCAGATCAATCCCTACGACCTCGGGCAAAACGAGCGCAGTCTCGTCGACATCGATCCCACCAATCCCTTCTTCAGCTCCAGGCACTTCGAGAATACGGAGGGAGGCGAGGTGAAGTGGATTCTCAAAGACAGCATCGTCGTCGACGCAACCATCAACCCGGACTTCAGCGACGTGGAGTCGGAGCAGCCGCAGTTCACCGTGGATCAGCGCTTTCCCGTCTACTTTCCCGAGCTTCGGCCCTTTTTTTGGAGAATGCCAACTACTTCTCGACGCCGATCAATCTGGTCTACACGCGCAACATCGTGCACCCCGAGTACGGCATCCGCGTGACCGGCAAAATGGCGCACACGAATCTGGGCCTTTTTCTCACGGACGACCGTCAACCGGGCCAGGCGGTCGCGCCCGGCGATCCGCTTTATCTCAAACACGCCACTGTCGCCGTGGGGCGCGTCTCCGAGGATTTGGGCAAGGGATCGAGCCTGGGCGCGATCTACGCCGACGAGGAGTTTGGGCAAGGTTGGAACCGCATCGGCGGCATCGACTCGACCGTGCGCTTCAACAAGCATTGGACTGCGTATGGCCAGATGGTCGAAAGCTCGACCATGGGCGACGAAGACAGCGGCACTCCCCCTCCCTATTCCGCAGGCCCGGCCAGCGCGTTGCAGGTCCAGCGCTCCGGGCATGCCTTCAACCTGCAAGAATACTACCTCGACATCAGCACCGGCTTTCAAACGCAGTTGGGGTTCATCCAATCCGCCAACTTCCGCGATAACTATACTCACGCCACCTATCAGTGGTTTCCCAAGCACCGCTTTTATCAAAGTTGGGGACTCGAAACCGGCCAGAACATCGCCTTCGATCACCAGGGCGACCGCGTCTTCCATTATTCGTACTTCGATCCTTTCTGGCTGTTGCCGCGCAACATTGTCATTGCCCCTCTCGTGGGCGAAAACTCCGATACGGTCAGTCCATTGAACTATCCGGCGCTCACGCAGTTCCGCAATTTCACTGAGAATTTCGGCGGTCTCGTCCTGCGTGGCGCGCCCTGGCCGCAATTCAACTTCAACCTCCAAACCTTCCGCAGCGGCAATGTCAACTACAACCCTGTCACCGGCCAGGCGCCCTTCCTGCTCAACCAGGAAACCGTGTCGCTTCTCTTCACCGTCCAGCCCCTTCGCCCGCTCACCGTCGATAACACCTATCTGCTGGATCGTGATCACGCGGTCTCGAATGGCGCCTTCGTCTACGAAAGCCAGACCATGCGCAGCAAGGTGAATTACCAATTCACTCGCTCCATCTCCGCGCGCGTCATCGCGGAGTACGATTCGACGCTTGCCAATCCCTTGGAGACTTCCCTCCTGCGCACCCGGGAGTTTGCCTCACAGGCGCTTCTCACCTGGCTCCCCCATCCCGGAACCGCGGTCTATATCGGCTACAGCGACGATCTGCAAAACCTAAGCCGCAGCCTCTGCAACCGGCTGCCGAATGGCTCCTGCGACCCCAACAACACCACCCCGCCTCGCGCCGGACCGATGCTCAACGACGGCCGGCAAATCTTCCTCAAGGCCTCCTATCTTTTCCGCTTCTAGCCGCCTCCGCTGCGCCGGAATCCGGGAATCTTAACGGCCGTTCATCTCGGCCGCAGCTTGATGATGCGCGTTGTCTTCTGAAACTACCGCGCTCCTCTTTCGCCGCTCGGGTCCAATCATTGCAATTGGTTGACAGATCGCTCGCGAAGATCCTTCGCCTCGCACGGTATGCTGTCCAATAAGGCGTTGATGCACGGCGCCACGTCCCGCGTGCCACTATGACCACCGCATACATCAATCGCATCGCCACGGCAGTCCCGCCGCACGACATGCACCAGGCCTTCCTGCCGTTTGCCGAGAGCCTGCTCCCCGAAGGCACGCCCCGCAACCTCTTCCGCCGCATGGCGCGCATGGCCGCCATCGATCACCGCTACACGTTCCTCCGGCCCATCGTCACTCAAGACGGCTTGCTCCAAGACGAGACTTCGCTGTTTGTGCGCGGTTCTTTCCCCTCCACCGGGGTTCGCATGCAGGCCTTCGAAAAGTTCGCGCCCCGGTTAGCGCGCTCCGCTCTGGAAAAACTCGCCCTCACCGAGACCGAACGCCAGGGCATCTCGCATGTCGTCGTTACGTGCTGCACCGGACTCTACGCACCCGGCCTGGACTACGAGATCGTCGAAGTCCTCAAGTTGAACCCTTCCGTCGAGCGCACGTTCATCGGCTTCATGGGCTGCTACGCCGCCATTAACGCCCTCAAGGCCGCGCGTCACATCGTCCGCTCCGAGCCCGATGCCAAGGTTCTGCTCCTCAGCCTCGAGCTTTGCTCCCTGCACATGCAGGAGACTGACAACCTCGAACAACTGCTCGCATTTCTCGTCTTCGCCGATGGTTGCGCCGCTTATCTCGTCACCGCGCAGCCGGCCGGGTTCGCCCTCGACAGTTTTCTTGCGGTCAATCTCGCCGGCACCAATCACCTCATCACCTGGCGCATCGGCGAGCAGGGGTTCGACATGCATCTTTCCGGACAGGTCCCCGGCGAGCTGCGTCAAGCGCTCGCCGCGGCGGGCGATCGGATTACTCAAGGCAAGGCTCTGGCTTCGATCGATCTATGGGCGGTTCACCCCGGCGGCCGCACCATTCTCGACGCCGCCGAGCAGGGACTCGCCCTGCGCCCCGATGCGCTGGCCGATTCGCGCGCCATCCTGCAGCAATTCGGAAATATGTCCTCGGCATCTGTGATGTTTGTTCTCGAACGCCTCATGCACCGCGCCAAGCCCGGCCAACTCGGCTGCGCCATGTCCTTCGGTCCCGGCGTGACGGCGGAGACCATGCTCTTCCACGCCATCTGACGCGCAAATTCCGGCTCATTTGCTCAACGGCTGGGGCGGCACGTCCACGCTGCGGGGCGCGCCGCAACCTCTCTGCAATGCATCGGCCTGAGCGATGGTGGACTAGAGCAAAACCACAATTGGTGTATCCCAGCAGGGGCTAAAGCCCAAATGAAGTTCATGAGCGCGTCTTCGGCCCGAGACCCAGAGAGTACCCCGTCGTGCCCTTGTTACAAAGCTCCAACCGGTATACAGCCACTCTGGTTTTGCTCTAGGTCTCTGAGCGCCTGATCTTGCACCTTCCTGGGGCGCCCCAGGTCCGATTCTGGGACCTGGGAAACCGAAAAGCAAAGGTGCGAATTCATACGGTCAGAGACCTAGAGACGTGCGCCTCGCGCATCGCCGTGACCTCCGCATGGGTGCGTGCTGCGGCCACGCGCCGGTTGGCATAGATCCTCGGCTCACCAAATCGCAGTCGCGCCGAAAACCCTTCGATGCCGAGGACCCTCCATAGGTGCGTCATGAATTCGTCGTCGCCGTACCAGCAAAGTTCCCGCTCCTTCGCGCCGCCGTCGACCTCATACCCGATCGCCGCCGCAGTAATCGGCGCGCCTACCGCAATCGCCGGTTCGATCAGCCTGGAATGAAAGCGCAGCACCTGAGTCCCATCCGTGCTTGTCCCCTCGGGAAACAGCAGCACTGGCAGCGGCAGATTCAGCCGTTCAGCGATTTGTCCGGCTACCGACGCCGTGCTCGCTCCGCTCGAACGGTCGAGAAAGATGGTTCCGCCCGCGCGCGCCGCCCTTCCGAAAATCGGCCAGCGATCCACTTCCATCTTGGCGACAAAAAAGCACGGCATGGCCGCGCTGAAGATGAGGATGTCGAGATAGCTGAGATGATTGGCCACTACCAGGCCGCACGCCGGCGGCTGGCCTTCGGCCTCGATTTCGGCATGGAGGCGTTTGAGAACGCGGCGCGCCGATTCCTGCAGCCATAGCACACTCTGTTCGAGCGTCTCCGCGCCGCAAAACCGCAGCCACCAGTAGCGAACAATACAAACCGCAAGTGCCAATGCCAGCGCCACAGCGCGCTGCAAGCGGCGCAACTTCACGACGTCAGCGGAGCCAGAAATCGGTGGCGCGCGGCGGCCGACAGCAGATTCAGGTCAAGGAGTGTCAGAAAATCGATCGTGTGGAACTCGCGGTCCCATGCCGGCGGAGCTGCGATTCGTGCTCCAATCGCCAGGTAGGTTTTGAGCAGCTTGGGAACCTTGACGGCAGCCTCTGCGCTCTCCGTCGTGGTCCGCTTGGGCGACGATCCATCTTCATGGCAGGAGACCGGCTGTGCGTCTGCTTCCTGCGGCTCCGCGGGACAGGTGTACGCTGGCGTCGGCGCCGTCTCGAACTCCGGAGATACCCGGAAATTCTCAAGCCGGCGATACATCCACCAGCCCTCCGCAGGATCGTTGGAGTTCAGCGAGGAACAACCGAGCAGGTAACGCAGTCCCATGTCGGTAGCGTACTGCGCTATCCCGCGCCATAACAACATCAGCACTTCCGGCGTGCGGTGCTCGCGGTCGATCGACGCCCGCCCTAGCTCCAGAATGCCCGGCCGCAATGGCTCGTACGGATCGAGATTGAACTCCTGCTCCGAGTAGTAGCCCAGATTCCGTCCTGCCGTCTCGCCCGACTGCATGCGATACGTTCCTACGACGCGCCGGCTCGTCTTGTCCTCAACCAGCAGATGCTCGCAGACCGTGTCGAAACGGTCGATATCCAGACCGGTCTCGTACGAGCTCTCCAGCCCCTCGCCCAGCTCGATATTGAAGACTTTGAAGCGCAGCCGGCACGCGGCCTCGCGATCCTGCGCCGTTTCCGCCAAGCGCAATCGATAATGCCCGACGTCGGCCTGAATCCGCCGTACCGCGCTCGCCGGCGATTCTAAAGAGGAATATGCTGGCGCCTTAGCCCCCGCCAGCGGTACATACCCAAAATCCAGCTTGACGGAGATGTTTTCCCGGTTTTGCTCGGTCACCTCAGCAGTATCCGCGAGGATTCCCGCTGCATCATGAAAGGGCGATTAAGATGCTGCAAACAAGGTGCAAAAGTTGTGTAACGATTCACCAACCAGCAACAGAGCAGGAGCGACTAACCAACTGTCACCTCAAGAGCTTATGGGACAACTCCGACCCTCGCCGCGTCTTTGATTTTGCGGCTAGGGTGGGATTCTTCTCTCCATTACAAAACCACGCAGTCGCGGCCCTCGCCTGCAACGGCTTTTGCGCCGATCGTGAAACCCGCTACCGCCCTCGCCCGCCGAAGGCCATTCCGCCCCGCGCCGCCATCATCGGGCCGCGCGCAGTGTACCCGCCCGCGACGTACCCGCGTCCGGCGTAACCATATCCGTACGCGCGCGCACCTATGCCCGGTCCATAAGCCCGTGGCGCATATCCATAGGCCCTCACCGGCCCTCGCGGAACCACTCTCGGCGCGTGATATGGGACAACCGTCGGCCTCGGCCCAATGTAAATGCCGCCGTAAGCATACACCGGCGGCGCAACCACCACCGGAGGAACGACGGGAGCAGCGTACGGGACCACCGGAGCCGGTGCATACGACATCGGAGGCGGCGGAGGCGGCTGATCATATGCCGAGGGCGGCGGAGGCGCATCCGGCGGTGCGGCATAGGAATCCTGCGGCCCGGCATCCGGCGCTTGCGTCGGCGCGGGCGGTTCCGGAGCGTACGCATTCGGCGACCGCTGGTACAGCCCATACGGATCGCGCTGCGGCTCCGGCATCGTCGGCACCTGGATGTCATCCATGATGCGCAGCGTCATGGTCGTCTCCGACTTGAGCACCGGCCGCGGGCCCCGCATCGGCAGCATGATCAGGTCCACCGGCCAAAGAACCGGAATGCACCACAGCGTGATGTCGCGCGCCACGTGGCCTTTGCCCAAGATGCGTCCCTGCGCGTCGATCTTATAGCCGGCCACATCCACCACCTTCGCGTTAATCGGCGCCACGCTGTCGCCAACGTATAGCTTGTCGAAGGAAAGCTCCATCCAGCCCTTGCCCACGAAATGGCCTGGATCCTTGTACTCGGCAAATTCGCCGCCCAGGTAGCTGCCGTAGGGCAGCATGAAATCGCCGCGGCGATGCTCCACCTTGCACAGCACCGGGTCGCCGATGGCGGTTGTCTTTGAGGAGATTCTTCCGTCGCCGGTGCTGCAGGAAACCAGTGAACCGGCGGGAATCAGGTGTGTGCCCATATCCGCGAATAGCGGGGGCGATAGGAGCAGCGTGAGCATTACGAGGGGGATGCGTTTCATAGACACTCTCCAAGGCGAAACTGTAGGTTGCGAACCGTCTCGCGGAAGTCCGCTTGCCGAGATTGGTTTTGAGCGAAGAGTCGGTCCCCGAGATGACAGGATGAACCCACTGCGATCCGGAAAGTTTCGCTACGGCGCAAAATATTTCCGCGCGAGCTGGTGACGCCACCGCCAATCGTGCGTCGTGGGTGATTGCTCCTAATTTATTAATGATGCGCAATGCCGGCGTAGCCGCGCCGTTGTGTCTCACTCAAACGCACTTCTCTTCAGCACGCCGCAGCCCGCTTCGGCGACAAGCTAATCCGCCCGATCGTAATTGAGACTCGTGCCCAGCCATCGCTCTGCTTCGCCGAGGCTCATCCCCTTGCGCCGCGCGTAATCCTCCACCTGGTCGCGCCCGATCTTGCCCAACTGGAAATAGCGCGACTCCGGATGCGCAAAGTAGAATCCACTCACGCTCGAACCCGGCCACATTGCGAAGCTCTCCGTCAACCGAATGCCCGTCTTCTTCTCCACGTCGAGCAGCCGCCAAATGGTTCCCTTCTCCGTGTGATCGGGGCACGCCGGATAACCCGGCGCCGGCCGGATGCCGCGGTACTTCTCGTGAATCAGGTCCTCATTGCTCAGCTTCTCGCACTTGCCGTAGCCCCACTCCTCGCGCACGCGCTTGTGCAGGCACTCGGCAAACGCCTCCGCCAGCCGGTCCGCCAGCGCCTCCGCCATGATCGCGTTATAGTCGTCGTGCTTCGTCTTGAAGCTCTCAACCAATTCCTTCAACCCGATCCCGCTCGTCACCGCGAAGGCGCCCACCGTGTCGGCCAGCCCCGTCTCTTTCGGCGCAACAAAGTCCGCGAGCGAGCGGCACGGCTCCGCGCCCTCCCGGTTCGCCTGCTGCCGCAGAAAGTGGAACCGCTCCAGCGCCTTTGTCCGCGCCGCATCCGCGTACAGCTCCACATCGTCGCCCACCGCGTTCGCCGCGAAGAACCCATACACCCCGCGCGCCGTCAGCAGCTTCTTCTCCACGATCTGATCCAACAGCGCATTCGCATCGGCAAAGAGCTGACGAGCCTGCGCGCCATACTCCGCGTGCTCCAGAATCTTCGGATACACGCCCTTCAATTCCCACGTGTGAAACAGCGGAGACCAGTCGATGAATTCGCGCAGTTGTGCAAGCGAAAACTCGTCCAACACGCGAACTCCCAAGAACTCCGGAGTCGCGATATCCTCAATGTTCCAAGCGATCCGCGTCCGCCGCGCCCGCGCCTCCGCAATCGGCGTCAACGCGGCTCGCGGCGCCGCATGTTGCCTGCGCAGCGCCTCATACTCGGCCTTGTGTTCCGCCACAAACGCCGGCCGGTTTTCGTCGCTCAGCAAACTCGTCGCCACCGGCACGGCGCGGCTCGCATCCAGCACGTGTACCACCGGCTCGCTGTAATGCGGAGCGATCTTGATCGCCGTGTGCGCGCGGCTCGTCGTCGCGCCGCCAATTAGCAGCGGCAGCTTGAATCCCTGCCGCTCCATCTCGCTGGCCACGTGCACCATCTCGTCGAGCGACGGCGTAATCAGCCCGCTCAACCCGATCACGTCGGCCTTCTCCGCTTTCGCGCGCTCCAGAATCTTCTCTGCCGGCGCCATCACGCCCAAGTCGATCACCTCGTAGTTGTTGCACGCCAGCACCACGCCCACGATGTTCTTGCCGATGTCGTGCACGTCGCCCTTTACCGTCGCCAGCACGATCCTGCCCTGCGTCTTCACCGCCTGGCCGGCCGCCGCCATCTCGGCCTTCTCCGCCTCCATAAATGGCGCCAGATACGCCACCGCCTTCTTCATCACGCGCGCCGACTTCACCACCTGGGGCAGAAACATCTTTCCCGCGCCAAACAAGTCGCCCACCACACTCATGCCCGCCATCAGCGGCCCCTCGATCACCGCCAGGGGCCGCCCCAGCTTCATGTGCGCTTCTTCCGTGTCCGCCTCGATATACTCGTCGATTCCCTTCACCAGCGCGTGGCTCAGCCGCTCCTCCACCGTTGCGCTCCGCCACTCCTCCACCTTCTGCTCGCTCGCGACGACACCCGCACCCGTTGCCTTCAGCTTTTCGCCGTGCGCCACCAGCCGCTCGGTCGCATCAGGACGCCGATTGAGCAGCACATCCTCCACCAGCTCTTTCAGCTCCGGCTCGATCTCGTCGTACACCTCCAACTGCCCGGCATTCACAATGCCCATATCCATGCCCTCCGCAATCGCGTGATACAAAAACGCCGCGTGCATCGCCTCGCGCACCACATTGTTGCCGCGGAAACTGAACGAGATATTCGACACACCGCCGCTCACCTTGGCGTGCGGCAGGTTTTCCTTGATCCAGCGCGTCGCCTTGAGAAAATCCACCGCGTAGTTCGCGTGCTCTTCCATCCCCGTCGCGACCGTGAGAATGTTGGGATCGAAGACGATGTCCTCGGGTGGAAATCCATCAACGGTCAAAATCCGGTAGGCCCGCTCGCACACGCGAATCTTGTCCGCGTACTCCGCTGCCTGGCCCTTCTCGTCGAACGCCATTACCACCGCCGCCGCTCCATACGTGCGCACCGCCTCCGCGTGCTCGCGAAACTTCGCTTCGCCCTCCTTCAGCGAAATCGAATTCACGATGCCCTTGCCCTGCAGGCACTTCAGTCCCGCCTCGATCACCTCCCACTTCGAGGAGTCCACCATGAACGGAACCTTCGCCACCTCCGGCTCGCTTTGCAGCAGTTGCAGAAAATGCGTCATCGCCGCCACGCCGTCGATCATGCCCTCGTCCATACACACATCGAGCACATTCGCGCCATTCTCCACCTGCTGGCGCGCCACACTCACCGCTTCTTCGAATTTTCCTTCCTTGATGAGCTTGGCGAACTTCGGCGACCCGGCCACGTTCGTCCGCTCGCCGATGATGATGAACACGCCTGCCTGCTGCGTGAACGGCTGTGATCCCGATAACCGCAACGGCCGCGTGCCGCTGACTCGCTGACTCGCCGACTCGCTGACTCGCTGACTCATGCCGCGCGCTTTTCCTCGCCGGCAGCCGGAATCTTCCGCGGCTCCGCGCCGTCCACCGCCTTGGCAATCGCCGCAATATGCTCCGGCGTGTTCCCGCAGCATCCGCCCGCAATATTGATCAGTCCCTCGCGCGCGAACTCGCCCAGATACCGCGCCGTATCCTTCGGCGTAAAGTCGAATCCCGTCGGCGAAAGCGGATTCGGCAACCCCGCATTCGGATAGCACGACACCGCCACATCCGCCTTGTCCGCCAGCTCGCGCAAGAACGGCGCCATCAGGTCCGGCCCCAGCGAGCAGTTCAGCCCCACCGCAATCGGCCGCGCGTGCTCCACCGCCGTCCAGAACGCGGCGATCGTCTGCCCTGAGATCATCGTCTCGCCGCCGCGTCCCACCGCTGCCGAAATCATCACCGGCAGTTCGCGGCCCAGCTCGCGAAACACCTCGCGGATCGCCACCAGTGCTGCCTTCGCGTTCAGCGAATCGAAGATCGTCTCCACCAGCAACAAGTCGACACCGCCCTCAATCAGCGCCCGCGCCTGTTCCGCATACGCCGTCTTCACCTGGTCGAAGGTCACCACGCGGAATCCCGGATTTTCCGCGTCCGGCGAAGTCGAAAGCGACACCGTCAGCGGCCCCATCGACCCCGCAACAAATCGGCGGCGCCCCGTCTCGTTTGTCACGCGATCCGCCCACTCCCTGGCCAGCCGCGCCGATTTCTCATTCAGCTCCCATGCCAACTGTTTCAAAAATGGATCGTCGATCACCCTCCGACAAAAATTCGGATCCTTCCGTCCGCCATGCTCCCGCGGATCGTCCACAAAAAACTCGCTCTGCGCGATCGTCGTCGCGCCGAAGGTGTTCGTCTCGATGATGTCCGCGCCCGCCTCCAAAAACCGCCGGTGAATATCGCCGATCATCTCGGGCTGCGTGAGCGTGAACAGGTCGCCATCGTTCAGCAGATCTTTCTTCGCGTCCTTGAAGCGCTCGCCGCGAATGTCCGCTTCCGTCTTACGGTAGTCGCGGATCGTCGTCCCCATCGCTCCGTCGATGATCACGATGCGCTTCGAGAAGATCTCTTGCAACGGATGTGTGTGCAGCTTCGACATCGCGCTTTACGGGCCCACTCTCAGCATATCGAAACGCGCCGCTCGGCCCGAATCTATTCGCACCGAATGCGCCCTCACAAGCACTAAAGCGCCGCAACCCCTGCCTGAATGGAAAGGAGCTATGCCGACTTGCTGATCCCTAGCTCCGCTGACTCCGCTAACTCCGCTAGCCCCGCTAAACTAAAACCAGCAATGATTCAAACCCTTTTCGGAAGCCAGGAACCCGGCAAACCCACCGACGCGGAAGAACCAAGAAAAAGCTTCTTCGAGCGCATGAAGCAGGCCGTCTCGCGGACCCGCGAGAGCTTTTCGTCCAAGATTGCCGACCTGGCCGCGATGACGCGCACGGTCGACGAGAGCGCGCTGGAGGAACTGGAGGCGGCGCTGCTGACCAGTGACCTCGGCGTCCCCACCACCAACGCGATCCTGGACGCGCTGCGCGATCATGCCCGCCATCAAGCGATCCAGGGCGGCGCGGAGCTTCGTGAGCTACTCAAAGAGCAGTTGCGGGCAATTCTGGAGGCGCCGCAGCGCGAAATCGCCGCACCCGCAGCACCGCCGAAGGTCACCTTTCTCGTCGGCGTGAACGGCACCGGCAAAACCACCTCCAGCGGCAAACTCGCAGCGTGGTCCCGCGCGCAGGGGCGCTCGGCTCTCTTGTGCGCCGCCGATACCTTTCGCGCGGCAGCCATCGAGCAGCTCGAAGTTTGGGCCGCGCGCTCCGGCGTCGAAATGATCAAGACGAGGCAGGGCGGCGATCCCGCAGCCGTGCTCTACGATGCCATTTCCGCTGCCAAATCGCGACAGATCGACGACCTCTACGTCGACACCGCCGGCCGCCTGCACACCAAGTCCGGACTGATGGACGAGCTCGATAAGATGCGCCGCACCGCTGCTCGCCTCGTCCCCGGCGCGCCCCACGAAG
>Ga0187784_10000333_pt1 | contig 33917 bp, 33 predicted proteins | sample 1015_SJ02_MP15_2_FD_132964 | JGI IMG/M metagenome (GOLD analysis project Ga0187784, IMG submission 132964) | Tropical peat soil microbial communities from peatlands in Department of Meta, Colombia - 1015_SJ02_MP15_20_MG | ecosystem: Environmental > Terrestrial > Soil > Wetlands > Peat | place... | reverse complement strand
TCCCTGGCCGACCGAGTTGCGCCTGTCGAAGGACAAGCGGACGCTGACCGTCACATTCGAAGGGGGCGAAAGCTTCGCGCTCCCGGCCGAATATCTGCGCGTGAAGAGCCCGAGCGCCGAGGTACAGGGCCACTCGGCGCAAGAGCGCAAGACCGTGCCGGGCAAGCGCCGCGTCGCCATCCTCGAGGTCGAGGCGATCGGAAACTACGCGGCACGGCTTACCTTCGACGACATGCATTCGACCGGGATCTTCACCTGGGACTATCTGCTCGAGCTCGGCCGCAATCAGCCGCGCTACTGGCAGGACTATCTCGATGAGCTCGCCGCGAAGGGGATGTCGCGGGATTGAGGGCTGTCCCGGGCGCAGCGCTTGGAACGGTCCCGGATCTGCGTTGCATCATTGCATGATGCAACGCGTCCGGGACACGGCGTCACCGCATCACGATGACCTTGGCGCCGACCTTCACGCGATTGTAGAGGTCGATCACATCATCATTGAGCAGCCGGAAGCAGCCTGAGGAGACCGCCTGTCCGATCGTCTCCGGCTCGTTCGAGCCGTGGATGCGGTAGAGCGAGGCGCCGAGATACATCGCGCGCGCGCCGAGCGGATTTTCCGGCCCGCCCTTCATGTGGCGCGGCAGGTCAGGCCGGCGGTGGAGCATCTGCGACGGCGGGGTCCAGCCCGGCCATTCCTTCTTGGCGACGACCGTGGTGGTGCCGGCCCAGGTGAAGCCGACGCGGCCGACACCGATGCCGTACTTCAACGCCGTACCGCCGTCCTGGATCAGGTAAAGCCGCCGCTCCGAGGTGTTCACGATGATCGTGCCGGGCGCGTAATTGCCGGGCGCCGCGACGGTGCTGCGGCGGATCGCGCCCACATAGGAGGCGCCGCCGAACAATTCATAGCGCCGCGAGGTCTGCCCGCCCGAATAGCGGCCATCCGGATCCATTGAGGCCGATTGCGCCTGCGCCGCGACCGTCGCGGCAAGCAGAGCGAGGCCGACCGAGGCAGTGCGGACGAATCGCGCGTGCATTGAGACCCTCAAATTTTCAAACGGTTCGGGATGGTTGGGGGCGGATCGCCCCTGCCGCGGCAAGAAAGGCCATAATTCGCCTGATCGGGCAACCGAAAACATGTCCCGATCACGCGAGCGTCAGCCTGCGCGGCGCGCATTGTTGCCGAGAAACCACGCTTGCGATGTTTCGGCCGGTGCGGAGCCGGTTGCATTCGCCTCAGTCGCCCTTCCGCCGGAACGATCGCGGTGGTCGCTTGACACCGCGCGCCGGGACAATCGCGGGACGAACGCAAACCGCGATCACGAAGCCGCGACGCGTCGCACGATCGAAACGCACAGCAAATATTTTCCGGTGCGCAAACGGACCGAGCGCGGCTCAAAAGCCGAACTCTTGGCCGCTAGATGCGTTCAGTCGATTCGCGGGTGGCGTGGGAAAGTCAGTGGGAATGAGCAGGCAACAAGAAGACTTCAAGAAGCTGGCAGCCGATGTGCTCAGACGCGCCGAGCGCGAGACGGGTCCTTATCGCGACGTGCTGCTCGGCGTTGCCGAGGCTTACGCGGCGCTCGCCCTCCATCAGGGTGTGCTCGACACCTGGCCGCAGCAGTATCCGCTCCGGCTCGAGACGCGCGGTCAGGCCGCGCCGCCGCCGACGAGCCAAGCTTTCCGTAGCCGGCAAGCAAACGAGGCCGGCACCTGGCGGCGCTAGTTGTTCAACGACGCGGCGATGCGGCTCTCGATCAGCTGGGCGAACTTCACCTTGTAGTGCACGTAATCGAGAAAGTTTTCCGGATTGCGCGTCATGTCGTCGGCGAGCTGGAAATCGAGGAACGTCCCTTTGCGTCGCCGCGACAAGAGCTGCGCGAAGGCAGCCTGACATTGGCTCGCCTGCAACGCGGCCGGGCTGCCGGCGATCGGCAAGGCGGTGTAGTAGGCCGGCGGTGCCAGCACGACGACCGGCACGTCCGGCAGCGCGGCGATCACCGCCGCGAAACGATCGATCGCCGGAAACGGCAGCGCGCCGGCGATTGCGGAGGGAGGCGGGACGAGCGGCGCGTAGCGCACCGCGGCCGGATCGAAGGCGTGCTCGACCGCAACGACGTCCGCGTCAAATCCGGCCGGATCGCTGCGCCGGGTGAGGCCGAGCGCCAAACCGATGCGGCGGCCGGCGCGATCGACCGCGTAGCGGCTGACCAGATGCGGCAGATAGTCGAGCCAGCTCCCGTAGAGCCACAGCGGAAACGGACGCAGCGTCGGCAGCGACGGGTCCTGGGTGCACCACACCTCGTCGGCGACGAGCACCAGCGCGCCGATGCGCGGGTGATGCTCGATGAACCAGCGCATCAATGCGAGCTGCTCGCGCGCCGTCGTCCCCGGCACCGTCATCTGCACGAAGGCGAGGCCGCTCGCCGCCGACAGGCGCGCCGGGCTGAGCGCGATGCCGCGCGAGTTGCCGAAGATCGCCGCGTCGAATTGCGGATCGCGTCCGTTGCTGGCGCGCGCGAAACGCGAGTCGCCGTCGGACACGCCGGCGGCGATCGAGAACGGCGACCGCCCGCTGTCGAACGGATCGACCAGGATCAGCAGCGCGAACAGCGCCGACAGGCATCCGAAGAAGACCGCCAGATAGGTCGCCGCAAAGCGCCGCCATTGACGCTCGCCGGTCTCGGCGCGGCGATCGGATGGAACCTGGCTGGCGAGAGACGGCAACATCGTCAGAACTGGAAGTAGATGAAATTGACGAGGTTCTCGCTGTCGACCCGCAGGAACGCGATCAGCGCGAGGATCGCCGCGGCGGCGGCGAGCGCCGGCCGTGGCTGAATGACGACGTCCTTGATCTGGTGCGCCGACGGCACGATGGCGCAGACCGCCGCCGCGGTCGCGAGCAGGGCGGGCGACTGCAGCGCGCCGCTCCATCCGGCGTGGCCGACCAGCGATCCGAGCAGCGCGAGCGCGACGTCGAAGTTCGCCGCGCGGAACAGCACCCACCCGGCCAGCACGAACAGCATCGTGATCGCCCAGCTGACGGGCGCCGGTATCGGATAGCCGTGGCGTTGCCAGGTGCGGCACACGACGAGACCAAGGCCGTGCCATGCCCCCCACGCCACGAAGGTCCAGCCGGCGCCGTGCCACAAGCCGCAGATCGCCATCGAGGCGAGCGTCGCGAAGACGTAGCGCGCGGGACCGTGGCGGCTGCCGCCGAGCGGGATATAGAGATAGTCGCGGATGAATCTCGAGAGCGTGATGTGCCAGCGCCGCCAGAATTCGCGCAGGTCCGCGGCAAGATACGGCCTGCGGAAGTTGTCAGGCAGCAGCAAGCCGAACATCAGCGCGATCCCGATCGCCATCTCGGTATAGGCGGAGAAATCGAGGAACAGCTGGAAGGAAAATCCGAGCGCCGCCGTCCATGCTTCCCCGAAGGATAGTGCGCGGTCGCGCGCGGCAGCAAAGAGCGGATCCGCAAGTCCGGCGAGCTGATCGGCGAGCAGCACCTTTTTCGCTAGGCCAACCGAGAAGACCGCGAGGCCCGCCGAGATCCGTGCCCACAGGCCGCCCCGCAACGGGTCGTCGCCCAGTTGCGGGATCAGCTCGTTGTGCCGGACGATCGGGCCGGCCACGAGGTGCGGGAACAGCGTGACGAACAGCGCGAACGGCCGGAACGGATAGATCGGCGCGTCGTTGCGCAGCCGATCGACCAGATACGAGATCAGCTGGAACGAGAAGAAGCTGATGCCGATCGGCAGGACGATGCTCGCATGCGCGACCGCGATCCCGGTCACGGAGGCAAAGCTGTCGAGCAGGAAGTTGAGATATTTGAAGGTGCCGAGCGAGGCGAGGTTGACGAGGATTCCCGCCACCAGCGGGATCCGGCTGTGCAGGCGCTGCGCGGCGAGTGCGAGGAGCCAGGTCGCGGAGATCTGCCCGAGGAGCAGCGGAATGAAGCGCGCGTCCCACCATCCATAGAAAATCAGCGAGACGCCGATCAGCAGCCACTGACGCGCTCGCTCCGACCGCGCCACTGCGTAATAGGCGCACACCGAGACGGGGAGAAAGAGCAGGATGAAGAGATGCGACTGAAACAGCATCGCGCCCGGCTTTCGGCCTCGTCCGTGATCATCCCTCGATGTTCCGGAACGGCAGCGATGTCAATGCGGTCAAGGACTTGCCGGCGGCGGCACGCCCCGGGCGCGCGTCGCAGGGCAGGTGACCCGTCCACCGCAGCTTGCTAGCCGGCCTTGCGGCTCGCGGCAGGCTTTGCGGTCTCTTTGGCGGCTTCCTTGGCTGGCTTCTTGCCGGCAATCGGCAGCAGCATCTCGCGCTGGCCGATGTTCTTGCGCTTCTTGCCCGCCGCTTTCGCGGCGCCCGTCGCTGCCTTCGCGGGCGCCTTGGCCTTGTCGGCACCGACCGACTTGCGCAGTGCGTCCATCAGGTTGATGACGTTCTTCGGCGCCGCCGGCCGCTCGGCGCTCTTGGCGAGCGGAATGTGCGCCTGCTTCTTCTTGATGATCTCGACCAGCGCTTCCTCGTAGTGATCGACGAACAGGTCGGGCTGGAACTCGCCTTCCTTCTGCTCGACGATGTGCTCGGCGAGCTTGAGCATGTCGGGCGCGATCTTCACGTCGGGAATGTCACCGAAATAGTCCTCGGCCTTGCGGATCTCATACGGGTAGTGCAGCGACGTGCCGAGCAGGCCCTTGCCCCACGGCTCGAGCGCGATGACCCGCTCGCGCTTGTTCATCACGACGCGGCCGAGCGCGGTCACGCCCTTGCCGACCATCGCCTCGCGGATGACCGCGAAGGCCTCCACGCCGACCTCGTCATTCGGCACGATATAGTAGGGCTGGTCGTAGTAGCGCTTGTCGATCTGCGCGAACGGGACGAACGCGTCGATCTCGATGGTGTGCGTGCTTTCGAGCTCGATCGCCTCGAGCTCGGCGTCATCCATGATCAAGAACTCGTTCTTGGCCGTCTCGTAACCCTTGCCGATCTGGTCGCTTGCGACTTCCTCGTCGGTCTCGCTGTCCACCTTCTTGTAGCGGATGCGGTTGCCGGTTTCCTTGTTGACCTGCCGGAACGAGATCTTCTCGGTGCTCGAGGTCGCCGGCGAGAGGGCGATCGGGCAGGACACGAGGGCGAGCTTGAGGTAGCCCTTCCAATAGGGACGCGGCGCCACGGGATACTCCTAACGACGAGGCGAAAAACGGACTCTGACCCCGCGCTCCCTTGAGTCAAGTTAATGCCATGCGGATTCACTTTTCGTTCCGCAGCGCGGCCTGAAAGTGATAGGATGACGAGGTTGTTCCGCGGACCTTTCCACGGACCTGGAGGCGACCGGATGGCGCGCGCGCCCGACAAGTCGATCGGCAAACGGGTGGCTTTCGATCCCGCAACCTTTGCGGCGCTCGACCTCTATGCGCGCGACAGCATGCGCACGTTTCAGGAGCTTGCCGACGAGGCGTTCGCGGACCTGCTCAAGAAGCACGGGCGGCCGGTCGACCTGAAGGACGCGCTGCGGCAGAGCACGCGCGCGCTCGGCGTCAATGACAATCGCGCCGACGCGAAGCCCGGCAAGAAGCAGCGGTAAACCTCGCTTACATCCTCCCGGCCGCCGGGGGCGCCTGCGCCGCAATCCCGCCCGGGGCCCCGAAGACCCATTCGAAGTCGCTGCTGAACGCGTGGAAGAACCGGTCGATGCCGGCCGGGCTCATGTGGCTCGAGTCGAAATAGAACAGCGTGCGGCCGCTGTGCGGCGCGCATGCGGTCGCGGTGCAGAACAGCGCGATCGGATCAATCACGCGCACTTCGGCAAACTCGGCCGCGAGATCGCGCAGCATCGCCATCGCGCCGGCGCGGCGGGCGTCGACCGCGCCGCGCGCGATCGCGCAGGTTTCGGTCCCGAGCCGCAGCGCGCGCACCAGGCAGTAGGGCGGGTCCACGGGGAATTCCGGAACCGGGCCGACCAGCAGGATGCGCCGCGCGCCGGCCTGCCGAATCCTCGCGATGAGCGCGGTCAGGCCGCGCCGCATCAGCGCGATCGGGGCGGCGGTCTCGTCCGCTCGCTCGGCGGCGAGGTCGGTCGGCCGGTAGAACGGGTCCGACCAGGGCAGGCTGAGATAGAAGTTCCAGCGCGCCGCGACGATGACGAAGTCGGCGCCGGCAAAGTCGATGTTGCCGAAGTACCGATTGCACGCGGTGATCCGCTCGCCGAAGCCGCTGATGACGTCGACGCCGACCAATGGCGGGCATCCCATTTGAGTCTTCAACGTCAGCTCCGCGCCGGCGCGGCGCGCGTAGTCCCGCAGCGGAAACGCCAGGGCGGCCGCATGCGAGTCGCCGAGCAGCAATCCGCGTTGCGTGACCTGCGGCAGCGCGATCGGCGGCAGCGCGATCGGCTTGAGCCCGGTCACCTGCGGCAGCAGCCGGGGCGCCTCGTAGCGCGACCAGGCGAAGCCGACCGTTCCGGTGAGCACGCAGGCCGCGATCATCGAGGCGGTGACCGGCAGGCTGCGCGGCCGCACGCTGCGGCGCCAGGCGCGGATCGGCCACTCGACGAACCGATAGGTCAGCGCGGCGAGCATGAGCGCAAGCGCTGCGGCGCCAAGCGCCTTGCGGATGTCGGTGTCGGTGAAGTCGCTGGTGCGCAGGAACGACAACAGCGGCCAGTGCCAGAGATACCACGCATAGGAGACGAGCCCGATCGCGACCATCGGCGGGACGCTGAGCGCGCGCGCCACGATATTGCCGGGCGCCGCGATCCCGCAGGCGATGATCGCGGTCGTGCCGAGGACCGGGAACGCGGCGCGGAACGTCGGGTAATAGGTGGCCGCGTCGAAGCTCACGACCGCGAAGGCAATCGCCGCGACACCGGCGAGCGCCGCAAGATCGATGACGCGGCCCGGGCAGCGGCGCAACAGCGGCGCGGCGGCCGCGGCATTGCCGCCGAGGATGAACTCCCAACCGCGCGCCGGCATCACGTAGAACGCCACATTGTGGCTGACGCCGTAGGTGAGCACGATGCAGGCCGCGAAGGAAGCAAGCGCCACCACTGCGGCGGTGACGTCGCGCACGCGCCGTGCGGCGCGTTCCGACAGGCGGCGCGTCGCCGCATAGAGCGTGACGATCGCAAGCGGCGCGACGAGATAGAACTGCTCCTCGACCGAGAGCGACCACATGTGCAAGAGCGGCCGGGTGAAGGCCGCCTTGTCGAAATAGCCCTGCTGCGACAGGAAGTAGTGGTTGGAGAACATCAGCGCCGACTGCAGGAAGGAGTCGGAGAAATCGTCATAGTCGAATTGCAGGAACACGGTGCTGACGAGCACGAGGACCGTGATCATCACCAGCAGGAACGCCGGCAGGATGCGCAGCGCGCGGCGTGCCGCGAAATCGAGGAAGCTGAACCGTCCCGCCGCGACGTCGGCCTCGATCTGGCCAATGATCAGGTAGCCGGAGATGACGAAGAAGATGTCGACGCCGACATAGCCGCCGGCAAGGCCCGGCACGCCGACATGGCTGCAAACGACGGTCAGGATCGCGACCGCGCGCAGCCCGTCGATGAACGGCTTGTAGCGGCGGACATCGTCGACGAAAGGACCCATGCGGGCCGAAACTAGGCGGGAGCCGAAGAAGGCCGCAAGGGGGAGGCGATGGGACAGGCGGCTGAAGGTTGAGGGCGATCGCTATCGCCGTCGGTTGGCGCGGCGACCTTGCGCGCGTGTCGCGCCGCGCGACGCCGCGTGCGGCGCCCGGCCATAGTTGCCCCATCGTGTAGGCGAGAACTTGCGCTTGGTGCCAAAGAACTTGCGCGGCGTGGACCAGCGCTGGTGCGACCTGTCACGCGAAGGGCTTGCCCGGCGCGAGCTCGGTTCTAAGCATCGATTTCACCAGATCGGTCGAGCCCCGCGATCCCTATAGCCGACTGGTTCTACCTGGCGCTGCAGTAAGCGATCACGCACTTGTGCCGCACGCACGCCCAATGCGCACAGCCGTCGCGGCCATTGGGGCATCGCTTGCAAAGCTGCGGCAAGAACCCGTGGCACTCCGAAGCCGCGTGGCATCTCTCCGCCGCATAGGCCGGAGTGCCGATCGTTGCGCCGAGTGCCATCAGTGCGGCAGACAACACCACGGCTTTCGTCAGAGCCTTGATCATGGTCGTCCCCTCGCGACTATTTTGATGGTGGGCGTTGTAGGGATTGAACCTACGACCTCTCCCGTGTGAAGGGCAGAATAAAGAAAATAATATCAGATACTTAGATGGTGTCGCGGTTCCGGTCCACGCAAATTCCACGTGGGCGCGTCATTCGATTGAGCGGCGGCGGGACTACGCTGACGTCGGCTCTGGCACATTCGCGCTCGGCCCATTGAGCGGCATCTGGCCGTTCCATCGGTGGGAAGTTTGAACTTGATTGCGGACGCCAAGTCAGGCCTCCGTTGCCTTGGGCTTCAGTCGCCAGAGTTGAAAGCCATGGGTCTCGATCGCGTCCTCGACGGCCGCCCGCGAAAGCTTGTGAGGGAGCGCCTTGCCGGCGCCGATCACGCCGATCGCATGCCAGGGACGAAATTGATCCGGCAGCTTGCTGCCCTTCACATCTCCGGCGAACGCCCTGAGCTCGCTCTTTGCTTCAGACCTGAAAATGTAGATGTTCATGTCCGCTTCGCCTCTATCGCGGTCGCCCGCTGTTCCGTGCGCTCGAGGGCGCCTTACCCTTGCGGTCTTCAATTCGTTTCTTCGGCGCCGCGATGAGCCCGTCGCGCACCGCCTGTTTGCGAGCCAGCTTGCGTCTGCGACGGACCGCCTCCGCCTTCTCCCGCGTAGCGCGATCGGACGGCTTTTCGAAGAAGCGCCGCCGCTTCATTTCCCGGAAGACCCCTTCGCGCTGCATCTTCTTTTTCAGCACGCGCAGCGCTTGATCGACGTTGTTGTCGCGAACGAGAACTTGCAATTTCTTCTCTCTCTGTTGGGCCAATCTTTCGGTCGAAGGAACGATAGCTCGCGCGGGAGCTGGATGGCGCCCGCCTAGTTATCTGGCGCGTCTAGCGGGCTCAGCGCCGCGCGCTCCAGCGGGTAGTGTTCGCTTTCGTAGAGGGCGCGAATAGCGTCGCCATCGAAGCGATGATCCTGCACTTGCAGGTATGTGCCGTTGAGTAGCGGCGCGGGCAACTCTTCGACGGCGAAACGGATTGCCTCCGCGGCCGTGTCGAAACGCTTGTAGCCAACCGGGCGCTTGTTCCTGCGATAGCGGGTAGGAAACAGCTCTGCCGGCGCCATGAAATCGAGCGCCGCCGTCCGTATCGATTGCACCCTCTCCGGCACTGCCTTTTCCAATCGAGTTTGTCCCGCCTCCAGCCGCGCGTTTGTGGCCTCAGCGTCTATGTCGAGACCGGCAACGCCAACGCCTTTGCGGGAGGCGGTGGCGCTCCATCAAGCCAATCTTCTTTCGCGGCGAGCGCAAGGTAACCGTCGCGCATACGCAGCAATTGCTCACTGTCGGCGCCCGACCGGGCAAAAGCCGCGTAGGACTCGCACATCGCAGCCTTAAGGCGATATGCCTGCGCCTTCTGTGAGTGCTGAAAGCAGCGCATGCGTTCCTCCGTCCGTTGCAGGCGGGAGCGCACGCATCTCTCGGCTATCGGGGCCTGGATCAGATCGCAGAAGTTCCCAATAGTCCCTGTTATATAGGCTCAGTTCGGCGGGACGCCTAGGGATTTTTGCTGGGTACGGAGCCCGGCACAGGACAGTCGGGCTGCGACGCCTCGCGAAACGACACCAGGCGGCGCTGTGCTCCGTCCCACAATGCGAGGCGGACGCAGCGAAAGCTCTCCGCCAATGTGAGGCGGCCGACATGCCGCAGCTCCGGGAAGTCGCGCAGCACGCGTGGTAATCGATAGTACGGGATGCGACTGCTGAGATGGTGCACGTGGTGCACCCCTATGTTGGCGGTGAACCAGCGCAGCACAGCAGGGAGGTCGTAGTGCGAGCTGCCGTGCAATCCAGCTCCGTGCAGGCTCCACGCCCCGTTATGGTCCCACGACGTGTGCTCGAACTGGTGCTGGACGTAGAACAGCCACACGCCGACCGACGCCGCAATCAGGACGATGGGCAGATGAACCAGCAGAAACGCCTTGATGCCGACCGCCCATGCAAGCGCGACGAACACCAGGACGATGGCCCCATTGGTTGCCATCGTGCTGACCCAGGCCTGCCACCCCGCCGACAGAGGGTTGGCTGGCACGCGTTGCTGGAGGAGAAAGAAACAGGCCGGTCCCACGCCAAACATCACGACGGGATGGCGATAGAGCCGATACTTCAGCCGGCCGAGACGCGATCGGGCGAGGTATTCATTGACCGTCAACGTATCAATGTCGCCGGTGCCACGGCGATCGAGGTTGCCGGAGGTCGCATGATGGATCGCATGTTCGCGGCGCCATGCGTCGTAAGGGGTCAGCGTCAGCACACCGATGAAGCGGCCGACCCAATTATTGACGCGCCGGCCCGAGAAGAACGACCCATGCCCGCAGTCGTGCTGGATCATGAAAAGCCGCACCAGAAAACCCGCAGCCGGAACCGCGGCGATGATCGCCGCCCACCCGTGACCCAGTCTGAACGCGAGCCACGCCACGGTCCATAGTGCTGCAAGCGGCAACAGCGTGATGCTGAGCTCCACAATACCGCGAACGTTGCTCGGCACATTGTAACAGCCAAGCGCCTGTCTCACGCAGCGCGCATCGATGATCTCGCCGCGCCGATCATGTTCGGGGATCAAGTGTGGCTCGCGGCTCAAGTGAAGCTTCACGAGCTCGCACCGCGTGCGCGGCCAGCCATCTTGGCTGCCGCCGGGGGTCGCGCGGTACCCTGCAAAGACGTCATCGGATTCGGCTTCCTCGCCCGCCGCCACACACGAACGCGCAAAAATGTGCGAATCCACGATAACAAAAACATCCCGCGCCGTTAAGGACGCGGGATGTCGAACTCATAGCCATGCGCTCTGCCGGTACGTCCGCGGTCAAAGCGCAATGGCCGCGAGTCAGGCGGCGCGCAGGTTCTCGGCAGACGACTTGCCGCTGCGGCGGTCCGCAACGACGTCGAACGAGATCTTCTGACCCTCGTTCAGCGTCCCCATGCCGGCGCGTTCGACCGCACTGATGTGCACGAACACGTCCTTGCTGCCGTCATCCGGCTGAATGAAGCCGAAGCCCTTTTGGCTGTTGAACCACTTCACGGTTCCCTTGTTCATCGAAACATCCTCTCAATCGCGCTGCACGTTTCAGCCCGGTGTGCGAACGCGCACCGCGGCCGGTCTTTTCGATTTTTGGATAAGTGTCTGAAACTTGCGCGCCTGACGGCGAAGCGGCCCAGCCAACTGGCCAATGATCGAGCCAGCTACATGGAGACGAGACAGCAGAAAGTCAAGCCAGTTTGGTAATGGTCCGCGGGGATGAGGAGCTGGCTTCTCCCTGACTGAGGCGCACATGCGAGGGGTAGCCAGGGACGAATGGAGGGCGCGGGCTTAGCCCGCCCGCGGCCTCGCATCCATATCGATCGCGAACGTTGCGACCGAGCGGAGAATCTCCTTCAGCAGTTCCTCGAACGCGACGTTTTCCCGTTTGGCCGTTGCTACTACCAAAACGGCCAGCGCCTGCGCGGTCGCCGTCATGGCGTCGGTGGCCATCGTTCCGTCGGCCGTCGCGATGCGCAGGATCCGCGTCGTGTGATCGGCGATCTCGGCATTGGTCATGCCCATTTTCTTGCCTCAAGGTCTTTTCGATTCACAACACATGCCGGCCTGTTTGCGCGAGACCCACGCAGCGTCTCGTTGAGGCGCATGAGTTTGGTACCTTTCGATAGCCGGTCGTTTTTGAGAACCGAAGTGATCCCATTTCATGCTATGGGAGTTCATGTCCTATCTCGTCGAGCCGGACCTGACGGAACAGGAACTTGCGTGGATCGATGACCATGTGCGGCTCGGTCGTTTCGTATCCCGAGCTGACGCCGTCCTGCAATTGCTCGCGCACGGCATGGACTTAGCCGGTATGCCGGCAAGCCACATCAACGACCCGAAGCACTGGCAGAACCGCGCTGCCGAGATGCGAGCTATCGCAGCCGAAATGCATGAACCGGACACCAAAGAGATCATGCTGAGGCTCGCCGGCGACTATGACAAGCTGGCGGAGCGCGCCGTTCTGCGAGCCGACGGCATCGTTCCGTAAGCCGGCGGCATGTTGGCGACGCTCTCGCTCTCTGGCATGGTGCCCCCTCTCTCGCAATATCAGGAGATGCGGCGTGGCAACGGGAACGGTTAAGTGGTTCAACCCGACCAAGGGTTATGGTTTCATTCAGCCTACCAGCGGCGGCAAGGACGTGTTCGTTCATATCTCGGCTGTTGAGCGTGCGGGTCTCAGCACTCTCAACGAAGGGCAGCAAATCGAATACGAGCTCGTATCCAATCGAGGCAAGGAGTCGGCCGAGAACATCAAAGTCAGATGATCCGTTAAGAGGTCGCGCTAGTTGGCGGCCTTGTCGGGCAGATGGTGGGCGGTGTAGGGATCGAACCTACGACCTCTCGCGTGTGAAGCGAACGCTCTCCCGCTGAGCTAACCGCCCTGGGCGCTCGCGGCGCATCCCGTGTGAAGGGAACGCTCTCCCGCTGAGCTAAACGCCCGGAAACTGGCGCAGGTTTAAGGGGCAAGACGGAGCGGTGTCAACGCCGGCGATCAGCGCGACTGTCCAGGCGGCGGCGGTGGTGGCGGCGGCGGCCGCTTCTTCTTTGGCTTGACCGGGCGTCCGCGGCCCTTCTTGGTCATGGGCGGCGGCGGCGCCGGCTGCAGTTGCGCGAAGACCGGATTGGGGCTCAGCTCCGCCGCCGGCGGCGGTGAGCCGATATCGGGCGCCGTCATCTCCACCGGACGCGGCACCACCGTGACGATCTGCGGCACGTAGCCGTTGAGCGCGTAGGCGACGGTAAATTCGCGATCCGCCGCGACCGGTATCATGCAGGGCGTGCGGCAGCTCGCGCCGAGCGAGGTTCTCGCGTCCGCGCCGGGCGGATCGGATTCGATCGTCAGCGAAACCGTCGCCGGCCGGCCGAACGACGACATGCTGGGCACCCAATCCCAGCTCGGCGCCCAGCTCGAGCAGCCCGCAACCAACAGCGCGCCGAGGACGGCGCTCAGACGCAGACCGTTCACGCTGAGACGGTTCGCGCCAAGACAACGCGCGCTAAGACGATGCGCGCAAAGACGGTTCGCGCTAAGACGATTCGCGCTAAGACTTGGCATACGCACGACAAATTCCCCAGCATCCCCCGGCACGAAGCTTACGGCCCGCCCCTGCGATCTGCAAGTTTTCAGTGTGTCGAAAAAGCGCCGGCGCCACCGCAGCAATCTCCCGCAAATCGTTGAACGGTCAAAGCTTATAGGCGGTACGGAAGCCGCCCCAATGTTTCCCGAAGACGCGCAGCGGCGCGTCGATCTCGCGCATCATGATGATGACGCCATTGCCCATGTCGCGCGGATAGCTCTGGATCAGATAGGGCCGCACGTTGCGCGCCGCGCAGAATCCGGCGCGATCGTCGAAGATGCGGCGGTTGCGGCAGTTCGCCATGTTCCAGGTGACGTCGTCGGCCTTTTGCGGCTTGGAGCAGATCGCATTGTGCACCGGGAGGTAGGCGTTGCGGTCGACCGCGGCGCAGAAGGCCATGCGCTTGTCGGCGGCGAGCAGCGGCTCCTGGATCGGCGGCAGCAGCGCTTCGAGCACCGCGAGCGCGCGGGTCGAGAACTGCTGCGGGTTGGTTCCGGAGATCGCCTGATAGTCGGTGTCGAACAGCGCCTCGCGCGTGAGCTTGCCCGTCGAGATCGCATGCTCGAACGCCTGCCCGATCCGCGCGGCGGCGTCGACCGCGCGGTCGATGAACTCCTGGTTTTCCGCGCGGATCGCCTCGATGCGCCGTGACAGCGCGGCTTCGACGGGCGGCTCGAGCGAGGCAAATTCGAGGTGCAGCCCGAGCGCGGAGCGGGCGACGATGCGCGCGCGCATCCGCCCGATGCCGCTGAGCTCGGCATCGACCGAGCTGCCGACGCTGAGCTTCTCGGTGTCGCCGCCGCGGATGAGCATGCCGCCTTGCGAGATGTCGCCGGTCTGCGCGCGGAACTCGCGGCCACCCTGGCGCAGCACCGCCGCCATGTCGCAGGGCAGCCGGTCGTGGCGGCGCCGGTCGCCGATCTCGGTCTGGCGCAGGAAGGTGACGAAGCGCTTCTGCAGCTTGCCGGCAAGGCTCGAGGCCTGGTCGCCGGAGCGGTCGATTGCGAGCCCGCTCTCCTCCGCGCGCGCCGAGGCGGCGCTGATCTCGGCCGCGCTTTGCGTCACCGCCGCGACGAACTTTGACGAGTCCTGCGCGCTGCGCGACAGCTCGGCGCTGGTCGCGCCCTGCTCCTCGATGGCGCTCGCGATGGCCGAGAACACCGGCCGGATCGCGCCGATCGCCGCCATGATGCGATTGACCGCGCCGATCGATTCCTGCGCGTCGCGCTGCAGCTTGTCGATCTTGCGGCTGATCTCCTCGGTCGCGTTCTGGGTCGCGCTCGAGAGCGACTTGACCTCCTGTGCCACCACCGCGAAGCCGCGCCCGGCGTCGCCGGCGCGGACCGCCTCGATCGTGGCGTTCAGCGCCAGCAGATTGGTCTGCTTGGCGATTGCGGAAATCAGGCTGACCACGTTGCCGATCTCGGCTGACGAGGCCTTCAGGCCGTCGACGCTTTGTCCGGCCGCGGCCGCGGCCGCGCCGGCGTCGTCGGTCAAGGTGCCGGCCTCGCGCACCTGACGCCCGATCTCGTCGGATGATTTCGCGAACTCCTCGGTGGCGCTTGCAAGCTGCGTCGCGCTCTCGGTCGACTCCGTCGCCATGGCGGCGAGCTGCTCGCTCTGCTGACGGATCGCGCCGAGCATCTCGGCCGAGGCGCGCGTTCCCGAGCGCACCGCGTCGGCGGCGCGATGCACGTCGCGGATCATCGCGGCGAGGTCGACCTCGATCAGATCGATCGTCTCGCGGATCGCGACGAGGCGTGCCTGCGATTGATCGATGGACGCATCGGGCACGATCGCCGGCGCCGCGACGGCCGGCACCGGCTCGTCCGCGTCGCGGCGGGTGACTTTGGTCAGAACTCTCGGCAGCATGGAGCAGTCGACCGCGCGGGGAGCGAGGCCCGGCAAAGGCTTCGCGGCTGCGCCTGACTATCCGCGCAAAGCATTACCTTAGGGTAAACCGGTCCTTAATTTTCACCGCTTCGAATCGAAGAGCTACGTCCAGGCCGGGAGCAGCTCCTCGATCGTCGGTACCAGGCGGTCGAAATGACTGATCAGCCGGTCGGCCCCGAGCTCGCGGGGCGGTATCTCGGTATAGCCGAAGTCAACCGCCACGACCGGCACGGCGGCTGCGCGCGCGGTGGTGACGTCGGTCATCGAGTCGCCCACCATTACGGCATGTGCCGGATCGCCGCCCGCGCGCATGATCGTGAGGCGCAGCATCTCGGGGTCGGGCTTGCGCATCGCAAACGTGTCCTGGCCGCAGATCGCCGCGAAGCGCGCCGCCATTCCGAGCCGCTCCAGGAGCAGCACCGAAAGCCATTCGAGCTTGTTGGTGCAGACCGCGAAAGCGCAACCGCGCGCGGCCAACCGGTCGAGCGCCGGCTCGAGCCCCGGAAACGGGCGTGAGTGGTCGGCAATGTGCGCCGCGTAGAGCTCGAGATACTCGTCGAAGAGCCGGTCGATCTCGGCCGGCGGGAAACTCAGCCCCTGCGAGGCGAGCGCGCGCTGCAGCAGCGGCCTGACGCCGGCACCGATCATGCCGCGCGCCGTATCGAACCCGACTGCCGGCACGCCATGCCGTCCGAGCAGGACGTTGAGCGTCGCGATCAGGTCGGGGGCAGTGTCGACGAGCGTGCCGTCGAGGTCAAAAACGATGGTCGGGGCTCCCATGCGCCAGCGCTAACGCGGGCGAGGGGGTTTGCGCAACAGTTTACGCTAGCGCATATCCCGGAAAAGTGGATGCCGGTTTTCCGAGAAGGATATGCGCCAACGCAAGAATCTAGAGCGCATTCCGATTCCTTCCAATCGGGATGCGCTCGAGACCTTGCCGCAGCCGGCGCCGCCCGCTATTGCGGCTCACCACGCGCAACCGCAATCCTTCGATCACATGAACGCCGACGACTACAAACGCGATGCCGCGGCCGGCGCTCTCGAATTCGTCCGCGCCGGGATGCGGCTCGGGCTCGGCACCGGATCGACCGCGCGCCCGTTCGTCGAGCTGCTCGGGGAGCGCGTGCGCGCGGGCCTCACCGTCATCGCGGTGCCGACCTCGGAGGCGACGCGCGCCCAGGCCGAGCAGTGCGGCATCGCGCTGACCACGCTCGACGAGACGCCGGAGCTCGACCTCACGGTCGACGGGGCCGACGAAATCGCCCCCGATCTCACTTTGATCAAGGGCGGCGGCGGCGCGTTGCTGCGCGAGAAGATCGTCGCGGCGGCCTCGGCCCGCATGGTGGTGATCGCCGACAGCTCGAAACTGGTCGCGACGCTCGGCCGATTTCCGCTGCCGATCGAGGTGGTGCCGTTCGGCCTTACCGCGACGCAGCGCGCGGTCGCCGGCGCGATCGCGGCGAGTGGAAATGCCGGCCCCTTGACGCTGCGCCGCGACCAGGCCGGCCATGCTTTTGTCACGGACGGTGGCCATTTCATCCTCGATGCCGCCCTGCAACGGATTGCCGATCCACGCTCGCTTGCCGAGCGGTTGGCTGCTATTCCGGGGGTGGTCGAGCATGGACTTTTCATCGGCCTTGCCCGGACCGCCGTGGTCTCCGGGCCCGAGGGGCGGCGCGTGATCGAACGCTCATGAATAAGAGGAAGGACTGAACTCATGAACACGTTTTTCGCCCGGCTCGCCGCCATCATGCTCGCATGGCCGCTGCTCGCCGGCGCCGCCCTGGCGCAGCAGCCCACGGCCGCAACGCTCGCCACCGCCAAGGAGCTCGTCGTGCTCAAGGGCGGCAACCGGATGTTCGAGCCGGTGATGATCCGCATCATCGAGCAGACCAAGGCGGCGTTGCTGCAGACCAATCCGCAGCTCTCCAAGGACCTCAACGACGTCGGCACGCAGCTGCGCACCGAGTATCTACCGCGCACCGGCGAGCTCGCGAACGAGGCGGCCCGGCAATACGCCCAGCGTTTCAGCGATGCCGAGCTGAAGGAACTGGTGACGTTCTACAAGTCGCCGCTCGGGCAGAAGATGCTGGCGCAGGAGCCGCAGGTGCTCGATGCGACCTTCACCTTCGTCGAGCAATGGGGTCCGCGCATCGCCGAGGAGGTCATGAACCGCTACCGCGCCGAGATGAAGAAGAAGGGGCACGATCTCTGAGCGACACTAGCCCGACGCACGCTTCGCGATGAGCGATTTCGACACCGACCTGTTCGTGATCGGCGGCGGCTCCGGCGGGGTGCGCGCCGCGCGGATCGCCGCCGGCTACGACGCGCGCGTGATGCTGGCCGAGGAATATCGCCTCGGCGGCACCTGCGTGATCCGCGGCTGCGTGCCGAAGAAGCTGTTGGTGTACGCGTCGCGCTTTGCCCACGCGTTCGAGGATGCGGCCGGCTATGGCTGGACGCTCGGCGCGCCGGCGTTCGACTGGCCGACGCTGATTGCCAACAAGGACAGGGAGATCGCGCGGCTCGAGGCCGCCTATACGGCGAACCTTGCCCGCTCCAACGTCACGATCGCGAAGAGTCGCGCGGTGCTCGACGACGCGCATACCGTGCGCCTGCTGGCCGACGGGCGGCGCGTGCGCGCACGGCATATCCTGGTCGCGACCGGCGCCCGCCCCGGCATGGGCACCGGCATTGCCGGGATCGAGCACGTCATCTCGTCGAACGAGGCGTTTCATCTTGCCGAATTGCCGCAGCGCATCCTGATCCAGGGCGGCGGCTACATCGCGGTGGAGTTCGCCTGCATCTTCGCCGGGCTCGGCAGCGAGGTCACGCTGGTCTATCGCGGCGAGAACATCCTGCGCGGCTTCGACGATGACGTGCGCGCGCATCTGCGTCATGAGATGGAGCGGGCCGGCATCAGGATCATCACCGGGCGCATCGTCGAGGCGGTCGAGCCGGTCGACCACGGGCTGTGCGTCGAACTGTCCGACCATGACGACATCCTGGTCGACAAGGTGATGTTCGCGACCGGACGCCGGCCGAACGTCGCCGGGCTCGGCCTCGAGGCCGCGGGCGTGCGCCTCAACGACAAGGGCGCGATCGCGGTCGACGAGTTCTCGCGCACGAGCGTGCCGCATATCTACTCGGTCGGCGACGTCACCGACCGCCTCGCGCTGACGCCGGTCGCGATCCGCGAGGGCCACGCCTTCGCCGACACGGTGTTCGGCGGCAAGCCGACCGTGGTCGATCACACCAATGTGCCGACCGCGGTGTTCTCCGAGCCCGAGGTCGGCGTGATCGGATTGACCGAGATGCAGGCGCGCGAGCGCTATCATCGCGTCGACATCTACAAGACGACGTTCCGCCCGATGAAGACGGTGTTCGTCGGCAGCGAGGCGCGCACGCTGATGAAGCTCGTGGTCGACGGCGCCAGTGACCGCGTGCTCGGCTGCCACATCGTCGGACCGGACGCCGCCGAGATGATCCAGGTGCTCGGCATCGCGATCAAGATGGGCGCCACCAAGGCCGACTTCGATGCCACCATGGCGTTGCATCCGACCGCGGCCGAGGAGCTGGTGACGATGCGCAGCGTCACCGCGACGCATGTGCGTCAGGCCGCCGAATAGAAGGCGCAATCTGCGTGCGCGGCGCGAGCCACGTTCGCCTTCTTCCGTCGCGGGGGAGGGCGCAGCAATGAGCTCAGCTCGCCTTCGCGGGCGCCGGTTGTTGCGCCCTCTCCCGCTTGCGGGGGAGGGCATCGCATGAATCTCAAAAGACGAGAGCCAGGAGGGGGTCGCCCCCTCCCGCTCCCTCCGCGTTGCGATTCCGAGTAGCCCCTCCCCCGCATGCGGGAGAGGGGCGCAGCCATGAGCTCAGCTCAGCCTGCCTCGTGGGCGGCAGTTGTTGCGGCAGCGCGCGCGGCGGCAGATCACCTACACCCGCCCGGGCCGCCGCCACAGCCGCCAGATGATGAACACCACGAAGGCGACGTGGAACGCGGCATTGTGGATGAACAGCGCCTGCGGGCCGAGCCGGCCCATCAGCCAGGCGGCGCTGGTCGGGCCGACGATCGCGCCGATCGTGTAGGCGAGCAACAGGCCGCTCGAGACCTCGACCGCATTCTCGCGCCCGCCGAGGTCCTGGGCGTGGCTCGACGAGAGCGGATAGAGCACGAGCGCCGCGGCGCCGACCAGCGCGGCGAGGCCGATCAGCACCCACGGGTCGCTGTGCGCGTAGATGACGATCGCGACCTGTGCGGCGACCGCGAACGCGATCGCGACCAGCATGATGTAGCGGCGGTCGTGGCGATCGGCGAGCTTGCCGACCGGCCATTGCGCCAGCGCGGCGCCCACGATCGTTGCGGTCATGAAGCTCGCGACGCCGCCGGCGCCGAGCCCCGAGCGCTCGGCGAATACCGGCGCCAGCGAAAAGAACGTCCCGTTGGCGACCCCGGAGATGAGGGCGCCGGCCACCCCGACCGGCGAGATGCGGAACAGCCAAGCGAGCCGCAGCCGCGGCGTGCGCGGCGACTCGGGCGGATCCGAGCGCGTATAGGCGAGCGGCAGCACCGACAGCGCGAGCGCGCACGCGACGATCGAGAACGGCACCGGTGAGGCCGGGTCGATGAAACGGATCGCCTGCTGGCCGCCGGCGCTGCCGCAGTAGTTGATGATCTGATAGAGCGCGAGCACGCGTCCGCGCACCACATTGTCGGCCTTGTCGTGCATCCAGCTCTCGATCGCCGCATAGAGGCCGGCGAAACAGAAGCCGGTGACGGCGCGGATCGCCGCCCAGGCGGCGGGATCGACGAAGATCGGGTGCATCAGCGCGGTGACGGTCGCGACCGCGACGAAGGCCGCAAAGGCCCGGATGTGGCCGGCGCGCGCGATGATGCGCGGCGCCGCGACGCAACCGACCAGCATGCCGCCGAAATAGGCCGAGCCGATCAGCCCGATCGAGAGCGACGGGAACGACGCCGCCGTCGCGCTCAAAGGGATCAGCGTATTCGACAGCCCGTTGCCGAAGATCAGGATGAACACCGCGCCGAGCAGCGCCGAGAGCTGGGCGTAAGCAGGGTGAAGGGGCATGCGACGGCTTGAGGTGAGGGGGCGAGTGGAATCGATTTTCTTGATCTTTCTACGGGATTTGGGGCGTTCTCGTCGCCTGCCCACTCGTGTATAAACTGCCCGCGCCAACCGCGGGGCAGGCGGGTGCGCGGATCATCCGGAACGTGAGGAGTTTGCGTCATGCCCGAGCGTTGGACGCCGGAAAGCTGGCGGGGAAGACCCATCGTCCAGGTGCCTCAATACCCGGACGCCAAGAAGCTTGCGGCCACCGAGGCGCAGCTTGCCACGTTTCCGCCGCTCGTCTTTGCCGGCGAGGCGCGCAATTTGAAGAAGTCGCTCGCGCGCGTCGCCGCCGGCGATGCTTTCCTGCTGCAGGGCGGTGACTGCGCGGAGAGCTTCGAGGACCACAGCGCCAACTCGATCCGCGACTTCTTCCGCGTGTTCCTGCAGATGTCGGTGGTGCTGACCTTCGCGGCGGCCTCGCCGGTCGTGAAGGTCGGGCGCATCGCCGGACAATTCGCCAAGCCGCGTTCCTCGCCGACCGAGAAGCGTGGCGGCATCGAGCTGCCGAGCTATCGCGGCGACATCGTCAATGGCGCGGAGTTCACCGCCGCGGCGCGCACCCCCGATCCGGCGCGGCTGATCGAGGCCTACCATCAGTCGGCCGCGACGCTGAACCTGTTGCGCGCCTTCGCGCATGGCGGCTACGCGAGCCTCGGCCGCGTGCATCAGTGGATGCTCGGTTTCGTCAAGGACGCGCGCGCGATGGAGCGTTATCGCGAGGTCGCCGACCGCATCAGCGAGACGCTCGCCTTCATGCAGGCCTGCGGGCTCGATCTCGAAAGCCACCCCGAGCTGCGCGGCACCGACGTGTACACCAGCCACGAGGCGCTGCTGCTCGGCTACGAGCAGGCGATGACACGCCAGGATTCGACCAGCGGCGACTGGTACTGCTGCTCCGGCCACATGGTGTGGATCGGCGATCGCACGCGCCAGCCCGACCATGCGCATGTCGAGTATTTCCGCGGCATCAAAAATCCGATCGGGATGAAATGCGGGCCTTCGCTCAAGCCCGACGAGCTCACCCGGCTGATCGACATCCTCAACCCGGAGAACGAGGCCGGGCGGCTCACCCTGATCTGCCGCTTCGGCGCCGACAAGGCCGGCGATCAGCTGCCCGCACTGGTGCGCGCGGTGCAGCGCGAGGGCCGCATCGTCGTCTGGTCATGCGACCCGATGCACGGCAACACCATCACGGCCGAGAGCGGCTACAAGACGCGGCCCTTCGACCGCATCCTGCAGGAGGTGAAGACCTTCTTTGCGGTTCACGCCGCGGAGGGCACCCATGGCGGCGGCGTGCATCTCGAGATGACCGGCAAGGACGTCACCGAATGCACCGGCGGCGCGCGTGCGATCAGCGATCAGGACCTCAACGACCGCTATCACACGTTGTGCGATCCGCGCCTCAATGCCGAGCAGGCGATCGAGCTCGCTTTCCTGCTCGCCGAATTGCTCAAGGCCGAGCGCGCCGGCAAGGTGAAGCCATTGCCGGCGGCGGCGGGGCTTTAGAGCCGAACGATCCCGAAGCCTTCCGTCCCGGACCTGATCCGGGACGCACCCGCGACGGCGATTTGATTCAAACTGGCGACGTTTACCCGGCACCCACCCTATCGATGCGACGCGGCCGGCTGCCGCATGCGTAGCACTACGTAACCGGAGAATTTGAGTTCCGCCCGGCAGGAAATCTTAAACCCGGGCGGTCCTAATGCGGCATTCGACGTTGGATTGCGCCGCATGATGCATGATGAACTCACCAAGATTGCCTCGGAACGCTCGCCCGAGAAGCGGCTCGAGCTGCTGCACAAGGTGACTGATCTCTACCTCGAAGGGATCGGCCAGCATACAACCAGCGAGAGCTTCCTGTTCAACGAGATCATGGAGCGTATCGTCGACATGTTCTCGCGCGATCTCAAGCGCGAGGTGTCGGCAAGCCTTGCGATCCTTCCCGACTTCCCGGGCACCATCGTGCGCAAGCTCGCCGAGGACGAGGACGTGGAGGTCGCGCGTCCGGTGCTGCGCAACGCGCTGTCGTTGACCGAGGACGATCTCATTCATCTTGCGCAGCGCGGCTCGCAGGCGCACCTCAACGCGATCGCCGGCCGTTCGACCTTGCCGGCGCGCGTGACCGACGTGCTGATCGATCGCGGCGACCGCGGGGTCGTCTACTCCGTCACCGCCAACCACGGCGCCCGCTTTTCCGACTACGGCATGGGCCGCCTGGTCGAGAAGTGCGAGGACGATGTCGATCTGCGCGAGCTTCTGGTCGAACGGCCCGATCTTTCGCCGCCGGTGATCGAGCGGCTGCTGCCGATGCTGTCCGGCTCGCTGGTCGAGAAGCTCGCCGAGCGCGGCTACGAGGTCAACGGGGCCTTGCCGCCGGACGTGATCGCCTCGCTGCGACAGCGTTTCATGTCGGCGCTGAAGCTGCGCAAGGACAACATCCTGCAGGTCTCGGTGCTGATCGAGCAGATCCGCCAGGGCAAGGTCAAGCTCGACGACGCCGTGCGTCAGGTTGCCGAGGCCGGGCGGTTGATCGACGTCGCGGCGCTGCTTGCGACCTTCGTGCGGCTCGAGCGCGAGCAGGTGTTCCAGCAAATCTACCGCGGCCAGCTGCAGACCATGCTGATCCTCTGCCGCTCGCTCGATCTCACCTGGCCGACGCTGGACGCGATCCTGGCGGTCCGCGCCGCCAAGCATCAGTGCCGCTATTTCTCCGATCCGGCCGTGCGCCGCGACTACGAGGCGGTCGATCCGCTGATCGCGCAGCGCGCGATCCGCTTCCTGCGCGTGCGCCAGGTGGCGAACGCGCAGAACCGCGGCGAGCCGTTGCAGGCCGGTGCCGCCTAGTGCGTGATCCCGAAAAGGGGATACCGGTTTTCGGATAAGATCACGCACCAACGAAAGGCCGCGTCACTCCGGCCAGTCCGGCCGAACCTCGCCAAAGGATCGTCACCCCTCGCGGGGCTGGGATTCGCGTTTCGCCGCGGCTCGTCTATAAGCTGGCAGCGCGCGGCCCGCGCCGCGCCGTTTGGTCGTCAGGGGGAAACGCGTGTTCCGGCTGTTTCGCGCCACTGTCTATTCATGGCGCGGGCTCATTGCGGCGGCGAAGTCCGAGCAGGCGTTCCGCGAGGAGCTGGTCGCGCTCCTCATCGCCGTCCCGCTCGCGTTCCTGATCGCGAGCTCGGCCTGGAAGCGACTGGCGCTGATCGGCGTGATCCTGCTGCTGATGGCGGTCGAGCTGCTCAACACTGCGATCGAAAAGCTCTCCGACCACGTCACGCCGGCGCTGCATCCGGACATCGGCCGGATCAAGGACATGAGCTCGGCCGCGGTCGGCGTGGCGCTCGCGATCGCGGGGCTCACCTGGCTGCTGGCGCTCGCCGAGTGGATCGGGCTCCTGTAGGGCGGATTAGCGGCGCGGAGCGACGCGCAATCCGCCGTTGGGTGTGGTCGGCGGGGTTACGCTTTGCCCCGCCTGCGCGGCGCAAAGCTAACCCGCCCTGCACGCTGTAACGCATGATCGCCGCATTGCGGCACGCCGGTCCGCCAGCTACATCTTCGGCATGAACGCCCGCCCGGCCGACCGACTTGCCATCGCGCTCGCGCAGCTCAATCCGACGATGGGTGACGTCGCCGGCAATGCCGCGAAGGTGCGCGCGGCGCGCGCGGTCGCGGCTTCGCACGGCGCCGATCTCATCATCTTCACCGAGCTGTTCATCGCGGGCTATCCGCCCGAGGATCTGGTGCTCAAGCCGGCATTCCAGGCCGCCTGCCGCGCCGCGGTCGAGGCGCTGGCGCGCGAGACGGCGGATAATGGTCCGGCGGTTCTCGTCGGCGCGCCCTGGGTCGAGGACGGCAAGCTCTACAATGCACACCTGATGCTCGAGCGCGGCAAGATCACCGCCGCGCGCTACAAGGTCGATCTGCCGAACTACGGCGTGTTCGACGAGAAGCGCGTGTTCACGCCCGGACCGATGCCGGGGCCGGTGGTGCTCAAGGGCGTGCGCATCGGCATTCCGGTGTGCGAGGACATCTGGGGCCCCGACATCGTCGAGTGCATCGCCGAGACCGGCGGCGAGATCCTGCTGGTGCCGAACGGCTCGCCCTATTGGCGCGACAAGACCGCAACGCGCCTCAACATCGCGGTCGCGCGCGTGGTCGAGAGCGGCCTGCCGCTCGTCTACCTCAACATGGTCGGGGGACAGGACGAGCTCGTGTTCGACGGCGCCTCGTTCGCCCTCAACGCCGACCGCGCGCAGGCGTTTCAGCTGCCGGCGTTCCGCGAAACCGTGGTGACCACGCGCTGGGTGCGTGAGGGCGGCACGTGGCGCTGCCTGCCGTCCGAGCACGCGCTGATCGAGGAGGGCGACGAGGCCGACTATGCGGCCTGCGTGCTCGGCTTGCGCGACTATGTCGACAAGAGCGGCTTTGCGGGCGTGGTGCTCGGGCTTTCCGGCGGCATCGACAGCGCGCTCTGCGCCGCGATCGCGGTCGATGCGCTCGGGGCGGGGCGGGTGCGCGCCGTCATGCTGCCGTACAAGTACACCGCGCCGGACTCGCTCGAGGATGCGGCCGCGGTCGCCAAGGCGCTCGGCCTCCGGTACGACGTCGTGCCGATCGCGGCGCCGGTCGAAGGGTTGGAGGCGGCGCTGAAGCCGCTGTTCGCCGGCACCGAGGCCGACGTCACCGAGGAGAACCTGCAGTCGCGCGCGCGCGGCACCATCCTGATGGCGATCTCGAACAAGCTCGGCCTGATGGTGGTGACGACCGGCAACAAGTCGGAAATGTCGGCAGGCTACGCGACGCTCTACGGCGACATGAATGGCGGCTTCAACCCGGTGAAGGACCTGTACAAGACGCAGGTGTTTCGCCTCGCCGCGCTGCGCAACATCTGGCGCCCGGCAGGCGCGCTCGGGCCCTCCGGCGTCGTGATCCCGCCGCGCGTGATCGAGAAGCCGCCGAGCGCGGAGTTGCGCGAGAACCAGAAGGACCAGGACACGCTGCCGCCCTATGAGGTGCTCGACGCGATCCTCGAGCGGCTGGTCGAGCGCGAGGAGTCGATCGCCGACATCGTGGCGGCGGGGTTTCCGCGCGAGGTGGTGCTGCGCGTCGAGCGCATGCTCAATCGCGCCGAATACAAGCGCCGCCAGGCGGCGCCCGGCGTCAAGGTCACGCTGCGCAATTTCGGGCGCGATCGGCGCTATCCGATCGTCAACAAGTTTAGCGATCCGGGCACGCCATTGCCGGCGCCCGACACGACGGTCAGCGCGCTGCAGAAGGCGAAGAGCGAGGCGTTTGATTTTTGAGCAGGGGAGGGGCCGGTAGGGCGGGTAAAGGCGCGGCACGCGCCGTACCTGCGCGGTTTTCCGGGTCAGCGAGCGCGCATGTCGGGTTGGGTCGTTAACTGCTGGAGATAGTCGTCAAGTTCGGCGTCGTCCAACTCGACGAACTCTCCTCGCTCGAGTGCATCGACGCCGGCTTTGATCTGCGCACGTAGCACTTTTAGTTTAAGCGCATCTTCTCGCCGCCGTTGTTGGAGTGCGCGCAGCGCATCACACACGGCTTCGCTTGCATTCTGGTACTCGCCCGCCTTGACGACCTTTTCGACGAAGGCGTCCTGCTCGTCAGTCAGGCTGATATTGCGCGTCGGCATGTCGTTACCTGAGAGTGTTGGGACTTCCAGCAAGACCGATCGCCTTACGTTTCAGAACTGCGTGAATTGTTTTCATTGGCTGGTAGCGGCATGCCCAAGTTGTATAGCTCAGCATCGATCAGTGTTACCGTGTCGCGATCTCCGCAATCAATTGCCCACTCGCGAAGCGCAAGCAGTTCCGCTACTCGCGCGCCGAGGCGGAGGCAAAGGCATGAGGTAGAACATGGACACCAAAGACAGGGTCGCGGCGATTGGGACATCGTAACGCCTCTTGGCGATGCGAATTTATCAGAATTGTTCAGTCGATCAATAGCGTCATCGGGTGAGATACTCAGATTTCCACTTCTCCAAATAACATTGACTTGTTGCTCGGGGAACTGTATCAAGGATCGAGGGCCGCGGCCTCATTGAAGCTTTGGCGATGTCGAGATTTGCGCAATCAGACTAGCCTCTTTTCCTCCGTGGCCCTCACATCACTGAGGCCTTGCAAGGTGGGCCGTCCGTCCCTACGACGATAGTTCTGGCGTCTCTTCACGCGACGGTTGACGATCGCAAGTGTTTTGTTCATGTTATGTTCATGATTGGGAGGAGCCAGTTATGAATCACGCGATGCTCGCAAATGCCGTCCGGCACGCCGCAGCGGCGCGCCGAAGGCAGGTACTGCAACCGGTCGGCGGCAAAGGGGACAAGATTTTTCCTCCAACCTATCCGGAGGAGCGGCGCGGACAAGGCCCGCGCCACGTGTTCGAGCGGCGGCGCCTCAACGGCCGTGAGGTGTGGTGTGTCCTCGTTGACAGCGTACAGAGCCAAGCCAACCGGCTCGAGGAAGCGCTGCTTGCCGCATTGCGCGAGGGCACAATCAAACTGCCTTATGTAACTGTGGATTTTCGTAAGGCGCAGCTCGCCGGGCTGACCGAGATCACCTCGCTCGATGCGCCGCACCGCGTCTACGACGCAATTCTTCGCGACAGCTCGCTCGACGGCGAGCCGTTCATGAAGAGCGAATTGGGTATCCAGCTTGCTGAGGCAAAGCCTGGAGACGCGAGTCCGCTGCTAGAGACCTCACCCACCGCTTTGCTTTTTGGCGCTTGGCATTCGACCGGAGAAGGTGGCGGGCTCGGCGCCAAGTTTCCACGTTGCTTTGTATCCGAGATCGTCGCCGTCGACGTGCCCGTCGAAGAATCCGCAGATGCCCGTACCGGCGAGATCGAAGTGCGCACTTCCGGCCGGCGGACGGGGAGTCGCATCGATCCTTTGGGCGTGCTGCGGCGAGTAGAGGTGTTCAAGGGGCAAGATGGCTGGGACGTTGTCAAAGAAAGAGCCGGCAAAGGCGCGAAGGCAGCACGACCCTCGGAGATCAATCACGGCAACATCGCGCCAACCGTGCAGCCGCTGGGAGTGACCTGCGACTATGTCGAACAAGTCTCGGTTCTAAGTTTCGCGGGATTGCGCCGGCTCGGCTTCGGCGCGGAAGAGCGGGACTTGGCGGCCCGCGCGTTACTCGCAGCACTTGGGCTTCTTGCTGCCTCAGAGCAAGATGCGCGCGGTTATGCACTACGCTCGCGCTGCGATCTCGTTTGTGAGGGGCGTGCGTCGTTCGAGTTAGTGCATGCGGATGGCAGTGTTGATCGCATAGAACTCGATCGTCAAGGTGCGCGCTCGCTATATGCGGCATCTGTTGAGGCCGCGCGCAAAGCCGGGTTTAGGCTCGCGGAGGAGCCGATCAGGCTGACGCCCCAGGACAAGCTGGTCGAGATCGTGCGCCGCAGCCAAAGGCTCGCGCTGGAAGGCGAGGGTGGAGATGCCGAGGAGAGCGGTTCGTAGCCATGGCCCTCGTCCTCGAAATCGAGCATTTGCTTGGCGTGGCCTTCGCGGCACAGAGCCCTGCTAGCGTGGTGCCGGACTGGCCTCCGCAACCTGATCGCGTATTCTCTGCGCTGACCGCGACCTGGGGCGCGCGCGGCGAGAGGTCGGACGAGCGCCGTGTACTCGAATGGCTGGAGGCGCAACCCGCTCCCGAGGTTGCAGCAAGCGGCGGCTTTGCCCGCACGCCGGCCACGGCGTTTGTGCCGCCCAACGATCCCGGAACGGGGCGTGTGGGCGACCGCTCGGTTATGCCGGCCTTCCGCCGCCGCCAACCGCGGCGTTTTCCTGCATTTCGCCCCGACGACCCAGTCGTCCGCTTTGTCTGGCACAACGTCGATGCGGATCACGCTCCGATCGCCACTCTCAACGCGCTGGCGGCGGACACGCCGTACATCGGTCATTCCACAAGCCTGACTCGCTGCTGTTTCCGTGCCGATGGCGTGCCCGCGCAGGCAATGCCACCCCGGCGGCGAGTCTATGCTGGTCGGCTTGCCGAGCTCGAGCATCTCTATCGCGCGGGTCGACGGCCGAACCCGGGCGAAGAGGTTCGCCTCTCAACTGTCGTCACAACTGAGCAGGCGGCAGGAGCCTTCGCTGACCGATGGCTGGTGCTGGAGCACGTCGGCGAAGAGGAGATGCCCGACCTGCGTGCATCGGCTTTGGTGTCGATCGCGCTGCGGCGCGCGTTGATGTCTGGCTATCGGAAGAACGGGCAAGCGATGATGATTCCGGCGGTCGTGACCGGCCACGCGGCCGACGGTTCGCCATCCGCCGACTCCCATCTTGCGATTGCGCCGTTGGCGTTTGTTGGCTCTGCCTTTGCCGATGGGCACGTGCTTGGTTTCGCCCTGATCCCGCCAGGAGATGGCCAATTGCTCGTCGACGAGGATTTCCGCGACGCAGTGCGACGGATATCGAGTTGGAACGCCGTGCAGGGCTGGCGTGAGCTGCACCTGAGCGCCAACGGAATTGAGCTGACGCTCGCGCCGTCGGGCGAGGGCGGCCGATCGTCGCTTGACCCGGCACCGTATGTCGCCGTTGCAACAACCTGGGCGACCTGTACGCCCGTTGTGCTTGACCGCCATCTGAAGGCCAGGGGCAACGCGGCGCGTGAAGCCGAGATCGAAGCTTTGTTGCGTCAAGCATGCCGCAACATCGGCCTTCCGGAGCCGGCGCGCATTGCCGTCGGCAAGCATTCGGCGGTGAGTGGAGCGCCTCCAGCCTATCCTTCGGCACGCATGCCACGCTGGACCCGTTGGCGCTTGCCCAAGAGCCTCGAGAGCCGGCAGCTCACGCACGCAGTGCTGCAGTTTGCGACGCCAGTGCGCGGGCCAGTGATCCTCGGAGCCGGCCGCTTTGTCGGTCTAGGCCTCTGCCGCGCACTCGATTCCGAGACGGCTTGAGATGGGCGAACTGGCCCACAACGAGTTCGCCGCGTTCTTTCGCGCGCTTTGGGACTTCGATCCGTTTCCGTGGCAGGAACGCCTGCTCCAGCGGATTGTCACCGAAAAGGATCCTCGCGCGATCTGGCCGGACGTTCTCGACCTCCCGACAGGCTCGGGCAAGACTGCGGCGCTCGATATCGCCGTTTTTCATTTGGCGCTAGAGGCTATGCTCGGTGGTGAGCGCCGCGCTCCCGTGCGCATCGCTTTCGTCGTCGATCGTCGCCTGATTGTCGATGACGCCTATGAGCGAGCGAGGTTCATCGCCCGCGCGCTATCTTGGTCTCTGCTCGACGAAGACGATACCGGGAAGGTCGAGGCGGACTTGCAAATCCGAGAGCCACCGGTTGTGAGAGCGTTCCATCGCGTGCGCGCGGCATCCGTGGTGGGACAAGTGGCACTTCGCTTGCGCCGGCTTTCCGGGCACGACAGGCTGCCGCTGATCGCGCGAGCGTTGCGTGGTGGCGCACCGCGCGAGGACGACTGGGCACGGACGCCGGTGCAGCCGACCATCCTCTGCTCCACCGTGGACCAAGTTGGCTCTCGCCTTTTGTTTCGCGGTTACGGCGTGAGTGATTCGATGAAGCCGATCCATGCCGGCCTTCTCGGCTCCGACTGTCTGCTCTTGCTCGATGAAGCGCATCTGTCCGAGCCCTTTCGGCAAACGTTGGAGGCGGTCGAGCGGCTTCGTGCACCCGATGCTGCGCCTTTCGGTTTTGCGGTTCTCACCGCGACACCTGGGCGGCAAGGGAAGCGGCTTTTCGCACTTTCCCGCGCAGATGAGGCGCACCCGATCCTTTCACGTCGCATAGGGGCCAAAAAACCTGCTCACCTGATCGAAGTTGCCGGCAAGCATGGGATCGAGTCTGCCTCTCGGCGCGCTGAAGCGATTGCCGAGGAAACACGCGCGGTCGTCGGTCGATTGCGGGAGAAGGGTGTCACGAATCCAGCCGTTGGAGTCGTGGTCAATCGCGTTGCGCGCGCCCGGGCAGTACATGCGCGGCTGCGGAGCGACCTGAATGACGCTGCAAAGATCATTCTGCTGATCGGCCCGGCCCGCGCGGTTGATCGCGACGATCTCGCTCGTGATCTTGAGCCGATCCGAACCGGGCGGGATGAGCTGCGACGGGCAGTTGACCGACCGCTGATCGTCGTCGCCACGCAAACGATCGAGGCTGGCGTCGATATCGATTTCGATGGCCTTGTCACTGAGGCTGCTGCGCTCGACGCGCTGAAGCAGCGCTTCGGCCGTCTCAATCGAGCGGGGCGCGATGTCGAGGCGGAGGCTGTGATCCTGGCGTACAAGGATGACATTGGCGCCAAGGCTGACGATCTGGTCTATGGCGATCGCATCAGGGTCACGTGGGACAAGCTGCAGCAGATCGCTGCCGGGGCGAAAGGCCGCGTCGATTTCGGCATCAAGGCACTCGCAGAGTCCATCAGCGGGAATGAGGCCAGTTCGCTTGCCGCGCCGACCCAAGACGCACCTGTTGTTATGCCTGCCTATGCTCATCTATGGTCCCAGACCTCGCCCGTGCCCGCCAATGTGGATCCCGAGGTCGCCCTGTTTCTACATGGGCCCGAGCATGCGCGTGCGAGCGTCCAGATTGTCTGGCGTGCCGACATCGATGAGCAGAACGATCTTCGTTCGGCCATGGAAAACAACCGCGAGCGCGGGCGGTTAGTCGAAATCTTCAAGGTCGTGCCGCCGCGGGCCGCTGAAGCCGTTGAGGTGCCACTATGGGCCGCGCGTGGCTGGCTCGAACAATCAGCTGTCGATGAAGCCGACTTCTCGGATACCGTCGAGCGTAGCTCAGAAATGGACGACGTGCGGGGAGCGGGCCGGCGAGCGTTTCGCTGGGTTGGAGAGGACCGTGACAAGAATCACGGCAGCCGCGTGATTTGGGCGAGCGAGCTGCGCAACAGCGATCTGATCGTCGTGCCTGCCGGTTATGGCGGATGTGACCAATGGGGTTGGAACCCAGACTCAAGCGCGCCCGTAGTTGATCTCGCCGAGCGAGCTGCACTTCCTTTTCGCGCTCGCCGCTTTAGCGTTCGCGTGACGCCCGAGCTGATTTTGCAGGGCTGGCAGATTGGCGAGCCGGGTCACGGCGAAAGAATTCCAGCTGACGTCGCGCAGAAGCTCTCGCAAGAATTGGCCGCGAACGAGAGTGGTCGACGGGCGGACGATACCCTGGCCGCGGTATTGAGCCTCGCGATGCTGCCTCCAAAATTGCGCGAAAATCTCGAAAAGTTGCGCCGAGCAGCATCGACGGTAGCTGCAATTGGAGAGATTGGACCACACGAAGCGCGCACTGGGCCGCTGGAGACATGGTTGCCCTATCGGCGCGACTCCGAGGGGCGTCCGCGAGGAATCGTTTTCACGGCACCTCGCGGTGTCACTGCAGTTGATGTTGCCAATGTTGCGGCCATTCCGGCGACCGAAAGCGATGAGCTAAGCGCGAGCGCTGGTCGAGCTGTATCCTTGCAAGACCATTCGAGCCACGTGCGCGATTGGGCTAATGACTTCGTGCTTAGAGCCGGACTGCCCCAAGACTTGAGCCAGGACATCGTTTTGGGGGCACATCTCCACGATGCAGGAAAGGCGGACGCTCGCTGGCAAACCTATGTGACGGGTGGCGATCTATTTGGCCCCGACTCGCAAGATCTAGTGGCAAAATCAGCGCGCCGTCTGCCCCAGGGTGCTTGGGAGCGTGCTGGCCTTCCCCGGCGCTGGCGGCACGAGGCGTTGTCGGTTCGCCTCGCAATGCTCAATCGTGATTTCGCAGCAGCGCACGATCCCGAGTTGGTGCTGTGGTTGATTGGCACCCATCATGGCAATGGTCGGCCGTTGTTTCCTCACGCCGACCAGCGGGACGCCGAAGATCGCCATATCGACCTGCCAGATGCGCTTGGCGGACAAACGCCGCTCGCCGCGGGTCGCGGTCCGCAATCTCTCGCGTTCGAGTTCGAGGGCCGAGATTGGGTGCAGTTGTTTGAGAGGTTGAAGCAGCGATACGGTATCTGGGCGTTGGCGCGACTTGAGGCATTTGTTCGTCTTGCCGACCACCGCGCGTCGGAGGAGGGCGCATCACCAAGGGCGACTGAGCGTTGCAAGGAGGCGGCTAAATGACGGAGTCAGACCGCCGCTACCGCCTCGAAGGTCTGGAGGCCGATAACCTGCTCGCCTTTCTCGCGCTCCTCGGATTGCTGCGCGCGCTAGAGAACGCCCGAGCAGCTTGGCGCCCGCGCGTGGCTTGGGATCTTGAAGCTCCGCCACTGCGTCCTAGTTTGCTCCTGGCGACTTCGGCAACTGCCGCGGAGATATGCGAGGTCGCCGCCGAGGGAGCTGCCGCGCTGGCGCGCGAGTACAGCTTCCCCCGCGGCGCGGACGATCACGAGCCTCAGAGTGATCTCAACTATGCAAAGCGGACGGCACAAGCGCTACTTCGGCGCGCCGCCCAAGCGCAAGATTGCGTCGGAGCGGACCTCTGGAGTGCGCTAATGTCCGACGCCGCCGCAAAGGATGACAAGATCGAGGCAACCCCTTTGTGCCTCCTCTTTGGTCAGGGCCATCAGCACTTCCTCGACCGTCTGGCGGCGGTCCCGCGCAGCGAAGCACCACCGCTGCGCGGCCGCGGCAAAAAAGCGTTGGCGCTGACAGCCGCCGAAACATTGTACGAAGCGCTGTTCGAGCCTTGGACGCGGCAGGACCCGACGCCCGCGTTCCGTTGGGATCCAGCTGAAGATGTTCGCTACGCGCTACGCGCCGACGACCCGTCCGGAACGAAATCGACCACCCAACACGGCGCCAATCGGTTGGCCGCACTCGCTCTTCCAGCGCTCACCGTGACGCCTGCGAAACGTCGCGAGCGTGTACGCCTGCAAGTGCTCGGCGGTGCTTTCCAGCGAAACGAGTTCGTGTTCTTGTGGCCGATCTGGCGGGAGCCGATGAGCCTGTCCGGCGTCCGCGCACTGCTTTGCCATCCAGATATTGCGGAGGGTGCGCCGGCGCTGGCACACCTCGGCGTCGTTGACGTCAGGCGGACGCGTCGGATCAGCGTCGGCAAATTTATGAATTTCACGCGAGCGGAATCTGTCGGGACCACACCTGATCGGCGCGAGGGCATCCGAGGGTCGAACGGCTAGTGCTTCGCTTCCCAAGCCTCGTCGGACCGGGAAGTTCAGCCTTCCTAATTGACTCCCCCTTTCTTCCCGTTGTGATAATCATATCGGCACCGTAACAGCCGGGGCGTGTCGCGTATGTCCTCCCCAGCGTCCGAACTTCTTGCTGCGTCTCCCGCCCAGCTGACGCTCGAGCTGCCCGCGCCGCCGGCGACCGCCGAGACGCCGCTCGTCCCGGTGCGGATGGTGAACGAGTGGACCTATTGTCCGCGCCTCGCCTTCCTCGAATGGGTTGATCAGGAGTGGGCTGATTCCGGCGACACCGAGGAAGGGCGCCGCGCGCATGTACGCGTCGATGCCGGCGGTGGCCAGCTGCCGGCGCCGGATGAGACCGACGCGCGGCCGGACTTTACCGCGCGCTCGGTCATGCTCGGCTCCGAGCGGCTCGGCATCATCGCCAGGATGGACTTGATCGAAGGCGAGGACGGCGCCGTCACGCC
>Ga0187784_10000332_pt1 | contig 34059 bp, 28 predicted proteins | sample 1015_SJ02_MP15_2_FD_132964 | JGI IMG/M metagenome (GOLD analysis project Ga0187784, IMG submission 132964) | Tropical peat soil microbial communities from peatlands in Department of Meta, Colombia - 1015_SJ02_MP15_20_MG | ecosystem: Environmental > Terrestrial > Soil > Wetlands > Peat | place... | reverse complement strand
TTCAGCTGCGCTTCCTTGGCGCTGATCGGTTCGGCTTCGGCGCCGAAGGAACGCAGCATGCCGACACCCCGCAGCAGCTCTTCCCAGCGCTCTTTGTTGGTCGCGAGAGAGATCGAGCCGGGTTGCACGACGCCTGTTGCCTGGCCAGTCTCGGCTTCCAATTTTGTGTAGAGGTCAAGGGTGTAGGTCGCGAGCCGCGTCAGATTGTAGCTGGCAAGCGCCGATCGAAGCAGTCCGGCCGCATGCCAAGTCGTCCCACTGGTCAGCTGCTTTCGCTCGAGCAGCAAGACGTCTCTTATTCCAATCTTCGTCAGGTGATAGGCGGTTGAGCAGCCGACGATTCCGCCACCGATGATGACGACCTGGGCTTGCGAAGGAAGGGACGCCATCGTGTTCGACTCTTCTTGTCAGCCGCGCAGACGCGCGTGCGTCGGATCATAAGGACTGTCGGCGATGACGCGGGCGCTTCTCATCTGCCCGAACATTTCGATTTCGACGGGAGTGCCGGGCTCCGCGGCGCCCTGGTCGACCAGAGCCAGCGCAAGGCTCGCGCGTACCGCATGCCCGTAGGCCGCAGAGGTGACCATGCCGACACGCCGATCCTCTTGCCAAACCACGGCCATCGGCGGCGGCTCGGCATCGCGCGCTTCGTCGAGCATCACGGTAACGATGCTGCGTCCCGCGGGCTTCTCGCGCTCGCGCAACAGCGCCGCGCGGCCGGTGAAGTCGCCTTTATCGATGGAGATGAAGCGCGTGAAGCCGGCTTGCAGCGGCGAAACGTTGCGGTCGATGTCGGTTTTCCAGCCACGATAGCTCTTTTCCATGCGCAGGCTGTCCATGGCGTAGACGCCGAAGTCGCGCAGGCCGAGGTCCTTGCCGGCGGCGGCGAGCTTCGCGTAGGCGGTCGACATTGCGGCAAGCGGGAGATGCAGCTCGTAGCCGAGCTCCCCGACATAGGCCACGCGCAGTGCATGCGCGCGCGCGAAGCCGATCTCGATTTCCTTCGCGCTCAACCACGGGAATTCGATGTTGCCGAGGGATGCGTCCGTGACGCGCGCGAGCAGCGCGCGGGATTTCGGCCCGGCCACGACCAGGGTGCCCCAGGCGCCTGAGAGGTCGGTGACCCGCACGCTGCCATCGACCGGAAGCGCGCGCTCGATCCAGGCGAGATCGTGGTCGTGCCCGGAGGCCGCGCTCACCAGATAGAAGACGTCCTCCGCAAACCGGGCGATGGTGAACTCGCTGACGATGTGGCCATAATCGTCGAGCGCCCAGGTCAGGCGGAGGCGGCCGATGGCCGGGAGCCGGGTGCAAAGCAGATTGTCGAGATAGGCCGCGGCCGCCGGCCCCACGATGCGCAGCTTGGTGAAGCCGCCAACGTCCATGACGCCGACGGCCTCACGCACGGCGCGGCACTCCTCTCCGACGGCCTCATGCCAGCCGGCTCGACGGAACGACGGCGCAGGATCGGGATCGTCGGCCGGGCGTGCGAACCACGCAACTCTTTCCCATCCGCCGCGCGCGCAGAAACGTGCGCCTTTGGCAGCAAGCAACGGATAAAGCGGCGTCTGCAGCGCGGGTCGGCCGCCGGGCCATTCCTCCGCCGGGAACGCAATCGCATATTCTCGGCGGTAGAGCTCGCATGCGCGCTCGGCCGTATAACCGACCGTCGCATAGTCCCCAAAGCGGAGCGCGTCGCAGCTCCAGATGTCCCAGCTCGGCGCGCCGTCGACAATCCAGTCGGCAGCGATGCGTCCGGCACCACCGGCCTGAGCAATGCCGAAGCTGAATCCACAGCAGAGAAAGAGACCCGGCGCGTCGCGCACCGGGCCTATCAGGGGATTGCCGTCGGGCGTGTAGGGGATCGGCCCGTTGATGACACGATGGACGCCGACGCTCGCCAGAATCGGCACGCGTTGCATCGCGTCTGCCAGATAAGTCTCCAGGCGGTCGAGATCGTCCGGCCATAGCTGGTTGGCGAAATCGTCCGGGATACCCTCGCGCCACATCAGGCGGGCCTCGGCCTCGTAGGGACCGAGCAGCAAGCCGTGGCGCTCCTGGCGCAGATAATAGCTGACATCCGGATCACGCAGGATCGGCAGCGGCTTGCCATGCCCCGTGAGCTGCTGAATCGGCTCGGTGACGAGGTACTGGTGCGACATCGTGGCGAGCGGCAACGTCCGCCCGATCAGTTGCATCACCTCGCCGCCGCGATAACCCGCCGCGTTCACCACGATGTCGCAGGCAAACGCGCCCTTGTTGGTGGTGACCCGCCACTTGCCGCCGGGTTCGCGCCGCAGCCCGGTGACGCGCGTGAAGCGATGGACACGGGCCCCCATGTCGCGCGCCCCTTTTGCAAGCGCCTGAGTGAGCTGGCTGGGGTCGATGTCGCCGTCGCCCGGATCCCACAACGCACCGACGAGATCATGCAGCTCCAGAAACGGATAGCGCGCACGCGCTTCCTGCGGTGAGACGACCTCGAAGCCGACCCCGGCCGCGCGCCCCATCGCCGCCACGCGATGAAATTCGTCGAGCCTCTCGCGCCCGTGCGCAAGCCGCAGCGAGCCGGTGACGTGGTAATTGATCGGATAGCCGGTGCGCGCTCCAAGCTGCGCGTAGAGACTCGTCGAATAGGCCTGCATGGCCATGATCGCCTGGCCGGCCGAGAAATTCGGGCAATTGCCCGCGGCATGCCAGGTCGAGCCCGACGTCAGCTCATCGCGCTCGAGCAGAACGGCATCGGTCAAGCCGCGCAGCGCCAGATGATAGAGGACGCTGACGCCGACCGCGCCGCCGCCAATCACGACGACTCGGCATCGCTCTATCGCTTCGTTCACGAGGCGGCTCCGGTATTGCCGCGCCAGCTGAGCCGGTCGCGCATCCGGTAGTACGCACTGATAACTTCGAGCACCGGACGGCGGAAGCCGTGGAATGGAAGCGGCCGCATTGGGCTCGACGGCAGCGGCAGCGCATCGGTGTCGCCCGTGCGCGTCCATTTGCCGAGCTCGCGCCCCATTGCGGTTGCCATCGCGACGCCGCGGCCGTTATAGCCGACGCAAGTTCGCAAGCCGGGCGCAAGCTCGTGCACGCGCGGCATGTGGTCGATTGTCAGCGCGACCTTGCCGGCCCAGCGGAACTGCCAGGTCGGCGTCCCGATCTGCGGAAACAGCCGGCACGCCGCGTTTTCCACGAAGCGGAAAAGCGAATCCCGGTTCGTCTCGCCGAGGGAGCCGCGGCCGCCCATCACGAGCCGCCCTTCGTCGTCGAGGCGAAAGTAAAGGAGGATGCGCTGCGTGTCGGAAACGACGTGTCCGCCCGGCAGGATCGTGGCGCGGACGTTGTCTGATAAGGGCTGCGTCGCGACTTGCAGGCTGTGGATCGGCACGAGGACCTGCGCGAGCCCCGGCCATAATGCGTCCGTATAGCCATTCGTACAGAGCAGCACGGAATCGGCCTGCACGGCCCCGCCCGCGCTGCGCACCCGCCAGCGGCCGTTGACCCGCGAGAGCCCGGCGACGTGGCTGCCGGAGTGGACCTTTGCGCCATGCTTTTGCGCCGCCGCGGCAAGCCCGCGCGCATAGGCAAGCGGATTCAAGGCTCCGGCGCGCTCGTCCAACATCGCGCCGCGATAGCGGCCGGTGCCGAGAAGCTCGCGCGTTTCCTCGCGATCGACAGCGCGAACGTTGGCGCCGCGTTTGATCCACTGCTCGGCCCGCGAGATCTGCCGGGCGAACGCCGCATCGTTGACGGCGGCGTTGAGCCAGCCGCAATTCCGGCGCAGCCCGCAGGTGATGTTGTGGCGCTCGATGAGGTCATAGACGAGATCGGGTGCCGATCCTGCGAAAGCGGCGATGCGCTCGCCCCGTTCCTTGCCGTACCTGGCGACCAATTCATCGGGGTCCCATTTGAAGCCGGGCAGAACTTGTCCGCCGTTGCGCCCCGATGCGCCAAAGCCAGCCCCTCCGGAATCGAGCACGACGACCGAGACGCCTGCTGTTGCCAGCTCCAGCGCGGCGGAAAGTCCGGTGAAACCCGCGCCGACCACGCAAACGTCGGCCTTGTGCTCGTCCGAAAGCGGCGGTTGCGATGGATTGGGCGGCGCCGTCTTCTCCCACAGCGAGCCGACCGCCGGGACCGCAACGGACGGTGTCATACCTCGGTCTCCGGCCAGTTCGCATAGACATCGATGCCGCGCTTGGCGATCTGTGCGCCGATGATGGCGCGCTGAACTTCCGACGTCCCCTCCCAGATCCGGTCGACGCGCACGTCGCGGTAAAGCCGCTCCACCGCGTTCTCACGCATGTAGCCGCGGCCGCCGAAGATCTGCACGGCTCGGTCGAGCACCCGGCCGGCCATTTCCGACGACAGGAGTTTCACCGCGCTCGCGCGCGCATGCACCGCCTTGCGATCGATTCCGTGATCGATCTCCCAGGCGACGCGGTAGAGCGTGCTCTTCGCCGCCATGATGTCCACGGCCATGTCGGCCAACATGAAGTCGACCCCCTGGAATTCGCGGATGGGACGGCCGAACTGGACGCGTTGCCTCGCATGCGCCGCCGCAAGCTCCGCGCCGCGCGTCGCCGCACCGATGCAATGCGCGGCGATCTGCAGGCGCGCCTCGACGAACCAGTCCTTGGTCAGCTCGAGACCTTGCCCGATGTCACCCAGCATGCGCTCGGGCGCTACGGCGACGTCGTCGAAAACGAGCTCGGCATGGTCGAAGATGTAGTCGTGCATGAATTGCGGCGAGCGCACATGCTTGATCCCGGGCGCGCCGTGATCGACGAGGAACAGGGTCGGCTGGTTCGGATCGCCGTCCACATGCGCATGCACGATGATGTAGTCGCAGGCGTCATACGAGGTGACGAACCATTTCTCGCCGCTGATCCGCCAAGCGCCGTCCCGCAGCACGGCTTTCGTTTCCACCAGGCGCGGATCGGAGCCGGCTCCCGGCTCAGTGATGGCGTAGCATCCGCGACGCTCGCCACGGCAGCTCGGAGCAAGATACGCCGCCTTTTGCGCCGGCGTGCCATAGCGAAGTGCGATCGGCGGCTGCCAGACCGCCGCCCACAAACCGCAGCTCGCGCGGCCAAGCTGCTCGTTGATCAACATCTGCTGAAAAATGCTGAAGCCGCAGCCGCCGTCTTCGGCGCGGTGATTGATGCCGGTAAAGCCCCAGTCCACCACCGCCTTGCGCAGCGGGCCCCGCTGCTCTTGCGGCAGATGGCCGTGCGCGGTGACCAGAGATTCCAGCGGCAGCAGCACCTCATCGCAGAAGCCGCGCGCTTTCGCCTGCAACTGCATTTCCGAATGGCTAAGTGCCAAGTCCATGCTGCCCTCCGTCAGCGCCGGTCGGCGTTGCCGACGATCAACGCGTCAACCGCTACGGCGCCGGACGGCCCGACAATGATCGGATTGATGTCGAGCTCGCGCAGTCCGTCGCGCAGGTCGTAGGCGAGATGCGAGAGCCGCCAGAGGGCGTCCGCGAGCGCGGGTTCATCGGCCGGCGGCGCGCCGCGCAAGCCCGCCAGAAGCTTGCGCAGCTTGAGCCGTCCGATCATCCCGCCGGCCTTTGCCCGGCTGATCGGCGCCAGTGCCACCGCCCGATCGTCCAGAAGCTCGATCAGAACTCCGCCCGCGGCGATCATCACGTAAGGCCCGAACTCGGGATCGTTGATCGCACCAAGCGCCGCCTCGACGCCTTTGCCGACCATCGCCTGGATCAGGACCGCCGGCCCCAGGTGTCTTGCCATGTCGTCATAGACCGCACCGACGGCAGCGCTGTCGTGCAGATCGAGTTTCACTCCACCGGCATCGCTCTTGTGCGCGATGCCGGGGTGCGCCGTTTTCAGCGCGACGGGAAACCCGATCATGGCCGCAGCATGCACCGCTTCGGCTTGCGTAACGGCACGCTGGCGCCGCGGCGTCCGGATTCCATAGGCATCGAGCAGATCGAGTCCGTCCTGTTCGCTTAACGGTCCGGCGGCGAGCCGGCGCAGCCACCGATCGCGGGTCTCGGCAGGTACCGGTCCCTCATCGTCGGCATCAAGCGTCGCCTGGAAATCGCGATAGGCGAGGGCGTGCTTGACTGCCTTGAGCGCTTCGACGGTCCCGTCCAGCACCGGCACGCCGGTCGCCGTAACGCGCCGCGCGATGTTTTCGTGCCGGACCAGCGAATAGTTCGTCGCGATTGCGATCGGCTTGTCGGTGACGGCGGCGGCCGTCATCATCGCATTCGCGTACTGGTCGGAGAGATAATAATTGTCGCGAATATCAGCGAACAGAACGCCCATGGCCGTATCAGGATCTTCCAGGAGCGCGATCATCAGCTTGGCAAATTCCTGTTCGGCGTTCGCGCCCGTGCCCCAGGCGTCGAGCGGATTGACCGGTGCAAGGCCCGGATCGAGGCGTGCCTGCAGCTTTGCCGAGGTTTCGGCCGAAATCGACGCAAACGGCACGCCTATTCCGGAGTTGATGTCGACCATCAATTCCCGCTCGCCGCCGGAATCGTGCATCGCCGCCAGCCCGCCGCGCGCCGGCTTCTTCGGATGCGACAACAAGAGCAACGTCGCGGCGAATTCGTCCTCATCCTCGACGCGGGTCACACCGTATTTGTCGAACAGCGCTTCGTAGGCGGCATCGTTGCCGGTGAGCGCGCCGGTGTGGCTCAGCGCCATCGCGGCGCTTTCCGGCGTGCGGCCGACTTTCAGAACGACGATGGGAATGCCTCTGCAAGCCGCTTTTTTCAGGCCGGCGACAAAGCCGGCCGGATCGCGGACGGTCTCCAGGAACAGGCCGACGATCCCGGTCGTTTCCTGTTCGAGCGCCCAATCGAGATAATCGGCCGCGGTCGTAACCCATTCGCCGCCGGACGAGACGGACAGGTTGAAGCCGAGCCGCCGATCGTTATGGGACAGCGCGCCGAACGCGGAACCGGATTGCGCAATCAGCGTGATCGGGCCGCGCTGCATGTCGAGTGCGGAATCGAAAGCAACGATGCGCAGATCGCTATCGAGGTTGTAGAACCCCATGCCGTTGCCGCCGCACAAGGCAATGCCGGATTCCCGTGCGCGCCTTTTGATCCGTTCGATCAGCGCACCATCGTCGCCCCCTTCCGGGATGCCGCTCGCGAAGATGGTCGCGGCGCCCGCGCCGTGCGCGATGGCTTCCTCGAGCGCCGCTTCGAGCTTGGCATTGGCGACGCCGAGCACCACATGATCCACCTTTTCTGGCAACGCAGCGAGCGAGGGATAGCACTTGATCTGTTCGACCGCGTCGTAGCTCGGATTGACCGGATAAAGCCGCCCGGCGTAACCCGCGAGCTTGGGCATGCGCACCATCGCGTTGCCGGGGCTGTCGGGTCTTCGCGATGCGCCGATGAACGCCACTGATCGCGGGGCGAGCAGCGGATCGAGCCGGTGGCGAACACGCGCCGACATGACTACCGCCAGCGCTTCCGGTCGCGCAGGATTTCCCGCGCGGCGTTGTGGCCGGGGATGCCAGACACGGCGCCACCGGGATGCGAGGAAGACCCGCACAGATACAGATTGCGGATCGGCGTGCGATAGTCGGCATAGTGAGCCGCCGGGCGCTGGAAGAACAACTGGTCCGGAAGCAACTCGCCGTGGAATATGTGTCCCTGTGGCAACGCAAAGATCTCTTCCAGATCGGGTGGCAGCAGCACCTGCATCCGGATGACGCGGCTGGAGAAGCCGGGCGCGAACTCGTCCATGACGCCGAGCGCCGCCTTCACGAACGGCTCACGCTGCTCGGCCCAGGTCGTGTCCTTCAGCTCGTAGGGTGCATGGCCGCCGAACATGTTGACGATGTGCTTGCCGGGCGGCGCGACCGAGTCATCGACGATGGTCGGGACCACGGGCGTGATGAATGGCCGGCGCGAGAAACGCCCATATTTCGCGTCGTCGTAGGCCTGCTCGAGATAGTCGATGCTCGGACCGACGTGGACGTAGGTCGGATAGGCAAACCCGGCTTTCGCAGCGTCGAAGGCCTTGTAGCGCGGCGGATCCTCGCAAGCCGCGTTGATCTTGAAGGCGGTCGAGAACGTCCGATAGCTGTCGATCTCGGCCATGAAGTCCGTTGGCAGTTGCGCGCGTGCGACCAGTTTCTGGAACAGGAATTTCGCATTCAGGTTCGAGATGACGGCCCTCGCGTGAATCTCCTCGCCGGAGGCAAGCACGACGCCGCGCGCGGCGCCGTCGCGTACGATGACTGATGCGACCGCAGCATTGGTCCGCGCCTGCAACCCGAAGCGCGCACCGGATGTCATGATTGCATCGGAGATGGCGCCCATGCCGCCGCGAATGAAGCCCCAGCCGCCCGCGCCGGCGTGTTCGCCCATGACGTGGTGCAAGAGCACGTAAGCGGTCGATGGCGACTTCGGCCCGGCGAAGGTTCCGATCGAGGCGTAATAGGCAAGCAATGCCTTGATGGTGTCGTTTTCGAACCAGCGGCTGAGATAGTCGTAGACGCTCTGCGTCATCAGGTCGACGATGCGATAAACGCGATTGCCGAAGCGGCGGTTGCGCCAGAGCAAACCCGGAAGCCGCTTGATGCTGCGCCAGTCACGCCTGGTGACGTCGGGCGGGGTTTCGTAGAGCAGGGCGCGCACGACCTTGACGGCGTCCTGCAGATGGTCATTGAAAAGCGGATAGGCCTCGGCGTCCTTGCGCGAGAAGCGCGCGAACTCCTTCTGCGTCTTGGCGACATCGTCGTGCAGGAAAATGTGGTCGCCATTTTCCAGCGGCGAGAACAGATCGTTTGCCGGCAATACGACGAGTCCGAAGCGGCGAAGCTCGAGGTCGTCGATCACCCGCGGCGACAACAAGCTCATCACGTATGAGGCAACCGACATGCGGTAACCGGGGAAGACTTCCTCGGTCACCGCGGCGCCGCCCAAGAGATGCCGCCGCTCCAGCACGAGCGTCTTGACGCCCGCCTTCGCCAGATAGGCGCCGCACACGAGACCGTTGTGTCCGCCTCCAATGATGACGGCATCGTAGCGTTCAGCCATTCCTTTCCCCGTCATCACGCGCTTTGCGAAATCTGGCGTCGCGCCATGCAAGCGCTGCCTTGAGGCCTTGTTCCCGGCGCACGCGGTTGAACTCCGATCGCTCCGGCCCGCCGGCGGCCTCAATGATGATGTCGGTCTCCAGAGCTTGCAGCAGTGCCTGGCGGAAGCCCATCATCTCGTAGCTGCGGTTGATCGCCTGCTTGGTGAGGCGCACCGAATCGGGCGCCGCAGCGATGAAGTCGCGGGCGATCGCTTCGGCTTTCGCCAGCACCTCGGCTTCCGACACGACATGATTGACGATGCCAAGCTCGCGCGCCCGCTGCGCGCTCAGGCGATCCTGCCCGCTGAGCAGTATTTCCTTCGCGGCCTTCGGCCCGGCGACCCACGGCAGCAGCATGGCGACAATGCCGGACCCGAAGCGCACCTCCGGCTCGCCGAACAAGGCCGTCTCGCTCGCCACCGTGACGTCGCAGGCGAGCATCAGCTCGAAGGCGCCGCCCACACAGTGACCGTGGACGGCTGCGATCGTCGGCTTCGGACAATCCCAGAACTGCATGATGAAGGCGAAGTCGTCTTCCAGCACCTTGCGCCATTGCGCCACCGTCCGCTCGCCGGCGCTGGCCGAGGCCTTGATGTCGAAGCCCGCCGAAAACGACCGCCCCGCGCCATGGACGATGATCGCGAGCACGCGAGGATCGGCCGCGAGCTCATCCATGGCGCGGTTGGTTTCCTCGATAAGCTCTGGATTGAACGCATTGAGGACTTGCGGTCGGTTCAGCTTCAGCCAGCCGATGCCCTCATCGAGGCGGATTTGGATGGTTTGGTATGTCATGTGGGGGTCCGAGGGGCCGCCGGGTGGGTTTCACCCAGCTCCATCGATGCTCATGACAACTGGAACTTTTTCCAGTCGTCTTCGTATTTCGTCACATACGTTGCAACCTGTTCGTCGTTGAAGATGCAGGCGTCCTTGAAGTTGTCCGGGTACGACACGTAGAGCGCCGCTTGCTCCGATGTCGCCTTCGCGGCGGCGGACTCGAGAACCGGGCCGTAGGTGCCCTTGGGCAGCAGAGCCTCCTGCGCCAGCTCGCTGATCGCGTAGTCGATCACCTTCATGGCGAGCTCGCGGTAGGGCGTCCCCTTCGGAACCACAAAGGCATTGCCCCAGGCGATCGAATCCTTGTAGGTGAGCTTCACCGGCGCTTTTTCCTTCGTCACGTCGAGAACGCGGCCACTCCATGCGGAGGCCATCGACACCTCGCCGGTCGAGAGCAGCTGAACGGGCTGCGCGCCGGCCGTCCACCAGACCTTCACATGCGGCTTGAGCTCGCGCAGCTTGTCGAACGCGAGCTTCACCTTGTCGTCGGTCGCCGGATAGATCTGGTCGCGGGCGACACCGGCCGCCATCAGCGCCGCTTCGTAGTTGTAGTAGAAGCGGCTGTAGAGGGAGCGAGGCCCGGGAAAGTCGTTCACGTTCCAGAAGTCCTTCCAGGACGTCGGTGCCTTGCCTTCCGGAAACATTTTCGTGTTGTAGGCGATGACGGTGGCACCCGAGCTGGTGAAGATGCCGTAATCCGTCACCCAGGCCTTGTTCATTTTGGAAACGTCGATGATCGCGAAATCCATTTTCTCGAGGAGCCCCTGGTCGCGTCCCTGATAGATGAACTGGCCGCCGACATCGACGAGATCCCATTCGACCGCGTTCGCTTCGACCATGGCCTTGATCTTGGCGTAGTTCGTCGGCGACGTATTCGCGATTTGAACGCCGAATTTCGTGCCGGCAGGGTCCATGAACGCGGCCTTCTCGGTCGCCGAGAGGGCACCGCCGAACGAGCAGAAGGTGAATGGACGGCCTTGCGCGAAGCCGCGTGGTGAGCCCAGAACGCCTGCAGTGCCGAGCAGTTGCAGCAGGTGACGTCTGTTCAACATGGTCAGTTCTCCCCTTGTGCACTGTGTAGTGGAATGATGCGGACATCTCCGTGGCGCCAGGAGAGCCGCACTTCACATCCTTCGGCCGGCATGTTCGCTCCGGAAAAGCAGCGGCACCAGAGTTCCTGCCCCTGACGCAGTTGCATGCGGATCGCGATGACATCTCCGAGATAGACGAGCTCGATGACGCGCGCCGGCAGGCCGTTCTCGCCGGTGGTCGTGAATGTGAGGGCCTCCGGCCGGATCAGCGCCCCTGCGTCAGCGCCGAGTTTCAGGCCGGCCGCGGCTTCACCGGTGATCTCTATCCCCAATTCGTTCAGTGCGATGCGCGCGCCTCCATTCGCCAGTTGCGCCACTGGCCCTGTGAGGATGTTCGATTCACCCAGGAACGAGGCGACGAACACATTGGCGGGCCGCCGGTAAAGCTCGTCGGGCGTGCCGATCTGCTCGAGCCTCCCTTCACGCATGACGCCGATGCGGTCGCTCATCACCAGCGCCTCTTCCTGATCGTGCGTCACGTTGAGCGTCGTCCGCCGCAATTCACGATGCAGACGCCGGATTTCGAGCTGAACGTGCTTGCGCAATTGCCGATCGAGGGCACCGAGCGGCTCGTCCATCAGCAGCACCACCGGCTCGATCACGATCGCCCGGGCCAGTGCCACCCGCTGCTGCTGCCCGCCGGAAAGCTGTCGGATCGCCCGCTCTTCGTAACCGTCGAGGCGTATCATCGCCAGGATGTCCCCGACGCGGCTCTTGATCTCGGAATGCGGGATGCCGCGTACACGCAGCCCGTAGGCCACGTTCTCGAACACGTTCATGTGCGGAAACAGAGCGTAGTTTTGGAACACCATGCCGATATCGCGTTTGCGCGGCGGCAGCGCAGTGACATCGTCGGATCCGATGCGCAGGATCCCCGCGTCAGGGGCGGTGAACCCGGCCGCAATGTTGAGAAGCGTCGTCTTCCCGGACCCGCTCGGGCCGAGCAGCGTCAGAAACTCACCAGCCTTCACTTCGAGCGATAGCGGACACACGGCCTGCACGCCGCCGAAAGACTTGGCGATACCGTCAAAGCCGAGCGAGCGCGATTCAACGGGCATGCTCGGCCTTGCGCAATGGTCTGGCGCCCGCCGCAAACTTGACTGCGGCAAACAGCAACACGGTGATGGCGATCAGGGTCGCGGATGCGACCGCAGTGACCGGCGTGACCTCCACGCGGATCGTCTCCCACATCTTTACCGGCAGAGTCTTCGCCTGCACGCCGGCGAGGAAAATGGAAACGACGACTTCGTCGAACGAGGCGACGAAGGCAAAAGCGCCGCCCCCGGCGAGGCCGGGCAGGATCAGCGGCAGCGTGATGGTGCGGAATGTTCGCCATGGTGTCGCGCCGAGCCCTTCGGCCGCGCGCAGCCAGTTGGGATCAATACCTCGCAACGAAATACCGACATTCACGATCACGAAGGGCAGCGCCAGCAGCGTGTGGCCGAGCGCCAGACCGAGCAGGGTCCCATGCAGACCGAGCGGACGCATCACGTAATAGAGCGCAATGGCAGTCATGATCACGGGGACAATCAGCGGCGAAATCACGATTCCGGTGACCACCAAACGAGTCAGCGGCGAAACGCGCATCAGTCCCAGTGAGGCAGTTGTGCCAAGAAGAAGCGAAATGGTGGCCGCCAGAAGCGCGACCTTGAAGCTCACAACGAGCGCCTGCCACCACTCCGGATCTGCAAGAAATGCGCGATACCAGCGCAGCGACATCACGTCGGGCGGCAGCTGCAGATAACTCGCGTCGCCGAACGACGCCGGAACGACCGCGAGGATCGGGAGCACGAGAAACGCCAGGACGACCGAGCCGGCAATATTCGAGGCGATGCGCGTCTTGTTTGTCATCGCGCCGCCATCGTCGCCGTCACGTTCACCAGGCGGCTCGCGATGAGGATCAGCACCAGCACGAGAAGAAGCAGCCAGAAAGCCGCTGCCGCAGCGAGCGGCCAGACGAGCTGCTCGGTGACGTAGAGATCGATCAGCATCGCCACCGTAAGGTTCCGCGGCCCGCCAAGGATCGCCGGGGTGATGTAGAAACCGAGCGCCAGCAGGAAAACGAGCAGGAATCCGGCCGCGACCCCCGGCATGGTCAGCGGCAGATAGACGCGCCGGAAAGTCTGCAGCGGAGTTGCGCCGAGGCCGTCGCTGGCAAGTAGCAGCGGCTGCTCGACGTTGCGCATCGCCGTGTAGATCGGCAACAGCGCATAGGGCAGCAGCACATGGACCATGCCGATATAGACGCCGGTGCTGTTGAAAAGGAACGACACCGGCTGGCTGACGAGCCCGCTTGCGACCAGGAGGTGATTGACCGGCCCGTTCTGGCCGAGCAGCAGAATCCAGGCGAAGGTGCGCACCAGCACGCTGATCCACAGCGGAAACAGCACGCACCACAGCGCGATCGACAACGCATGGCCGCGCAGGCGGGAGAGCAAATAGGCCGTTGGATAGGAAATCAGACTGGTGATCACTGCCACATTGAAGGCGAGGATCAACGTGTTGACGAAAACGTTGCGGTACACCGCGCTAACTGCGATTTCGCGGAACGACGCCAGCGGTCCTCCCTTGCCGGCGAAGGCAAGGCTCAGGAGTTCGCCAAGCGGCGCAATGAAGCAGATGCCGAGAAAAACCAGGACAGGTCCGAGCAGAGCCGCTGTGACAAGCCATTGACGCAGCTTCCGCGATCGAGCCGCTGCAAATCCGTCGTCCTGTCGACGCGCGACGCTCCACTCCCCTGACGCGGTAGCCTCCATCTGGCAAAATTTGTCGCTGGGGAAGTCCATTCCCGTGAAAATTTGGTGCTAGAATTTCACAGCTTCGCACCGACGGCAAGGGACCTTTCATGGCAAAGCGCAAATCAGCCGCTCCCGCGAGGCGCCGCAACCGCTCGCCCGGGACGAGAAATCAGGTCGACGGGCAAGGACGGATCGGCGCCGAGCTACGCTATCTGCGTCTGGCGAAACGTCTGACACTGAAGGAATTGGCCGATCAGGCGCAGATCTCGATCGGGCTGCTCAGTCAGATCGAGCGCGGCCGTTCGCAGCTTGGCGTCGCGATCTTGATGCGCATCAGCAACGTGCTCGGTGTGCCGATGAATTTCTTCTTCTCCAAGGTGCAAAACCCCGCGCGGGAGGAGGGCGATATCGTCGTGCGCGCGTCCGAGAGGCGGGAACTGCGGTTCCCGGGAATTGGCGTCCGCGAAGATCTCCTTTCGCCAAGCCTCGCAGGACCGATCGAGATGCTCTTGAGCACGATCGAGCCGGGCGCCGACTGCGGCGAAGCCTATAGCCATCGCGGGGACGAGGCGGGCCTTGTTCTTTCCGGTTCGCTCGATCTATGGGTGGGCGACCGGCATTTTCTTCTACATGCGGGTGACAGCTTTAGCTTTCCAAGCTCCCTGCGGCATCGCTACCGCAACAATGGCAGCGTTCCGACGAAGGTCGTGTGGATTATTACGCCACCGTTCTACTGAGCGACCCGCCTCGTCTCCCTCACACCACCCGAAACACCTCCCAGCGCGATGAGCCCGAGACGACATGCGGCTCGAGCGCCTTGCCCCAGGCCTTGTGCGCCTCGATCTTGCCGAGTGCCGCCCAGGCCTGCTCGAGCGCCGCGAGGTCGGCGACGCTCCATTCATGCACCACGGTCGCCTCGCGCGCGCCGATCGAGCCGGTCAGCAGGCGGCCCGACGCGGGCCCCCAGCCGATCTGCGGTGCAATCTCGCGTGCCCATTTGGCGAGCATGTCGATCACGGTCTGTTTCTGCCCGAACCGGGCATCGATCTGCCAGCGTGCAATCAGCATGGCGATGTCTCCTTGCGTTGAGCGGCGGGTTCACTCATCCCATGCCTGCACGATGGTCTGCCGCGCGATGCGTCCGCCCTTCAGTTCGACGAGCGCGCAGCAGAACACTTTCGCGCCGTCCGGGTAGGCGCAGGCTTGCGAGAAGGCGAGGCGATTGCCTTCCGCGATCGTCACCTCGACGTCGTGCGTCATCGCCCGGCTGCAGATGTCGTCCCAGAACGTCGCGATCGCGGCCTTGCCGCTCACCTGGCGGGGCCGGCTCGGCGGATTATTGCGGTCGATCACGCGCAGCTGCGCGTCATCGGCATAGAAGCTGGCGAGCATGCGCCCGTCGCGGCTCTCGATGGCGCGCTTGATCGCGGCGCCGTTCACGGTGCTGGTCGTCGTGGCCATTGTGGTCTCCTTCGATCTCTTCGACGCGCGGCGTCGCCTAGCGCGACGCCGCCTTCGCCTTCTCGGCGGCGAGCTTCATCACGGTGTCGACCTCGTTGCGGAAGCCTGCAGGGTCGGTCTGCATGCCGTTGAGCACGGTGCTCCAGTGGCGCACGATCGCCGACATCGCCACCGCCTCGCGGATCTCGGCCTCGGTCGCGCCGTTCGCCTTTGCGGCGACGGTGTGGAAGTAGACGCAGTACTGGCAGGGGATCTGCGCCGCGATGGCGAGCCCGATCAGCTCCTTCACCTTGCCGCTGAGCCTGGTGTTCGGATTGAGCTGTACCGACTTGAACTCGCCCCAAGCGGCCGAGATGCCGGACTCGGGGAATTGGCGGAAGAAGGTCGGCACGATGCCGAGCGTCTGCTCGATGTCGCGATAGGTCGCCTCGGCGGACGCGTCCTGCGCACACGCGAGGTCCGTGGTGAGGGTGATTGCCGACGCAAACGTGAGAGCGATAAGAGTGAGCTTGCGCATGAGTATCCTCCTGGTGTTGCCGAGGACGGCAGTCGTAGCCCCATGCAGCGATGTGCGCTTCGACCGGTCGGGCCATGCGCACGATGGCCCGTTCGGGCGAGGAGCAGCGGAGGCGCTACGAGCTCCGCGCGCGCCCGGCGAGCGCCGCCGCGGCAGCGCGGGTCGGCAGATCGAGCTTCAGCAGGATGTTTGCAACGTGTCGTTTCACGGTGTGGTCGCTCAGGCGCAGGTGCTTCGCGATCGCTGCATTGCTCAAGCCATCGGCGACCAGTGCAAGCACCTCGCGCTCGCGATCGCTCAAGCGCGCAAGGCTCGGCTGCGCGGGCGCCGTGCGGCGCGCGACCGGCTCGAGATGATGCTCGGTCGCAACGCCAAGCAGGCGGATCGGCGTTTCGAGGCCCGTGATCGTCTCGGTTCCGCGCTCGCGGAAGTGCAAGCCCGAGCCCGCCACGAGGTCGCTCACCACGCCGGAGACGAGGACGTCGCCAGCCCCGGCGCGCGTGGCGATGCGCTCGGTCACGTGCAGCACGAGACCGCTGACGCCGTCCGCGGCGATCTCGACCTCGCCGGTATGAATGGCAGCCGCAAGCGGCAGGCCGATCCCGGCCGCGGCATCGCGCAGGGCCAGTGCGCAGCGCACCGCGCGCGCCGGCCCGTCGAAGCGCGCGCTGATCTCAGCCGCGCCGGCCGTGATCGCCTGGCCGCCGAGCCGCGCGATTGCATCGTTTCCAACCTGCCGCAGGCGTTGCAGCCGCTCGCTCCATAACGTGTCGCCGAGCCGTGCGGCGGCGCGCTCCGGCATCACCAGCCGCGCCACCATAATGGTGGCGAGCACGCGATCGTGCGCCGGGGCCGGGCGCACGCCGGTCAGGAACTCCTCGATCTCGTCGACCACCCGATCGATGTCGCCGGTCCACACCGGATGATCGCGACCGGGGATCTCGATGAAACGCGCACCCTTGATGTGCTCGGCGAGGTAGCGGCCGCCCGCAATCTTCACACGCGCATCGTCGCCGCGATGGATAATGCGCGTCGGCACCCGAATGCTGGAGAGCACCTGGCGTACGTCGATCTCGGCATTCATGCGCGCGAGCGCAACTGCGGCGGTCGGACTCACGGAAAGGCGCTCGAAGCGCGCCCACCATTCCTGGAAGCGTGGATCAGTGAGACGTCCGGGCGCGAAGTGGCGCAGGCTCCTGCCGGTGCCCCACGAGGTCTCGGCGCTGCGGACGAATTCCTCCAGCGCTTCGCGCCCGGCGACCCAGGTGTGAAAATGCGCGTAACCGCCATAGAGCACGAGCGCGCGCGTGCGCTCCGGGTAGGTCGCCGCAAAGAGAATTGACATCGGCGCGCCTTCGGAGGCGCCAAGCAACGCGGCGCGCCCTGACCCGACCGCATCCATCACGGCACGCACATCATCCATGCGTGTCTCCAGGCTCGGGAGGTGATGCGCATCGACCCGGTCGCTCAGGCCCGTGCCGCGCTTGTCGAGCAGGATCAGCCGGGTGAACGCGGCCAGGCGATTGAGCAAGTGGGTGTAGCCCGGATCTTCCCAGTGCACTTCCAGATTCGAAATGAACCCCGGTACGAATACGAGATCGATCGGCCCATGGCCGACGACCTGATACGCGATGCGGACATCGCCGCTCTTGGCGTAGCGCGTCTCGGGTATTGCCACAGCGCGCCCCTCGCGAGCCGCGTTGCCGAAACGCGTTCTCAATCAGGCGGCCCGACTGACCGGAAGGGTACCGGCGCGTGTGCGGTGGCTCAAGACGGGGTACGGGGAGGAGGTAATAGCGAGTGGCGAACGGTGAGGAGGACTCGCTCGACTACTCGCCATTCGCACTCTCAACACGACGGCCGGTCACGTTAAGGCCGAGGGGGAGCGAGTCCGCCAGAGCACACCCTGCGGTTCTTACCTCCGGTCGCCGCCATTCTCGGTCTGCAGCCCGCCATTCACCGCGCGCTATCCGTCGTTCACTCCATTCACACCCGGTTTCGCTGCCAGCCAAGTCTCTGTGTCCCGGCCGCAACACGGCGCGCGCGGCTTCGCGAATTGGCTGATTTCACGCTATTATTGAGTGGACGGAACCCCATTCTTGCGAAATCTTAATGCCGAGGTTCGGAGGAACCGATCAGACCATCCGTATCGGATTATCGTGCGGACAAGGGGCGGGCTGATCGGTCGGTGGGTTCCTCAGTTTGTTCGCGCCCTAACGCGGGTAACCCATGGACCAGCCGCTGCACCGACCGACCGAAATTCCACCACTGGAGCCACTGGAGCCGGAGACGACCGGTCGCACCTCGCGCTGGCGTGTCGTGCTCACTACGCTTGTGGTTCTGCTCCTGCTCGCCGGGCTCGTCGCCTGGGTCATGCGCAACAGCGCGACCCAGCAGACGAGCAGCGGCGGCCGAAGCTCCGGGCCGATGTCGATCGTCCCCGAAACGGTAAGCAAGGGCGACATCGGCGTCACGCTGAACGCGCTCGGCACGGTGACCTCGCTCGCGACCGTCACTGTTCGCAGTCAGATCAGCGGTTACCTGCAGAAGATCGATTTCACCGAGGGCATCGAGGTCAAGAAGGGCGATCTGCTCGCCGAAATCGATCCGCGGCCGTACGAGGCGGCGCTGGCGCAGGCGCAGGGCAACCTTGCGCGCGACCAGGCGCTGCTGAAGGGCGCGCAGGTGGACCTCGTTCGTTATCAAGGGCTCGCGGCGCAAAACGCGGTCCCGCGCCAGACACTCGATACCCAGGTGGCGCTCGTCGCGCAGGATCAGGGCCTGGTCGAGGCCGACAAGGCCGCGGTCAAGGCCGCCGAGGTGAACCTCGCGTACTGCCGCATCGTCTCGCCGCTCGACGGGCGCGTCGGCCTGCGCCAGGTCGACCAGGGCAACTACGTCACGCCGGGCGATGCCAACGGCCTCGTGGTGATCACGCAGATTGCACCGATCAGCGTGCTTTTTACAGTCCCGGAGGACAATCTGCAGGCGATCGCGAAGCGGCTGCAGGAGGGCGCGAAGCTTCCCGTCAGCGCCTTCGACCGCGCCGGCGCGACCAAGCTCGATGACGGCCTGCTGCAGACCTTCGACAGCCAGATTGATCCGACCACCGGGACGATCAAGCTGCGGGCGCAATTTCCAAACGATGCGCGCAAGCTCTATCCGAACCAGTTCGTCAACGTGCGGCTGCTGCTCGATACCCACAAGGACGTGACCACGATGTCGACCGCCGCGATTCAGCGCGGCGTCCCCGGCACCTTCGTTTATCTGATCGGCGCGGACGACGTCGTCTCGGTGCGGCCGGTGCAGCTCGGCGTCACCGATGGAGATCGGGTCGAGGTGCGCTCCGGCCTGCAGCCCGGAGACCGGGTCGTGATCGACGGGGCTGACAAGCTGCGGGATGGCGCAAAGGTCGTGGTGCGCGCCCCGACCGGAACCGTCATCCGGCCTGCCGGCGCGACCGGGCAGGACAATGTCGCCGCACCAAGCGAACCGAAGGACGGCGAGCAGAAAGGCGAGGGCAAGCGAAAGCGCTCCGACGGCGGACAGAAACAATGAACCCCTCGCAGCCCTTCATCCTGCGGCCGGTGGCGACCACCTTGCTGATGATCGCCATCATGCTGTCCGGGATGCTGGCCTTCCGGTTCCTGCCGGTCGCCGCGCTGCCCGAGGTCGACTATCCGACCATCCAGGTGCAGACCTTCTATCCGGGCGCGAGCCCGGACGTGATGACGTCGTCGGTGACCGCGCCGCTCGAGGTGCAGTTCGGCCAGATGCCGAACCTCAACCAGATGAGCTCGGTCAGCTCCGCGGGCGCCTCGGTCATCACCTTGCAGTTCGGCCTCACCATCTCGCTCGACGTCGCCGAGCAGGAGGTGCAGGCCGCGATCAACGCCGCCGGCAACCTGTTGCCCGCCGACCTGCCGGCGCCGCCGATCTATGCCAAGGTCAATCCGGCCGACGCGCCGATCCTGACGCTCGGCCTCACCTCGAAGACCATGCCACTGACGCAGGTCGAGGACTTCGCCGACACGCGGCTCGCGCAGAAGATCTCGCAGCTGCCCGGCGTCGGCCTCGTCAGCATCAGCGGCGGCAACCGGCCGGCGGTGCGTATCCGTGCCGATATCCGCAAGCTTGCCGCCTACGGCCTCAACATCGACGACCTGCGCACCACGCTCGGCAACGCCAATATCAACACCCCGAAGGGCAATTTCGACGGCTCGATGCGGGCCTACACGATCAACGCCAATGATCAGATCCGCAACGCAGATGACTACAAGCCGTTGATCGTCGCCTACAAGAACGGCTCGCCGGTGCGCCTGAGCGACGTCGGCGACGTGGTCGAAGGCGCGCAGAACGACAAGCTCGGCGCCTGGATGAACGAGACCCCGGCGCTGATCCTCAACATCCAGCGCCAGCCGGGCGCCAACGTGATCTCGGTGGTCGAAGGGATCAAGGCGCTGCTGCCGCAACTGCAGGCGACGCTGCCGTCGGCGATCGATCTCGCGATCCTGACCGACCGCACCGTGACGATCCGCGCCTCGGTGCGCGACGTCGAGTTCGAGCTCACGCTTGCCGTCGTTCTCGTGGTGCTGGTGATCTTCGTGTTCCTGCGCTCGACGCGCGCGACGCTGATCCCGAGCCTCTCGGTGCCGCTCTCGCTCGTCGGCACGCTCGGCGCGATGTATCTGTTCGGCTTCAGCCTCAACAATCTCTCGCTGATGGCGCTGACGATCGCGAGCGGTTTCGTGGTCGACGACGCGATCGTGGTGATCGAGAACATCTCGCGCTACATCGAGGAGGGCGACACGCCGCTGCGCGCCGCGTTGCGCGGCTCGGAGCAGATCGGGTTCACCATCATCTCGCTCACCGTGTCGCTGATCGCGGTGCTGATCCCGCTGTTGTTCATGGCCGACGTCGTCGGACGGCTGTTCCGCGAGTTCGCCATCACGCTCTCGGTGACCATCCTGATCTCGGCGGTGGTCTCGCTGACCCTCGTTCCGATGGCCTGCGCCAAGCTGCTCAAGCACGACGACGGGAGCCACGAGAATGCATTTCAGCGCATAAGCCGCATCGGCTTCGACCGCATGATCGACGGCTACGATCTGATGCTGCGATGGGTGCTGCGCCACCAGACGTTCGTGCTGTTGATCGCGCTCGCGACCTTCGCGCTCACCGCCTGGCTCTACATCGTGATCCCGAAAGGCTTCTTCCCGCTGCAGGACAGCGGCGTGATCCAGGCGATCTCCGAAGCGCCGCAATCGGTCTCCTATGCGGCGATGGCGGAGCGGCAGCAGCAGCTTGCGAGCCTGATCCTGAAGGATCGCGACGTCGAGAGCCTCTCCTCGTTCATCGGTGTCGACGGCACCAATACGACGCTCAACTCCGGCCGCATCCTGATCAACCTGAAACCGCACGAGGATCGCAGCTCGGACATCGCGACCGTGATGCGCCGCATCAAGGACCGCATTGCCGGCTTGAGCGGCATCACCCTCTACATGCAGCCGGTGCAGGACCTGACCATCGAAGGCACGGTGAGCCGCACGCAGTACCAGTTCATCCTGCAGGACGCCGACCCGAATGAGCTCGCCGAATGGGCGCCGCGGCTCGTCGACAAGCTGCGCACGCTGCCGCAGCTCGGCGATGTCGCGACCGACATTTCGGCGCAGGGGCTCGCGGTGTTCGTCGACATCGACCGCGACCAGGCGGCCCGCTTCGGCATCACGCCGGCGACGATCGACAACGCGCTCTACGATTCCTACGGTCAGCGCATCGTCTCGACCATCTTCACCAACTCGAACCAGTACCGCGTCATCCTCGAGGCCGATCCGACGCTGCAGACTTCGCTCGACTCGCTCTCCTCGATCTACCTGCCGTCATCGGTCGGCACCACGCCGGTGCCGCTCTCGGTGATGGCGAAATTCCGCGAGAGCGTTGCGCCGCTGCAGGTCTCGCATCTTGGCCAGTTCCCCTCTGCGACCGTGTCGTTCAACCTCGCGCCCAGCGCCTCGCTCGGCGACGCGGTCGCGGCGATCAAGCAGGCGCAGATCGACATCGGCCAGCCGCTCGGCGTCATCACCAGCTTTCAGGGCGCCGCACTCGCGTTCCAGTCCTCGCTCTCGAACCAGCTGTTCCTGATCCTCGCCGCGATCGTCACGGTCTACATCGTGCTCGGCGTGCTCTACGAGAGCTTCATCCATCCGGTCACGATCCTCTCGACGCTGCCCTCCGCCGGCATCGGCGCGCTGCTTGCGCTGATGCTTGCGGGCCAGGACCTGACCATCGTGGCCATCATCGGCATCATCCTGCTGATCGGCATCGTGAAGAAGAACGCGATCATGATGATCGACTTTGCGCTCGATGCCGAGCGCAACGAAGGCCGCTCGCCGCGCGAGGCGATCCATCAGGCCTGCCTGCTGCGCTTCCGCCCGATCCTCATGACCACCATGGCAGCCGTGCTCGGCGCGCTGCCGCTCATGGTCGGTACCGGCGCCGGGTCGGAGCTGCGCCATCCGCTCGGCATCTCGATCGTCGGCGGCCTGCTGCTCAGTCAGCTCCTGACCTTGTTCACCACGCCGGTGATCTATCTTTGGTTCGATCGCCTCGCGATCCGTTTCGGCGGGCGGCCGCACCCGGTGGGCGGGGCAGAGGCCGCCGGGCCGGCGGGAGAGGCTCACTGAGCCATGGACCCCTCAACCCCGTTCATCCGCCGGCCGGTCGCGACGACGCTGCTTACCTTCGGGATCGCGGCGGCCGGCGCGGTTGCGTTCTTCAAGCTGCCGGTCTCGCCGCTGCCGCAGGTCGATTTCCCGACCATCTCGGTGCAGGCGACGCTGCCCGGCGGGAGCCCGGAGGACGTCGCGATCACGGTCGCGAGCCCGCTCGAACGGCATCTCGGCCAGATCGCCGACGTGACCGAGATGACCTCCTCGAGCACGGTCGGCTCGACGCGCATCACGCTGCAATTCGGGCTCAACCGCAATATCGACGGCGCGGCGCGCGACGTGCAGGCCGCGATCAACGCGGCGCGCGCCGATCTGCCGACCAGCCTGCGCACCAATCCGACCTATCGGAAGGTGAACCCGGCCGACGCGCCGATCCTGATCCTGGCGCTTACCTCCGATACGCTGACGCGCGGCGCACTCTACGACGCCGCCTCGACCGTGCTCGCGCAGAAACTGTCGCAGGTCGACGGTATCGGCGAGGTGGTGGTCGGCGGCAGCTCGCTGCCGGCCGTGCGCGTCGAGCTCATTCCGCAGGCGCTCTACAAATACGGGATCGGGCTGGAGGACGTGCGTGCCGCGCTGTCGAGCGCCAATGCGCACAGCCCGAAGGGCGGCATCGACGTCGGTGAGCAGCGTTTCCAAGTCTATGCCAATGACCAGGCCAACGTGGCGGCGGACTACAAGTCGCTGATCGTCGCCTATCGCAACGGTGCTCCGGTCACCGTCTCGGACGTCGGCGAGGTCACGGACTCGGTCGAGAACCTGCGCAATGCCGGCCTCGCGAACGGCAAGCCGGCCGTGCTGATCATCCTCTACCGCCAGCCCGGCGCGAACATCATCTCGACCGTCGATCTGGTGAAGGAGATGATGCCGATCCTGCGCGCTTCGGTGTCGCCGGCGATCGACATCGGCATCGCGGTCGATCGGTCGATCACCATCCGCATGTCGCTGCATGACGTCGAGCGAACGCTGATCTTCGCGATCCTGCTGGTGATCCTGGTGGTGTTCGCGTTCCTGCGCAACGCGCGCGCGACGTTCATCCCGATGGTGGCCGTTTCGGTGTCGCTGGTCGCGACCTTCGGCGTGATGTACCTGATCGGCTACAGCCTCGACAATCTCTCGCTGATGGCGCTCACGGTCGCGACCGGCTTCGTGGTCGATGACGCGATCGTGGTCCTGGAAAACATCACGCGTTACATCGAGGAGGGGCATTCGCCGATCGAGGCCGCGCTGCGCGGCGCCAACGAGGTCGGCTTCACCGTGCTGTCGATGAGCATCTCGCTGATCGCGGTGTTCATCCCGATTCTGATGATGGGCGGCATTGTCGGCCGCCTGTTCCGCGAGTTCGCGATGACGATCTCGATCTCGATCATGATCTCGCTCGCGGTTTCGCTAGCGACCACGCCGATGATGTGCGCCGTGCTGCTGCGCGGCGACCAGGGGCGGGAAAGCCGCGGCCGGCTCTACCGCATCAGCGAGGGATTCTTCGACGCGATGCTCGGCTTCTATCGCCGCACGCTGACCGCCGCGCTGCGCCATCCGCTCTCGGTCATGCTGGTGCTCGCGGTGGTGCTCGGACTCAACTTCTATCTCTATGAGGCGATCCCGAAGGGCTTCTTCCCGCAGCAGGACACCGGGCGGATCATCGGCTCGATCCAGGCCGACCAGAGCATCTCGTTCCAGCTGATGCAGCAGAAGCTCGCCCAGTTCGTCACCATCCTCAAGCGCGACGCGGCGGTCGAGACCGCGGTCGGCTTCACCGGTGGCGGCCAGACCAATTCGGGCTTCATGTTCGTCTCGCTCTACCCGCTCGCGCAGCGCAAGGTCAGCGCCGACCAGGTCATTGCGCGGCTGCGGCGCGAGATGGCGGTGGTTCCCGGTGCAACCTTGTTCCTGCAGGCGGTGCAGGACATTCGGGTCGGCGTCCGCGCCTCGAACGCGCAGTATCAGTTCACCTTGCAGGGCCCGAGCTTCGAAGAGCTCAACGAATGGACGCCGAAGATCGCGGCCGCCCTGCAGCGTGAGCCGAGCCTTACCGACGTGAACAGCGATCAGCAGAACAAGGGGCTCGAATCCAACCTGGTGATCGACCGTGATGCCGCGGCGCAGCTCGGCATAACCGTCAGCCAGATCGACAATACGCTTTACGATGCCTTCGGCCAGCGACAGGTTTCCACGATCTATGTCGCCAAGAACCAGTATCACGTCATCATGGAGGTGGCGCCGCGCTTCTGGCAGAACCCTGAGGTGTTGAAGGACGTGTTCATCAGCACGTCCGGCGCGTCGGTCGGCGGCTCGCAGTCGACCAATGCGGTTGCCGGCACGGTCGTGGCACCCGGAACGTCGAGCGCGACGAACGCTGCCAACGCCCAGGCGGCGCGCAACCTCGCCAACAATTCGATCGGCCAGACCGGCAAGACCACCGCATCGACCGGCTCGGCGGTGAGCACGAGTAGCGAAACCATGATCCCGCTCTCGGCGGTCGCGCGCTTCACACAGGGCGCGACCCCGCTCGCCGTCAATCACCAGGGGCTGCTCGTCGCCAACACCATCTCGTTCAACTTGCCGGCCAACGGGTCGCTCTCGACTGCCGTTTCCGCCATCGAGGCGACGATGAACCGGCTTGGCGTCCCGGCGACGATCCGCGGAACCTTCCAGGGGACCGCGAAGGCGTTCCAGGACTCGCTGAGCAACCAGCCGTTCCTGATCCTGGCCGCGCTGGTGACGATCTACATCGTGCTCGGTGTGCTCTACGAGAGCTACATCCACCCGCTGACGATCCTCTCGACCTTGCCGTCGGCGGGCGTCGGCGCGCTGCTCGCCCTGATGGCGTTCCGCACCGAGTTCTCGATCATGGCGCTGATCGGCGTGATCCTGCTGATCGGCATCGTGAAGAAGAACGCGATCATGATGATCGATTTTGCGCTCGAGGCGGAGCGCACGCGCGGGCTCGAGCCGCTCGAGGCGATCCGCGAGGCGTGCCTGCTGCGCTTCCGTCCGATCATGATGACCACCATGGCGGCGCTGCTCGGGGCGGTGCCGCTCGCGGCCGGGTTCGGCGAGGGCGCCGAGCTGCGCCAGCCGCTCGGCATCTCGGTCGTTGGCGGCTTGATCCTGAGCCAGATTCTGACGCTCTATTCGACGCCGGTCATCTATCTCTATCTCGACCGGTTCCGCTTGTGGGCAAGTCGACGCCGGCCTGACGCGGCACGGCATATTCCGGGTCCGTCGCTACAGCCGGGCGAGTAAATGTTGGGGGTAGGGGTGCGAAGTCGTATTGTGGTGCGGAGCATGCCTGTGCTGCGGGCGGTACGCGTCGCGCTCGCGCTCGCTGCAGTATCGCCGCTGCTGTCCGGATGCATCCTCGGCCCCGAGCGTCCCGACCTCAACCTCGACGTGCCGGGGCGGTATGGCGCGGCGCCGAAGATCGACCCGCAGGCGGCGCTTCCGGTGCTCGACTGGTGGCGCGGGTTCCGCTCGCGCGAGCTGACCTCGCTGATGGAATCCGCGCAGCTCTACAATTTCGATATCGCGGTGGCGATCGCGCAGATCGTGCAGGCCGACGCGCAGGTCGGCGTATCGGGCGCGGCGCTGTTGCCGAGCGTGAGCGCCACCGCGACCGCCGAGCGCCAGCTCACCTCGTCGGCGACCGCAAACGGCGGGGGCGCGACCTTCAACAATTTCAATACCGGCGTGACCGCGAGCTACATGCTCGACTTCTGGGGCAAGGCGCGCGCGACGCTGCATGCGAGCGAGGAGAGTGCGACGGCCATGCGCTACAATCGCGAGGTGGTCACGCTGACCACCGTCGTGACGGTCGCGAACACCTATTTCAACGTCCTCGCCGCGCAGGACGAGATACGCGTCACGCGGCGCAATCTCGAGGCGGCCGACCGCATCCTCGGGCTGATCCGCCGGCAGTTCGCCGGTGGCACCGCCTCGCAGCTCGATCTGTCGCAACAGGAAGCGCTGGTCGCGACGCAGCGCGCGAACATTCCGCCGCTCGAGGTGACGCGCGACCAGAACATCGCGGCGCTCGCCCTGCTGGTCGGGCGCGCACCGGCGGGCTTCACCGTGCGCGGCGGAACCACGGCGGCGATCGTGATACCGCGCGTCACGCCGGGCCTGCCGTCGCAGCTGCTCTATCAGCGGCCCGATATCCGCCAGGCCGAGGCGCAGCTTGCTTCGGCCAATTTCAGCGTCGAGGCGGCGCGCGCCGCGTTCTTTCCGCAGATCCAGCTGACCGCCACCACCGGCTTCGAGAGCGCTGCGCTCGCCTCGCTGTTCGGGCCCGGGGCCTGGTACTGGTCGCTTGCCTCCGGGCTGACCCAGCCGCTGTTCGACGGCTTCATGCTCGAGAGCCAGCTGAAGAACGCCAAGGGGTTGCAGCTGCAGGCGCTGCAGACCTATCGCAAGTCCGTATTGTCCGCCTTCGCGGATGTCGAGAAGGCGCTGGTCGCGCTGCAGAAGTACACCCTGCAGGAGCGGCTGCAGAACGAGGTCGTTGCCGCGTCGCGCAAGGCGTTCGAGGTGTCGGAGACGCAGCTGCGCGGCGGCACCGTCAACCTGATCACGGTGCTGCAGACCGAGCAGACGCTCTTCACCGCCGAGCTCACGCTGGTGCAGGTACGGCTGAACAAGCTGCTTGCGGCGAGCAGCCTGTTCCAGGCGCTCGGCGGCGGCTGGACGCCGAACGGCACACTGGCGTCGCTGCAATGAGGCTTTCGATGCGAGAGATGCCGATGCGATGGCGACGGAATGACCTGCGCGAGCGCGCCGTGCGGACGCTGTGCGCTGCCGCCATGGTGGCCGCGGCCCTCGCCTACGCGCCGGCGCAGGCAGGCGAGCGCGAGCTCGTCGGCCCGTGGACCAGCCGGCCGCTCGAATTCGGCATGACTCCCGACGAGGCGGCGCAAGCGCTCGGCGTGCCGCTCAATTATGTGCGCGGCCGTCCGGGCGATGAGCTGTTCGTGGCGCTGCCCAACGTCAAGGGGGCCTTGCTGGCGAACCGCAGCGACGGGCTGTTCCTGCAGTTCCGGCACGGGCATCTCACCGGCTGGAAAGGCGATTGGGGTACGATCCGGCCGTGACATCATGGGGCGGAAGATGAGCAAGAGGCTGACGACTGCCACAAAGCTGCTGAGTGCCGGCGCCGCGCTCCTGCTCGGCACCACGGTCGTGCGCGCGCAGGACTTCTGGTCGGCGCCGCCGCGCTTCGGCTACACCAGTCCCTGGCACTATGACGCGCGCAACGACCGGCGCGATTTCCCGGCCAACGGCTATTTCCCGGGCAACTTCGCCGCCGAGTGGTGGGCGCCGCCGGCGGCCGGATTGTTCGGCTTTCGCTACGAGCGTTCGCCGGTTCGCTATCCCTCGGAGGTCTATTTCGGACCGCCTTGCCCGCAGTGTCCGCCGCGCAACTGAGCGCGCGCGGATCGGCGCATCCCGGTCGCGCCGTCCGCGCGGGCCCGTCGCTTGCCTGACGATGCGGCGGCAGGTTGAAAGCCGCGTTCATGCGAGGCTTTGATGCAGCGCAATTCAGCGTCGCCGCAAGGATTCTACGCGACCTTGAGACGGCAGACTCGCTCAGGCCTCGGAGCCGATCATCCTGCGCCGAGCGCGACGGCGACATTGTAAGTGACGAGAGCCGCCAGATAGGCCAGCGCGAGCATGTAGGCGAAAGTGACCACCATCCATCGCCAGCTTCCGGTCTCGCGCTTGATCACCGCCAAGGTGGAGGCGCATTGCGGCGCGAACACATACCAGGCGAGCAGCGCCAGCGCGGTTGCGAGGCTCCAGCGTGTCGCCAGCACCTGTCCGATCTGCTCGGCGGCCTCCTTGCCGCCCTCGATGGCGTAGACCGTGCCGAGCGCCGCCACCGCCACCTCGCGCGCCGCCATGCCGGGAATGAGCGCGACGCTGATCTGCCAGTTGAAGCCGACCGGTGCGACCAGCGGCTCGATCACGCGGCCGAGCATGGCGGCGATGCTGTAATTGATCGCAGGCTCGGTCGCGCCGGCCGGCGGCTGCGGGAAGGAGGCGAGAAACCAGATCAGCAGCATCATCGAGAAGATCGTGCTTCCGGCACGCTTGAGAAACATCATGGCGCGCAGATAAAGACCGATCGCGACGCCCTTGACGCGCGGAAGCTTGTAGTCGGGAAGCTCGAGCATGAACGGCGTCGAGGCGCCCTCGCGCCAGAAGAAATGGTTGGCGAGGAACGAAACGCCGAGCGCACCCAGGATGCCGGCGGCGTAGAGCCCGAACATCACGAGACCCTGCAGGCCGACGAAGCCGAACATCTGCTTGTCCGGGATGAAGGCCGAGATGATCAGCGTGTAGACCGGGATGCGCGCCGAGCAGGTCATCAGCGGCGCGACCAGGATGGTCGTCAGCCGGTCGCGCGGGTTGTCGATCACGCGCGCCGCCATGATGCCGGGGATCGCACAGGCGAAGCTCGACAGCAGCGGAATGAAGGCGCGGCCATGCAGGCCCGCGCCACCCATGATGCGGTCCATGAGAAATGCTGCCCGCGCCATGTAGCCGAGATCCTCGAGCAAAAGGATGAACAGGAAGAGGATCAGGATCTGCGGCAGGAATACGATGACCGAGCCGACCCCCGAGATGACGCCGTTCTGGATGAAGCTCTGCAGCAGCCCTTCGGGCAGTGTCTCGTGCGCGAGCACGCCGAGCGCATCGAAGCCCGACTGAATGAGGTCCATCAGCGGCCGCGCCCAGGCGAACACCGCCTGGAACATGACGAACAATAGCAGCAGCAGGATCAAGAGACCGGCGATCGGATGCAGCAGCACCGCGTCTATCCTGGCGGTGAGCGTGTCCGGGCGCTTCGGCTCGCTCACCGCGGCGCGCAGGATCCGGTCGGCCTCGCGCTGGGCGGAGCGCAGATCCGCGTTGCTCGGCGGCGACCAGGTGTTCTCGCCGCGCGCAAGCCCGCTGCTCGCCGCAAGCGCATCCAGCCGGCGCAGAAGCTCCTCGGTGCCGCCGCGCCGCACCGCAATCGACGTCACGACCGGCACGCCGAGCTCCGCTTCCAGCTTGCCCAGATCGATATCGATGCCGCGCCGGCGCGCGATGTCGATCATGTTGAGCACCAGCAGGAGCGGGCGGCCGACCCGCTTCAGCTCGATCACCAGCCGCAAGGCGACCCGCAGGTTCGTCGCGTCCGCGACGCACAACAGGAGATCGGGCGGCGGCTCGCTTGTGAGCAGGCCGAGAACCGCATCGCGTGTAATGTCTTCGTCGGGGCTGCGCCCGCGCAGCGAATAGGTGCCGGGCAGGTCGATCAGATTGACGCGATTGCCTGCCGGAGTCTGGATGACTCCGGCCTTGCGCTCGACGGTGACGCCCGGGTAGTTCGCGACCTTCTGCCGCCCGCCGGTCAGCGCATTGAAAAGTGCCGTCTTGCCGCTGTTCGGCGTGCCGACCAGGGCGAAATGCCACGCGCTGGTGCCGGTCGCGGTCATGGTTCCAGACCGGTGACGATAATCGCCATCGCCTCGCGGCGCCGCAGCGCGATCGTCGTATCGTTGATTCGCACCGCGATCGGATCGCGGCCAAGCGGGCCTTCGTGCAGGATCTCCACGGTGGCGCCTTCCACAAAGCCGAGCTCGAGGAGCCGTCGCTCCAGCTCGGCGGCTGCGAGCACGTGTACTCCGCCTGTGGCGTCGATTGACAGGACTTGGCCGCGAAATCGGCGGCGGGCGAGCCCGAGCGGCGAGGCAGGTCGTCCAGTGTTTGAGTGAGAGCGATTCATCGCGGTTCTTTTGAGCCTTCAAGCTCTGCCCTCAGGTGAAACAAAGGGCACCAGGGGTCAAGTGAAAACGTCGTAATTTCAGTAGCTTAGAACTGCTGTAAAGAACGACGAAAGGTTGCTGGGCCGTATCCGTGCCGTTCCCGAACGGGCGCCGGCTTCTCGCGCGGCGTTCCCGTGATGATGAAAGGGCAGGGGCGCAGCGGGAATAGATCTGCGCTGGTCTGAGTCCTCCTCCTCGCAAGGCTCATAGTGAGGAGAGATTTGTGCAACAGCCGTCAACAATATTCGGTGCAGCTTGCCGTAGTGTCCTTGTCGCACTGGCGACCATGCTGGGGCTGATCATTTCCGCCGGCAGTATGGCCAATGCGGCCGGCGACCCCACGCGCGGGGAAACGCTTTATCAAGGCTGCCAGGACTGTCACTCGATCGAGAAGAACGATGTCGGCCCCATGCACAAGGGCGTGATTGGTCGGACCTCCGGTACGGTGCAAGGCTACAATTATTCGTCCGCGCTGAAGAATGCCAGGATCGTCTGGACCGAGGAGAATCTCGACAAGTGGCTCGCCGCTCCGCAGCAACTGGTTCCCGGAACGAAAATGTTCTACGAGGTCAAGAGCCCTCAGGATCGCGCCGATCTCATCGCGTTCCTCAGGGAGCATGCGCGATGATCGCAGAGGCGGGGCGCCTGAAAATTTCGCAAGGAATTACCTTGCACACCATTACGGCCTCGCCTGAAATCAATCGAGAATGCTGAGGCTGCCACACCGCCACCGCGCAACGCTCATGGCCACGGCGCGGCATGATTGCGGCGTCTTTGCGCCATCCCGATGAACTTGCAGTAAATGCTGATTTCAAAGCGGGTTCAGTCGCCGCGCGCCATTGTTTGCGCACGATGTCTCATAATCGTCACAGGAGTCTGACGTGAGAGGGATCGAGAGCATCGCCGTCCTCGCGGTCGGCGCGGTTCGTCTCGCGCGCCGCAAAGCCAGCGCCGAGCAAGTCCAACGCAAGAGAGGAAGGAAGCCATGAAGCTTTTCACGGGTAGTATCGCCGCAGCGCTTGTCGCGCTCGCGGTATGTGTCGAGTTCGCCGGCAGCGCGCAGGCGCAGGTGGCAGTCGTGGTCGGCGAGCGCGGGATGCCCGCCCCGATCGTCGAGGTCGTGCCGGCGCCGCGTGCCGGATACACTTGGGTTCCCGGGCATTATGTCTGGCGCGGCGGCGCCTGGTTCTGGGTCAAGGGCCACCATGAGCGCGGCGTCATCGAGGCGATGCCGGCGCCGATCGTCGAGGTCGTGCCGGCGCGCCCGTCGCCGGCGCATGTGTGGATCAAGGGCCATCACGCCTTCGAGGGCGGCCGCTGGGTCTGGCATCCGGGCGTGTGGGTGCGGCTGTAACAACGACGCCGCGGTGAGGCGAGGGCGGCGAGCGGTTCGCCGCCCTTTTCTCTGCAATGCGCCCGCGTCAGCGACAGACCTTCACCCAGGTGCAGATCTTCTTGAAGTTGACCCACTTGCATTGCTGTTCCATCCGGCACTGCGTGCCTTTCGGCTCGACCGGTGCAGCGTGCGCCGCCGGACCGGTTGCCAGGAAGGCAAGCGCCAGGACGAAGCAGCTGATTCTGGGGATCATGGTTTGCTCTCCGAGATGATCGGGTTGAGATGATTGACGCGGGAACATCAGTCTTCAACATCGCTCTCTTGTTATCGCGGGCTACCTGGCAAATCCGCACTCACGGGCAGGACGAGAGCGCGACCACGACCGCAGCCCTTCGCTTGCCGTTCTTGAAACATCCGTCTTTCCACTGCCCCTGAAACACCTCCGTCGCGGTGGTCATCGTTCCCGTCCCGTTCGGCTTTCCATTGCGAAAGTCGCCCTCATAGCGCAGCGATCTGAGCGTCAGGATACCATGGCCGTGCGGTTCGCTGTCGGCGAGCTCGCCCTCGTAGCGTCCGCCGGGCCAATCCTGCTTCCCGAGCCCGATCTGTCGCCCATCCCGCCATTCGCCTTCGTCGGTCTCGAAGACGACACCGCCTCTCAGCCACCGCGTCGCGCCGCGCCCTTGCGCAAGCCCGTTCTCGCACGCTCCAAACCAGGCGACGGTCTCGTTCGCCGTCGGATGCGGATTCCACACCCGACAGGCTCGGAACGGGTCAGTGACCCATGCGCCCGGCGACGCCGCCCATGTGGGCGCGGTGGCGGCGAGCCACGTCAGGAATATCGCGACCGCGCCGTTGAGGCGGCCGCCGATGGAGACGGCGGAGCGATTGATATGCTGGTGCTGATTCATGCTCATTCGATCAGGAGCGGAACGACGACGTCGTTGAGCAGCTTGTCATAGACGTCGATGAACTTGTCGCGCACAATACCCTGTGCGTCGATGATGTAGGTCACCGGCACGCTCGCCGGCGCTTCGAACGCGGTCAGGTTGTTGTCCTTCGCGAACGCGGCCGGATAGGTGAAGCGGCTCATCATCTTGCGCGCCTTGGCGTAGTCGCGCGGCGCGTCGATGCTGATGCCGACAATCTCGAGGCCCCGATCTTTGTGGCTCCGATAGAAGCTGTCGAGCCGCGGCATTTCCTTGCGGCACGGCGCGCACCACGAGGCCCAGAAGTTGACCAGAACGACCTTTCCCCGAAGCTTCTCGAGATCGACGGTCTCGCCGCCGATGGTCGTCACGACCAGGGTAGGCGCGGGTGCGCCGATGCTGGGCTCGGCTGCCGCCGAGCCCAGGCCGAGAGCAAGCAGGGCTGCCGCGACGGACAGCCGCAGCGGCGAGGTAACGCGAAGTCTCCTCACGCGGATCTTCCTCTCTTCTGCGCCCGGCGTTGCACGAGACAACGCCGGGCCGCAGATGCGTCAGAAGTGGTAGCTCCCGACGACCCTGAGCAGGTAGGGAGCAACGAGTTGACCTTCGGTGCCGGCATTGTTGGCCGCGTTCGCCCGGTAGTAGATTGGAACCTCGACGTCGGCATAGAGCTTGACGACCCTGTTGTTGGCCTCGTCGACGACCTTCGTGAGCTCGATGCCGGGCGAGATCATAACCCGGTCAAAGCCGCTGTTGAGAGGATCTGAGCCGGTGCCGCTGTCGGCGTCGCGGTGCGAAACGATGACCTGCACGAGCGGCGTCACCTTGTCGAGGCCGATCACGTGGTACAGGTTGTTGTAGAGAATGCCGACCGCGCCATCGATCTGCCTGCCCGGATGGTAGCTTTGCACAACGCCCGGATTGCCGTCGAAAAAGCCCTGCGGGTCTGCCGCGTCCTGATAGAGAAACGGCTGTCGCAACGCGATTTGCGCGAAGTACTGCCACGCATTGTCGCCGGAAAGCATGCCGCGATGAAAGAACCCGAGCAGTAGATCAGTGCTGCCCGACCCGATCTGGGTGTCGCGGTCAATCCCGGGGGCGGTAAAAGTACCCGTCGGGAGCTTGAGGCCGAACGTAATGCCGGTCGACATATCCTTGAAGAAGCCGGTGTACATGGCCATGATCTCGATATCGCCGATCGACTTGCTGTTGAAGGACGTGACCCCGAAAGCCGGATTCTGCGTATCGGTGGTCAAGGTGCGGTCGGTGGTCGGGATGCGCACCATCACGCCCCAATCGCGATTGAACATGTAGCTGAAGCCGACATTGTACCAGCGGGTATTGATTTCCTTGTCGCTATTGAGCGCCGCTAGGGCTTTGGAGCTGCCGATATAATTCTGGGTCTGGTCGCCGCTCCAGTATTCGACGAAGACCTGGCCGCCGTGATCTTGCTCTTGCGGCATGTTGAGGCCGCCGACGTCGAATACGCTGCAGCCGCATGCGCATGCCAGCGCCTCCGTCGTCGTGAAACCGACGATGATCG
>Ga0187784_10000331_pt1 | contig 34061 bp, 28 predicted proteins | sample 1015_SJ02_MP15_2_FD_132964 | JGI IMG/M metagenome (GOLD analysis project Ga0187784, IMG submission 132964) | Tropical peat soil microbial communities from peatlands in Department of Meta, Colombia - 1015_SJ02_MP15_20_MG | ecosystem: Environmental > Terrestrial > Soil > Wetlands > Peat | place... | reverse complement strand
GGGCCGAGATAGCCCTTGTCCGACATCTTGGTCTGCCATTGCGTTTCGCCGGTGAGCGCCGATACCCACATCGCCATGCCGCTCGACGACAACACGACGAGCTGACTACCGCCCATTACCGGCCCGGCCCATTCGATGGGGTCCGATTTCTTGACCATGTCCTCGAAATTGGGCAGCTGCGCCGTCCAGCGTATCTTCCCCTCGTCGCGCGTCAGGCAGGCGATCTCTTGGTCGTTGGTGATGAGAAACACGAAATCGCCGACGCACCACGGCTCGTGGCTGCTGCCGACCGCCTGTTCCCAGACGTGGTTGCCGGTGCGCAGTTCGATCGCCATCATTCGGCCGCTGTGGCTGACGGCGAAAACGCGCCCCCGGTCGATCACCGGCCGGCCGTGGATATCAGCCATCGCCGACACGGCGTTTGGGCTGCGCGCCGATGCCAGGTTCTCAGACCACAGCACCCGGCCGTTTTCGACCCGAAGCGCGTAAAGCTCGCCCGAGGTGTAGGCGACGACGACGATATCGCCCTCGACCGCGGGGCTGGCGCTGCCGAGCAGCGTGCCCACCTCGGGGATGCCGGTATGCGACCATTGGCGCGAGCCGTCATCCGCGGACAGCGCGATCAGCTGGTTGTCGACGGTGACGAGGAAAATCCGGTGACCGACGACGGTCGGGGCCGTGTGCACCGGCGTCTCGACATTCTTGCGCCAGATGATCTTGCCATCGTTGGGATCTAGCGCGGCCACCTCGGCGTAGCCGGTCGATACATAGAGCCGGTCGTTCGCGAAGCATGGACCCCCGCCGAACGCATTGCCCTTTTGATCGGGCGGCGTCAGATCGACCTGCCAGATGCGCTTGCCGCTGGCGACATCAAGCGCGCTGACCTGCACGCCGCCATCCATCGCGAAAATGCGGCCTTGCGCGACGACCGGCTGCGACATGACCTTGGTATAGCGCGACGTTCCCTCACCGACGCTGGTTTCCCAGGCCTTCTTGACCTCGTTCGGCAGCGCGAGATTGCCCATCGCATGGCTCGGGTTGCCGCCCGGCTGCGGCCAGTCGGGGTTGCTTGTCGGCGACGGCAGATTGATCGGCCGGTTGGCGAGCGTCGGGTCGGCCCCGATCTGGCGGTCGAGCCCGAGAACCGAGATGCGCTCGCCCGGCAGCCGCGCCTTCGGCTTGGAGTCGAACAAGCCGCACCCTGCGGTGGACAGCGTGGCGAGCAGCACCGAGACGAAGTGGCGTCGTTTCATTGCGGCAATTTGCGAGCTCAGGGCTTCAGTATCGCGGCCATCTCGGCGGCCCGTTCGCGCAGCCCCTCCGGGCCGGCGGTATCAGCGGCGAGCTGTTTGTATATATCGAGCGCGCCGGTCTGGTCGCCGGCCTTGAGTTTTGCGGCGGCGGTAAGGTCGAGCGCGGTCCCGCGCCACGGGCTATCGCCGCCGGCAAGCGGCTTTAGCCGGTCGATGATCGTCTGCGGGTCGCTGTCGGCGAAGCCGTTCATGATCGAGAGCAGCGTCGCCGCGTCGCGCAATTCCGGGGCAAGGTCGGTGGAGGCGGCCAACTTGTCGTAGGCGGCGATAGCGCCCTTCACATCGCCTGACCGGGCGGAGAGATCGGCCGCCTCGAAGGCGGCGAGCTGCCCGTAGGCGCCGCCCTCCGTGCCGACCGTCGTGAAGATTTTCGCCGCCTCGGCATCCTTGCCCTGCTGAAGCAGCGCCAGCGCCGCCTGATAGCGCTCGGATTGCGCCTGGCGCAGCGACAGCTGATGGTTGCGCCAAGCGACGATCCCCCCGGCGATCAGCATCACCACGACCGCCGCGGCGATCACGTAACGGCCGTATTGCTTCCACAGCTTTAGGAGATTGTCGCGACGCAGCTCTTCGTCGATTTCGCGGAAAATGTCGCTCACGAACGCACCAGCCCGAACTCACCCCGTCGCGTTGAGCGGTTGGCTAACATATTTGCCGGGCTGAGGCGAGCCAAACAGCGTGACGGCCGCACGGTGGCGGCAGCTACTGGACGCTCCGCCGGAATTGGTCAAAATTACAGCCGCGTGACAGGAGACGGCGGGTGGCGATGAGCAGCAAGAGCGCGACGGTGTTGCCGCTGCGGGAGTATCGGGTGAAGCGCCGGCCGCAATTTTTCACGCGGGCGGAATTGAACCAGCTGCTTGGCCTTTACAGCCGCAACGTATCGCGCGGCATATGGCGCGACTATGCGATCGACCACCGTGAAGGCCACGCGCTGTTTTCGGTTTTTCGCCATTCCCAGGAAGCCGCGCTCTACACCATCGTCAAGTCGGCGGCCTCGTCGGCTAGTGCGCCCGAATTTATTGTCATGAGCGGGCGTCAGCGGCTGCAGGCCGGCTCGACCCTCGGGGATGCGCTCGCCTTCTTCCGCAGCAAGCTGTCTCTGGTCGGGGCCGCGCGCGGCTAGATCAAGTGCGCTAGGCCATCCGCGCGCCCCAACGACTCAAATCTTCGGCAGCATCCGCTCGAGGATGCCGTCGCGGCGGACGAAGCCGTGGATCAGCGCCGCCGCGACGTGCAAGGCGACCAAGCCGTAGACCAGGAATTCGCCGAGCAGATGCAGCGCGATCGCGGCCTGTGACAGACGGCCGCTTTCCGGCATCAACGTCGGAAGCGTCACGACACCCAACAGGCTGACCGGCTTGCCGGCGGCGGCGAGGCTGACATAGCCGGTGACCGGCATGGCGATGAGCAGAAATAAGATCGCGATCTGCGTCGCGCGCGCCAGCAGCGCTTCGCTCCGGCGCAGCGTCGGACGCAATGGCGGCGAGCGGTGACGCAGCCGCCAACCGACCCAGAACAGCGTCAGCACGAGGATCGCGATCCCGCATGAGCCGTGCAGCGTGAGAAACCAGCCGCGTGCCTCGCCGTGCCGTGGCGCGCCGAGCAGGCACAACGCCAAAAGAACCGTCACCACGGCAAGCACCGCGTTCAGCCAATGCAGGCGGCGCGTGACCCGGTCGTGGACATGGGCGGCTGGCGCGCTCACTCGGCCCTCCCGAAATGACGTTCGGCCTCGGCCAGCCGGCACCATGCCTCGCCCAAGGTGAGTGCCGTTTCCAACTCGGCGAGGCGCTCGGCGGAAGCCGAGTCGAGCTCGCAAAGATAATCGCCCGGCTCGTGCATCGGCCCGCTCGCGCCGAGCCACCATAGATGCGCGCCGCGCGACGCGAGCCGGTTCGCCGCCAGCGCTACGTCGAAGCCGTCGAGATTGCGGCGCCAGGCGAGGTGGAGAAGCATCGTCCGGCGCCGACTACCGCGTCACGTTGGAAACGAAACCTCGACCCGGCCGAGCCTGCCGAAATCGGCAACGATCGTCGCACCCGGCTCGGTCATGACGAGCCCGGTATGGGTGCCGGTGGTGATCACCGTGCCGGCGGCAATCCCGCCTTGTCGATGGATTACGTGATTAGCAGCAGCAACTAGCAACTCGATCGGCGTCCCCGCCGCGAGCCCCGTGCAATCGGCAAAGTGTTTGCCGTCTTCGGTCACCTCGATCGGCGGGTGCGCCAGATCGATCCCGTCCCAGTTCGCCACCCCAGCGCCGTAGACCAGCGCGCCGTTATTCTGGTTGTCGGCCAACGCCAACAGGCGATCGACCGCGCGGAAATCCTGGTAGCGCGAGTCGACCACCTCGATCGTCGGGTGGAGAGTAACGAAAGAAAGGATTGCGTCTGCGGCGTATGGCCATTCTAGGGCAGAGGTCGCGCGCCTTGAAACGTGTACCTTGAATTGGAAGCCGATCTCGCATTCGATGGCGATGAACTTGAAACTCCGCGCCGGCAGGCTGGCCGGGCTCGGCACTACGGCCGAGGCAAAGATCGGCGCGGCGAAGTGGCCGCCCAGCGGGGAGATGCCGACCTTCCAGCCGCCGATCTTCTCGCCGAGCTTGGCGATCACCGCGTCCTGCACCTGGTAGGAATCGGCTTCATTCTGCGGAATGGCGTCCGCGGGGAGCGATGCGATCGCCGAGCCCTTGCGAGCGGCGACAAGCGCGCTGGCGGCGCGTTCGACCTGGTCGGGGGTCATGCTCGCTCCTTTATGCCTGGCCGAGATACCGCAGCGCCGCCGACACCCCGCCGGGCTTGTGCGGCACGCCGGCCTTCGCCAGCCCCATTTCGACGCCGCACAACGTGCCGCACAGCATCAGATCGTTGAAATGGCCGAGATGGCCGATACGGAAAATCTTGCCGCGCAGCTTGCCGAGCCCGGTGCCGAGCGACATGTCGAACGCGTCGAGGATCGTCTCGCGCAATTTGTCGGCGTCATGGCCCTCCGGCACCAGCACCGCGGTCAGCGAGTTCGAGTGCTCGCGCTCATCCTGACACACCGTCTCCAGCCCCCAGCCGGCGACCGCCCGCCGCGTGGCCTCGCCGTGCCGACGGTGTCGCGCGAAGACATTGTCGAGCCCTTCCTCCTCGAGCAGCATCTTCAGCGCCTCGCGCAGCCCGTAGAGCAGATTGGTGCCCGGCGTATAGGGGAAGAACCCGGTCGTCCCACTGTCGCGCATCGCCTCCCAGTCCCAATAGGAGCGGGTGAGCTTTGCGGTCTTCGACGCGGCCAGTGCCTTGTCCGACACCGCGTTGAAACCGAGTCCCGGCGGCAGCATCAGCCCCTTCTGCGAGCCGCCGACCGTGACATCGACCTTCCATTCATCATGCCGGTAGTCGATCGAAGCAAGCGACGAGATCGTATCGACCATCAGCAGCGCCGGGTGCCGCGCGCGGTCGATCGCCGCGCGCACCTCATCGACCCGGCTGGTAACGCCGGTCGAGGTCTCGTTATGGACCATGCACACCGCCTTGACCTGGTGCTCGCGGTCGGCGGTCAGCTTTTCCTCGACCAGCGCCGGGTCGACCCCGTGCCGCCAATCGCCCGGCACGAACTCGATCTCGATGCCGAGCCGCCCGGCCATTTGCTGCCACAGTGTGGCGAATTGGCCGGTTTCGAACATCAGCACCTTGTCGCCCGGCGACAGCGTGTTGACGAGCGCCGCCTCCCAGGCGCCGGTGCCCGAGGACGGGTACATGACGACCGTGCCCGTGGTCTGGAAAACGCGTTTCATGCCGGTGATAACTTCCTTGCCGAGTTCGGAGAACTCAGGCCCGCGATGGTCGATCGTCGGAAAGCTCATTGCGTGCAGCACGCGGTCGGGCACGTTCGTCGGCCCGGGGATTTGCAGGAAATGCCGGCCGGTATGGACAGGAGCGGTATTTTTCATTGGGAACAACTCGTCGCTGCGTCGCGCGCAGAATGGCGACGAACGGCGAGGCCGACAAGCGGGTTGGCGCGAGCCTTAGTCGGCGGCGGAGGTGCCCGCCAGCATGCGCAGCTGTTCGCGCTCGATCCGGTTCGCCAGGCGAATGGTCGCCGAATAGCGCTCGAACGCCGTGGAAAACTGATGCGTCTCCGCTGCTCTCTCAAAGGAGATGCAGTAGATCAGCCGCTCGATCCGCCGCCCGGCGGGGACAAAGGTCGACGACGAGCATCGATTGAGGTCAAGCCAGGTGCGCAGTTCGGAAAACCACGCGGCGAGCGTTTGGTTCGCCGGCTTCTCGATCTCGACAAGCAACATCCTGGATGTTTCCCGCGCCCCATTTGCCGCAAAGGCTCGCCCTCTCCGGGGCAGGGCGCCACCGAAGCGCCGCCGATTTCTTGCGTGCTGTCGGGACTTGGCGTCATATCTTTTTGGCTTTCTGTGACCGAGCTTCGCCATGCCTCTCGATAACCCGCCCTCGTCCCGCCTTGAAACCCGCCTCAGGCGCGAGATCAAGGGCGACGTCCTCTTCGACCGGTTCACCCGCGGCCGCTACTCGACCGATGCTTCGATCTACCAGATCGAGCCGCTTGGCGTCGTCGTCGCGAGAGACAAACACGACATCGCCAGTGCGATCCAGATCGCGCGCGAGGAAGGCGTGCCGGTGCTGCCGCGCGGCGGCGGCACCTCGCAATGCGGTCAGACCGTCAACCAGGCCCTCGTCGTCGATTGCAGCAAGTACATGCAGGGCATCTCGGCGCTTAACACCCCGGCGCGGCGCGTCAAGGTCGAGCCCGGCGTCGTCATGGAGCGGCTCAACGCCGGGCTGCGGCAGCACAAATTGTGGTTCCCGGTCGATGTCTCGACTGGCGACCGCGCGACGATCGGCGGCATGACCGCCAACAATTCCTGCGGCGCCCGCTCGATCCGCTACGGCAACATGGTCCACAACGTGCGCGCGATCGACGCGATCCTTGCCGACGGCACCGAGGCGCGCTTTGCCGAGGTGCCCAGCAATTTCGGCGAAGACGTGCAGCCCGAGCGCTATCGCAATCTCGTCAGCGACATGCGCGGTTTGCACCGCCGCGAGGCCGACGAGATCGACGCCCGCATCCCCAAGCTCCTGCGTAAGGTCGGCGGCTACAACATCGACATGATCAGCGACGAGGGCCACAACATGGCCCATCTGCTGGTCGGCAGTGAAGGCACCCTCGCCTTCTTTACCGAGATCGAACTCGACCTGCAGCCGATCCCGCCGCACCGGGTGCTCGGCATCTGCCACTTCCCGACGTTCTACAAGGCGATGGAAGCGACCCAGCACATCGTCAAGCTGGGGCCCGCCGCGGTCGAGCTCGTGGACCGCACGATGATCGAGCTGGCGCGCGACATTCCGATGTTCCGCGCCACGGTCGACCGCTTCGTGCAGGGTGAGCCAGACGCGATCCTTTTGACCGAGTTCGCCGGCCCCGATCCCGACGACAACAACCGCCGCCTCAAGCAGCTCGTCGAGCTGATGGGCGATCTCGGCTTCCCCAACAGTGTCATCGAGGCGACCGACCCGGCCTTCCAGAGCGCGGTGTGGAACGTCCGCAAGGAAGGGCTCAACATCATGATGTCGATGAAAGGCGACGGGAAACCGGTCTCCTTTATCGAGGACTGCGCGGTGCGGCTCGAAGACCTCGCCGAGTACACCGACCGCCTTACCAGCGTCTTCCACAAGCACGGCACCAACGGCACCTGGTACGCGCACGCGTCGGTCGGCACCCTGCATGTGCGACCGGTGCTCAACCTCAAGCAGGAGCTCGAGGTCAAGAAGATGCGCGAGATCGCGGAGGAAGCCTTCGCGATGGTGCGCGAATACAAGGGCTCGCATTCGGGCGAGCATGGCGACGGCATCGTCCGTTCGGAATTCCTCGAGCCGATGTACGGCAGCCGCATCGTCCGCGCCTTCGAGGAGGTGAAGGACAAGTTCGACCCCTCGGGCCTCTTCAACCCCGGCAAGATCGTCCGCCCGCCCAAGATGGACGACCGCAGCCTGATGCGGTTCAAGCCGGGTTACCGGCAAATCCCGGTCGAGACCGCGTTCGATTGGTCGGAATGGGGCGGTTTCGCCAGCGCCGCCGAGATGTGCAACAACAACGGCGCCTGCCGCAAATCCGACCCCGGCGTGATGTGCCCCAGCTATCGCGCCACGGGTGACGAGCAGCATCTGACCCGCGGTCGCGCCAACTCGCTGCGCCTCGCGCTTTCCGGCCAGCTCGGCCCCGATGCGTTGATCTCGGACGCCATGGCCGAGACCATGTCTTTGTGCGTTTCGTGCAAGGGCTGCCGCCGCGAATGCCCGACCGGCGTCGACATGGCGAAGATGAAGCTCGAATTCCTCGCGCAATATAGGAAGTGCCACAAGCTGACGCTGCGCGACAGACTGATCGCGTATCTCCCGCGCTACGCACCATGGGCGCGGCGTTTCGCCGAGTTCTTCGAGTTGCGCACACCCGGAGGCGTCCTCGCAAAAATAGCCGAGAATCTCTTCGGCCTCAGCGCCAAGCGCGCCCTGCCGCATTGGTCCGAGAGGCCATATACCGGAGCGACAACAAAAGGCGCGACGGGACGTGAGGTCATCCTTCTCATCGATACCTTCAACCGTTATTTCGAGCCTGAAAACGCACGCGCCGCCGAGCGTGTCCTGACCCGCGCCGGCTATCGCGTCACGACCCCGGAACCCGGAATCGGCCGCCCGCTCTGCTGCGGCCGCACCTTCCTCGCCGCCGGCCTGGTCGACGAAGCGCGCGCCGAGGCGCGCCGTACCATCGACGCGCTCAAGTCCGCAGTTGCCGCCGGCACGCCGATCGTCGGCCTCGAACCCTCGTGCCTGCTGACCTTGCGTGACGAATATCCCGCCCTGCTCGCCGGCGACGACGTCAAGGCGCTCGCCGCCCAGGCGCAGCTTTTCGAGGAGTTTGTCGAGAGCGAGCGGAAGGCCGGCCGCTTCAACCTCACCCTCTCACCCATGCCCGGCAAGACCGCGCTGCTGCACGGCCATTGCCACCAGAAGGCGTTCGGCACCGCCGGTGCGGCGGCTGACGCGCTCAAGCTGATCCCCGAACTTACGGTCGAGACTTTCGATTCGACCTGTTGCGGGATGGCCGGCGCCTTCGGCTACGAGGCCGAACACCACGACATGTCGCTCAAGATCGGGGAATTGGGCGTGTTGCCCAAGATGCGCGCCGCCGCGCCGGGCACGCTCCTCGCCGCGTGCGGCACCTCCTGCCGCCACCAGATCGCCGACGGCGCCCAGCGCGACGCCCGCCACATCGTGCGCATCCTCGATGAGGCATCGGCCTCGACATAAAAATTTCTCGTTTGTTCTTGACCCACAATCCCGATCAAACGACCTGATTCCGCTAGATGGGAGTGGTGGGCGCGACGAGACGCGCGACGAAGCAAACAGGCGGCGCGCACCGCCTGTTATTTTCGCGGGTAACAGGCGGAGAGCCGCCTGATAAGAGATATGGCTAACTCGCCGAATACGACTTGCCCTGCGGATATGTGTCGAAAGCTGGCACCGCCGGGTCCATATGGTCCCATGGCTGCGCGCTTTTGGTGAAGATATTGGCCTCCGGCTTGAAGAACGAGGGATCGTCAAAGCTCGACACGCGGATGCCGACCATGTCGGGCCGCGTCGCCACTTGGATGTAGAGCGGCGCGCCGCACTCGCCGCAAAACACACGAGCGATCTCATTGCCGGCGTCGGATGTGGCGATATAGCGCCTTGGCGTGCCCTTGGTGATGCGGAACCCGGCGGATGGCATCCGCACCGCGGCGACATAGGCGCTGCCGCTCTGCTGCTGGCAGTCGCGGCAATGGCACATCAGCGAGAACAGCGGCTCACCGCCGGCCTCATAGCGGATCGCGCCGCACAGGCACCCGCCGGTTCTGGTGGGCATAACCTTCTCCTAGACACGGGATAAGAAACTGATTCGATCTACGGCGATGCTGCTCTAGGATATTTTTATGCCATTCGAGCCCGTCGCCCGCCGTATTTTACCCGAAAGGGTGTCTGCGTTTCTCGATTTCTGGTTTGGCGCGCCCCACGAACCGGAGTGCTTTCACCACAAGCAGATCTGGTTTCGCGGCACCCCGGAATTCGACGACGCGGTGCGCGCGAAATTCGCCGCCGACCACGACCGGGCGATCGCCGGCGAACATGCGGCCTGGGAAGCCGAGCCGTTGAGTTCCTGGCGCTGGTGATGCTGCTCGATCAGGTGCCGCGCAACATCTTTCGCTCGACCCCGCGCGCCTTCGCCAGCGATCATTTGGCGCTCGCGACCACCAACCGCGCGCTGGAGCGCGGCTTTGACCAGGCTGTACCCGACGCCTGGCGCCTGTTTTTCTATCTGCCGCTCGAGCACAGCGAGGCATTGGTCGACCAGCAGCGCGGCCTCGACCTTTTGTTGGCGCTGCCGCCGGTCGAGGGGCGCAGGAGCGACGGCCATATGACCCGGCTGCACTATGAGATCATCGAACGGTTCGGCCGTTTTCCGCATCGCAACGCCATTCTCGGCCGCGAGTCGACGGAAGAGGAATTGGCGTTCCTCATTGAATGCGAGCACCGCTTCGGCCAGCCGGCGCCGCTTGTCTCCATCTAGAGAGTACCCATGGCAATCACCGATATCGAGATCACCCAAGTCACCGATTTCGCCGACCGTCATGTGTTCAGCGCTGCGGTCGGGAGCTACGAGCGAATCCAGGGTATCGCGAAGGGCGTGCTCGACCCCGCCGCGCCGTGCAATGCCGGCATCGTCGATCTCGATAAGGCGCCGCGCAACGCCCAGGGTCTCGTCGAATATGCGACCGACTTCGACATCCTGCGCCCCGCGAACCCGACACGCGGCAGCGGCATTCTCGTCTACGACGTGCCCAATCGCGGCTCGAAGCGCATCTTCACCCTGCTCGACGATGTCCTGCCGGGCCAGCCGGGCAGCAACGACCCGCGCAGCAAGGAGGATGCCGGGCTCGGCTTCCTGTTGGGGCGCGGCTATTCGATCGTCTGGTCGGGCTGGGACCCGAATGCACGGCGCGCCGAAAAGGAACTGGGTGCCGAGTTTCCGCCGGCGCTCGAACAGGGCCGGCCGATCGTCCGGCGTATCCGCGACGAGTTTCATTTCGGCACCCGCACCGCTGACGACGGCAGCGTGCGGCGGCTCTCCTACCCCGCCGCCTCCACCGACCAGCCCGCCGCGCGGCTCACCGTGCGCGATCGCGAAAGCGACCGCCGCACGGAAATTCCGCGCCAGGAATGGGAGTTCATCGACGACCGTTCGATCCGCCTCCTGCCGCCCGGCCGCAACTTCGCGCCGATAAAGATCTATGAGTTGTGGTACGAGGCGACGGGGTCGAAGGTGCTCGGCATTGGCTATGCCAGCGTCCGTGACTTAGTGTCCTTTCTGCGCCACGAGCCGTCGGGCGACAGGCTCGCCAACCCGCTGACAGCAGGTACGGCCAAGATTAACCACGCGATCGCCTTTGGCGTGTCACAAAGCGGCCGCTTCCTGCGCCATTTTCTCGAGCTCGGCATGAACAGCGACGAGACGGGGCAAAAGGTGTTCGACGGCGTCTTCAGCCATGTCGCCGGTGCCGGCAAGGTCTTCGCCAACCACAGCTTCTCGATGCCCGGCCGCACCGCGACGCTGCACGAGGACCGCCTCTATCCGGAAAACTGGTTTCCGTTCAGCACCGCCAAGACCGCCGACCCGGTGTCGGGACGGATCGCCGCGTTGCTCGCCGGCAATGCGAACGACCCCAAAATCATCGAGACCAACAGCGCCACCGAGTATTGGCAGAAGGGCGCGTCGCTAATTCATACCGATCCCGGCCTGCGCCGCGACCTCAAGCTGCCCGACAATGCCCGCGCCTACCTAGTCGCGGGCACGCAGCATGGCGGGCGACCCGGCGTCGATCCGCGACCGGGCCCCTGCGTCAACCCGCGCAACCCGCACAGCGCGACGCCGGCGCTGCGCGCGCTTTTCGCGGCGCTGGAGGATTGGGTGGTGCGCGACATCGCGCCGCCGCCGAGCCGCGTGCCGTCGCTCGCCCATGGCACCGCCATCGCCGCCAGTTCAGTGGCGATGCCTCAAGTCCCCGGCTTTGCCGTGCCGCCGGGCGACAACCCGGTGCTGCCGCCCATTGATTGGGTCGCCCCAAACGAGGCGTCACTGCCCGCGCCCTACACGACCTTCGTCTCCGCCGTCGATAGCGATGGTAATGAAATCGCCGGCATCCGCCTGCCGCAGGTCGCAGTGCCGCTCGGCACCTTTACCGGCTGGAATGTCTACAAGGCGCAACCCGACGAATTGGCCGACCGCGATGGCTCGTTCATCGCCTTTGCGCGCACCAAGGGCGAGCGCGAGGCGGCCGGCGACCCGCGCCCTTCGCTCCACGAGCGCTACGGCACCAAGGCGCATTACGTCGACCAACTGCGTCAGGCGGCGACCGCGTTGGTCGCCGAGCGTCTAATGCTCCAGGACGACGCCGATCGCCTTGTCGCCACCGCGGAAACCATCGACGCATTCTGACTAACTCTTCATCGTAGTGCCCGTCATGGCAGCACTATCGCTGTCACCGATCTGTACTATTGGCGAAACATTTGTCCAATATGCTCTTTCTTCGAGCAGAAGATTGCCCGTTTTCCGAGTCTTTCTCCAATTGAATAGCAGTATGCTCACATCTTCAGCAAATCATCTGATGAAATATTACCATGATGATTTGGCACGCCACGTGCACTCAGGAACATCAATCAACGCAATTTAGTCTTAAAGAGAGAGGAATTGGGGAGGCTATGACCCAATTGTTCGCTCTGCCTTTGTCTGCGTCGCGCTCGGCGGCGGGACGTCGCGCGCCGTGACGATCAATCTGCTGGGCTATTGCGCTTCGGCGTTGGTGCTGGCGACGTTTTGCGCTCGCCAGATGATTACCTTGCGCAGCCTGGCCATCGTGAGCAATGTTGCCTTCATTGCTTATGCCTATTGGGCCGGCCTGCCGCCGATCCTTGTTCTGCACGTGATCATGCTGCCGATGAATGTGATGCGGCTACGTCAAGCGATCCTCAAACCGGCCGCGATGTAGGCCGTCGCCGCAAAAGCGCTCATGTCTCGCGACTGAATGCTTGCCGCTCGGCGTGGATCGGATCAGCATCGCGGCCGAGGTCGATAACGGCCCGGAAGTCGGGGGAGGAAAGCATGCGTTTATCGAGGCTTGCCGGCTGCGCGCTTTTGGCGGCGGCCTATGTCGCGCTCGGCGGCATCGCCAACGCCCAGCAGCTGATGATCGTCGGCAACGATCAGAAGCCGCAATTCGCCGACGGCAAGGTGACGATCGGCGAGCCCGGCCACGACACACTCTCGGTCATCGACATCTCGAAGCCCGCCACCCCGCGCATCGTCGCGACGATCCCGCTCGACAACACGATCGTCGGGCCGCCGACCAATCTGGCGATCACGCCGTCGCGCGATCTCGCCCTTGTCGCCGACACGATGAAAGGCGTACCGAAGGACAACGCGTTCGCCATCGCGCCCGACAACCGGCTGTTCGTCATCGATTTAACGGCGACCCCACCGGCGGTGGTCAATACCTTGACGCTGGGCAATGCCCCAACCGGACTGGCGATCGCCCCTGACGGCAAATGGGCGCTGGTCTGCAACCGCGATGACGGGACGATCTCGGTACTCTCGATCAACGGCAAGGACGTCAAGATCATCGACACCGTTACCGTCGGCGTCGCGACCGACAAGGTTTCGGCCGTCGCCATCAGCCCCGACGGCAAGACCGCGCTGGCGGTCAAGGCCGGCAGCGACAAGGTCGCCGTGCTGACCATCGACAACGGCAAGGTCGCCTACGACGCCAAGAACGATCTGCCGGCCAACAACTATCCCTACAACGTGGCGATCACCCCGAACGGCCAAATCGCTCTCATCGCCAATACCGGCGCCGGCGGCAGTTCGGACGGCAACGCCGACACGGTGAGCGTCGTCGACATGACGTCGAAGCCAATCCACATCATCGACCACATCACTGTCGGCGATTCGCCCGAGGGTCTGGCGATCAGCCCCAAGGGCAACACGGCCGTTACGGTCGAGGCGCGTGGCTCGAACCGCAGCAAGGACACCTGGTACTACCATCCAGGCGGCGCGGTCAGCGTGCTGAAGATCGACGGCAAGAAGGTGACGCGGGTCGGCGAAGTGACGGTCGGCGCGCTGCCCGAGGGCGTCGCTTTCAGCGCCGACGGCAGCCATATCTATGTCGGTAACTTCATCGACTCCGACTTATCGGTGCTGCAGGTAACGGGCAGTCAGGTCACCGACACCGGCAAGCGTTTCAAGCTGCCAGGCCAGCCGGCCTCGGTGCGCGCCGGCCCGCAGTAAGACTAATCCCGAGAGACGGCGAAAGCGGCAGGAGGCCGGAAGCCCCTCGTCGCTCAAATCGCTGCGCTCGGCCGATTACGGCCGCGACGGGTAGATGCCGGTTATCGCGACGCACCACATCATCGCCAGCGCCGGGCTTAGCGTCGAGAAGGGCTGGTTGCCGCCGGTGACGCCGACCGCGCCCGAACCCATCGGCGCATTGGCCGGTGAGCCGGACGGCGCATAGATTTTCTGGCTCGCATTGGTGAGCGTTCCGAGATAGCCGCCCGTCGGATTATCAACCGACGGCGCGGTAGTCGAGGCGTTCAGTTGATGGCCATGCGCCGGAAGGTTCGCGATGGTGAGCGTCGCTTGCGGCGACCCGTAATAAGCTCCGATCGGCTGGCCCCCCGCGCCCGAATCGTAAGGCGCTCGGCCGTTCAGGTTCGGCAGCATAAAATTCGTCTGGCCATTGCCGCCGTAAATCGTGCCGTAAAGCGAGAACAGCGCGGAGTACTGGTTGACCGCCAGCGTCTGCCCGGAAGCCTGCAACCAGCCAGTCGGGCAGAAATTGAAACCGAATAGCCGAACCTCACCGATGTACATATCCCGCGCGGAAGCGCTGGCGACGCTGCCGAGATACAGCGCTGGGAACAGGCCGCGACGGTAAGAAATCGCTTCATGGTGCTTCTCCCGTTGGGTTGGGGGTTATCCGCCGGGCCGCTAATCGCCGCGCGATTGAGATGCCGAGGTGTCGCCCAAACTTACAACTTAAAATTCGTAATGTTTATGAAAGATAACCACTGATTGAAACTATTTTAGCGATCGCCACGATGACAGCGTCAGTGATCGACCGCATGGCCCGCTATTCGGGCCAGCAGGATGAGGCTCGCCGAGTAATAATCGTCCGTATCGGCGATTTGCGGTGGCGGGCCCACCTTGCCGCCAAACCGGGCGCGCGCCAGATCGATGATCGCCTGGAAGCCGCTAGGCGCCGAAATCGGCGCGAGCGCGCCGCTCGTGACATCGACCCAGGCCGGCACCGGCTTGTCGCCAAACACGTTCCAGAACCGCATTTCCGCGGCGAGCCGCTGCGCCGTCGCTTCGCGGCCCCAGATCAGATAGAGCGGAATGCGGATCGCGTCGTAACCAAAGCGCGGCGGCTGGTCTTGCAGCGGGATGACCCCGCCTCTCTTATCCACCGCGATCCAATCCGAAGGGAGATGCCATTTGCCGAACCCTGCCTTCGCCAGAAGCCGCAGCCCGTCATATCGCAGCCGCGACCACTTCGCCGACGGGTCGAGGCGGGGAAACGCCTCCAGCGCCGGATAGACGTAATAGGACGGGTTGACGATGACGCCGCCGTCGTTGCGCGTAAACCCGTCGGCGCCGGGCAGCAGCACCAGGCCGCCGGCCGCGGGCACGATCAGCTTTTCACGGATTTCGGCGATGATTGGTCGGGCTTCGGCCGTGTACGCCGGGTCGCGCCAGCGCTGTGCTGCCCGGGCCAACGCCCAGGCGATCAGCATGTCACCGTCGGTCGCGTTGTTGTCGTCGGCGACCGGGTTCTGCGCGTTCGGGTCCCAGCGCCACGAGAAAAGCGCGCCATCCGGTCGCCGCAATTTCTCGCGGGTCCAATTCCAGACGCGGTCGAAGGTCGCGCGATCGTCGAAATTCTCGGCGAACAGCATCGCCGAGCCCTGACCCTCGGTATGGCTGACATCCTTGTTGCCGGTGTCGCGCACCCGCCCGTCGTCGCCGACAAAGCGCTCGCGATATTTGAGCCATTCGCCGGCAACCGAGGGGTCCTGCGCACGAACGAGCGCTGGGGTGAGCAACAAGACGGCGAGTACGGCGATCCGGACGATGGCAAAGGCTCGCATCGAACCCCTATGGGATCGAACCGGGGCGATAGCCCTACCCGTGACGGCCGTAGCGGAAGGTCAGAAGCGCTCCGGTCCCTTGCGGCTGGCCGACCAGCCGGGCGGTAAAGGACGGGTCACCGCCCTGCTCGCCGAGCCATCCGCTGTAGAGCCCTTCGAGGACCGGTACGAGCCAGCTTCGGCGGTTTTCATCCTGCGGCACCATCGGGAAGGCGCCGTGCGTGATCTCGATGAAACTGCCGGTCTCGCGAATGCGCATCCAGCCCCAGTCTATGCCTTCGAGGACGCTGTTCATGTCGTTCTCGAGTTCCTCGAGGCTCGCGCAGCGGCGCAGCGGCAGCAGCCGAGCCATCTTGAGCCCCAGCGACTCGAGAAACTGGTCGGCCTCGGCCGGATCGACGCGCTCCTCGAACTCGGCGAACATCGCCGCCATGAAATGCACCCACTGACGCGAGCATTGCTGTCGCGCATAGTAGTCGAGGGAGATCAGTCCTTCGTCCAGGGCTGGGCCCGCCATCTTCGCCTCCTTTGCGCGCCAAGAGATAACGCGCGGCGGCGGAACAATACCAGCGCTATTTCACGGGGTTGGGTGCCACAAGCGTCGCTTCCCACTGCGTGTCGGCAGCGACCACGGGTTCTTCGATCATCCGCTCGGGAATTTCCCAGACGATCGCGCGCGGCGGCGTCTTTTGGAATTCGGGCTTGGCGAAATAGGCGATCGCGGCATTGGTGACGCCGCCACCATCCTCAGCCCGGTTGTCGACCGGCGATCCGAGCGCGAGCGACAGGAACGGCACGAAATTAGCCCGGCGCGAGAAGGACGTGCCGATGACCGCGAGCTCCGGCGCCGGGATCTCGTCGAGCAGCCCGATATTGGCCGCGGCGGATTGCCCGATCACGGTCGGCGCTTCCTCGTCGCCGCGCGGCCGCAGCGGGTACGGCACATTGTCGAGCCCGGCGAGGCGGATCAGGTCGCCGACCCGCTCGTGTTCGGGGTCCTGAGTGACCTTGAACTCGGCCTTTTGCCTCGGCGCGACACCGGCCTGCCTCACGGCCGCAGCGACTGCGTCGGCGGCGATCTTGGCGCCGCGCTCGTTCCAATGCGTGTCGGTGCGGTAGTAGAGATGGCCGCCCGCCGCGTTCATCGCCTCGGACACGTCAACGACGTCGATCCCCGCCGATCTCAGCTGCGTCATGAAATCACCGAGCCGCCCGGCGACAGCCCCGGGTCGGTCGACGCCGCAGAGCTCGGCCGCCTGGACGCGCGCCTTGTCGGGCACCGGCGCGACGACAAGCCCGATATTGCGGTTCTTCAGATAGGCGGCGACCTCCTCGACGATGCGGAGATGCGCCGCGGCATTGGCCGCGCGGTCGCGGTTCAGCGCCAGCTCGTCGGTGAGGAACAGCCAGTTGTCACAGCCGCGCCGCACGCGCGCGCCGAGATCGCCGGTCAACATGTACGCAGTCACCCGATCGACCGTTACTAGCGGAGTTTCGACCGGGTTCGCGTGCTGCAGGAAATCGCCGATCGCGGCCGTGGTCTTGCCGTCGGCGACATCAGCCCACGACACATCCTTCTCCGGCAGTTCGGCGCGCTTGAAGACGAGCGTGTAGGCGCTCGCCGCGAGCCCGATCAACAGGACCGCCAGCAACGCCATGCCGGGCAGCATCATAGGACGGAGCCGCAATGGCGCGAGCCTCGCCGGTGAGCTTGGGGGCGCAAGCGGATCGACTGGGATTGTCATCGCCTCGCCCTAAAATTGAAAATACAGGAAGGGCACGGTTTGGTGGCCCATCATCACCGCAATCGCATAAAGAAAGAGCGTGATCGGCCACAGCGCTTCCCACCACTCACCGCTGCTCTCGAAGCGCGGAAAGAACCGCGCCTTCACCGCCGGCCAGAACACGATGGCCGCCGCGATCGCCATCCACACCAAGAGCAGCGGCCGCAGCACCAAAGTCATCTGGTCACTGATCCCGAACCCGTTGAGGCCGATCTGGCCCGACAGCATCACCAGCGTGCCATCCCAGCTCGTCGCGCGGAACGGTGTCCATGCGAACAACACGGTCAGCAAAGTCAGCGGATAGGAGAGCACGCTCGGCCACCACAAACTCCGCTGGCTCCAGAACCGCGCGATCGCCAGCGCCACGCCATGGATCACACCCCACAACAGGAACGACCAGCTCGCGCCGTGCCACAACCCTCCGATTGCCATCGTCAGGAACAGGTTGGTGTAGGTGCGGACGTCGCCGTACCGGTTGCCGCCCAAGGAGATGTAGAGATAGTCGCGCAGCCACGACGACAGGCTGATATGCCAGCGCCGCCAGAAATCCTGGATCGTCAACGCGAGATATGGGTCGCGGAAATTCTCCGGGTATTTGAAGCCGAGCATCCGGCCGAGCCCGATCGCCATCGCGCTGTAGCCGGCGAAGTCGAAAAAGATCTGAAACGCGAAGCAGATGTTGCCGAGCCAGGCATCGACAAAACTCGGCTGCGGCAGCTCAAACGCCGCCTCGACCACCGGCGCCAGCGTATCGGCGATCAGCACCTTGACCGCAAACCCGATCATGAAACGGCGCGCGCCGATCGACATGTCCTCAAAGGTAAGCTGCCGCTCGATGAGCGCCTGTCGACCCAGGAATAGCGGATGATCGGACCGGCGATTAGATGCGGGAACATGTCGAGATAGGCCGCGAAGCTGACAAAGCTCGGCTCCGCCGCGACCGTGCGTCGCCGCACGTCGATCAGGTACGACACCGACTGCAGCACGGTGAACGACAGCGCGATCGGCAGGATCACATTGGTCCACGGGATCTGCCCGCCGCCCAGCGAGGCCAGCGCCTCGTCCACCGTGCGCACCAGGAGGTTGGCGTATTTGAACCAGCCGAGGCAGCCGAGGATCACGACGATGCCGCCGGCGAGGATCAGCCGTTCGCGGCGCTCGTCCGCGCGGTCCATCGCGCGCTCGATCTCGCGGCCGAGATACCAGGCGACAAAGGTGATGCCGACGATCAGCAGTAGGAACGCGGGCTTCCACCACGCATAAAACAGCCAGCTGCCGAGGCAGAGCGTCGTGTTGCGCGCACTGCCCGGCGTCGCCAGGTAGGCGATGAAAAACACCGGCAAGAACAGCGCGAGGAATTCGACTGACGAGAAGACCATGGGGGGCGGGTCTGTGCCTAGGGACGGAGGGGCGCCTGCTCGTCGCGCCGCGCGACGACCTGCGGACCCGATGCGCTGGCGACGACAAAGACGCTGTAGCGGTCGCCGGCGTTGAGCTGGCCGAGCTTGGCTGGAACGGCTTGCGCCGGGTCGGCGCAGGCGACGGCGAGCTCGATATTCACCGGATTGACCAGCCGCCGGCCGGTCGCGCCCGGCGCGACATCGGCGATGACCGATTGGCGATTGTCGCCGGCGACGAGCTGCGCCTTGGCGCAATCCTTGTCTGCGTTGAACAGCCCGAGCGAGGATTTGAGCGCGTTGAAGTCGCTCGGGGTCTCGCGGAACACGACGAGTGCGATCCCGCCGCCGCCGGCGGTCACCGCGACGGTGACGAATTCATTGGCGGTCAGGGTCACGTCGATCGGCGTGCTTGTCTCGCCAAGCTGCGCCGAGCCGGTCAGCGCCATCCCCGGCGGGACGGGATCGAACTCGCTGACCCGATGCGCGTCGTCAGCCGGGATCACGATCTTCGCGGCGGCCGAGGTGATGGTGATCTCGCGGGGCGCCAGGTTGACAAAACGCAGATAGGCGACGCCGTTCGGCGGACCGCTCGGATAGAGCCGGCCCTCCGCCGCGATGCCGTGGCCCGGCTGTGTCGCCGCCAGAACCGCGAGCAGCGCGGCCCGACCGATCGCACGGCAGACTGCTCGCCTCGTCGGCATGCTCACCGCTTTGTCGCCAGCTGCGGCACCATCTGTTCGAGCGCGGCGGCGATATCCGCGCCCCAGGCCTTGTAGCCCGAGTTCGTCAGATGCTGGCCGTCGGTCGTCGGCCATTCGCCCGGCTTCGAAAACTGCGTCGAATCGATGAACTTGCAAGGCGCGACCGCGGTCGACAGGAACTCCGACATCTCTTTCACGCGGTCGAAGGTCTTGTGGTAGGAGCTGCCCTCGCTGCCCCAAGGCGGCCCGACCCAGACACAGGGGATATTCTGCGCGGCGATGCGGCCGGTCAGAGTGTGGACCTGCTGATAGATCCAGGCCTGTGGAAAGGGTTTTTGACCGTAGCCCGCCATCGTGTCGCCCATCTCGACGACGATCAGGTTTGGATGCGACTTCTGAATCAGCTGTTCGATCTGATAGGTCGGCGTGCTCGGCGCGCGGTCGATGACTGGCGCCTCCTTGCCTATGCGCTCGGCCTTGCCGCACTGCACAGTGGTCGGATAGACCCAATCGCCGGCATTGGCGCCGCACATCCCATAGGTGTCGACATTGGCGCCCTGCGCCATCAGGTCGTCATGCAGCGTCGTGATCAAGTAATCGCGGGTCACCATGTGGCTGTCGCCGATGACCAGTATCGTCAACCCTGCCAGAAGCGCATTCGCCATAGCCGACAAATCTCCTGAAGCCCGCCCCCACGGGGCTGCGCTGAGGTAACGCAATCCCAGGCGGCGGTAAAGTAAGCGCGCCCGCCTAACCCATGGTTAACACCGCGATTGTTCTGCTCGTGGCAGTCGCCAACGAATTCCTCGAGGCCGCGCGGCGAGATGGCGAGTTACCCTTACGGGCCGACCGGGAAAACTCGTCAGCGCTGCGAGAGAATCTGGCGCGACAGCCGCACTGTCGCATCGGTGATGTCGGCGCCCCAGATGCGATAGCTGTCGGGCGTCAGGTGCTCGCCGTCGAACGTGGCCCACTGTCCGGGCTGCGAGAAACGCAGCGAATCGATATAGCGGCAAGGCGAGACGGTCTGCGCCAGATAGGACGACAACTCCTCGACGCGGGCGAAGGTCTTTTTCGATGTGCCGCCCTCCGCACCCCAGGGCGGACCGACCCAGACGCATGGCAGACGATGCGCTGCGATTGGCTTCAGCATCTCCTCGACCTCGGACGAGATCCACTCTTTCGGCAGCACCTGCTGCACGCCGTATGCCCCCATATTATCGCCGAGCTCGACGATCAGCAGGTTGGGGTGGTGTTGTTCGATCAACTTTTCGAGCGACCAGGTCTTGACCTTCGGGCTCTTGTCGATGACCGCCTCATCGGCGTTGTGGCGCTCGCCGCGACCGCAAGGCAACTCGGTCTGCTTCACCCAGTCGTTCGGCTGCGAGCCGCAAACGCCGTAGGAATGGACGATCGCCCCCTGCCCGACCAGGTCATCCTGCAGCGAGCTCAACAGAAAATCTTTGTTCGCCAAATGGCTGTCGCCAATGATCAGGACGACCAGCCCCACGAGGGCAGAGTTGACCACGAAACGATCCTTTGCTCGCAAGCGTGCCGAGGGAGAGCGGCGCACCCTCCTTTTTGTACGGAGCGGGGTTTAAAAGCGGTTATGACGTCCGAAGGTTCTGCGACCGCGCGGTTACGAGGCGCAGCCCGGACTGTCACTTCAGCGGCTCGTCACTTCAACTGTCCCTGCACCTTCAAGCTGACGACGGCGTTGGCGATGTCGGCACCCCAGGCGCGATAGCCCGCCGAGGTCAAGTGCTGACCGTCGGTCGTCGGCCATTCGCGCGGATTGGTCACGAATTTGAGCGAGTCGACATAGACGCACGGCGCGACCGACTGGGCGAGGAAGTTCGACAATTCGCGCACACGATCATCGGCTTTGTGATACGGCGAATTGACATCGCCATAAACGGGGCCGACCCAGACGCAGGCCGCGCCCGACGCGTGAATGCGCGTCGCCAGCGCATGCACCTGGTCGAAAATCCAGCCCTTCGACAATTCCGGCGAGCCGTAGCCGCCGATCGCATCGGCCGCCTCGACGATCACCAGATTGGGATGGTGCTTGTTCAGCAGTTCGGCAATCTGCCAGGTGTATTCCTGCTTGCCGTTTGTCGCCTGGGTAGCTTGGTCGCCATGCCGCTCGCCGGTGCCGCACGAGACTGTGGTCTTATACAGCCAGGCATTGGGGCTGGCGCCGCACATTCCGTAGCTGTCGACCTGGGCGCCCCGCGCTTCGAGCGCTTCATGCAGCGACGAAATGAGATAGCTCGGGCCGGCCATATGGCTGTCGCCCAGCACCAATATCGTCAGGCCGACAAGCGCGCCGTTCATCGCCCCTCCATCGCCCGGGCCCGCGAACGCTCAGCGCGCGGTCAGCGCGCCTTGGTTTTTCAGTCGAATGATCGCGTCGGTGATGTCCTGGCTCCACTTGCGGTAACCATCGGGGAGCAGATGCGACCCGTCCTTGGTCGGCCATTCGCCCGGCCGGGCAAAGGTCGTTCCGTCGATGTAAGCGCAGGGCGCCACGGAATGTGACAGCAACTCCGCGATGGCCTTCGTGCCTGCGTCCGTCTTGTTGTAGGGCGGCTTGTCCTGTCCCCAGGTCGGCCCGACCCAGACGCAGGAAATATGGCGGGAGGCGACCATGCCGGTCAGCGCGCCGACCTGCTGATGGATCCATGCGTCATCGGGCTTCTGGGAGCTGTATCCCTCCATCACGTCGCCCAGCTCGACGACGATCAGGTTCGGGTGGTTCTGCGCGATGAGGTCCGAGAGCACGAAGGTCGGCAGCACGTTCTTGTAGTCGATCGCAGGCGCACCGTGCTCGTGGCGTTCGCCCCGACCACAGGACAGCGTCGTTTTCGCCAACCAGTCCTGCGCCGTCGCGCCGCACATCGCATAGGAATTGACCGTCGCACCGGCGTCCTCGAGTAGACTATGCAGCGGCGACATCAGGTTGAACATGTGACTGTCGCCGATCACCAGTATCGCCAATCCTGCAAGTGCCCCGTCCAATGTCTTCTCCTGCTCTTCCTTGCCCGACTGACGCCCTCGTGGTCGGCACTCGCGGCGCGTCGACAATGGCAACCGTCGAGTGATGTTGTCGCTTTCTGTTTCAGAAATATGCGTTCTGACAAATCCTCATGCAAAGCGTCGTTAATTTTATTTGGATGCTTGATCTAAACCTTGCGCGGCAGGCAAAGCAATCGCCTGCGGCTATGTTAAGTTTATTTCGGAAGCGGCGCTTTGTCGCGTGGCCGATGCTATAACCGGCTCGCGGGCATGTCGCGCGCGGCGATCGATTCCGGATCGTTCTTGATCGCGACCGGCGCAAACCAGTCGAAGGTCTTGCGCAGATAAAGCTGCACGATGCCTTCAGTGTAGGAGTTGCTGTTATTCAGGTTTCCCGCGAGGCCGATCGAAGCCGTCGGATCGATCGCGTATTCAACCTGCCCCTTGACGTTGTACCCGAACCCGATCCCGCTATTAAGGCTAATCAGAAAAGCGTTGCTCGGTGACCGGGTCTGCAGCGTCGCCTGTGCCGCCGGATTATTGGGGAAAGTCGGGCTCGAATCCTGGTTGAAGTGCTGGACGCCGAGCGTCGCCGAAGCGAGATAGCTCCAAGGGCCGGTATGGCCGGTGATCTCGACCGGGAAGCCGAGGCCCTCGAAGTCCTGCGGGCTGAAATAGCCGCCCTCGCCATAGGAGAAGCCGTTGAGGTTCTTCTGATAGCCCGTATAGAACAGCGAGACGCCGACCCGCAGCGCCCAGTTGTCGGTCTTCACGGGGCGGAAATAGGCGCCGAGCTGCGCATCGACCGCCGTGTTGCTCGCGACATTGGTGCCGTCAACCCACGAGTAACCGGCGCCGGCATAGGCGCCGACAAACTGGTCATCGTAGAACACCGAGACATGCGGCCCGGTCTTGACAACGCCGCCCCACAGCGGATCGCCGCCGAGCGCGCCTGGTGCAACGGTGTTCGAGCGTGAGAAATTGGCGTGTGTGCCGGCATAGGACAGCACGGTGTCGGTCACCGGCTGACGCTGCCCCTCGATACGCAGGCTCAGCGCCCCGTCGAGGAATTTTGGGTTATACGCCAGGTCGCCGATGATATTGGTGATCGGGAAACCAAGCGGCGTCGTGCCGAGCTGGGCGCTGAAATCGGTCCAGCTATAGCTGCCGGTCAAGCCGACGCCGCTCGCGTTCTGACCGCCCGCCGCGACCGCCCCCAAGCCGATCGGATAGGTCAGCGGATTGGCGCCGAACCGCCCGAGATTGCCGTTCGCCGGCGTCCCGGCGTCGACATAGACGGGCACGACGTCGATCCGCATCGTTCCCGTGTACCACGGCGAGAAGGACGCCTCGATCGGAACGCCGTATTCGTCGAGGCGGCTTGTTCCTTCGGTGCCGCTATGGGTGCGAAACCCTAACCCGGCGATCAGCGAGGGATTCGAAGCTTGTTCAAGCCGCATCAGATCGCGGTCGATGTCCATTTCCAGCGTATCCGTCGGCGAATAGGGCCTCAGCGTGCCGAGCGGCTGGTATCCGGCAACGGGCGGCGGCGGTTCCAGTTCGACCTGCGCGACTTGCACCGCTCGCGCCGCGATGCCGAGATCAGCGGACCCGGCCGCCGCGAGCGTGACGGACGGCGTGGCGCCATCGGACAGCTGCGTCGGCGAGGCCGACTGCTCGGTCGGCGCCGCCTGCGGCGAAACGAGCGCAACCCGCGGCGTCGCGGCACGCGGGTGCGCTACCGGCTTCCTCGGAGCGAAATCGTCGCTATCCGCCGACGCGAGAACGGGGTCGGGAGCGTTGGCGCGCTGGGCCGCCGGCGCGTTGGCGGCGGTCGAAACCGGCTTCGCCGCCTCTGCCGGGGTCGCGTCGGGCAGGCCGATTTCACCGACCAGTTCCGCGGCGCGCGCGTCGCTAGGTGCCAACAGGTGCAGCCGGTCGAAATATTGCTGAGCGCTCCCGCTGTCGCCTCGCTCGCTCGCCAGGAGATATTGCTGGTAGAGCGCATCGGGCTGAGCGGGATTGGCGGCGAGCATCTTGTTGAGAATGTCGCTGACGACATCGAGCCGCTGTTGCGAACGCCAATAGTTCGCCCGCTCCAGCATCAGCTGCTCGCCAGGGTCGGAGGCCATCGCGGTGCCCGTCGGCAGGACCACGGACAGCAGCAGGCTGACCGCAACTTTAGTCCGCGACCGCCTCATAACGTCACCGCTAAGAGACGCACCGGCCGTACCGCCTCGGACCTGCGAAACGGGTTGGGCGGAAGCGTTCCCGGGGCGGGAGTCGCGCCCGGTGCAAGCAGGATCGGCGCGCCTTGGCCGCTGGTCGTGTTGGTTGCCTGGTCCGGGTTCTGCTGCAGGTTCAACGCGCGCGCCTGGCGCAGCGCCTCGATCGCGGCGCCGTTGTGTCCTTCCGCCTCTGCGACCTGCGCTTGCAGATAGAATAGCCAGGGGTTTTGTGGATCCGTTTGCATGCCCTTTTTGATGTAGTCGTCAGCCGCACTGTATTGGTGCGCGAGGATCGCTCCCGAGATCACGCCGCGTAGAACAAACATGTTATCCGAATCTTGGTCGTACGCCTTCTTGAATTGCTCCATCGCCTCGTTTGAGCGCCCAGCCGAGGCATAAATCCGGCCAGCGCAGAGCAGCAGGTCCGTATTATCCGGGTTATCGTTAAGATATTGAGATATCTGGTCCCATGCGCCGGCATAATCGCCCTTGTCGCGCAGCTTGTCGGCCTGGCGCACGGCAAGCGCGATGTAAAGCGGCGTCATGTCTTCGCGGTTGGAGTCGTTGACCATGCCGCTCGCGTTGATCTGCGCCACGACCCTGGCGACCTCATCGTCGTGCCCGCCCTGCAGCAGCATCATCGTCGCGTAGTCGGCGCCGGCTTTTACCGAATCAGGACCGCCCTTCGCGTAGGCGTCGTGCGTGACGCGCACCGCCATGTCAGGATCATTGAAGTCGTGCATGATGATAAACGCCGCCTGCCGCTTTTCGTCGGTGTGAACCGTGGGGTCGGCGTAGAGCTGCGCCAGCATTGCCTCGCCGCCGCCGGCGTTGCCGTCCTTGGCCATCTGCTTCGCCTTGTCGATCGTTCCGCGCACATAGATGCGGTCGCGAAAGTTCTTGATGTCGTCGGTGCGCTGGGCAGGCGGGATGCTGTTGATCAGGTCGAGCGCGTGGATATACCGGTCCTGCTGCGCGTCGAACATCGACGCCACCAGGATGCTGGTCGGGGTATTCCCCGTCGCCGCCGGATCAACCACGGCAAAAGCCTGTTGCATATTGTTTTGACCCGCCAGGAAGCGGGCATAGTCGAGGCGGGTCCACGGATCCTTCGGATCGAGCGCGATCGCCGCCTGAAATTTGCTGTTAGCCGTCGCGCTGTCGCCGTTCGCGGATGCTTCCTTGGCCTCGTTGCGCAGCTTTTCCGTCTGGCCGGCGCCGTTGCCGGACATCGCCTTTTCGAAGCGCTCGCGCTCGGCCGGGCCCATTCGGGCCTTCAACTGGTCGAGCTCGGCGGTCTTGTTTTCCGTCCGCAGCGCGCTTGCCAGCCCTAACATCGCGTCCATGTTGCCGGGGCGAAGGTGCAGGACTTCACGGTAGGTTGCTTCAGCCGACGCCGCGTTTCCCGATTTCATCTCGATGTCGCCGAGCACCATTAGCGCGCCCCACTGGTCGGCGTGGGGATGCGCCAGCAGCGGCGCGAGAATGCCGCGTGCCGCGGCGTAGTTCTTCGCTGCTGCAGCCCGCCTGGCCTCCTCGACCCGCCCCCAGAAGATCGCGCTATCGAGCGCGCCTTCGAGATCCTTGCGTTGATCGGGCGCCACCTTCACCGCCCGCTCAAGAAGATCGCGCGCCTCGCCAAAGCGTTGCTGGCGCAAACGAACGAGACCAAGCCCGGCCAACGCCTGCGGATCGTTGGGGTTCGATTTCAGCTCGGCGAGGAATTCTTTTTGGGCGCCGACGACATTGCCCTTCTTCAGGTCGACAAAACCTTGTGACATCTCACCGCCGCCAGCGGGCTGATTCTTGAGGTCGGCCAACAGCTGCTGGACATCGGTATCGTTGGGAAATTGCGAGAGATACTGCTCGAACGCCTGTTTGGCGTTGGCCGAGCCGCCCAACCAGGTCAGTGCCTGTCGCCATGCCTGGATCGCCTGGGCGGCGACGACCGGGTTCTTGCTCATCTGGGCCAGTGACGCGATGCCTTGCATCCGGGACGGCTCGCGATAGGTGTACACCTCGGCGAGCGCCAGCCGCAGTTGCGGGTCGTCGGGCGACTCCTTCACCAGCTTTTCGAGACCCTGGCGCGCCTCGTCCCAGCCCTGCGGTGTGCCGGCGAGCGTCATATAGAATTCGATTCCGTAGCTCGACGGCGGCGGACCGCGGAAGATTTCCCGGTATTTCTTGATCGCTTCGTCGAGCTGCCCCGCCTGCGCCAGGCGACGCGCCTCATTGAGATCGGTCGAACCGATTTTGCCGGTGTGGATCGCCGCCTGAAGATCGGCGATATGCGGATCGTTCGGCGCGACCTGCTGAAGTTTCCCGAGATAGCGCTGCGCATCGGCCGGCTTGCTTGCCTGCACCGACAACATGCCGAACTGGAACAGCGCCTCGGGATTGTTGGGATTGATCGTGAGCAGCTGGGTCAGCGCCTCCGCCGCGAGGTCGGGGCGTTCCTTGAGGCGCCAGTAATTTGCCTTTTCGAGCAGCACCTGCTCGGCGTTCGGTGGGCTGCTCTCCGGCACAGCCGTCTGCGGCTGGGTGGATTGCGGCGCTTGCGCCTGCGTGCCTTGCTGGCTGGCGTTTGGCGATGGCGTCTGCGGCTGGGCCGCTTGGGTTTGCCCGGTCTGCGCGGTTTGTGCTCGCGCCGGAACGGCGGTCTCCGGCAACGCAGCGGCAACTAGCAAGCCGAGCGTGACAGCCCAGCCCCAGCGTCTCATTTCGCTGCCCCGCACGAGGCTCGGCCCCCAAACGCACCACATCCGCCGACCCGCCCGCTCGTTCAACCCACCGATCTGGTCCCCAATCGCCCGATGGCCAGCCGGCGCAACAGCCAGTACGCGACCAGCGCGATAATCAACACGCCGATCAGCGTAAACAGGATCAAGACCAGTGGCGAATTGCCCAGCCACCAACGCAGTTTGGTCAGGGGGTTCAAGTGCCCCACCGTGAACTCGTCGCCGATGCGGAAGCTGGTGACCCGCCCCGACCCGACGACCATCAAGTCGCCCTGGATCTGAGGATTGAGCTCGCGGTTGCGGAACGTGTTGATGACCGTCAGCAGCTTATCCGGGGTCGACCCCGTGATGATGACCGCATTGCGGCCCGAGTGGATCGGTGACTCGAGGCCGACCATCGCCGCAAGGTTATCGCCTTGCGAGACAAGCAGCTGATCGACGCGTTCGCGCTCCGCCTGCATGTTCGGATCGAGAACCGTATAGACGCGGTCGATCGCCGAGCTCATCCCGACACGCAGATGACCGCCTTCGACGCGCAGCCTGTTGTTCTGCACCCAGCGCGCGATCAGGGGCTGACGCGAGAGCGAACCGAGCACAATGAGATCCTTGTCGGCGACCTGATCGACGCCGTTTGCCGTCACCACAGTCGCGCGCACCACCGGGAACCCGGTGGAATCGCCCATCATCCCCATCAGCTCGAGATAGGCCTGAATGTCCTGGGAGGTCAGCTGATCGGGCATGACGATCGCCGTCTCGGCCAGATCCGCCATCTTCGTGTAGGGGTAGCCCGAATTGACGAAGTACCCGAGGTTCGGCAGCGAGGTGAACCGGTCGGTCTTCGACAGATCGATCGTCGAATCCGGGTCGATCGCCTCCTGGATGTTGTTGGGCAGGACGTCCTGACATTCGCCGATCTTGACCGGCCGCAGATCGTAATAGAACTGTAGCTGGTTCTGGCCAAACACATAGTAGGGCGGTACGCGCACCGTCCCTTCGTTCATGACGAAGTCGGGCGAGATGACGTCCTTGACCTGCTGCACGACGCCCTCCTGCGTCAGCGGCAGGCTGCGCAGATACGAATTGTTGATCGAGACGTCGAGCCGCGACTCGCGGAAATTCAGCCACGTACCCACCGGGTAGCGATAGCGGATGTCGAGCGGGATACCGGTGTTGCCCCAGACAAACAGGTCGGGAGCGGTTCGGAAATTCAGCGTCAGCAGGCCCGGTACCAGCCCGTTGCCCTGCAGGTCGGTCGGCTGCACCAGCTCACCAAAGCGTACGGGCCGGTCGATCGGCACCCAGCGCGGCGCATCATAGGGTTTGCGCGCAGGGATATCGGGTGCACCGACGACCTGGGTCTGGCCGCTCAGCGCCGGCGTGCCGAGCGCCAAGGTATCCGCGGCGGCCCGCAACTCGTCGGCATTGCGCCCGAGGACCAACAGGAGCTTGGTCTCGGGGTTGTTCGGATTGGTCACCACCGCGATCGTCGGGCCAGTGATATCGGGCAGCGTGATGCCCGCCGGTTTTTCCGCGCTCGTCGCGAATACCACCGCGTTGCTGTTGGGGACGGTGTCGAGACTGGTCGGGAACGTCGCGCCCTTGTACGCGGCAAGCGCGCCAAACCACGACGCGACGATACCCGCGGACTGCAGGGTTTGGGTCGAGACCTTCGAGGCCAGAACGAAGGGGAGGTTCAGCCCCTGCATGTCCTTCGAATAGTAGAATGGCGCCGGAAGCTGCGAGAGATCGTTCGGCAACAGCAGCTTCTGCAGCTGCGTGGTGATCTTAGTGTTGTTGCTCAACACCAGCCACAGGCTCGAATGCAGAGGGTCTTCGCAACCGAGCGTGTAATGCCCGATGAAGCGGAAGAGGATGCGGTTGTCCTGCTGAATCAGCACCGGATTGATCGGCAACTCGGCCGTGTCGCCAGAGGATTTGTCCTTGGGCAACGGGATGTTCCCGACAACCTCGCCGTTCATCAGCACCGTCAAATGGCTAAGCTCGGGGATCAATGCCGGCGAATAGGCGAAAGTCAGGGCGATCTTGGCGCTGGTCGCCGTCTCGTCGCGGCGCACGGTGAACGGCAAGCTGCCCTCACCCTGCACGCCGATCAGCCGGATCGGCGAATTGGCGCCCATGTCCCTCAGCGTCAGCTCTTGCGTCCGCGTGCTTCCGAGACCCGGAGCATTCGCCGACGTTGAAGCCTCCGCGGGTCCGGGAGGGCTTGGATTCGTGCTCGACGTCGTGCTTTGCGGCGCCGTTCCGACCATTCCTGGCTGGGTGACGGCGGCTCCCGGCAGTGGCACTTGCGAGCCCTGCGGCGGCGGGGCGGCGCCGCCCGTCAGAGGCCCGGGCCCGCTCGGTCCGACGCCCATCGTGGGCGGGGCGCCCGGCCCGGTCGGCAAGCTGCCGGGCGGTGCGTTGGTCTGTGCCCAGACGGAGCCGGCAAGTAAGAGCGTGGCCAAGCCCACTCCCGCCGCGAGCAGCAGGCCCGGCAAGACGCGTTCGCGCCGGCGTTGGCCGGCATCGGCGGGGACGGCGGCCGCGCGGAAATTATGCGGCACGAACAAGCCGGCGATACTGCTGAGGATTTCACGGACCGAGTGCAACGGCCGATCGACCGGATGCTCTTCCCAATCAAGCCAGGCATCGGCGCGACACAGCACCAGCCGGACCACATCGCGCTGCTGGCGCAGCGTCAATTGCTCGAAGGCCACGCGCAGCACCTCCCCATCCCACGCCACAACTCGCGCCGGCACCACTGCGGTGCGATCCCCGACGGGCAACTCGATCTGGACGATATCGTCGATTTCAACCCCGGCCGGGCGCTCTGCGATGAACATGCCGCCCGTCGTCGACATATTGCGCGAGCGGCTGATCAGCGATTGACCGTCGGGCAGCGTGATCACGCCAGGCAGTTCAAGCCCCAGACGCACCGAATTGCGCAGCTGGCGGGTTTCCCGGCCCACCGCGATGGCGGCGCCGATCGTCAGCAGGTTGAAAACCGCCCATGCCACATTGAGCATCAGCACTTCGCTGTCGGCGAAATCACTGAGTATCCACCGGGTGACGCCGATGATCAGGGCCACGATGAGAAGCCCCAGGATGATCAGATGCGGCCGGACGATCTTGTAGTCGAAATAGTCGCGCGGCAGGAGACCGCCCTTTTCGGTAACGTTGAACTTGCCGCGTCTCGGATTGACCAGCGTCGCCAGCGTCGGCCGCAAGATGTACAAGGCGAGCACGCTTTCGTAGATCTCGCCCCAGAACGAATGGCGATAGCGCGACTGAAGGCGCGAGTTGGTCACCGTCGAATGAATGAGGTGCGGCGCGGCGTAGACGATCACCATCAAACCGCTCGCCGCGATGATGTTCAGGCGGAACATCAGGAAACATAGCGGCGCGGTAAGAAACACGAAACGCGGCAGGCCAAAGAAGAAATGCAGCATCGCATTGAGGTAGCAGACGCGCTGGCCGAGATCGAGGCCGCGGCCGAATATCGGATTGTCCACCCGGAAGATCTGCGTCATGCCGCGCGCCCAGCGCATGCGCTGGCCCACATGGATGGCAAGCCGCTCGGTCGCGAGGCCCGCCGCGAGCGGCAAGCGCAGATAGGCCGAGTTCCAGCCGGCGCGATGCAGGCGCAGTGCGGTGTGCGCGTCCTCGGTCACGGTCTGGATCGCGAAGCCGCCGATCGACTTGATCGCTTCGCGGCGGATGACCGCGCACGAGCCGCAGAAAAATGCCGCATTCCACAGATCGTTGCCGTCCTGGATCAGTCCATAGAACAGCTGCCCTTCATTCGGGACCGTCGTACCGGCGCGCAGGTTCCGCTCGAACGGATCGGGCGAGTAGAAATGATGCGGGGTCTGCACCAGCGCCAAGCGCGGATCGCGCAGGAACCAGCCGATCGTCAGCTGCAGGAACGCGCGGGTTGGCACGTGGTCGCTGTCGAACAGCGCGAGCAGCTCGCCATCGGTCACCGACAGCGCTTGGTTGAGGTTGCCGGCCTTGGCGTGGAGGTTGTTGTCACGGGTGATATAGCCGACACCGCACGCCTCGGCGAACTCGCGGAACTCCTCGCGCCTTCCATCGTCGAGAATGTAAATTTTGAGCTTGTCGAGCGGATAGTCGATCGACAAGGCGCCAAGCACGGTGTTCTGCACCACCGACAGCGGCTCGTTATAGGTCGGGATGAACAGATCGACCGTCGGCCACTCGGCGATGTCCTCCGGCAGCGCGACGGGGGGCCGGTGCAGCGGCCACGCCGTCTGAATGTAGCCAAGAACCAGCACCAGCCAGGCGTAGACCTCGGCGAGGATCAAGCCGATCCCGAGAAACGCCTCGGTTTGCGAGGGAAACTGCAGCGTCTCGGTGATCCTCCAGCAGATGTAACGGGTCGACACCGCGATCGACAGCGTGATGAGGATCAGCGTTACGCCGCGTGACGGCTGCCCGCGGATTATCAGCATCGCCAGGATGGTCAGCACCGCGAACACCGCCTGCGAGACCAGGTCGAGCGGGGTGATGACGACGACGCCAAGAAAGCAGACGCCGATAACGATGAGCACGGCCAGAACAAGGTTCCGGCCGGCCAGTTCCGATTCACCGATGCGGCTCAGTCGTCCGAGCATCCTCACATTCCGTCCTGCTAAACCCGCTCGCGATTCACAACGACGACCGACCCGCTAACGCTGACGGCCCGCGGGAGGCCCGGCGCTGGGAGTATGCCGCAGGCGCTCGCGAGGGTCGGGAAGACGGCTGCGTACCTCGGCGAGACGTCCGAATACCGCATCGAGAGCGCGGTCGTTGCGGGGTTCAATGTCTTGCGGCGGCGATTGCTCGCCGCTGCCCGAGCCGAGCCCGTTCTCGCTATCCGCGCGATACGCGCCGCCCAGCAGGCCCCCGCCCGCGGCTGGCTGAGCCGGCGCTGCGTGCGTTACAGCTGGTGACGCCGACGGCTCGCTCATCGGCACCGGCGTGATGGTGGAAATCCCAATCCCGGCACCGGCGTGCGGGGTTTGCGTATAGATCTCGACCCGTGTCTCACCCTGATCGGGAAATTGGTTCTCCGGGTATTCTTCGGCGAGCCGTGCGTCGTGGTGCGGCGGATGAACGGGCTCGTCCTGCGGCGCCGGAGTGTTGCTCGTTCGCTGGTGCTGGATAATCACGATGGAGTCGGTGATTTCGCGAGCGCCAGCAAACTCCCGATAGCGAAGCTCGGGGGTCTGCAGCCACGAAAACAAGTGCTCAACGTCGTCGTCGCGATCCATCGCCTTAACGGTCATCAGCTTCGCACGAGTAACATTTGTCCTGTCGTCGGCCCGTACAGATAAGCCTCCGGCTTATTACAGACCAACGACATTTCATTATATTTGAAACATCTGTTCGGGGGTCTGGGGGAGCCGAATGTTGAAACAATTTGTAACAACGTCAGGTTGATAGCTTCCTTGCGCCAAACACGACGAGCGCCGACCCGGCTGGCTCGCTTACAGTCATCCTAGCACCCTAAACTTGAAAGGCGCTAAGGGATTCTGCCTGCTGGATGGTCGGACAGACAGGCCCTCGCGGCGGCGTCGACGATCGCCTCTTGATCGATACCATAGGAGCGGTAGAGATCGGCAAGGTCCCCTGATTGGCCGAAATGGTCGACGCCCAACGCAACCACCCCATGTCTGCCGACGCTACCGAGCCAGGAAAGCGTCGCCGGATGACTGTCTGACACGGTGACGAGCGCGGCGTCAGGCCGCAAGCGGCTGAGCAACTGGCTGGCAAGCCCCGGTCCGCCCTCGCCCGCCGCGGCGCGCCAATCGCGATGCAGCCGGCCGGGCGAGGTGATAGCGAGCAACCCCGCGTCCGGCAGGTCTTCGCGCAATGCCTCGAAGGCGGCAAGCGCCTCGGGGGCCACCGCGCCGCAGTAGGCGATCGCCAGCGGACAATCATCACCGGGCTCGCGCAGCCAATAGCCGCCGCCGATGATCCCGGCCGCCAGCACGGGATCGATCGTGCGATCGAGCTGTTCGATCACCCGCGTCGAGAGCCGGAAATACACGGATTCGCCTTGGTCCTCCTGAATCTCCGCGAAGGCCCAACGCAACAGAACCGCGAGCTCGTCCGCAAAGGCCGGCTCAAACGAGAGCAAACCGGGCTGTGCCAGGCCGATCAAAGGCTCGATAACCGACTGGTGCGCGCCTCCCTCGGGCGCGAGGGTGATCCCCGACGGCGTCGCCACGAGGATGAACCGCGCATCCTGGTAGAGCGCATAGTTGAGCGCGTCGAGGCCGCGTTTGATGAATGGATCGTAAAGCGTCCCGATCGGCAACAGCCGGCCGCCGAACAACGGCCCGGCGAGGCCGAGCGCGGCCAGTTGCAGAAAAAGATTATGCTCGGCGATGCCAAGCTCGATGTGCTGGCCGCCCGGCGACATGACCCAGCGCTGCGCCGAGACGACATTCTCCTCGCGAAAGATGTCCTGCCGCTCGGTGTGATCGAAAATGCCGCGGCGGTTGACCCAGGCGCCGAGATTGGTCGAGACGGTGACGTCGGGCGAGGTGGTGACGATGCGCTTCGCCAGCTCCCTGTCGCTGGCGGCGATCCCGCCGAGGATGCGGCCGAACGCCT
>Ga0187784_10000330_pt1 | contig 34109 bp, 28 predicted proteins | sample 1015_SJ02_MP15_2_FD_132964 | JGI IMG/M metagenome (GOLD analysis project Ga0187784, IMG submission 132964) | Tropical peat soil microbial communities from peatlands in Department of Meta, Colombia - 1015_SJ02_MP15_20_MG | ecosystem: Environmental > Terrestrial > Soil > Wetlands > Peat | place... | reverse complement strand
TCATCCCGCGGCAGCGCGCCAATCCGCTCAACGGGTGGCTTCCTTCTCCGCCATCGTCTCGGCCCAGAGCTTGTGCTGAGCGTCGAGGATGAGGAGGTGATCCGGGTCGAGGACCTGGATGGCGCCCTTGCCCGACGTGACGAGAACATCGCGGTCAACCAGCACGGCCTGGTCGCGTCCGCCAGCCTCGCGCCACAGCCGCCCGTCGCGGCCCAGCACATAGACAAGGCGCGCGTCCACCGCGCGGAAAGCCGCGACCGCCTCGTCCACCTTCTGCGGGGCCTCGTTGCCCACCTTGCGCCACAACACGCCATTGGAGGTCAGCACATGGGTCGTGTCGCCGTTCGGAATGTACTGGAAAGCGACGGTCTCGCTCGCCACCAGGGTGCGCGCCGGCGCGGCGCCGGCCTCGCGCCACAGCTGCTGGTCGACGCCGAGCACCAGAACCTGGACCGCATCGATCGCCTGGAAGTCCCTGACCGCACGATCGACCTCGACGCGATGCGTGAAATCACCGTTTTCGCGCCACAGCCTCCCGTCGGTGCCAAGCACGTAGATCAGGCCGGCATTGATCGGCTGGAACGCCGCGACCGTCCCGTCGATCTTGGTTCGCTCGCTGCCGTCGAGCTTCGCCCGCCACAGTGTGCCGTCCGTGCCCTGGACGAAGAGCTGGCCGTCGACGACGCTGAAGTCGGCGACGCCCTCATAGAGGCGCTTTCCCTCCGCGCCACCGGTCTGGCGCCAGAGGTTGGCGGCCTGGTCGATCACGTAGAGTGACCCACCTTCGATCTGTCGAAATCGCTCAACGCCTTCGGCCACGAGCCGACGGCTGTTGCCTCCGAGCCCGGCGGGCGGCGCGGCATTCGGCCGATCCGCCGCTACGTCGCCGATATTGTTGTTGCGCCGGATCTCCCCGAGCGGATCGTGCGTGGTGAGGCAGCGCTGGAATGCCGCGAGGCCGCCGGGCTCGGTGAGATCAGGGCTCAGCCGCGCACACAGGAGCTTAAGCTGCTGCATGCGCGCGTCGTCCTGCGCGCCGGCGCGCCCCGCCGCCGTGGTTGCGATGGCTGCTGCGAGCAGCGCCAGCAGGAACGGCCGACGACCGAAGCTCTGACGCGACGTCGGAGCGGGTGAAGGGAATCGAACCCTCGTCATCAGCTTGGAAGGCTGTTGCTCTACCATTGAGCTACACCCGCGCCGGGAAAATTACGCGAAGCCAGTCAAGACAAAGAACAAACCGAGCGCAGCTCCGGCTGCCCGCCTTCGCCCTTCGGGCTACGTCGGGCAATCTTCGCTGCGTTCGCAGCGAAGATTGGTGGGGGAAGTAGGACTCGAACCTACGAAGGCTAAGCCAGCGGATTTACAGTCCGCCCCCTTTGCCGCTCGGGACATTCCCCCGCTCGCCGTCGAACCTCATGGAATCTCAGGCAGATTGCAAGAGCCCGCCGGATCGCGGCGGGCCTACCCGCGAACGCGGTGTTATGGTGAGCGCCCTTGAGAGTGTCAACCGCCAAAAGACCCAAGGGTTTCCCGAGGTTTCCATGTCCGAGCCCCCTACCCCGTCGGTCCGCGTCGCCATCGAGGCGCGCGCGGACGGCGTCATCGCGCGCGTGACGATCGACAACGCCGCCAAGCTCAACACGCTCGGCACGCCGCTCATGCGCGAGTTCGTCAGCACGATCGAGGCGATCGGCGCGCGCGATGATCTGCGCGCCGTGGTGCTGACCGGCGCCGGCGAGAAGGCCTTCATCGGCGGCGCCAACATCCTCGAGCTGGCAAGCCTCGATCGCGCCGGCGCGCAAGCCTTCATCACGCTGGTGCACCGCTGTTGCGCCTGCCTGCGCGACCTGCCGGTTCCGGTGATCGCCCGCCTCAATGGCTACGCGCTCGGCGCCGGCCTCGAGATCGCGGCGGCCTGTGACCTGCGCGTCGCATCGGCGAACGCCGTGTTCGGCATGCCCGAGGTGAGGGTCGGCATCCCGTCGGTCGTGGAGGCGGCGTTGCTGCCGGGGCTGATCGGCTGGGGGCGCACGCGCGAGCTGTTGCTGTTCGGCGACAACATCGATGCCGCGACGGCGCACGCCTGGGGCCTGGTCGAGGAGGTGGTCGCGCCGGCCGCGCTCGACGCCGCGGTCGAGGCGCGGCTCACCGCGCTCCTGCGCTGCGGACCGAAGGCCGTCCGGCTGCAGAAAAGGCTGATCCGCCAGTGGGAGGATTTGACGTTGTCCCAAGCGGTTGCAGCAGGGATTGAAAGCTTCGTGCAAGCCTATGCGGGCGACGAGCCGGCGCGCATGATGGCTGCCTTCACCAAGCGGCGTGGTTGATTTGCCTTCGCGGCGCCTGCGTGAGAAGGGACCACGATGCCGCAACGCTGGGATCCGCGAGACCCGAAACGCAAGCCGCGCAGCGAGCGCCCTGATCGCGCACGGCGCGACAAGAGCCGCTTTGCGCCGAAGCCGAAGCCCGTACGCGCCCCGATCGGCGAAGGCGTCGCGATCCTCTACGGATGGCACACGGTCGCGGCCGCGCTCGCCAATCCCGAGCGACGCGTGCGCAAGATCCTCGCGACCGGGAATGCGGCGCGCCGCATCGCCGATGAGGGCCTGCCGCTGCCGGTCACGCCTGAGATCGTGCGGCCGGAGGTGATCGCGGCGCGGCTCTCGGCCGACGCCGTGCACCAGGGCCTGCTGGTCGAAGCCGATCCCCTGCCCGCGCGCGAGCTCGACGACCTCGCCCCCGAAGGCATGGTGCTCGTGCTCGACCAGATCACCGACCCGCACAATGTCGGCGCGATCCTGCGCAGCGCCGCCGCCTTCGCCGTCAAGGCGGTCATCACCACGGCGCGGCATTCGCCGGAGGCGACCGGCGTGCTCGCCAAATCCGCCTCCGGCGCGCTCGAGCTGGTGCCGCTGGTGACGGTGCAGAACCTCGCCCGCGCGCTGACCGCGCTGAACGAGCGCGGCTTCATGACGGTCGGGCTCGACAGCGAAGGCGGCGAGGATCTCGCGGCCGTCAGGTTGCAGGCGCCGCTGGCACTGGTGCTCGGCGCCGAGGGCAAGGGCTTGCGCCAATTGACGCGCGAGACCTGCACGGTCGTCGCGCGGCTCGACCTGCCCGGCGACATCAAGAGCCTCAACGTCTCGAACGCCGCGGTGCTCGCCCTCTATATCGGGGCGACGCGGCTCGGCCTGATGGGCTGAATGGCTCGGCGCGGCCTGACGTTAAGGAAGTATTAACCATAATGATCCCTGCTGCTGTCCTGGCGACTCTCTAAAGATGCGAGGACAGGTCATGGCTGACAGCAAAGTCACGGGTAACCGCATTGTGCTCGGTGACAGCGTGCCCTGGTTCAGCGCACCGCTGCTGACCGGCGGCTTGTTCGACCTACATGTCAGCGCCGGCCGCTGGGTGGTGTTGAGCTTCCTCGGCCCCTCTGCCGACCCGCGGACCAGCGAGGAGCTCAACAAGCTCTTGCAGAATGCCGCGCTGTTCCGCGAAGACCACATGGTCTGCGCCGTCGTGCTCGCCGACCGGCCGAGCGACGTTACGGCGCTCTCCGAGATCAGCAGCCCTTCCCTGTTCTTCCTCGCCGACGATGACGGCGCCATCCGCCGCGCCTTCGGTGCCGCCACGATGCCGCGCACCGTGGTGCTCGACCCGATGCTGCGCGCGGTCGCCGATATCGCCTGGGACTTCCCGAACGGACACGCCGAGACGGTCGCCAGCGTGCTGCGCGGCCTGCCGACGGTCGATGAGCAGGCGGGGGTTCCGATGACCGCGCCGGCGCTGATCGTGCCGCGCGTCTTCTCCTTCGAGCTGTGCGACTTCCTGATGCAGTTCTACGCCGAGCAGAGCGCCGCCGAGTCCGGCTTCCAGCTCGACGTCGACGGCAAGACCAAGACCATCCTGGACGGGCGGTTCAAGCGCCGCAGCGACGTGCCGGTCGCGGCCGCCGAGGTGCGCGACCTCGTGCGCGACCACGTCGTGCGCCGCCTGGTGCCGCAGATCGAGCGGTACTTCCAGTTCCAGGCGACCCGCATGGATCGCTATGTGGTCGCCTGCTATGACGCCGCGGTCGGCGGGCACTTCTTCCGCCACCGCGACAACGTCAACGCCGGCGCGCAGCACCGCCGCTTCGCCCTCTCGATCAACCTCAACAAGGATTTCGACGGCGGCGACATCATGTTCCCGGAGTTCGGCCGCCGGCTCTATCGGCCGCCGGTCGGCGGCGCGGTGGTGTTCTCATGCGCGGCGCTGCATCAGGTGGTGCCGGTCACGCGCGGGCGCCGCTTCGCGTTCCTGGCGTTTCTCTATGGCGAGGAGGACGTCAAGACGCGGCTTGCCAACAATGCGCGGCTGCACGAGGGCGAGACGCACTATCTCGGCGAACGCGACCGGCTGTTCCCGGCCGAGGCGCCGCCGCTTGCCGCCAACGTCGCGGCGTAGAGTCTGATTCGACGAGGTCGAGTCAAGGCGAGATGAAAGCGGCGGGCTTTTGGCCCGCCGCTCGCAAATTCGCCGCTCGAAGCTCCGCTCAGGGCTTCTTCTTCATCACCCGCGACATGCCCTGCCGCGGCGCGCCCATCGGGTGGCGCATCGGCTGCACCGAGCCCGGCGTCAGATGCTGCGGGTGACGCATGCCGAAGCGCATGCGCGGCGCGATCGCGCCATAGCGATAGCGCTGATGGCCAAAGCCGCGGCGCTCGAAGCCGCGATGCTCGAAGCCGCGATAGCCGAAGCGGCGGAAGCCGAAGCGCGGGCCGAAGCCCCGATAGCCGTAGCCGAAATTGCGGTGACGCCAGCGCCAGCCGTCCGAATAGATCGGATAGGCGCCGCCGTAGTTATAGCCGTAGCGGTAGCTGACCGGCGGAACCGGCGTCGGCTCGGCGTTGATCGCCGGCGCCGTATAGGCCGGGCCCTGGTTCACCACATACATCGGCGCCGCCGGCGCCGCGTAGCCGCAGTTGCACGGCGCCGCATAGGCGACGGGCGCCGCATAGGAGTAGCTGTAGACGACGGGCGCTGAATAATACGCGACCGGCGCCGCATAGGTGTAGGAACCGCAGCTGAAGCAGCCGGCCGAAGCCGCGCTGACCGACACGAGGCTCGCGGCTGCCGCGATCGCGGCGGCGGCGAGAAGATGGACGGGACGTCCGGACATCACTTTACGCTCCCTTGTTACTCGGTACTCATTGACTTGGCTCCCGAGACGAAGCCTTGGACAGCCTTGAGGCTTGCGCCCCGGATCTGCGACCGCCGCCGTGGCGGCCGCAATTCTTTATTGTGGGACCTGCGACCCCTGTGGCGCCGGCGCGGGCGCTGGCGATCCCGACGCGGGCGCGGCGGCGGCGCCTTGCGTCGCCTGCGCGCCTTGCGGAGCCGTCGACCCCGACCGCGTGCCCTGCGACGCGACCGAGCCCGGTCGCGCCTGCGTCCCCTGCGAACCGCGCTTGCGCTGCGGCTGCTTTCCGCGCGATTCCTCGATGATGGTCGGCGGGTTGAACGGCGGATATTCGGTGACTGGCCGGCTCATGTCCGACCCGGTGCTCCACTCGCGGTGGTAGCTCGTGTCGGGGCGCGGATGCGGCGCCGGCTCGACCTCGAGCCGGCCGATGAGCGGCGCGTGCCCCATCGAGGGATAATAGCCGCGCTCGTCGAAGTTGTGGATCAGGCCGACCGGACCTTCGATGACGATCGCTCCCGGGCCCGGACCACCGCGCCCCAGGCCCCAGTCGCCCCAAACGACCGCGCCGTCGGCGACCACGCCATTGATGATCACCGGAACGCCGGGCTTGCCCGGAACGACGATCACCGGACCGGTCTGCGCGCGCGCGCCTTGCGTGCCCGCAACCGCGGCGCAGAGCGCAATCAACAAGGACCAAGAGAGGCGCATGCCGTTGACCGGTGGGCGAATCGAATTTCGCCTGCCGTTCTAGCGAAAATGCCGACCCGAAGCGGTTAACGGCGCGTGCAATTTATCGGGTAATATTAATCAGCCGTCGCCGGAGCGGATACCGGAACGGCGGCTTCGGACAGGCGCCGGGTCCTCTCCCCGATCCCGCTCCAGACGCGCCATCGCGGCGCCTATTCGACCAATTGCTAGGCTGAACACGCCCGCGCCCGGTTGCCTGCGCGGCCCGCCAAACTGCCGAATGCGAAGCGAAATCAATGCGCTGCGCCGGCCTTAGACTTTCGGCGTAAGACCTCTGGCGCACAGACAAGGCTCGCCGCCGGCGACTAGCGTCAAGGCGGGACAGAGTCTGCGCCGCGCGCGAAGCGCGTGCTCGTTCCGCAACGCTTTCGTTCGAAGGGGGAAACAGATGGCAACAATAACCGTCGGCGGCCGGCCCGGCGAATGGCAGGCAACCGGGAACGAGCGGCTCGTGATCTTCGCGTCGTCCCTCGGCACCGTGTTCGAGTGGTACGACTTCTATATCTACGGCACACTTGGAACCATTCTGGCCGGCAAGTTCTTCGCCAGCGTTGCGCCGAACTTCCAGATCATCTTCACCTTGCTCGCCTTTGCGGCCGGCTTCGCGGTGCGGCCGTTCGGCGCGCTCGTGTTCGGGCGGCTCGGCGATCTGGTCGGACGCAAATACACCTTCCTCGTCACTATGACGCTGATGGGCCTCGGCACATTCCTGATCGGCGTGCTGCCGACCTACGCGTCGATCGGCGTCGCGGCACCGATCCTGCTGATCGCGCTGCGCCTCGTCCAGGGCCTCGCGCTCGGCGGCGAATATGGCGGTGCCGCGACTTACGTCGCCGAGCATTCGCCGCCGGGCAAGCGCGGTCTCTACACCTCGTGGATCCAGACCACGGCCACGCTCGGCCTGTTCATGGCGCTGTTGTTCATCCTCGGCATCCGCACCGTGCAGGGCGATGGCGATTTCAACGACTGGGGCTGGCGCATTCCGTTCCTGCTCTCCGCGATCCTGCTCGCCGTGTCGATCTGGATCCGGCTGCAGCTCGCCGAGTCGCCGCTGTTCCAGAAGATGAAGCAGGAAGGCTCGCAGTCGAGGGCGCCGCTCTCGGAAGCGTTCGCCACCTGGTCGAACGCCAAGATCGCGCTGCTCGCGCTGCTCGGCGCGACCGCCGGCGAGGCGGTCGTGTGGTACGGCGGACAGTTCTATGCGCTGTACTTCCTGACGGTCACCCTCAAGGTGGCGCCGACGCCGTCCTGGATCATGATCGCGGTCGCGCTTGCGATTGCGACGCCGGGCTTCATCTTGTTCGGCTGGCTCTCCGACAAGATCGGCCGCAAGCCGATCATGATGGCGGGCTTCTTCCTTGCGGTCGTGACCTATCTGCCGAACACGCCCGCGAACATCTTCCAGGGGTTGACCCACTTCGCCAACCCGGCGCTCGAGAAGGCGCTCAACGCCGCGCCGGTGGTCGTGACTACCGATCCGGCGGAATGCTCGTTCCAGTTCGATCCGACCGCCGCGATAAAGTTCACCAGCGGCTGCGACAACATCAAGAAGGCCCTGGTCGGTCTTTCGGTCAGCTATAACGTCGTTGACGCGCCGGCCGGCACCAAGGCGAGCGTCAAGGTCGGCGAGCAGACGATCGCGGCGGACACGCCGAACCTGGCAGCGGCGATCGCCGCCGCCGTGAAGACGCACGGCTATCCGCCGAACGCCAATCCGGCCGAGATCAACTACGTGATGACGACCGTGCTGCTGACCATCCTGGTGATCTTCGTCACCATGGTCTACGGCCCGATCGCGGCCTGGCTGGTCGAGCTGTTCCCGACCCGCATCCGCTACACCGGCATGTCGCTGCCCTACCACATCGGCAATGGCTGGTTCGGCGGCTTCCTGCCCGCGACGGCGTTCGCGATCGTGGCGGCGACCGGCAACATCTATTCCGGCCTGTGGTACCCGGTCGTGGTCGCGGCGGTGAGCTTCGTGGTGGCGCTGATCTTCCTGCCCGAGACCAAGGATCGCGACATCACGCGCATCTGACGACGCTCGAGAAAACCGTCCAAGCATCGGGCCGGCGGCGCAAACCGCCGGCCCTTTCGTTTGGCGCGACGACAGGCAGCACGAAGCCTTGAGATCGCCGGACGCGGCTGATATTTCGCTCCATCGGAGGCCGGGTTAGCTCAGCGGTAGAGCAGCGGTTTTGTAAACCGTTGGTCGGGGGTTCAAGTCCCTCACCCGGCACCAGTCTTCGGCTGTCCGCTCGCGCACGCAGCGAAGATTGCCCGCCGAAGCCCGAAGGGCGAAGGCAGGGCGCCCTGCCGCAGCTTCGATTGGCAAGCCAATCTTTGCCGGAAATTCAGCCCCCGATAATGACGTTCGGCGCGCCAAGCACGATGATACCGCCGTGCGCCGTCAAGTCGCCCATCCGCGCGGCCGGCATCCCGCCGATCAGCACGGTGGCGGAGCCCATCACGATCACATCGGGCGGCCCCGCACAGGTGCACATGTCGCCGACCCGCGCTGCCGGCATGCCGCCGATCAGCACCGTCGGACAACCGGGCGGAATGACCGGGCCGCCGACATGCGGCTGCGGCCCGTTGAACATCGGGCAGATGTGCATGTCGCCTGCGCGCGCCGCGAACGGCATCGGATTTCCTCAAGTTCGCGCAACGCGCGGATGCTATCCTAAGGCGCACGCGCAAGCCAGCCACACCGCCGCTTCGGGGCGCAGACTTGAGAGGACATGCGCAAGCTGATCCTCACGAACTTCCAGTCGCCCGGCGACATCGTCATGCTGACCGCGGCGGTGCGCGACCTGCACCGTTGCTATCCGGGGCAATTCATTACCGATGTGCGCACGCCCTGCCCGGCGCTGTGGGAGAACAACCCGCACATCACGCCGCTGCAGGACGGCGCACCGGACGTCGAGCTGATCGAGTGCGAATATCCGCTGATCCATCGCAGCAACCAGGAGCCGTGGCATTTCCTGCATGCCTTCGCGGCGTTCCTCAACGATCGCCTCGCGCTGCGCGTCAGGCCGACCGCGTTCAAGGGTGACATCCACGTTTCGGCGCGCGAGAAGTCATGGATCTCGCAAGTCGAGGAGCTCACGCGCGAGCCGACTCCGTTCTGGATCGTGACCGCCGGCGGCAAGCGCGACTTCACCATCAAGTGGTGGGATCATGCGCGCTATCAGGCCGTGATCGACCAGTTCCGCGGCCGGATCGCCTTCGTCCAGGTCGGCGAGGCGCGGCACCACCATCCCCCGATGCGCGGCGTCATCGATCTGCGCGGCCGGACCGATCTGCGCCAGCTGGTGCGCCTCGTCCATCACGCACAAGGCGTGCTCGGCCCGGTCAATCTGCTGATGCATCTTGCGGCCGCCGTTGAGGTGAAGAACGCCGCGCCGAACAACGGCGTACCCAAGAACCGCCCGGCCGTGATCATCGCCGGCGGCCGCGAGCCGCCGCATTGGGAGGCTTATCCGCACCACCAGCTCATCCATACCGTCGGCCAGCTTGCCTGTTGCGACAATGGCGGCTGCTGGAAGTCGCGCACCGTGCCGCTGCGCGACGGCGACGCGAAGGATCGCCCGGAGAACCTGTGCGTCGACGTGGTCGGCCGGCTGCCGCGTTGCATGGACATGATCACCGCCACTGACGTCGCGCGGCGCATCGAAGGCTATTTCGCGGGCGGCGCCCTCTCGTACCTGACTGCCGCACAATGGCGGATCGCTGAAGCCCTCTTGAGCCGATAGCGCGGACGCCCGCCATCATGCTGGGCGAAACCAGGACGTGCGCGCGAGGCTTGCGGCATCGCGCGCGTCGACCTGCTGCACCGGCGCCGTCGTGGTGAAGGAATACAGCTGCCCGGTCACCGGCCCGCGCACCTGAATGGTGCCGCCCGGCTTCACCAGCCGCAGCGCGGTGGTCGCGCCCGACGGCGTGGCCGCGGACCGCGCAGCGGCGGACGGCCGGCGCTCACGCGCCGGACCAGCGCTAGCGGTCCGCGGCACCGGCGTGGTCTGCGCCGGATAGGTTCGGGTCGGGCGCTTCTGGCCGCAACATCCCATGGGTCTCGTCTCCTTCGTCTGGATTGATCGACCGCTCGATCACGATCGGCTCGGGGCCGAGGCGCTCCAAGAGGAGCGCGGCGCCCGACAGCGCCAGCCATGCGACCAGCGCTTCGAGCGGCTGAACCGATACGAACAGCGCGAGCGGGATCGCGACCCACAGGCTCAGGCAGCCGAAGCACGCGATCATCGTGCCCCAAACCGTGCCGGCGAGGCGCGCGCGCACCCGCGCAATGCTGTCCGCCGGGCCGTCCTCGTTCGCGATCAGATGCGTCAGGCGCCAGGTCGCGAGCGCGGCGAGGAAGAAGCTGATCAGAAGCTGCGACGCGTCCATCGCGGCACCACCGAGCACTTGGCGCATGAAGCAGGACTACCCGGTGTTGCCGAAGATCAAGGTCGCGGTCGCGCTTCCGGAGCCGGTCACTCCGGTCGCCGTTATTGTCACTTTCGTACCGGGGTTCGGTCCGGGCGTCGTCGGCACTGCCGGCGCCGAGGTCGTGGGAGGTGCCGGCCACGTCGTCTGGCCGGCCGGCACGGTCACCGAAAGCGGTTGCGGCAAAGTCATGTCGGTGTGGTCCGAGGTGAGCTTGACGACGAAGCCGCCGGCTGGCGCGGGCAAGCTCAAGGTCAACTGATACTCCCACTTGGGCGGTTGCCAGGTGGTGAGGTTGGCACTGTTGGCGAAGGGAAGTTGGGCTCCCTCTTCGTACTGGCGAACGCCGAGGGATACCAACTGAACGTTCGGCGCGGTCGACGAGCTCGACGAGCTCGACGAACTGGACACGCCTACCGAGCCGATCCGGTCGTCGCCGCAGCAGCAGTCGATCAACTGCTCCTGCAACACTGCGGTCGAGAACACAATGCGGCGGACGCGGATGTCGATTGCGTCCTGCTGGAGCTTGGTCGTCGACGCGGGCGGAAGCTTCACGCTCGCGAGCGCAACCCACGGCAGATCGGGGCATGGCGGACAGGGCGTGATCATCCCGCGGTTCCAGATCTCACAGAGGGTCTGCTGGATCGGCAGGCTCACCGGCAGCTCGGTCAGGCAGCCGACCTCGAAGCTGTCGCAGATGCGCGAGAACTCGCAGGCCTGCTCGCCGATCCCGCAGCCGTTCGACATGGCGAGCACCGGACGCGCCAGGCATTCGGCATATTTGATCGCCACATAGACGGTGCCTCCGGCCGTGCCGGAGCCGCCGGTCAGCGTGTTCGGCTCGCACGGGTCGGTGGTCGCGCCGGTCGTGCAGCTCGCAAGATCGAGGTAGAACTGCTCGCCGACGAAGATCTCGTCGCCATAGGGACCGAGCGCGTAGCCGGGCTCGATCGCGACCCGCCACGGCTGGTCCGCCGTCGGTGCGATGATCACCGCAAGCCCGCACACCACGCCCCAGCCGTGCAGGAAGCGGTTGTGGCGCCGCAGCTTCTGCAGGAAGTAGTCGCGCTCGGTGACCATGTCGTCGACGGTCAGGAGCTGGCGGTCGAAATAGTTGACCCGTTCGAGCTTGACGGCTCCGGCCTGCAGGCAATCCGCCAGGGATACGTTTTTCATGGCTCACCCTCTCGTGATCGATGATGGCAACGCGATGCTCGCAAGCGGCAGCCCGCAGGTTTCGGGACATGCCGGACAGGGCGCGGTGGCGCCGCTGCAGAGATCCGATTGGCTGGCGGGAAACACCGGCTCGGCCCACCACACCACGACGCGGAGACCGTCGGCGAGCCGCGCGACCTCCTCGCGCGCATCGTCGCAGTCGCACCCGCATGGCGCCGGCGGCGCCGGCCGCCAGGCGACCGCCTCGGCGCTCGGCTCGATGCCGATCCAGATCCGGTCGACGGTGTGCTGCAGCGGCTTCGTCCACAGATAGTCGCGCAGGTTGAACTGGTAGCTCTCAGTCACGATGATCTCGTCGCCGCAAGGGCCGATGCCGTAGCCGGGGCAGACGATGAACTCGACGCCATCGCGGTCGCCCGCCGACACCACGTTCAGGCCGCAGACCACGCCCCAGCCGTGAACGAGGCGCAGGTGCCGGCGCAGGCGCTGCAGCTGGTATTGCTGCTCGAGCCGAAGTCCCTGCGCGGTGAGCGCGCTGCCGGCACGCCAGTCCGGCACCGCAAGCGCCCCGGGCGGTCCGATTGCCGCGATGGCGGTACCCTGGTTCGGCATGTCCGGTGCTCCTTGCTGGCGTTCAGGTGGCCTTGGCGCTGAACGTGACGGTGAGCTTCGATTGCGTGTCCGACACGGTCAGCGTCTGCTGGCCCTTGGTGCTGCCGAGCGTCCAGGTCGCCTGATATTGGCCGGGGCTGGGCGATGTGACCGTCCCGACCGAGCCGGACGCCGGGGTGAACTGCGGCGCGGCGCCGCCGGTCACCGGATTACCGTTCGCGTCGAGCAGCGCGACCACCAGCGGCTTGGCGAGCGCATTGCCGGCCTTGGCCGATTGGTTGTCGCCCGACACGTAGCTCAGGATAGTGCCGGCGAGCTGCGCGACCTCGGCGGCGAGACAGACGATCATGTGATAGAGCAGCGTATTGTCGTAGACGATCGGCCGATCCGACACGGCGTCGAGCGTTCCGCTCGAAAGATCGAGCCGGCCGAGCGCAATGCTGGCGTCGGACGGCGCCGCGCCGTAGGCGTCGGCGACATAGCCGGCAATCTCCGTCTGCAGCGCGGCGGCCGGCGGCAGCGGAAACTTCCCGAACGGGCAGCCCGGCGCCGGCGGCGCCGCGCCGGTTGCCTGGCTCACCAGCACGACGAACCCTTCGGCGATCGTGCTCGGCGCGCAGTTGTTCAGGGCATCGCAATCGGGCACCAGGACCGCGACCGCATCAGTCTTGCGCTCCACATAGGCGAGCGCGACGAGGATCGTGGCGTTGGCGGGAACCGGACCGGTCGGCTTGCCGGTGGCATCGGTCAGCTGGGTGATGTCGATCGGCGTTTGCGCCGGAACGATGATCTCGCGGCCGATGTGATCGATGGCGGCGCCGGGCGCGAGCGTCAGCGAGGCCGGCTTGCCGCCGGCGGCGGCAACGTAAGTGAGACCGAGCCCGCACACCACGCCGCTGCCGGCGATAAAGCGATTCAGCAGCAGGCGTTTGCGGTTGAAATAGTCCTGGTCCTTCTGGAACCGCTCGGCGTCCATCAGCAGGCCGTAGAAATAGCGATTGCGCTCCGGCGCGACGAGCTGAGCAAGATCAACTGGCATGACGAACCTCACTCTCGTTGCATTCGCGATCGCTCGCGGCCAACACGACCTGATCGAGGCGCGCCCCGAGCTGCGCCTCGCGCGGCGCGCCGATCACGCTGTCGATCCCGATCCGGCATTGCACGCCGACGCGCATGCGCGGCTCGACAATGTTGAGTTCGCACACCGTGTGGGCGGGCTTCTCGCGCGCGATCACGGCGCGCACCGCCGCGAGCGCCCCGGGCCGCGTCAGCTCGCCGGCGTTGATCGTCACGCAGAACCGGTACGCGACGTCGCCGAACAGCGCCGATCCGAACGCATCGTCGGGGCCGACCAGATTGGATTGATCGAGCACCGCGGTGGTGTCGAGGATCGCGCCCGAGGCCGAGGCCGGCGCCAGCATGGTGGTGGCGCCGAGCACCGAATTGGTCCCGAGCGACCAGATCGTGGTGTCGAGCGCGGGCTCCGAGATGAAGGCATTCACGCCGGCATAGATCTTAAGGTAACGGCGCAGGCCCTCGACGGTGCCACGCAGCGCATAGAGCCGGAATGCCTCGGCCAGATAGGCGCGCGCCTCTTCGTCGGTCCAGTTCTGCTCGAGCTGCCAGGCGAGCCATCCGGCGAGCCAGGCGAACCACGACGGATAGCCCTGCTCCGGCGTCGCGGCGGGATCGAACAGGCGGGTGAGATCGATGATCTCCTGGCCGAGGCCTCCGAGCGCCGTCTGCGACAGCGACAGCAGCCGCTGCAGCAGGTCGCTCGAGGCCGGATCGGCGCGGTAGATTGCCGGCAGATATTTGAGATAGGTGTCGCGGCCGTAGTCGATGCGGATTTGCGGGATGCTGGGCGTCGCGGTGCCGTCGCTGCGTACCACGCCGCCGATCCACAGATAGCGCTTCGGCGCATTGAAGATCACGCCCTGCAGCGCGTCGCGCGGCGCCGCATGCCAGCCCGGGAACGGTGTGTCGGATGACAGGAAGACGGCGGCCGGCCCTTGGTCGGCGGTCCAGGTGAAGACCTGGAGATGCGTCCCGCCCGGAACCGATTTCGCCGCCAGCGTGAAGCGATACCATGGCGTCTCGCCGTCGAGCGCCTGGAACGGTCCGCCGACGAACGCGCCGGCGGAGGCGTAGGTCCCGCCGCTTGCGCTCAGCACCAGCGCGCCGCTCGGATCGATCGCCATGTCCTGCAAGGTGAACGACGGCCAGTTATTGGCCGCGTTCAGATGCATGAATCCGGTGGGCGCGGTCGCCAGCATGTCAGCCTTCCGCTCCCATCCAGGCAATCTCCCAGCCGAGCTTGAGGAGGTCGCCGGCCGAGAGGCTTGAAGGATTGACGTCGTTGTGCAGCGCAGGCAGCGCGACCTGCAGCGTGAAGCCGGTCGGCGAAGTCTTGGCGATGCTCACGACGTCGACGATGACGTCTTTGGAGTCGAGCAGGCGGCTGCCGATCACCTGCACCGAGTAGCTCGGCGTCGACTGGAAGCTCGCCGCCGACGTATCGACCGCGGCGGTGAAGCCGACGCGCGTGCCGCTTTCCTCCCACAGCGTCCACTTGATGTCGCTCGCCGCGATCGTGCCGGCGGCGACGAAGGGCGAGGTCGCAAAGGCGGCGCTGCGGCGAACCGCGCCCGACACGTCGGCCGCGAGCACGCAGTTCTGGATCGAGGCCGCGCAGAGAACGACGTCGACTGCATTGAGCTGGGACGGGGTCTTCCAGCGAATCGCCGGATCGTTGCTCAGCCGCACCGCGCCGCCCGGGCTGCAGGCGGTGGCGCTGCGTTGCTCCTCGGGCGGCTCGTCGGCGTCGTCGACATAGTCGGCGACCAGATAATAAGTGGCCGCGCCTCCGCCCGCGGCGCCGGGGACCGCAGGAATCGGCACTTTCATCGATGTGCTGAGGATGAGCTCGCGGCCCTCGCTGTCGGTCGCGTAGCCCGGATTGACCGTGACCGACGTGGCGCCGCGCGTGCCGATCACGTCGAGGCCATAGCCGATGCCGCTATTGTGCAGCGTCGCGTTATGCAGCCAGCGCAGCGCCTGGTTGTTGCTGTCGAGCGTGGTGAGATCGTCCGCGGTCAGAAGCTCGCCGGAGAAGAACACGACACGTTCGAGCGTGGGGATCGTCACCATGTCAGTTTCCTCCCATCGGCGCGACGGCGAGCCACGCGATGGTCCAGCCGTCGCTCTCGGCGGTTGCGGGATCGAATGCGCCGTCCTGCGAGCCCGGCGTCAGCCCGTCGGTCGAGCGCACCACGAAGGTGAAGTCCGATGCGCTCGCCGAGCCGACGTAGCCCATCGCCAGGTGCGAGGCGCCGGCAAGCCGGGCGAAATACGCCGGCATCGTGATGAAGCCCGCCGCCGAGGTGTCGACCGTCGCCTGGATTTCCGGGACGGCTGTACCCACACGCTTGGTCCACCCGGTCTGGCCGCTCGAGGTTGCGTCCGACCACATGAACGGTCGCCGCAGGGTGGTGGCGCGGCGCCGGATCGACGTATCGATCGCGCTCGCGAGCGCGCCGCTGGCGATGATCGCGCGACCGAGCAGCACGTCGCGACCGAGATCGACCTCCGACGCCGTCTTCCAGGACACGACGCCGGTCTCGATCGGGACGGGATCGGTGACGCCGGGACAAAGCACCGCGAGATCGACCGTCGGCGCGCAGCCGGTCGCAGCCGGGCCGCGGGAGATGACGAGATACATGATGGTGCTCGCCGCGGTGGCGGGCAGCGCGAGCTGCACCCGCAGCGGCAGCAGCAGCTCGCAGCCCTCGAAGTCGAGCGCATAACCGGCAGTGACCGAGACTTCACCGCTCACCGTCACGACGTCGAGCCCGATGACGACACCGAAAGTGCGGTGCAGATAGCGGATGTGGAGGTGACGGAGGCGGTCGTTGAGGGCCGCGTCGTCGCGCAGGTCGCGCGACGCCAGCGTTTGGCCGTCGCGCCAGGCGAGGCGCCGGAATGGAACCGCGAGGTCACGCGGGACATTCATGATGCCACCACCGCGATCTGATGCGCGCCCGACGACACCAGGAAGGTCGGGCACAGCGTGATGTCGCTGCATTGCGGGACGCCGGAATCCGCCGTCAGTGTCATGGTGTTGACGTGGTCGACGCCCGGCACATTGGCGATGAGCTGCAGGATCTCGGCATAGTAGACGCTGCGGCCGAACGGCCAGCCGAGCTGCGCCGGGCCGCCGCTGAGCGGGTTGAGGAAAGCATCGAGCGCGGCCACTATGCTGCTCTGCACGGTGGCGGCGCTCGCGCCGGTGACCGCCGCAACGTTTGCCGTGACGGTGATGACCACGTAGGTCGGCGCCGCCACTTCGATCCGCGTGCAAATGACGCGGCGGCGGTCGAGATAGGCCTTGACCGCCGCGATCAGGCCGGGCGACGGCGTGGGCGCGGCGACCGGCATATCCGGCAGGATCACCACGGTGACGACGCCGGTCGCGTGAAGGCCGGGCAGCGCCGGATCGGTGTCGGGCCACGCGCGTGCCCGTGCTACCGCGGTTCCCGGCACGTCGAGCGCGATGCGCTCGGTGTCGAGCAGGTTGACCGCCTGCGACGGCGCCGGCAGCGCCAGCACCTCGCTCTTGGGGATCTGATCGAGCGTGGTCTGCTGCGCGCCTTCGGCGAGATCGAGGATGCGCTCGTGGGCGTGGACCACCTCGGCGGCGTCGCCTTCGAGCTGTGTCAACGCCACGGCAGGCTCGCCGGGCGCAAACGCGATCGGATCGTTGGCGCCCTTCGACAGCATGGCCTGGTCGTGGGCCGACACGGCAGCAAGCAGGACGGCGTTGATCGGCACTGCCGAAAGGCTGAAGGCTTGGCTCGCGAGCCCGTTGCCGCCGTCGCCCAGGGTGGCGAAGCCGGTGACCACGATGGCGCTTCCCTGCGGAAACACCTGGCCGTGCTCGCCGTCGCCGCAGGTGATGAGGCCGGTGGTCGGATCGAGCGTGAAGGCCAGATCAACACGCCGTGATGCCTGGAAGTCCGGAACCTGCGTCCACTCGGTCCAGCTCTTGCCGTCATGGGTGTAGAGACGGATGCAGCGGTTCTGCACCGGCGCGCCGGGAACGTAGACCTGCTGCGAGGGCACCGCGGTCGCGATGCCGGCGATGGCGAGCTCGAGCGTGATCGAGCCGGCGTTGCCGCCGCCCGGCGCCACATAGCCCAAGCAGGTAAAGCCAGGCGCGTCCGTCGCGGGCGGCGACTGCACGGCGAGGGTCTGCAGGCTGAGGTCCGGCGCCAGGGTGAAGCTCAGCGAAAGCCGATCTCCCGGCGTGGGCGGGGTCGGCAGCGCCGGCACCGTCGCGGGTATCACGAGCTGCTGCGACAGTGGAATGCGCTGTACCGCCAACACGGCGTTCGGCGCGACGCTGTCGAGGATGACCGGGCTGTCATAGGCGCCACCCGTCAGGCGCGCGCGGACATAGATGAGCGGCCTCGCGATCGGCCCGAGCGCGGTGACCGAGATCGTGCTCGGCAGGTTGAGCTCGACCAGTCCGTCGAGCGTGAGCGAGCGGGTATCGTCGACCACCTGACCGACGTCAGGTCGGCCCGGCATCGCGACGGCGGCGAGCTCGAGCCAGGTCCCGCCCGCGAAGACCTCCCACACGATCTGCGCCGAGTGATGCGGCGGCGACGGACGCGGCGTGAAATCGCAGTCGGTTCGCGCCGGCTTCGTCGTGGCGCACGGCCATCCCGGCATGTCGGGTCTGCAGGCCGCGCGCGCGGCCGCCGCCTCGGCGATGATGCGCGCGCGCTCCCCTGCCCCGCTTCCAGGGCCGCCGAACCACAGCCACAGCGTAAACGGCGAAGCCCGCGGCACGTCGCCGAAGCCGAAATAGAGAGCCGCGCCCGGCACCGGATCGGAGCCGAGCGCCGTCACCGGCAGACCATCGGAAAGATCGCGCGAATAGTCCCGCAGGGTGCCGCTGCCGTCGTCGACCTGCAGCGCGGCCAGCGTGACCTGGACCAGATCGAAGGGGCGCGCGGTTGCAAACGGCACCGCGCTGCCGGCGGTCGCCGTTGTGATGAACTCGACGCCGGTCGGGACCTCGAACACCGTGCCGCCGGGGATCCCTTCGAATGAAAGCACCACCTCGGCGGGCAACGGACCGCGCCGCGGGTAGCCGATGAGCTCGAGGAACTTCCAGATGAAACGATCGGGGACCTGGTTGAGCCGATAGACCATCGACTCGGTGAGCCACGCGAACATCTCCATCAAGGTGATGCCCGGGTCGTGCGTGTTGAAGTCGGTCCATTGCGGCGCGTAGCGCGGGATGAGCGGAATCGCTTCCTGCGTCAGGTCCTGCCAGCGGCGATCATCCAGATTGGGCAGCGGAAGCGGCATGATCGTTCACACGCAACGGTTCACAGGTTGGGAGCGCCTTCCATCACGATGAGCATCGGACCGGCCGCGACCAGTCGCTCGGGCGGCACGGTCACCATCTCGCCCGCCGGTATCTGATCGAGCATGAGCTCGAGCAGGCGCACGTAGTCGACCCCGTCGACGCCCTCCATCAGCCTGGCGACATCGGAGAGGTAGACGCTGCGGCCGAACGGCCAGCCGCGTCCGTCCGGACCGCCGGTGAGCGGATGGAAGAACTGGTTGAGCGCGGCGACGACCGCGGTCTTCACGAGACCCGACTGATCGATCTGTTTCGCCGCCACCGTGGCGCTGACGCCGACGAGGAGATAGTCGGGTGGGATGACGCTGATGCGTCCGCTCTCGATCGCCGCCGGCGCGCGCTCGGCGAGATAGGCGGCGACCTCCTGCTTGAGCTCGTAGGAAGGCTCGGGCTGCGGATCGAGGCTGCGCGGCACCAGAATGAGGGTGACCCAGCCGGGCGCCGGCCGCAGATCGGCGCTGGTCGCCGGCAGGCAGCGCGTGATGGCGACGCCGGGCGAAGCTTCGAGCGCGAGCGCCTCATAGTCGGCCGCGGCGAGCGCTGACCCGCGATGGCGCAGCACTTGCGGGCCGCGCCAGCTCACGTCGCTCGCCGGCTCGGTGTCGGCGCCACCCTCGGCCGCCGCCGGATTGGTGACGCCCTGGGCAGTCGCGCCGCTCAAGAGCTGGTTGATCTCGCCGGCCGCGACATTCCCGGCCATGCCGCCACCGGCCTGGTACCAATAGGCCATGATGTTGGAATTGCCGGGCGTCGGCAGCATGCCGTTGACGCCGTTTCCGAAGACGAGGCTGCCGCTGGCGCGATCGATCACGTAGTGGCGGTCGTCCGGGCCGGAGAAGTAGAAGTTCGGCTGCTCGATCCAGGTCACCCAGACCTCGGTGATCAGGCCGCTGCGCGTATCCGTCACCGTGCGGATGTCATCATTGGTGAAACCCTGCTCGAGCAGCTGCTCCTGCAGCACGAGAAACGCGACGTTGGCCTGCGCGCCGACCAGCTCGCGGACCTGCACCACCTCGCCCGGCAGCACCGGGATCTGCTGGAACGACAGCCATTGAGTGGGCTGACCGGTCCCGGACCCGAGCGTCTCGCTGGTGATGGTCTGCACCTGCTGCGCCCACACGGCGTTCGGGTAGATGCCGTTCACCTGGCTGAACAGCGGCGTGCCGTCGCTCTTGAGCCGCGCACGCACCCAGTCGAGCGAGGTGCCGAACCGCGGCAGCGCGGCGAGCGCGGCGGTCGTGTTCGAATAGGTGCCGGCAAGCGGCGTCACCAGATTGATATTGGCGCCGCTGATCGAGTCGATGGTGGCGACCTCGGCGGCTTGGTCGGGCTGAACGACGATCTGCTCGCCGCCGGTGAACACCGCCGCGGCAAGCGCGCTGGTCGCGGTCACCACCGAGCCGGACGCGGAGGACACGTTCGCGCTCGGGCGCGCCGGAACGCCGGGGTCGAGAAACGCCACCATGCCGGAACGCGCCAGCGCCCCGGTATCGTCGCTCACCGTGAGCGTCTGCCAGCTCCCGGCCGACCACGCCTCCCATGTGAGCGGCGGACCATCGGTGTCGGATTCCACGATATCGAAGAAGATCGAGAGATAGTCGTTTGGCAGCGGCTTGTTGAAGCCGAGATACAGCGAGGGAAGCGTGTCGGCGACTGGATGATAGGGCGCGTAGTTCGCGGCCGGATGCGCCGCGGTCGGGGTGTGGCTCTCGACCACGAAATCGTTCCACGAGAGCGACTGATCGGGCGTCTCCCAGTCCGAGCGGTAGACGTAGCCGATCGCGATGTCGGCCAGCGCCGGCGGACGCGGCTGGAGAACCGGGATCAGGTTGGTCTGTCCCGAGCTGGGGTCGGTCCAGCTCACCAGCAGCAACAGGTAATAGCTGCCGCTCGCCAACCTCGCCCGGATCCCGAGCGCAGGCGCGCCGTTGATCATCGCCTCGCTGATGTCGTCCGGGACCGTGAACGAGAATTCCCCCGACCCCATCAGGTTAATGGCGTCGGCGCTGCCGGTCGTCGGCACCGCTTTCCACTCGCTGCCGTTGAAGCACTCCCAGGCGAGCCGCGGCGGCGGCAACGCGGGAGGGTTGACGCCAACGGCGCCGGCAGTACCGATCGCCGTGAGGCTCGAGAGCGCGGAGAACGCCTTACCCAGCGCGTCGATTTGCTTGCCCCTGTCCGTTAGACCGGCGTTAAGATCCATGTTCACCGTTCCGCCGGTTTCACCGTACACGTTCAAGAAAGCCTCGAATGCCGTCGCGACCTCCGGGATTCCGGTGGGATCCTTGAGACTCTTCACCGCGGATTGGAGAGTGTCGGCCGCGCTCTGGATGGCCGAGCTGTTGCTGTGGCCGAAGACGTCGCTCCAGATGTTGGCGGCATCGATCGCCGTTCCGGCGACCTGCGTCACTGCCGTCACGATATCCTTCTCGGCCTCCGTCACTTCACCGGCATATTTGCTGCCGAGCGTGTCCGCCTCCTGCTCCGGTGTCTTGGCGCGATCGACGCAGATCGTCACCTTCGCGCCGGGCTTGCTGAAGACCTCCTGGCTGACCAGATAGAAGGCCGCGTCGGGACCCGGCGACTTGCCCATCGGATAGAACAGCTTGGTGATGTCGAGCGGCGTGTTGCCCGCATAGGCCGCATCGATCGCGGCCGGGCCGGCGCAGCCGGTGCCGCCGGACGCGTGGGCGAGCGAGCGGTCGATGGTGGTGCGCAGGCTCACCTGGCTCGCGACCGCGAAGGTGCGCGCCGGATCGGGCGGCAGCGGTTCGGTGAGCAGCCCGCGTATCCAGTAGTTGGAGATGTTGGCGACCGAACGGCTGGCGGAATCGCCGCAGTCGGCCTGAAGCGTGACGACGCCGCTCCGGGTCAGCCCCGCGGTGCCGTCCTGGCTCGCCGCCGCGCCGCCGGTGTCGAAATCATCGAACGAGCGCCAGGTGCTGCCGTCCCAGAACTCCCAGCGATAGACCACCGCGGTGCTGCCTGCCGTCGCGAGCGTGAAGCGGACCTCGACGGTCGTCTGCCCTTTGAAGGCAAGCAGCGTCTGGTGGGAGAGATAGAGGACATGCTCGACCGGCGACGGCGACTGGAACAAGGTGAACGAGCGTCCGCCCGCGAGCGCCGCCGAATGATCGATGTAGGCATCCTGGTCAGGCCACAGCGACACCACCTGCGTCAGCGCGGCGGCCGTCATCGCGATGTCGCTCTCGGTCTCGAACACCGTCGGCGTGGTGATGCCCGGCGCGCTCGCCCCTGCCCTTGTGCCGGCCGGAATGTGGCCGTCGGTCGTGAGCGGCAGCGGCGCAAACACCAGCGGAGCACGCGCCGGCTGCGCCGGGATCAGGTTGATGCCGAGCATGTCGAGGAAGGCGAGCTTGTCGAGGTCGGGCGCCTGATTGAGGCGTTGCACGATGATCGAAGAGAAGCGCGCGACGAACTGCATCAGCGCCGCGGTCGTTCCCTCCGTGGCAGGCGGCAGCTCCGGCACGAACGCGGTCTGCATCGCGGTCAGCCCGGCGTAGAAATCCTGGGCCGAGCGCGGATCGAGAACCGGGGTGCCGTCGCCGTTCACTGCTGGCTCCCCTCGGTCAGATAGAACGGGTAGACGAGGTTGTAGAAGACATTGGTGAGCCGCACGCGGTAGCGGATGTCGATCGACAGGCAGCCGATCGCCGGCTGCATCGTCACCTTGACGGTGACTTGGTCGATCCGCGGCTCCCACTGGGTGAGCGCCTTCTGCACGTTGAATTGCGCCAGCGCTGCCGTGGTCGTGCTCATCGGCTCGAAGATCAGCGCCTTCAGCCCGGCGCCGAAATCGGGACGCATCACCCGCTCGCCCGGTGCGGTACCGAGAATGATGCGGATCGACTGCGCGATGTCGGTTTCGTAGGCAGCGGTCGCCATGTCGCCGCTCACCGTGGCGGCGGGCGGAAACGCCCAGCCGACCCCGAGAAACGCCTTGCCGTTGCCTTGCGGGGTATTGGCCATGGCGCTCACGGGTTGATCATCACCATGGCGCCGGTGATGGTGCAGTCACCCGCGGCCGTGATGTTGATGCTTGGAGCGTTCAGGCTCAGCGACGAGGCGGCCGTCAGCGCGACGGTCGACCCGGTAATCTGGATGCCGGCCGGCGAGACCGTGATGTTGGCGCCGCCGACCGTGATCGTCACCGACGTCGCCGATAGTACCGCCGTGCCGGCATTGTTCATCGTGATGGACTGGGCGGCGAGCGGCGCCAGGATCTCGATCATCGGCGGCGCCTCGACCATGAGGATCTGATTGCCGGTAAGCGTACGGATCGAATAGCTGGTGCGGATCGGTGAATCCGGGACCGGGAAATTCGGCAGCGGCGGCGCGAACCCGTTCCACAGGCTGCCGATGATGTAGGGCACGTTGACGTCGCCCTGCTCGAACGCCACCAGCACCTCGTCGCCGATCTGCGGCAGGAAGGCGACGCCGCAGCCGAAGCCGCTCATCGGCACCGCGATGCGCGCCCAGGGGCTCAGATCGATGTCGTCGATGAACGGCAGCTGGACCTGGACGCGCCCGAGCTGCATCAGGTCCATCAGATTGATCACGCGGCCGGTGACCACGCCGAAGATGCGTTTCGGCTCCTGCTCGTCGTCGGGCGGCGGTGGGTCGCTCAACCAGTCCAGGACCACGTTCATGGCAGGATCTCCTTTCTGACCTTGAAGCTGGTGCGATAGCCGTTGGCGTCGATGACGTGGCGGGCGCTGGTGACGCGGTAGTTGCCGCTGAAGTCCGGCCCGATGCCGTTGAATTGCACCACCTGGTTGGCGATGATCGCCGGGTTGCCGAGCGCGGTGCCTGACGCGGTCAGCCGGTTGTTGACGGTGTCGCGCAGCCTGCGCGTGATGAACAGCGCGCTGTTGATGATGTCGGGCGGGCTCGAGATCGGCCGGTTGATGAAGATGTCGATCGGACCGATCAGCGATTTGAGATAGGCCACGGTGGCGCTCGGAACGACGTTGATCGCGAGATTCTGGGTGTTCAGGTTCCACGACGCCGTCACCACGAAGCTGAGCGGAATCTCGCGCAGGACGAACTTGACGCCCACGCCGAACACGCTGCCGACGGTTGAGACCTTGGCCGAGAAGTCGATCAGCGATTCGCCCCACGTCAGCGTCACACTCGGCGTGTAGGGCTTGACCAGCCGTGACAGCACGAGCGTGCTGCCTTCGACCCAGAAATCCGCGTCATAGGTCCGGGCGATCTCCTGGAGGAGATCGAGGTCGGTCTGCCCCTTCTGCTTGCGGCCGCTGCCATTGAAGATGAAATTGACGACCGCGATCGCGGTCGACGCCCCGGCGATCGCCGGGTCGATGAACGGGATGAGCAGGTTCTCGACGCTGAGGATGGCGGCGATCAAGGCGTCGGGCAGCGGACCGAAGCCGCGGCCGTAGGTGCCGAGCGCCAGTCGATTGAGATAATTGTGGGCGACGAGCGTCACCATCGGCATGCCGTCCGACGGCAGACTGACCTCGATGCCGGTGATCTCGCCCTCGAACACGTCGGCGAGGTTCTGATCCGCATAGCCGAGCGCCAAGGTCAGCTTGTTGTTCATGTCGAACAGGTTGGACGAGCCGACGAGCGGGATCGCGATCGGGCTCACGGTCGGCAGGAAGCCGAGGCCGTTGATGTGGCTCTGCAACCATTGCAGGCCGGGATTGGCGATCGATATCTCGACCCGGTCGGCGGCGTTGATGCCGCTTTCGAACACGACGCTGGTGATCGAGGACTGCAGTGCGGTCGGAATCTCCGCGCCGTTGATCGCGATGGCATAGTCCGGCACGAACTGTGCGGAGGGAGCCGGCGTCAGGGCGAACATCGACATTGGACCGGACCACTCTCTACTGGACGACTTCGCCGGTTTCGGGGTTCTGGTAAGGGAGCTTTGGAATCAGGAGCTGCTGGCCGACGGTCAGGTTGATCGAATCGTCGAGGCCGTTGTTCATTCCGATCGGACGCCACAGCGTCGGGTCGCCGTAGACGGTGCCGGCGATCTTCGACAGCGTGTCGCCCTGCGCCACCGTGTAGCTCTTGCTGTAGTCCGCGGTCTGCCGCTTGATCTCCTTCGCCTCGGAGGTCGCGTCGGCGTAGCCCTGGAACTGGACCTGCAGGCGGGCGCGCACCGGCGTCCCGTCGGGCAGGAACATCACGAATTTCTGCGCCGCGCGCGACAGCACGCAGGTGAACGACAGCGACGACCAGGCGAACACGACGACCGGCGGCGCGTGCGTGGTCGGATCGATGACCATCAGGTTGGTGATCTGCTGCGTCAGCGCGCGCACGTCGCTGCCCGCGCTCGCGATGGTCTTGCCGTTGACCTGCACGGTCTCGTTGGTGTCGAGGAACAGCTCCATGTCGAGCGTCGGCACGTTGCCGTTGACGAACTGCAGCAAAGGCTGGCTCAACCCGGGCACCGCCGCCTTGGCGTAATTGATGTCCTGGCTGACCGTGTAATCGGTCGGATTGAACATCACCGGCGTGCTCACCTGCGTGATGGTGTTGGTGATCACCGCCTTTTCGAGATTGGGCATGGCTCTAGCGCTTCCCCAGCCGTTCGCGGCGCGCGGTGATGCGATGATCGATCTCGCGCATCACCTGCTCGGCGACGCGGCGGATCTCGGGCGCCGGTAGCGTCACCGGCTTCGGCTCGGGCGGCAGCACCGGCCGCGTTCCCCAGTCGTCGTCGCGGTGAACGATCTCGGGCCGGCGCGCCGCCTCGCGCCGCACCGGCGCATCATCCTCGACGACCGGATGCGGCAACGACCGCTCGACCACGGCGGCGCGCTCGAGCGGCTCGCGCGGGTCGACGAGGAACGGGTTCGCGGTTGCGCCGGCCGGCAACGCCGGCGGCGAGCCTGCGGCAAACGTCGCGACGCGCGCCTGGCGCGAGAACAGCCGCGCGAACAGCGCGCTTGCCTCCGCCTCGCCAAAGCCCGCCTGCGCCGCCGCCGGCACGGCCGCGACCTCGCGCTCGGCACTGACGAAGACGTTGCGCTCCTGCACCGTCACGACCGGCGCGATTTCGATGCGCGGCGCGGCGGTGAAGGTGTTGATCTCACCCGGCGCCTGCCAGGCGAGCGCCAGGTCGGCGCGCGTCACCATCACCGCCTGCGGCGCGTAGCGTTGCGCGATCGCCTGCGCGAACGCGGCGGCCGACGCGATCGTTCGCGGAACGCGCGCGCGCGGCACAACCGGGCGAATGATTCCGATCTCGAGATTCATGACCCGATCAACGGCCCTCGCTGATCCGCCGATTGAGCTTCGAAATCTCCGCCACCCAGCGGCGGCGATCGCGATGCTCCATCCGCATCACCTCGGTTTCGCTCCAATGAAAATGAAACGCGATGAAGGCTATCTCCTCGTGGAGCTCGGCGAGGGGATAGCCGGCTATCCCCCCGCGCGCGTCTCCTCCGGCGTGAACTTGTGACTGCAGGACGGGCAGGTCGTCTGCGCGCGGTCGTCATCGAGACTGTTGATGCGGTTGTAGAGCTTCTGCAGAAACGCGAGGTCGGTCGCGTAGAGGTCCTCGATGATCTTGGGATTGACCTGATCGACGCCCTCGAGCCGGGTGACCACCCGCGCCAGCAGGATCACGATCAGATAGGACGGGTTTTTCACCACGCGCGGATCCTTGAGCGGCAGGATCTCGTCGGCCGCGGTCGCGCGCCGCATCACGCCCTCGCGATGCAGCGTGCCGGACCCATCCTGGTAGCCGCATGGCAGCGTGAACTCGAACTCGGTCTGGAACATCCGCCCCTCCGCCTACTGGACGCGTGTGAGCGTCGTGCACGCGATCTCGAAGCTGTCGAACGCGATCTTGTTGTCCTCGGCATTGAGATCGGGACCATCGCACTTGGTCGGCCATGCCTGGGTGAAGTCCCAGCGCGCCACCAGATTGCCGGCGCGGTCGAGCAGCAGGATCGAGCCGTTCTTGCGCTGGATCTGGCCCTGCACCACGCTGAGGTGCCAGTTGTAGAGCTCCATGTCGTCGGTCATGCCGCGCTTGAGCATGATGTTGGCGTATTTGACGCGGCCGGGCAGCTTCATCGACGACAGGCTGCCGCCCTCGCTGTACTCGATGACGTCGACCGACGAGTTGAAGCCGGTGCACTCGTGGAACGACGCGCGCGTGATGCCGTCGAGCTCGACCAGGAAGTTGAAATTCGCATAGGGCTCGTTGATGATTCCGTTTGCCATGGCGCTGCCCCTTCCCTCACGATTCCGTCACGCTCGAGCCGCCCTGCCAGATGCCGATCCGCAGGATGATGAACTCGGCCGGATAGGTCGGCTGAATGCCGACCTCGACGAAGAGCTGACCGAGCGCCTGCGTCGCGGGCGGATTGAGCGCGCTGTCGATGCGCACATAGAAGTCGATGATCCCGCCGTCGGCCTCGACGCGGTTGAGGAACTCGGTGATGGTCCGATTGAGCTTGCCCCACAGGATGTTGTTGTTGGGCTCGAACACCGCCCAGCGGATGCCCTGCTCGATCGACTGCTCGAGATAGATGAACAGCCGGCGGATGTTGACGTATTGCCAGCTTGAGTCGGTCGAGGTGGTGCGCGCGCCCCAGACCAGCGGCTGCGACTGTTCGGGGAACACGCGCAGCACGTTGATCCCCATCGGATTGAGGATGCCCTGATCGGCGTCGGTGAGAATCGACTGAAGGCCGAGCGCGCCGGCGATCGGCATGTTGGCGGGCGCCTTGTAGACGCCGCGGGTCTGATCGGTCAGCGCATAGATGCCGATGATGTGGCCGCACGGCGGCCAATATTCGGTCGCGCCGGTCAACGGGTTCACCACCTGGATCCACGGGAAATAGATCGCCGCGAATCCGTCGGGCGTGCGCACTTGCCCATACTGTGTCAGCAAATTCGGGAAGCCGACCGCGGTGTCGGGTACCGCGTCGAGAACCGCGAAGCGGTTGCGCAGCGTTTCGCAATGCGTGACCAGCGCCTGCTGCGCGTTGGCGTTGGTATTGCCGGGGATCGAGACGATGTCGGCGTTCTGGATCGGCGCGAGCAGATTGAGATAGGTGGTGGGCTCGGTGTTGATGTCGGCGAGATCGGCGCCGCGATCGTCGTCCGTGCCGTTGGTCAGCGGATAGACCCCGTCGGCCGGACGCGGATCGTTGGGCGGGGACGGCGGCGGCGAGGATGGCGACGCCGGTAGCGACAAGGTGATGAGCTGCGAATTGACTGCGGTTTGCCAATATCCCGGACTGACCGGATTCATCGACAAATATTGCCAGTTCTCCGTCGTCGCGCCGACCACCGCGAGATTGAACTCGCACGATCGGATGTCGGGCGCCGGTGAATAGGCGTTCGCGAGACCACTCATCAGGGTGATGGAATTCCCGCTGGTCTGCGCGACGAAGGCGTATTCCTGAGGCGTCGATCCGCCCGCAGGCGTGATGCTGATCAGCGCACCGGCCGGCAACGCCTGGCTCAGCACGAAGGTCGACGGCGCGGGTGGCAGCACCACCTGGAAAGTCAGTTGGCTCGCCCCGAGATTCGCCGTGGCGGTGAGATGATCCGCCGTGGTGGTCGCGGTGAAGCTACCGCTCGCATAGGTGCCGGTGCCGGTGGTTCCGTTGAGCGTGAAGGTCGTCGCGTTCACCACCGTGATGGTGTAGTTCCCGGCCGAGACGCCGGTGAACGTCGGCGACGAGCCGGTGATGGCGATTTGCTGGCCGGTGACGAAGTTGTTTGGTGCGGCGGTCGTGACTTGAACCGGGGAAGCCGCCGTCATCGCGGTGATGCTCCATGACGCCGCTTTTTGCAGCATCGACGCCATCTGGCTGCTGTCGCTCACCGTGACGGAGATCGAGTTGCCGATGGTTCCCTCGGCGATCGCCGACGCGACGAGCTCCGTAACAGCGGTGGTGGGGCTCACCGTGAAGCTGCCGCTGGTGTAGGTGCCGGTCCCCGTTGTTCCGTTGAGCGTGAAGGTCGTCGAGTTCACCACGGTGATCGTGTAGTTCCCGGCCGAGACGCCGGTGAATGTCGGCGACGAACCCGTGATGGCGATTTGCTGCCCGGTCACGAAGTTGTTGGGGAGCGCCGTGGTGGCCTGAACCGGCGACGCGGCCGTGAGCGCGGTGATGCTCCATGAGGGGTTACGGCTCGGAAGGTTGGCGGTCGCATTGAGCGACGTCACCCCCAGCGGCAGCTTCACGGCACGCAGGATGTAGCACTGCGTCCCCTGGTTCAGGAAAAATCCGTAGACCGCGGGCGCGAGCCAGCTGCGCTGCGTGACGCTCGTGTTCGGCGGCTCATTGATGAATCCGCCAAACACGTTGACGAACTCGTCCCAGCTGGTGACGAGCGTCGGCTGGTTGATCGGGCCCTGGCTCGCCGTGCCGATGAAGGCCCCGATGCTGGTGCTGACCCCCTGGATCGGCGCGCCGGGTGTGAATTCCTGAACGTAGATTCCGGGATAAGTGAAGGTGACCGACATCGTTTACCCCTTCATGTGAATTGCAGATTGTATTCACCGGTGGGCGACGGCACCGCGATGCTGCGCGGCGGCGCCGCCGGATGGCCGGCGGCCGAGAACGAAAGCTGATAGTTGCCAGGCTGGATCATGTTGAAGATGAAGCGCCCGCGGCTGTCGGTCGTCACGGTCGCGAGCGCAACACCGCTCGCGTTGACGAGCGCGACGCTCGCGCCGATGACCGGCGCCGGCGGATTGACCGTCATGTCGGTCACTGTGCCGCCCATCTCGGCCCACATCTCGACGCCGGTCGGCACCTGATATTCGGTGATGCGCGTCGTCACCATCGGGGCCGACGAGATGACCGGCGGCATCACCGGCAACGTAATGATCAGCAGCACGGCGGGACGCCAGGGATGATAGTTGCCCGGCATCGTGCCCCAGAACTCGGCGTGCTTGGCGAAGCCATCGTCCGGCATGATCGTGGTCGGCAGCTCGGCATTGTCGAGGAACGCCGGAAAGTTGGCCGGTATCGCGCCGACGCCGCCATAGATCTTGCTCGCGGTCAGCGGGTCGGCCGCCATCAAGGCGGCGATGACCCCCCACAACAGCTCGTGCTCGGTGATGGTCGGCTCCACCGCCGGTGTCGTCGCGGTCGCCGGATCCCAGGCGGTGATCAGATAGTAGACATCGACATAGCGCGGCAGCGGCGTCTCGTTGATGACCGTGCCCACCACCTCGCGGACGCGCCCGTTCGAGCGCATCATCCGGTTCTCTCGCAGCTCGACCAGGTAGACGTTGAGCGCCAGGAAGCCGTGCGTCGTAACGTAGGTGCGCCAGTCGTCGTCCGGCGGCTGAAAGCGCACCTGCAGCGGGCTCGTGATGTTCGGCACCTGCGTGATGAACAGCTGCCGCAGCATGTTGTCGACTGCATCGAGCATGACTGATCACGACTTCGTCCAGTTCTGCGCCCCCCGCGAACCGTTCGTATGGCGCCCAGGCTTCAACGCATCTGATCGTTCTCGTTGTGCGGCAGGTTCTTGAAGGTCGCGCCGAGCGGGCTGCGACATGCGATGGCGTGGACACGCGTCGTCGCGATCGGGTGTCGGACCGCGGAAGTCGCAGCTTGCGCGATGACGGGAAGCACCGACCGCCGGCTGAGTGCATGCCGGCGCAGTCCCAACCCGTGATGTCGAGGAATTTGCGGGGTCGAAAAACCAGCGCGCGCCACCGTCGACGCTGACGCGCCAAGTCCGAACGCTCCCCCCGCCGCGCTACTCATACGCCGCTCCAGGCCTATTGCCGGACGCCGCCTTGAGCTCAGACCCGAGACTTGGACCCGAGACTTGGGTAGGGCACAGTTACGTCAGGGCATCTTATCGGCGCGGCCGGGATTAGCAAGCTATGGTTGTTCGCTCGCCGCGCATGGCAGCTCTGCCCGGCGCCTCAAACCGCCGTCTCAAGATGACACGAGGGACCGATGGTTTCCCTTTCGTTTGAATGTCCAAGCAAAATCAACACTTCGGTCGGCCCGTTGCCGGACCGTCGACTTAAAGGTCGGCTGCGGCGACAATCAATAGTTGTTGCTACAAGTTTGACGATCAATCGCTTCAGATCGAGAGCCTGCGGTAGCGGGGTTCGCGCGTGCGGCCGACGACCCCCAAGGCCGAGAGCAGTTGCCGTCGCCTAGATCGGCAGCATCGCTCACCAAGTGACGATATAGATGTTACCGGGCGGGAGTTTGGTCGTGTCGGCGAAAGTCTTGCCGATCTGCTCGATTTGGCTTGGCGAAAGGGCTTGGCCGCGCAAATCCAGCACCAATTTCTGGGGCTTGAAGGGCCGAATCAACCTTCGTGCCGCGACCTGCTTTGCAAGGTCGTTCAGCATTTTCTGGCCCAGATTGGGAGACGGGATGTTCACCATCTCCCAGTTCTTCATCTCGATGCGCGCATTCGGCGCGTCGACGTCGGGAATCGTGGTCGTGTTTTCTCCACCCGGACCTTGGATCTCGAACCGCTTTTGGGCCTGACCCTCGAAATACTGAGTAAGCTCATCCTCCGACTGACTTCCCCTCCCCAACGGACGCCCTTTGTTCTCTAGAACCTCGATGTAGCGTCGAATTTCCGCCCGTCGTGCGGGATCCTGCTCGGCGGCCAACCTCTCTTCCCACATGCCAGTCAGGTGATCGACTTCGTCCTTGCCGAACCGCACAAGGTTCGGCCCGGCCGCTGCTTTGCCCGCCGATCCTCCCGTTGCTGCGCGAACCGCAACATCCTGGGACGCCTGCGCGACGGCCTGATTGGGCACGCCGACCAGCGGGCCGCCCCCGGCTCCACTTCGACTGGCGCTCGCGACTGTCCGATCGGCCGCAAAGTCCTGCCCCTCGGCGACCTGCAGCAGGTCCTGCTGCGCCTGTTCCACCCCCTGCGCGCGGTAGTCATCGAGGTGAATCACATCCTCGTCTGGAAGCGCGTTCCTTGCAGGGGCGTCGAGAGGTTCGACGTCGTTGGCAGGCCCGGCGCCGAGATCGAGCTCCGGAAAGTCTCGCGGATGCGACACACCCTTCTCCAGCGCCTCCGATGCCTGTCCTGCCAACTCAGTGTCATTGGCGGGGCTGGCGCCGAGATTGAGCTCCGGGAAGTCTCGCGGATGGGACAGACCGCTCTCCAGCGCCTCTGATGCTTGTCGCGCCAATAGCTTGCTCGCCTCATCGCCGCCCGCCTCCCCGACCTCGCGCGCGCCCGACTTGGCGATCGCTGCGAGAACGGCCTTGCCACCCGCCTGCAACCCCTTCGCGGCAAGCGGTCCGAGATCGGCTGCGATCATCGCGGCATCGATCGGATCGACCGCCGGGCGCTCCAGCGGACGTTCGGTGCCACGACTGCCCTGCACCTCACCGTTGCGGTCAAGCACCAGCAGCGTCTCGCTATGACGCGGATCGCGCACGCGGTAGCCTCTCAATTCGTTGGTCTTGGGATCGCGGATCGGCATCGTCGAGTCGTTGTCGACCTGGACCTCGACTTCCTTGTTGTCATCTACCCAGACGCGCCTCGCTGGATCATTTGGATCCTCGAACCGCATGTTTTTCATCTGCTCGTCGGTCGGACGCTCGCCGAGCCACATTGCGTTTCGAGGATCGATCTCTGGCTCGGGATGAATCTTGATCTGGAACGGCTTGCCCGACTGCAGTTTGCTTTCGAACTCGGTAGGCGCCGGATCCGGTCGCAACATCACGTCGAGCGGGGGCAAATCCGACACGCCCTTGTTCTGGACCGGAGGGGCGAGCGCGCCCGGGTCGTCCCGGTCCAGCGCCGCTTGCGCCGCGCGCTGCTCGCGAAGTTGCTTGAGCTGCACGTCGATCGGCGGCGCACCCAACCAGGTCACCGGCTTGCTTTCGTCGGCCGCGGGAGCCGGCTGTGCATCAGATTTGGGGCCGAGAAAGTCGGCGACAGGCTGGATAACCGGGTCGGCGATCTTAACCGCCTGATTTAAGTCCTGATCGCTGACGCCTGTTGTCTTGACGAAATTCTTCGCCGCCTCATTGGCCTGCTCAAGCTCGTCGGCGACGCCTTTCGGCAGCACCTCGAGCGCACGCTGGTAGATCGGGTTGAGCCGTTTCTTCCACCACGGCTCTTCGGCTTCGTCGCGGGCGACGCCCGTGCCGGTGGCGGCGCCCACCGAGACTGGCCCGGGGCCCGCGATCTGCCCGGCCGCGTTCGCGGCATCCCGTTCGGCCACGCTGTCCGGTTCAAATGTGCGCGGCCTGGACCCGCCGCGGCGTTGCTGCACGACGTGGGCGAGTTCGTGCGCCAGCAGCTTCTTGCCTTTGCGGGTTCCCGGCGAGAAGAAACCCTCTCCGAACACGATATCGCGCCCGGAAGTCCAGGCATTGGCGCCGAGGGCTGCAGCCGCCGACGCCGCCGCCCTATCGGTATGCACGCGCACGTCACCAAAATCCTCGCCGAACTTCGCTTCCATCTCGACCCGCGTGGTCGGGTCGAGCGGCTTGCCGTGGCCGCGCCCGAGCAACCCCGCGACCGCGCGATTTCCCGCCGTCGCCTGCAGCGCCAGGATGGCTTGGCGCTCGTTGGTCACGTGCGCCGAGCTTCGCACGGACCGCTCGCTCCGCTGCGACGCGCTCTTCTCGTGGCTCTTGCCTGATGCACTCGTCATGTCGCCACTCCCGATGCCGCCCGCACCGGCGGCGCGAGCTCCGCCTCGGCGAGCGTCTTGCCCAGCTTGAGGAACTCGCTGCGCACCGCGCGCAGGACATGCGCGAGCGTGACCGCGCTGCCGTCCTCGGCCGCCAGATAGGCCGCAGCGAGCGCGGCATTGCGGATGTTGCCGCCGCTCAGCATGAAGCGGCGCGCGAGCCAGCCGGCATCGACGTCGGGCGCAAGCGGCGTCTCGCTCGGCCAGATCGCGGCCCAGATCCGCTGCCGGCTCGGCTCGTCGGGGAACGGAAACGCCACCGTGAAGGCGAGCCGCCGCAGGAACGCGTCGTCGAGATTCTGGCGCAGGTTGGTCGACAGGATGGAGATGCCCTCGTGCTCCTCCATCTTCTGCAACAGGTAGGAGACCTCGAGATTGGCGTAGCGATCATGGGCGTCGCGCACCTCGCTGCGCTTGCCCAGGATGGCGTCGGCCTCGTCGAACAGCAGGATGGCGTTGGCGTGGTGCGCGGCGTGGAAGACGCGATCGAGATTCTTCTCGGTCTCGCCGATATATTTGCTGACCACGCCGGCGAGGTCGATCTTGTAAAGATCGAGCTTGAGCTCGCGCGCGATCACCTCCGCCGCCATGGTCTTGCCGGTGCCGGAGTGGCCGTGGAACAGCGCGTTGACGCCCTTGCCGCCAGAGAGCTTGCGGTCGAAGCCCCATTGGCCCATGACCTGATGGCGGCGCGTCACTCGCCGGCAGATCTCGCGCAGCTGCTCGCGCGCATCGTCCGGCAGGATGATGTCGTCCCACCCATGCGCCGGATTTATCTTGCGCGTGAGCGTCGCGAGCTCGTGGCCGCAGCGCGCCCGCGCCGCCTCGAACAGATG